>Ga0101944_10001406_pt1 | contig 50667 bp, 27 predicted proteins | sample DewCreD2012metaG_FD_75245 | JGI IMG/M metagenome (GOLD analysis project Ga0101944, IMG submission 75245) | Hot spring sediment bacterial and archeal communities from British Columbia, Canada, to study Microbial Dark Matter (Phase II) - Dewar... ... | reverse complement strand
TCCGTGCACCGGGGAATAGGATGGTTCAACTACCCTATTGAACCCGCGAAAACGCCGAGGGTTTTGCTGCTTTTCACATTTTCTTACAGTAAAGACTCAGCCGCACTTCGCTTGATTAGGGCTTAGCGCTGTAGTATTAGACGCGTGGTTCGATGGAAGATTCGATGACTCTGACGAAGGTGCTCAGCTACTTACTTGGCTTTCTTGCCGTCGGCTGCACATCGGACGGAAATCCGAAGCCGCTAAACGCCGTCGCTGAGATCCAAAGGCTAGGGGGCGAAGTGACCTACGATGAATTAGCACCGGGCAGGCCAGTTGTCGGCGTGAGGCTCGTTGGCGCCAAGATAAGGGACACATGGCTACACAACCTGGCGTCACTGAGTGCGCTTCGGTCGCTCAACCTAAACGGGTCTACTGTGACGGACGCAGGGCTGGAGCACCTGCGGAAGTTGACAGGGCTCGAGGAACTCTCCCTCTACGGCACCAACGTCACCGATAAGGGCCTCGCGCATTTGAAAGACTTGCCGAACCTGCGCGTTCTCGTCATAGCTGGACAAGATCCGGTGGTATGTGACCAGCGGAAGCGTGTGACGGACGCATCGCTCCAACATATCGGTAGTTTGACCAGCCTCGAGGTACTCGCCGCGCACAACAGGAACATAACTGACGACGGACTTAAGCATCTCAGAGGGTTGGTCAAGTTGACCGATCTAGATTTGAGCGGCACCCAAATCACGGACGCGGGCTTGGAGCATCTTAAGCCGCTAAAAAACCTTCGGATTCTTATCTTATACAACACGGATTTGACGGATGCGGGGCTAAAACACCTAAGAGAATTGACGAACCTCGAGAGGCTGAACGTTGGAAGCACCTTCGGCCCCATCGGAAAGACGCAAATCACGGACGCCGGTTTGGAGTATCTAAAAGGGCTTACGAGGCTACGGAGTCTAACCGTGTGGGGAACGAAAGTCACTGCTGAAGGTCGACAAAGGCTTAAGGAAGCTCTGCCAAACTGCCGTATCGATTTCGATTGAATTGTCCACGCGCGTGGCGTGTCCCGACCGTTCGCCGCGAGGGCCAAGGCGATTGCGCGCGGGTGCCCCGGATTGGAGCGTGTGCGGGAAGGGCAGCGTGCCACTGCTTCGGAGCGGAGCGGAGAAGCAGTGCCATACGCAACTCAGCGGAGTTGGCATCGCTCGCGAACTGCGGAGCGCCGGCGGGTGAAAGAAACTTGCGCACGTCCAGACCGTCGGCTATACGCCCACCAGGCGCTTCGGGCTGTATAATACGGAGGTCAAGTCGCACGCCGGCCGTTCCCGGGGACTGTCCCGGTTTTCGCGGCGAAGTCCGCGAAAATGGGTCTTTCGGCTTGGTGGCAGTCAACGCGGGCGCGGCGCGCAGGCGGCGTGACCGTCGGCGCGCGCGGCGGGCCGGGGCGCCGGCGGAAGCGCGGGGCCGTCCGCCGCCGCGTTCAGGGCCCGCTCTTCCGCGCCGCCGCAGGAGATCCGATGAACTGGCGCAGATAGTTCCGGCTCTGGCGCAGCGCGGTCTTGCGGAGTTCGAGCGTGGCCTCGAAGTCGCGGTCTTCGACCTCGATGCAGACCGGTCCGCGGTACCCCAGTTCGGCCAGCCGGGAGAGGAACCGACCCCAGTCGACCTCGCCCAGGCCGGGCAGCTTGGGGCGGTGGTATTCCAGCGGCGTGGCGAGAATGCCGACGTCGTCCAAGCGGTCGCGGTCGATGCGCACGTCCTTGGCGTGGACGTGGAAGATGCGGCCGGCGAACTCGGCGAGCGGCTTCAGATAGTCGATCTGCTGCCAGACGAGGTGCGAGGGATCGTAGTTCAGCCCGAAGTTGGGAGACGGAATCTCCTCGAACATCCGCCGCCACACGGCCGGGCAATGGGCCAGGTTCTTGCCGCCCGGCCATTCGTCGCGGGTGAAGTACATCGGGCAGTTCTCGATGCCGATCCGCACGCCGTGGTCCTCGGCGTACCGCACCAGCGGCTTCCAGGTTTCGAGGAATCGGGGCCAATTGTCGGCCACGGTGCGGGTCCAATCGCGGCCGATGAACGTGTTGACCAGCCGGACACCGAGCCATTCCGCCGCGCGGATCACCCGCTGGAGATGTTCCACGTACACCTTGGCCTCCTCCGCGTCCGGGGCGAGCGGATTGGGATAATAGCCCAGGCCGCTGATGGAAACCCCGGAAGAAGCCATGAGGTCGGCGATCCGTTTCGCGGCGTCCGGTCCCAGGTCGGTCGCGTCGACGTGCGTCACGCCGGCGTAGCGCCGCTCGGCCTTGCCGGGCGGCCAGCACATGAGTTCGACGCAGTCAAAACCCTCGGCCTTCGCGAAGTCGACGACTTCGGAAAGCGAGAGATCGGGCAGGATGGCGCTGACGAATCCGAGGGGTTGGGTTGGCATGGCAGGGTCTCTCGTGGGCAAGGGGGATCGTCCGTCGAAGAATCTCAAAGGCTGCGGATATGGAAGCCACCGTCCACGTCGAAGCGTTGGCCGGTGCTGAACGGGAAATAGTCGAGCACGATGGCGGCCACGGCCTTGGCCACGTCCTCGGGCCGGCCCCAGCGGCGGATCGGGTACAGGCCCTCGGCGATCAGCTTGTCGTACTTGGCCTTGACCGGCGCGGTCATGTCGCTTTCGATCACGCCGGGGCAAATCTCGAACACCGCGATTTTTTCGTCCGCCAGCCGCTGGGCGAACAAGCGGGTCATCATGCCCATCGCCGCCTTGGTCATGCAATAGTCGGCCCGCGTCGCGGACACGGCGTAGCCTGAAATCGAGGACACGTTGATGATCTTCCCGGAAGGGATCGTCCCTTCGCGGACCTGGCGGACCATTTCCCTCGCCGCGAGCTGGGAAAGAAAGAACGGGCCTTTCAGATTCGTATTGAAGACCAGGTCCCAATTCTCTTCCGTGGCCTCCAGCAAGTCCTTGCGGCCCGGCGAGGTGATCCCGGCGTTGTTGACCAGCAGGTCGAGCCGGCCGAATTTCTCCACGGCGGTGCGGATCAACATGGCGCGATCGCGGGCCGAGGCCACGTCGCCCCGCACCGAGACGGCCATGCCGCCAGCCTCCTTGAGATGGGCGGCGACTTCGTTGGCGGCGTCGGGCTGGGAGACATAGTTGACCAGCACGCCGTAACCCAGCCGGCCCAATTCCAAGGCGATGGCTCGACCAATCCCCCGCGAGCCGCCCGTGACGATTGCTCCGCGCATCGCAGTCCCTCCGCCCCGAGTATACCGGCCGGCGGGCCATGACCGCCAGCCCGCTGGCGATTCGAAAAAACCCCGCTCCCGGCCCGGGCTTCCACGGCGACCTAACCTCCGATGCGGCAAGAAATAACGGCGGCGTTGGCGGCCGTCGGCCGTCGGCGCGTAGCCGGTCGCGGGGAGCATCCCCCCGGTGGGAACGGTTGCGTCCGCTGTAACCGCGCCGGCGCCCGGCGCATCGAACCCTGTGGACAAAGCAAATGCCAAGCGGGGCGACCGCTGAGCGGAAAACGCCACAAACCACCTGGCCCGGCCAAGCGTAACCGTTCACAGGCCGGGGAGTGGCGCGTTTTTCGAGCCGTTTCGCGCCGAACAATGCGTCTGCCCCTTGACCGGCCAAGGGGGACAGTCCCATTTTCGCGGACTTCGCCGCGAAAATCGGGACAGTCCCCGTGAACGGTTGCGGCCAAGCCAACGCGAAGGCCCGGCAACTTCCAGCCCAAAATGGAGGATTTTGGACATGACGTCTTTTTGGCAAAGGAATTGGACGACGATGAGCGGAGCGGCCTTGATCTTGTTGGCGGGCGCGATCTCGTTGTGCTCGTGGACGCCAGGGTGCTTTCTCAGCGCCGCCCCGAAATCACAAACCATTTCCGTGAAACCACGAACCGGAGAACCCACCATGTTGCGAGCCGAGACTCCCAGCCGCGTTCAACATGCCGACGCGGCCGATTTTGACCGTCAGGTCCTGCGATCGGAGGTCCCCGTGCTGGTCGATTTCTACGCCGACTGGTGCGGGCCATGCCGGGCTTTGTCGCCCGTGCTCGAAGACCTGGCCCGGGAGACCCCCAACGCCAAGATCGTGAAGGTCAACGTGGACGACAATCCCGAATTGGCCTTGCAGTACCGCGTGGATTCGATTCCGCGCTTGATCGTGTTCAAGGACGGCCGTCCCGTCGCCCAGCACTCGGGCCTGGCGAGCAAGGCCTATTTGAAATCCCTCCTCGCGCGATGACCGCGGAACGCGCGGGTTGCGAACCACCTTCCGCGTAGTGGTTCACGGGGACCGTCCCGATGTTCGTGGCGAAGTCCGCGAAAACGGGAATGTCCCCCCGGCCGGGAGGCGGACTGGCGTTTTTCGGTCCGAAACAGCCCGAAAAATCGGTCGATCCCCGGCCTGGGAACGGTTGCCGTTCCGCGGTTTGCCCCCGAGGCGCGCACGCCGCCCGCCTCGGGGGCGTTTCGTTTTGGCCCGCGGGCCGTCACTTCTTGGGGATGGCCAAGCGCCAGCCTGGATGGACTTCGGGCTTCTGGCCGGGCGGCAGCGGTTCGACGAGCTTGCCGTAGAGTTCGGGTCGACGGGCGCGAAGGTAGCGCCGCCCGCCGGAAAGCTCGATCTTTTCCGGCGTGCACAGGCCCACGACCACGTCGTCGCCCAACGCCCGCGACTCGGCAAGGATCTCGCCGTAGGGATCGATGACCATGGCGTTGCCGGTCTTGATCGTGTCGTGGTCCACGCCCACCGCGTTGGAAAAGATGTAGTACACGCCGTTCTCATAGGCCCGCGCCGGAAGCCAGCGCATCAGCCAGCCGCGTCCTTTCGGGCCGAGGAATTCCATGGCCAGGGGCACGGGATCGCGATCGCGGTTGTCCCAGAGCTTTTTGTCGATCTTGCCCCGACCGGGCATGGGGCTTTCGAGCCCGCAAGTCACGTGCGGCGCGAAGATCACCTCCGCGCCCAGAAGCGCGAGGATCCTCGGGTTCTCGACGAGGTTGTTGTCATAGCACGTCAAGATCCCGCAGCGGACGCCGCACAGCTCGAACGTGCTCAGCGCGTCGCCCCACCCGAGGTGCGGGCTGATGAATTCATGGAGCTTGCGATGCCTGGCCACGAACCCTTTCGGGTCCACGGCCACGTAGCAGTTGAACAGCTTTCCGGCGTCGACCTCCACCAGGCCGGCGAGGATCGCCGCGTCCAGACGCCGCGCCAATTCGACGAGCCGCCGCGTGCTCGGTCCGTCGGGGACGGGCTCGGCCAGCTTCTCCACCTCGGCGAACGACAATTCCTGAAGAAACGTGTAGCCCGTGATGCAGCACTCATGGAAGCTGACGATCTCGGCCCCGCGCCCGACGGCCTGCTCGGCCAGGGCGGCCACGCGGCCGAGATTGTAATCCTTGTCGGCGTCCCGCGCCTCGAACTGGGCCGCCGCGATGCGGATGTCGCGCATGATCTCCCACCTTGATCTAGAACCAGGTTCTGGTCGCTTGGAACCGTTCGCAGGCCGGGGAATGGCTCGTTTTTCGGACCGTTTCGCGCCGAAAAATGTGCCTGCCCCGTACCGGCCAGGGGGACAGTCCCATTTTCGCGGGCTTCGCCGCGAAAATCGGGACAGTCCCCGTGAACGGTTGTGGTCGCTTCGGCTTCCGCGGGAGGAGAGCTTGCTTCCGCGCCGAGGACCTCGGCGCAGGGCATCGAGGCGGCGGGCACGCTGCGGAGACTCCGGCTCGGCTTCCCCATCGGCTCCCGCGTGGCCGCGCAATCCCTCCCCCCGACGCTGCGCCAGCAGGCATTGTCAACATCCGGCCAACGCTTCGCAAGCCGGCGGGGGGTAGAGGTCGCCGACGGCTTCGCGCGGGGCGCGTTGCCGCCTAAAATGGCGGGGCGTGAGAACCACGACCATCCGACGCGCGAGGAGGCTGCTCAACGTCCGCCGACGCCGGGGCGAAGCCACGGAGCCGCAACCGGCCAGCTCCTGCTTCCAGGGAGGACCACCCATGCCGACGATCCTTGTGGTGGACGATTCCGAGGTCGATCGCCGCTTGATGGGCGGTCTTCTGGAGAGAGCGGGGCATCGCGTGGCCTACGCTTCCGACGGTTCCGAGGCGCTGGCCTTTCTCGACCATTCGGTGCCCGACCTCATCCTCACCGACCTTCTCATGCCCCGCATGGACGGACTGGAACTGGTCCGCGCGGTCCGCGGCCGGTTTCCCTTCGTGCCCGTCATTCTCATCACCGGCCAAGGCAGCGAGGCCCTGGCGGTCGAGGCCCTCAAGCAAGGAGCCGCAAGCTATGTGCCCAAGCGCCACGTCGCCGAGATCCTGGCCAGCACGGTGGAGGAAGTGCTTCGGGTGGCGCGGCTGGATCGCGACCACGAGAAACTGCTCAGTTGCCTCAATCGCTCCGAGTTCACGTTCTTCATGGAGCTGGAAAACGATCTCTCGCTGGTCGAGCCGCTCGTGCGCCTGGTCAAGCAAGCCGTGGGTTGCATGGGGTTGTGCGATGGGACGGGCCAGGTGCGGATCGGCGTGGCCTTGAAGCAAGCCGTGCTCAACGCGATGCTCCGTGGCAACCTGGAACTCGGCTCGCAGCCGATCGACATGGCCAACCCGGAACACGCGGCCATGATCGAGCAACGGCGAAGCCAGCTTCCTTTTCGCGACCGCCGCGTGCTGGTCGACGTGAAAATCTCCACCGAGGAAGCAAGGTTCGTGATCCGCGACGAGGGTCCGGGATTCGACCAGGCTTCCGTTCCCGACGTCGTGGACACGGTCGGCGAGCAGCCTCCGCCCGGCCGAGGCCTGGCCCTGATGCGGGCGTTCATGGACGAGGTGACCTTCAACGACCAGGGCAATCAGGTCACGCTGGTCAAACGATGGTGACGATCCGGCGAGGAATCGGCCGGGGTAGACGTTCGCCGGAACTATCCCGATGTTTGCGGCGAAGTCCGCGAAAACGGGGCTGGTCTCCGTGCCAGTAAGGGGACGGGCGCGTTTTTCGATCGGCAGCAACCCGAAAAATCCGCCAGTCCCCGGCCTGGGAACGGTTACCGGCCGGGAGGCCGACGCCTGCTCCGAATCGCGACGGCCGCTGCGCCCGGGCGCCTTCTTGGCGAACCATGCCGCTGGCCGGGATCGAGACGGACCTTCAGCAAAAATCCCGCGACTGGGAGCGCAACTCCTCCATCCGGCCCGAAAGGTCTTCCAGCCGCCAGACCAGCACGTGGATCACCTGGCCGTCGCGCTGGAGCCGGCCGTGGGCGAGGAGGGCCGTCGCGCCGAGGGCCGCGGCGCGGAACTTCTTCCAGACGTCGGGCCGGATGATGAGGTTCGCCGTGCCGGTCTCGTCTTCCAGAGTGACAAACGTGATTCCCTTGGCCGTGCCGGGCCGCTGACGCACGAGTACGATCCCCGCCACGCGGACCGGCTTGCCGTCGGGCCACGCGGCCAGCCGCTCCGCCGGAACCACGTTCATGGCGTCCAGGCCCTTGCGCAAAAAGCTCATCGGATGGGCCCGCAAGGAAAGGCCCGTCGTGCGGTAGTCCGCGAGCACTTCCTGCGCTGGGGACATGGGGGGCAAAGGAACCTCCTCGGGTTGCGCCGTCGCGGATTGCGGACCGCCGGTTCCGCGATTTTCGCCGCTGGCGGTTGGCCGAGGGCGATCGTGGCGGGGCCCCTCGAAAAGCGGCAGCGGCTCTTGCTTCACGGCTTGGGCCAGCGCGTGCCAAAGTGCTCCGCGCCGGTTGAGGCCCAGCGACTCGAACGCCCCGGCCTGGGCCAGGCGCACGATCACGGCCCGCCCGAGTCCGGTTCGCCGGGCGAAATCGTCCACCGAGCGGAAAGGCCCTGCCGACTGGGCCTCCTCGATCCGCCGCGCGTGGGCCTCCGACAGGCCGCTCACCATGCGGAACCCGAGACGGAGGGCGAGTGGAGAACGACGAACGACGCATGACGAAAGCCCCTCGTTCCGACGCTCCGCGTGGGAACGCAGCGCCCCGCCGCCCTGCGGCCCGCGTTCGGTTTCGCTTTCATCATTCAACGTTCCGCATTCATCATTCGGCATTGTCTCCAGCGTGCAGTCCCACCGGCTGTGGTTGACGTCCACCGGCCGCACCTCGACGCCGTGCTTTTGCGCGTCGCGCACCAGTTGGGCGGGGGCGTAGAATCCCATCGGCTGGCTATTGAGCAGCGCCGCCGTGAAGGCCGCCTGGTGGTGGCACTTGAGCCACGCCGACACGTAGACCAGAAGGGCGAAACTGGCCGCGTGCGACTCGGGGAAGCCGTATTCGCCGAACCCGCGAATCTGGCGGAACACCGCCTCGGCGTACTCCGGCGCGAGCCCGTTGGCCCGCATCCCGTCGATGAGCTTCTTGCGGAACTGGTCGATCACGCCTGGCCGTCGCCAAGCGCCCATGGCGCGGCGCAACTGGTCGGCCTCGCCGGGCGTGAAGCCGGCGGCCACCATGGCCAATCGCATCGCCTGTTCCTGAAAAAGCGGCACGCCGAGCGTCTTCTCCAGCACGTTGCGGATCGCTTCGTTGGGATAGGTGACCGGCTCCTCGCCGTTGCGGCGGCGGAGGTAAGGATGCACCATGTCGCCCTGGATCGGGCCGGGCCGCACGATCGCCACCTCGATCACCAGGTCGTAGAAGCACCGCGGCTTCAGCCGCGGCAACATGCTCATCTGGGCCCGGCTCTCGATCTGGAACACGCCCATCGTGTCCGCCCGGCGGATCATGGCGTAGACGTCGGGGTCCTCTTGCGGAATGTCCGCCAGCGTAAGCTGGGGGCTGCCATGCCTGGCGATCAAATCGAAGCAGCGATGGATCGCCGAGAGCATTCCCAAGGCGAGGCAGTCGACCTTGAGCATGCCCAGCGCGTCCAAATCGTCCTTGTTCCACTGGATGACGGTGCGGTCGGGCATGGCCGCGTTCTCGATCGGGACCAATTCGCAGAGCTTCCCCCGGGTCATCACCATCCCGCCGGTGTGCTGCGACAAGTGCCGCGGAAAGCCGACCAATTGGCCGACCAGCTCGCGAAGCTGCCGACCCACGAGGCTTTCGGGATCGAGGCCCGTTTCTCTCAACCGGCGATCCAGTTCCGGCTCCTCGCGGAAGTGCTCGATCGTCTTGGCCAGCCGATCGACCTGGTCCAGGGAGAGCCCCAGGGCCTTGCCGACGTCGCGCGCCGCGGACCGCGGCCGATAGGTGATCACCTCGGCGGTCATCCCGGCCCGCTCTCGCCCGTATTTCTCGTAGACATACTGGATCACTTCCTCGCGGCGCTGGTGCTCGAAATCCACGTCGATGTCCGGGGCCTCGTTCCGCTCGCGGCTGACGAACCGTTCGAACAGCACGTCCATCCGTTCCGGATCGACGGACGTGATCCCCAGGCAATAGCAGACCGCCGAGTTGGCCGCCGAGCCGCGCCCCTGGCAAAGAATCCCCCGCCGCCGGGCAAAACGCACCAGGTCCCAGACCGTCAGGAAATACGCCTCGTAGCGCAACTCGTGGATCAACGCCAATTCGTGCTCCAGAAGCTGCCGGACCTTCTCCGGCACGCCGCGGGGATAGCGCTTCCGCGCCCCGGCCCACGCCAGTCGAGTCAAATACTCGATCGGCGTCATGCCGGGCGGAGCCAGTTCTTCGGGATACTCGTACCGCAACTCGTCGAGCGAGAATCGCACGCGCTGGGCCACTTCGACCGTGCGCCGCACGGCGTCCGGCGCCCGGGCGAACAGGGCGACCATCGCCTCCGGCGACTTCAAATGCCGCTGGGCGTTGGGGAACCGATGTTCGCCGACCTCGGCCACCGTGCAACCCAATCGGATCGCGGTCAGCACGTCGTGCAATGCCTGACGCTCCGCCACGTGATAGTACGCCCCGCCCGCCGCCACCAACGGCACCCTGCTCCGGCGCGAAAGCGCCAGGAGGGCCTCCAACTCCTTCGCGTCATCCGGCCCCTGGTGCAACTCGGCCAGCAAGTAGCAGCGGTCGCCGAAAACCGCCCGATAAGCGCTCAGGCCGCCGGGATTGGGATTCAGGCGGTCGCGGTCAGGGTTCGGGATACTGGGTTCAAGGTTCTGGGCACGCAGTTCATGCGGTCTCGGGTCGGCACCATGGCCTCTCCCCTCTCCCGTTGGACGGGAGAGGGGAACTGTGTCTTCCGGACCCCCGAACTCCGAACCCCGAACCGCAACCACGCACGCCAAGAGCCCTTCGGACAGTTCCGCCACATCGTCAAACGTCAGACGGCACTCACCTTTTTCTGCCCGGCGCCGTCCCCGCGTGATGAGACTCGCCAGCCGTCCATAGGCCGCCCGATCCGTCGGCAACAAAACGACCGGCAGGGCGTCGTCCGGGGTGATCTCCGCGCCCACCAACAGCTTCAGTCCCGACTCCTTGGCGGCCACGTGAGCGCGAACCACCCCGGCCAGGCTGTTTCGGTCGGTGATCGCCATCGCCGCGTATCCCAACTCCGCGGCCCGGCCAACCATCTCTTCCGGGTGCGACGCCCCTTCGAGAAACGAGAAATTCGTCTTGGCGTGGAGTTCGGCGTACGACACAGTGTGGCCCCCAGCGGAGCGCTTCGGATAACGACGGCGGCGCGTGGAGGAGCTTGCCCGTTTCTACCCCGGCCTCCGCGCCAGGCTCCCAGCGCACCATGACGCCAAAGGAAGACCGAGGGAGTTCGGAGCCATTTTCCTGCTCGACAAGCTCGGCATCCTCGCGGCTTGCATTCTATGCTACCGCGGGAAGTGGCCGTTTTTCCAGGAACTTGGAGCCTGGCCGCAACCGGGGGCATTCCCCGTCGGGTGCGCCCTCGGCACTCCAGACAGGTATCGGAAATGGTAGCCGTTCACAGACCGGAGAGTGGCTCGTTTTTCGGGCCGTTTCACATCGAAAAATGCGCCTGTCTCCTTACTGGTCAGGGGGACAGTCCCATTTTCGTGGACTTCGCCGCGAAAATCGGGACAGTCCCCGTGAACGCTTACGGGAAATGAGGCCCGCCCCCAGGGGCTTCTGCCCGTCCCCTCTCTCCTGTTTCGCTCATCGCCCACCGGCTACTGCTGCGCCACGATGTGCCTGGCCTTGGGCCGCGGCTGGCATCGCCCGAGGGGCGCAGGGGGTCAAGCGTGGGCCTGATCGAAGAGGCGGTGGTGGATCGGCGCCAGCGCGGGATAAAGGTCGCGGTAGATGGCGAACCATTCGGAGTAACGTTTGGCCAATGCGTCGTTGGGGGTGAACGTCCTTCCCGGCCGATAGACGCGTTGGCACGCCTCTTCCTCGTCTCGATAAATCCCCAGGCCGATCCCCGCCAGGATGGCCGCGCCGAGCGGGGTGGCCTCGTTGATTTCAGGCACTTCGACGGGGCGGCCGAGCACGTCGGCCTTGTTTTGCATCCAGAAGGTGTTGCGGGTCGCTCCGCCCACGACCACGAAGCGGTCCATGGTCGCGTCCAACGCCCGCTCCATCGCGGCGACCATGTCGCGGAATTGATAAATCAGGCCTTCGACGACGGCGCGGAGCAGTTCGGCAGGGCGGGCGGCGCCGCTCAGGCCGACGAAGGCCCCGCGGCTCTTGGGGTCGACCATGGGGCAGGACGCGCCGACCATGTGCGGGAGGAACATGACGCCGCGCGAGCCGGGCGGGGCGGAGGCCGCCTCGGCCATCAGCCGGTCCCACGACGCCGCGTCCCCCGCCGCCCCCTGCGGCTGCATGGCCGCCCCGAACTGCTTGCGATACCATTCGAGCATTTCAGCGGCCACGCTGCTGCCCCACACGGCGTGTTTCCCCCGAGCCACGTGGGCCTGAACGGTCGCCCCGATGGCCCGAAGCCGCGGATCCAGGACGGGACCCGGCGTGGCCGTGAGCACCGTCTCCCACGTGCCGGTCACATCGAGGACCAAACCGGGCCGGAAGGCCCCCACGGGCAGCGCGCCGCACAGATGGTCGTGCCCCCCGAGGACCACCGGGGTGCCCTCGGGCAAGCCCGTCGCTTGCGCCGCGCGACCGCTCACCTCGCCGATCACGGTCCCGCTCGGCTGCACCATGCACAACAGGCGGCGCTCGATGCCCGACCGCTCCAACAGTTCCTCCGACCAATCCAGCTTGCGCTGGTCGAACAGCATGGTGCAGGAGGCCATGCTGTAGTCGGTCACCTGCCGCCCGCACAGAAGAAAGTTCACGTAGTCCTCGATCAGCAGCCACTTGTCGCAGCGGGCCATGATCTCCGGCTCGTTCTCCATCATCCAGAGAATCCGCAGGGCGGAGTTGATGGGCCAGACCGGGTTGCCGCCGATGGAAAACGTCCGTTCGACGCCGACGTTTTTCTGCCACCACTGCAATTGCGGGCCGGTGCGAGGATCGTGCCAGCTAATGAAGGGGTAAAGCGGCTCGCCCTGGTCGTCGACCGGCAGGCCGTCCATGCCCATCCCGGTCACCGCCACGCCGCGAATCTGCCGCGGGTCGTCCAACTGCGACAAGGCGGTCCGCACCGCCCGGCAAACGCCCTCCCAAATGGCGTCGGGAAGCCAGACGGCCCATTCGGGATGGTCGGGACGGGGATGGACTTTCGTGTTGGGCACGCTGCCGCTGGCCGCCATGCGCCCGTCCCGCCAGTCGTAGACCACGGCCTTCAAGCTCGTGGATCCAAGGTCGATTCCCATGAGGTACATCATGGTTTGGTTCCGCCGAGGGAGGTGCGGTGGTTCGAGGCCGCGAGGGTTACGCCTCGTCGATCAACTTCAGTTTCCATCGCTGGCAGATCTCGTCGACCAGCCCACGCAGCTCGCCGTAGACCGTCACCCGATGCCAGCCCGGACGCCATGTCTCGGTAAGCTTTTCCAAGTCGCCGTGGACGACCGCCTCGAGCTTGGTGCGGCAAGCCATGTCGCTGGGATTGTTGCCAGCGGATCGGGCTTGATGGAAGAGCACGTGCCTGGCCACCGGGTCGATCTCCAGCGTGGTGGTCATGTAGTTTTCGGGCAGGATCGACTGGATCGCGGCCCCCTTGCGGTCCTCGGAATGGGTGCGGATGCGGTACGGATTCCGCGGTCCTTTCGGGCCGAAGACGCGGGTGGGACCGACGCAGTGGGCGTAAATGATCTGGCGCTTGGACGTATCGATGACCGGGTCGGAGATGAAGCCGGGGCGTCCGGTCAAGGCGCCCATCACCGCCATGGTGAAGGCGGAAAGCTGGTCCGCCTCGCATCCGCCCACCAGCCCGTCGTCGTTCAACTGGCAGAAGCCCAGGCAGGGATAGGCCTTCAGGTGCCCGCCGTAGAAACCGCCCAGGCAATTGATGCTGATGCCTTGGGCGCCGTGCTTGTCGAGCAACTCCTTCATGGCCACGTACATGGCGCCGGCGTCCTCGATGGCCGGCCGGGCCGGTTCGACCACTTTCTCGGCCTGTTGCATCCAGCGGTCGGCGAAGGCTTTGGCCGCCTCGCGGTCGGCGCGATCGTAGGCGGCCGCCAGTTCCTTGAAGTCGATGGCGACCATCTTCACGCCGGCCAAGGCCTCGGCCGCCTTGCGGAAGGCGTCGCCCCCCCAGCCGCCGCCGACCACCAGGAGCTTCGTCTTCTGGAGCGCGCGCTGGGCTTCTTCAAAGGGGACCAGCGCGACCCGGTCGTCTCGGCACGCCGTGGCGGGGGCGGGCGGGGTGTTCGCCCGGCGCGCGGCGCGGAACGCCGCCGCCACCTCCGCCGCCGACTTGCCCTGTTGCAGCAACGCGAACTGCCTGGCCGAGGCGACCACGTCCTCGTCTCGCGACGACGACACCCAGTCGACCGGCTTGCCCGACGCCATGATCCGCGGCAATTGCGTCAGGAACAGGCCCGATCCGCCGAACAGATTGTCGACCACCAGCGTCGGCTTGCCGGTGCCGCTGAGCCTGACGATGTCGTTGCTCCAGCCCAGGCCCTGGACGCAAATCATGTAGCCGTCGACCTCCTTGCATCGGGCGAGCACCTCGTCGACGTGCTTCGGATCCTCCAGGACCTTGACGGGCAGGAACTCCACGTCGGGGCAGCCCCGGGCCAGCGCGTCCAGCAGGCACTTGCGTCGGGCGTCGAAATCGTAACCGATGTTCGGCCAGATGGGTTTGTCGTTGGTTGTTTCGCAGAAGACCAGCCGGACCTTCGGCTTGCGGTTGGAACTCGGCGCGCCAAGGACCGGCCGCGATCCCACGAGCGACCCCGCCACCACACAGCCCGCGCAACACCCGCATCCCGACAGAAATTGCCGACGCGAACATGCCGACTTCATCCAACGAGTGTCCATGGCATTTCCCCCTTGCACCAAGCATCCGCGATGGAAAACCCGACGGCCCGCGACGTGACGTCGCAGGCCAATCGCTCGCATGAAGTATCCCCGGACCAATCTCTCGCACGAGCCGTTCACGGGGATTGTCCCGATTTTCGCGGCGAAGTCCGCGAAATGGGCCCGTCCCCTCGCGGGCACGGGGACAGGCGCATTCTTCGGTCCCCAAGGGTCCGAAAAATCAGCCAGTCCCCGGCCTGGGAACGGCTACCGCTCCCATGAGCGACCCATCCGAAAACGGCGATAGTCTCCCCATTTTCAGACAGGCTCTAAGATATCCGCCCGCCGCAGCCGGTGTAAAGCGGCCAAGGGGCGTGTGGCGAAAGGGCCGGTGGTCGTCGCTCCCTAAGGTCCCGTCGGCGCGGTGGAAGCGGCGCGGACGCGATCCAGGGGTTGCCCAGGCCCGTGGGACGCGCCGGTCATCTTCCGTCCGGCCCAGTTTGCCCACCCATCGTCGCCATCGCCCCTCAGGGCCATTCCGGCTGCCGCTCGGCCTTGCCGGGATGGCCGGGCTTCAGATGGCAAAATCGCCCGGCTCCTCCTGGAAAAGCCGGACATCGGCCGGTATACTTCCCGCGTCCTTGCGCTCCTCTTCCAAGGGCGGCAAAGGGGTCTTCCAGGCGTGCCGCAACGGGGCAAGAACCCAAAGGAGCTTGAACATGACGTCGTCGGTTGTCGTCCAGACCAACATACCGGGCTTGCCGGTCCGCCGGGGCAAGGTGCGCGATGTGTATGACCTGGGGGATCGGCTGCTTCTGGTCAGCACGGACCGGATCAGCGCCTTCGATTGGGTCCTTCCCACCGGGATTCCCGACAAAGGCCGGGTGCTTACCCAACTCTCGGCCTTCTGGTTCGATCTGTTGGGAGAGCCGAACCACCTGCTTTCGACCGACGTGGACGCCATGGATCTCCCCCCTGGCGCCGACAAGGCCCAACTGGCGGGCCGGACGTGCCTGGTCCGCAAGACGGAGGTGGTTCCGATTGAGTGCGTGGTGCGGGGTTACCTGGTGGGGTCGGGCTGGAAGGAATATCGGCAGCAAGGGACCGTTTGCGGCATCCGGCTTCCCCAGGGCCTGGTCGAATGCAGCCGCCTCGACCAGCCCATCTTCACGCCCGCCACCAAGGCCCAAACCGGCCACGACGAGAACATCACGTTTGACGAGATGGCGGAGCGTGTGGGCCGGGACCTGGCCGATCAACTCCGCCGGCGGAGCATCGATCTGTTCGCGCGGGGGGCCGAATACGCGCTGCGGCGCGGCATCGTCATCGCCGACACGAAATTCGAATGGGGATTGGTCGGCGGCGAACTGATCCTGGTCGACGAGGTCCTCACCCCCGACAGCTCCCGTTTCTGGCCGGCCGACCAGTACCAACCGGGCCGATCCCAGCCCTCGTTCGACAAGCAGTTTGTCCGCGACTGGCTCGAAACCACATCCTGGGACAAAAACAGCCCGCCGCCGCCCCTGCCGGACGACGTCGTCGCCCGCACCCGCCAAAAGTACGTCGAGGCCTACGAGCGTCTTACGGGCAAGCCGTTTGCCGCGTGAGCCGACAGCGGATCGCTTGGCCGGCGCTCAGGCGGCCGGCCCTCCCGCGGCTGGTGCTCAGGCGGCGCGACGCTCGCGGAGCCGAGGCGCCGGCGCCGGCCCGCCAGCGAACCCCCATTTCCAATGCCAGCGCAAATACGCCCGAAGGTGGCGCAAGGCGTCGCGCGAAACGAGGTTCTTGCTGGCCCGACGCTCCAAATGGTAGCAATACGTGCCGCCGTAATAGAAGACGTTCCAACCGGCCAGCCTCATGCGCAGGCAAAGGTCGACGTCCTCGAAATACTTTCCGTAACCCTCGTCGAACCCGCCGACTTCCCGAATCGCCTCCGCGCGAACCATGAGAAAGGCCCCCGAGAGCCAGTCGGGTTCCCACGTCTCCTCCTCGGCATGATCCCGATACAGATAGCGATCCAGGGTCCGGCGCATGAAACGCCCGAGGCCGCATCGACGGGCCAGCACCACGGCGAGCGACTGGAATCGGCGGGCGGGATAGGCGAACTGCCCGTCGGCATGATAGAGTCGGCAGCCCGCGATCCCGCAGGTCGGATGGCTGTCCATGAAGCGGACCATGCGGGTGATGCAGGGTTCGGCGGGGTCGAAGAACATGTCGGTGTTCATCAGCAGCGCGTACCTGGCGGTGGAGCGGGCGAGAATGCGGTTCAAGTTGGCCGCGTAGCCGAGGCGGCGCTCGTTGCGCACCACCGCCGTCTCGTCGAGGCAATCGCGCCAAAGTTCCACGCCATCCGCCGAAGCATTGTCCACCAGCAACAGCCGCATCGCCAAACCCCGCCCCGCGTCGCGAAGCGACGAGGCCAGGCGGGTCATCCACGCGAGTTCGCCCGTGTAGATCAGCCCCACGTCGACGTCCGGCGTCCGACTTCGGGCGGGCAATCGAGGCAATGCCGAAGCTGTTTGCGCCATGGCTTCCGCTTGGTTCAAGGGATCACGCAGCATTGCCTTTGCTCGCCGTGGCCGTTTTTTCGCGTTGCCGTCGTTATCTGCCTCGGGAGGCGTTGCCGGCCTCGCCCCGGGGCCGCAACGCCGCCTTGACCGAGCCGGCGTGGCGTCGACCTGCCGCCGTTCAAGCGGCCCGGCATTGGTCTTCTTTCTCGTTCCAGGCCGGGAGGACTCCGCCGATTTCCTCGCCGGCCAGTTCCATGACCTGTTCGCGGTGGTCGGCGAAGTGCGAGGCGAAGGCATGGAGCACCCGCAGGAGTCCGGCGGGCGAGACGAACTCGGGGGCTCCGTGCCCGCTGCCGGCCGCGCGGATCTCGCACGTCCAACCTTCGCGGCAGGACACCGACACCGCCACGGCCCAGCCGCGTTCTTCGGCCTCGCCGTGCGAGGCGTCCCACGCCCGCCGCCAACGGAGTTGCCCCTCGTGCGAAAGCGCCAATCGCATTTGGGTCACGTTCCATGCTTGCACCCGCTCCACCAGCGAGGTCCAGACCTTTCGGGCGGGGAGCCTGGCGAGTTGACGCCGCATGGGGCGAGTCCGGCGCGGGCCGAGCAGGCCCCAGCCTCGCCGCAGCCTGGCCCAGGCCCGCCTCGCCGCCGCCGTGGCCAGGCGCCACTCGTAGTAGCCGAACCATCGCAGCCGCACGACAAGAATCACGAGCGTCAAGGCCGTGGCCCAGGCCAACAAGTCGCTGCGGGCCACGGTGGCCGCGAAGGCCGCGATCCCCGTCGCCATGCACAAGGCCCCGATCGTGCCCAGCACGACCCACGGTCCCATGCCGCGATCCAACAGGCGATGATGGATGTGTTGCCGATCCGCGGCGTCGAACGGTCGGCCGGTCAGTCGTCTTCGCACTACGGCCAGAAACGTGTCGAACATCGGAAAGGTCATGACGACCAGCGGCGCGGTGATCGACAGCGTGGTCGAGGTCTTCAAGGTGCTCTGGATCCCCAAGATGCCGAGAATCACGCCGATCACCATGCTGCCCGAGTCGCCCAGAAAAATCCGGGCGGGGGGGCGATTGTGGATCAAGAATCCGGCCAGCGCGCCGGCCAGCACGACGGCCGCCGCGGTCACGTGCCGATTGCCGGTGTAATCAGCGATGACGCCCAGCGTCAGCGAAGCGGCCAGGCCCACCACGGAAGCCAGACCGTCCATGCCATCCAACAGGTTGATGGCGTTGATGCAGCCCAAAAGCCACAAGACGGTCAAAGGCACGCCGGCCCAGCCCAGGTCGAACGTGTTGCCGAACAACGCGACCGAATAGACTCGGAATCCTGCCAGGACCAATGGCAGCACCGCGCAGGTTTGCAGCAGCAGCTTGACGCGCGGACGGAGGCGGATATCGTCATCAATCAGGCCGATGAAGCACACGAATCCCGCCATGGCGATCAGCGCGGCGGAAATCTCCTCGAATTCGTAGCCGCCGCCAAATCCGCCGCGGCGGGCCGCGGACAACCCGAGAACCGTCGCCAGATAGATGGCGATGCCACCCCAAAGCGGCACTTCACGGGGGTGGCGCTTTCGCAGTCCGTCTGGAGCGTCCACCACGCCCCAGCAGAGCGCGAGCCAGCGGACCGCCGGAGTAAGAAGGGCCGAAGCCGCCAGACTGACGCAAAAGGTAATGACCAGACTGGCCATGAGTGCCATCCATTGCCCAGGTGTCCCGGCTTTCCCTGCCGGGCTCTCGCAAACGATGCGTCAGGCCCTTTTCATGATGAGGCGCTCCCGAGGCTCTGTCGCGAGCAAACGGTGAACGTCATACCCCAACATGGCTTGGCAAGGCAAGATCAATTACGCTCCGAAAGGCCACGGAGCCGCACCCCCCCAAACCTTAATCGACGAAGCAAACCACTGGTCGATGGACAAGCGAGATCGCCATGCGTCCAGTTTATTGCTGCCAACACCCCAACGGACAGGTTATATTAAAATACGCTAAAGTGACGATTCACTCCCGCAGATCGTCACTGGGAGCGACGTCTCGAGTGCTGCGGTTGGGTGCGGATCCCGTCAAGTCGCCTAGAGAAGCAACTTCTTCCAGGCGACTTCGCTGACGCCAATTACCGGGCCGCTTGGATTGCGTGTCAATGGTGCCGAGCGATAGACCTTATTTCCGTTTTTTTCATCCCGTGGACACTGACGGTTGGGGAAACCGCGGGAGTTTATTGACAGTTGAGGCTTGCGTCGTTAGTCTGAAAATGTCCGGGAGTTAGAATCAAGTCGGCGATGGGGATTCGCGCCTGGGGCAACGAAGCGGGCTGGGGTTTGTCCCGGGGCGTCAATCTCGCAAAGGGCCTGTGCTATCTCTCACGCAACCGCCAGGATGCTGCCGGCAAGGACGCCCCCACATCTTGGGGGAAGCCTAGTGCAGGTTTCACGTTTTGGGGTACCCTTCCCCGTTTTTAGGCAGACACCAAGAGCCAACTCCAGCATTTCGAGCGGGATGAACCGGCAGGGGGCTGTTGCCCGGTGCGGGATCGCGCTCGGAGGTCACATCGTTGGGAGTCGCTATGGCCGCCAAACGTAAGCATGATTTTGCCCAAATCCTTATCAACCAGGGCATTCTAAGCGCGGACCAGGTGGACGAAGCTGCCCAAATGGCCCGGCAGTCGGGGATGAAACTCCACGACGCGATCATGCGTTTGGGGTACGCCTCGGGCGAGGAGGTGCTCCGGGCGATGGCCCAGCAACACGGATTGGAGTACGTCGATCTCTCGGAGGTGACCATTTCTCCGGAAACCGTGGAGTTGGTGCCCGAATCGATCGCCTGGGAAAACGCCATTCTCCCCCTGATGGCCGAGGATGGCATGATCAAGGTCGCGGTGAGCGATCCCGAGGACTACGACACCATCGAAAAACTGCGGTTCATCCTCAACCGGCGGATCGAGACCGCGCTAGCCCCCCGCGAGGCGATCCAGGAGGCCATCAAACGCTACTACGGTCAAGGCGAGGCCGAGGGCACGTCCGTTCTCCAGGAGTTCGGCGAATCGACCATCGATTTCACCGAGGCCGAGGACGAAACACGCACCAAGGAAGAGGATGTTGACCAGTCCAGCGCGCCGGTCGTCCGACTGGTCCACTTGATCATTACCGAGGCCGTTCAGCTCCGCGCATCGGATATCCACATCGAGCCGTTCGAGGATCGGGTGCGAGTTCGGTACCGGATCGACGGGGTGCTGGTCGAGCGGGACAGCCCACCCAAACGGCTCCTCGGGGCGATTCTATCCCGCATTAAGATTCTCGCCAAACTCGACATTGCGGAACGGCGTCGCACGCAGGACGGCCGGATCAAGGTCACGATTGGCGAGAAGGACCTCGACCTTAGGGTGAGCATCATCCCCACCAACCATGGTCAATCGGTGGTGATGCGCATCCTCGACAAGGACAACATCAAGATCGGCCTCAGGCAACTGGGCTTCCTGGATGAAGACTATCAGAAGTTCAAGACGTTGATCCGGCGGCCCAACGGGATCATTCTGGTGACCGGCCCGACGGGGTCTGGTAAGACGACGTCGCTGTACGCCGCGCTGAACGAGCTGAACACCCCGGATCGGAAAATCATCACGGCCGAAGACCCGGTTGAGTACTACCTTGAAGGGGTGAACCAGGTGGAAATCCGCCATGAGATTGGCTTGGATTTTGCCCGGGTAATTCGCGCCATGTTGCGACAAGCGCCCAACGTGATCCTGGTCGGAGAAATGCGAGATCTTGAAACCGCACAAATGGGAATTCAGGCTTCTTTGACTGGACACTTGGTTTTCAGTACACTACATACGAACGATGCGCCCAGTGCTATTACGCGCTTGATCGACATGGGGGTTCCCTCCTATCTGGTGGCAAGCAGCATCGTGGCGGTCATGGCCCAGCGGTTGGTGAGGGTGATTTGTCCGAAGTGCAAACAACCGTACACTCCCCCGGAGTCGGTGCTTCAGGCCTCCGGTATGCCCCCCTCGATGATCGAAACTGCAACGTTCGCCAAAGGGACCGGATGCGCAAACTGTAACGGCACTGGATACCGAGGGCGGTTGGGTATTTTTGAACTCATGCTAATGTCCACTAAAATCCGCGAATTGGCTTTCAACGAGGCGCCAACTGCGGAGATTCGGAGGGCGGCTGTTAGCGAGGGGATGAGGACGCTCTATATGGATGGGCTCCATAAGGCATGCCGGGGTATTACCACGTTGGAGGAGGTCCTCAGCACGGCGAAACAGACAACCGAAGACTAGGCGTTTGGTTTGCGCGAGACTTGGATCCGGATCTCCGGTCGTTGAAGGGATAGTTCATGGGAAGCCGGTGATGAAACGGTTTTGCTTGAGCGAATCTCGTTGAGGGCGAATAATCTTGGCGCTGGGCGATGGCCGGGGCCCTTCTCAGCGCTGGATGGTGGCGAGTTTTGGGGGCCGGGGGAGGAAAGGGTAGGAACGACATGGCGTCGCTGCTGATCGACAAACTGCTGCATACGGTAGTCCAGCGCAAAGCGAGCGACCTGCACATCGCGGTTGGCCAGCCGCCTGTGCTCCGCTGCGACGGGCACCTGGTCAAGCTCGAAACCAAGGTCCTTGAGCCCGAGGACACGGTCGCCCTGATGAAGAGCATCGCGCCAGAGCGGTGCCAGCGAGAGCTTCAGGAGGTCGGGGGATCGGACTTTGGGTTCGCGTTCGGGGAGGTTGCCCGCTTCCGCGTCTCGATCTTCAAGCAAAAGGGCTGCGTCGGGATGGTGCTGCGGCAGATCCCGAACAAGCTGCTAAGCTTGGACGAACTCGGCACCCCACCCGTGATGAAGCAGCTCATCATGCGGCCCCGCGGCTTGATCTTGGTGACCGGGCCGACGGGGTCCGGCAAATCCACGACGTTGGCCGGAGCGATCGACTACATCAACGAAAACGTCGACCACCACATCATTACCATTGAGGACCCGATCGAGTTCTACCACTACCACAAGAAGTCGACGGTCAACCAGCGCGAGGTGGGCGTGGATGTGCCGAGCTTTGCCGAGGCCATTCGGCGAGCCCTGCGTCAGGATCCGGACGTGATCCTCGTCGGCGAAATGCGTGACTTGGAAACGATCGAGGCGGCGATCACGGCGGCGGAAACGGGCCACGTCGTGTTCGGAACCCTGCACACCACCGGCGCGCAGGGCACGGTCAACCGCATTATCGACGTCTTTCCCACCAATCAACAGGACCAGATCCGCACCCAGTTGTCGACCTCCATCATTGGGGTGCTTTCGCAGGCGTTGCTGCCGAAGATCGGGGGGGGCCGGGTTGCGGCCTACGAGATGCTGGTCGTCACCCCGGCGATCGCCAACTTGATCCGCGAAAACAAGACCTATCGGATCAATTCATCGATTCAGACGGGGGCCAAGTTGGGGATGCAACTTTTGGACGACCACATGTTCAAGTTGTGGCGATCGGGCGTGGTCGACAAGAAGGACATTTTGACCAAGGCGAACAGCCCGGACGAACTCGCGGCCAAGATCGCCCGGGCCGAACGCGGCCTGTTCGAGGATGAGGAGGAGAGCAAGCAGCGGTTGGGCAAGGAAGATACGGACGAGGACGAGGAATAGGACGAAACGCATTCGGGACGGGCTTCTGGCTTCCGACTTTTGAGGCTTCCTGGCTATGGCACTTCGGCGCATCGGTCAAATCATGGTCGATCTGGGCTTCATCAGCGAGCGCCAGCTCGGCATGCTGCTCGAGGAGCAGCGGGGCCGCCAAGGCGAATTGCTGGGCCAGATCGCCCTGAGCATGAACCTGATCACGGAGGAGCAACTGGCCCAGGCGCTGGCCGAGCAGTTCAACATGCAGGTGGTGAACCTCAACGAGGTCGTCATCCCGCCCGAAGTGCTCGCCCACGTCACCGAACCCATGGCCCAGCTCTACCGGATTATTCCCGTCGCCTTTCGCGACAACACGCTGACGATCGCCATGGCCGATCCGCAGAAGCTGTCGGTGATCGACGAACTGCGGTCCTTCCTGGGCTACGACATCCGCCCGGTGGTCGCCTCGGAGAAGGACGTGTTGCGGGCCTTGGAGCGGTACTACGTGGGCGGCGGGGAGAGCGTCGAGCAGTTGATCGCCGACCTCGAGGCCGACGAAGAGCTGAGCGAGGCGGCCTCGCGTTTGTCCAAGGACGGGGCGATCGACATCACCAGCGCCGAGGCCCTCGCGGAAAGCGCCCCCGTGCGCAAGCTCCTGAACATGATCCTTTTGTTGGGCATCAAGGATCATGCGAGCGACATCCATTTCGAGCCCTTCGAGAGCGAATTCAAGGTCCGCATCCGGTCGGACGGCGTGTTGTACGAAATGGTCCCGCCGCCGCGCCACCTTTCGGTGGCGTTGACCACGCGGATCAAGGTCATGGCCGATCTGGACATCGCCGAGCGGCGTCTGCCGCAGGACGGCAAGATCCGCCTCTCGGTCGGCGGCCATCCGGTCGATCTGCGCGTCAGCGTCCTGCCGACCATGTTCGGGGAGAGCATTGTCTTGCGGATCCTCGACCGCTCGGTGGTCATGCTCGACCTGGAGGCCGTCGGCATGGACGCGGCCACGCTGGCCGAATTCCGCCGCATGATCCACTTGCCCAACGGGATCGTGCTGGTGACCGGGCCCACGGGCTCGGGCAAGACCACCACGCTTTACGGGGCGCTGAACGAGCTGAACTCCATCGAGGACAAGCTGATCACCACCGAGGACCCGGTGGAATACGAGATCGACGGCATCGTGCAGATCCCCATCGACCCGACCATCGGCAACACGTTCGCCCAGTGTTTGCGGTCGATTCTCCGCCAGGATCCGGACATCATTTTGGTGGGCGAGATCCGCGACCTGGAGACGGCGGAGATCGCGGTCCAGGCCTCGCTGACCGGCCACCTGGTGTTCAGCACCCTGCACACGAACGACGCCCCCAGCGCGGTCACGCGCCTGCGCGACATGGGCATCCCGCCCTTCTTGATCACCGCCACGCTCGAAGGCGTCCTGGCGCAGCGGCTGGTCCGAAAGATCTGCCAGGAATGCCGCGAGGAAACGATGCCGTCCATGGAGCAGTTGGCCGACCTGGAACTCACGCCCGACGACGTCGTCGGCAAGAAGTTCTACCGCGGACGCGGCTGCGCCAACTGCAACAACACCGGGTTCAAGGGGCGCAAAGGCCTGTTCGAGCTGATGACGGTCAACGACATCGTTCGGGACCTGATCAACCGCTCGGGCTCCACCGAGCAATTGCGCGACGCCGCGCTTCAGGCGGGCATGAGGCCCCTGCGCCAAGTCGCCTTGAAGGACGTGTTCGACGGACTGACCACGATCGAGGAAGCCATCCGCGAAACCACGGTCGAGGCGTGAGGAAAAAGGGCCGGGCGGAACGAGGGAAGCATGGAATGCTGGAATAATGGAATGGTGGAATGGTGGAATGGTGGATGCGTAGAGCGTTCGAAGGTCGCACCATAGCGCCGTTCACGTGGTCCGCCGTTCGGATGTTCCAGTATTTCACCCTTCCAGGATTCCATCATTCCTGTTTTCCGACGTTCCGCGCCTCCCCGGTGAAGTGCGCACTGCTTTTCGTGTGAGGATCGAGCCATGCCGACGTTTCAATTCGAGGCGATGGACGCCAGCGGTCAGGAGATCAAGGACGTCGTCGAAGCCGCGACCCAGGAGGAAGCGCAGCAGACGATCCGCTCGATGGGCTACTTCGTCACGAAGATCTCCGTGAAGAAGTCCCGCAAGGCGGCCGCCGAGAAAAAGAAGAAAGGCAAGAAAGGCAAGACGTTCGCCCTGGGCGGCGTCGGCTCCAAGCAACTGACGGTCTTCACCCGCCAGCTTTCCATCCTCCAGGACGCGGGCATGCCGATCCTCCGCAGCCTGCGGATCCTGGAGAACCAGGCCAAGCCGGGCGCGCTGAAGAACTGCTTGATCGACGTTTGTGACGAGATCGAAAGCGGGGCCACGCTCTCCGAGGCGATGGCCAAGTCGCCCAAGGCCTTCGACCGGCTGTACGTGAACATGATCAAGGCGGGGGAGGCGGGCGGCGCGCTGGAAGTGATTCTCCAGCGCCTGGCCGAGTTCCAGGAGCGGTCCCAGTCGTTGAAGCGGAAGGTGAAGGGCGCCTTGGTCTACCCGGTCACGGTCGTCACCTTCGCCGTGGGCATCCTCGTGTTCATCATGCTCAAGATCGTGCCCGCCTTCCAGAAAATCTTCGCCGATTTCGGGGCGGAATTGCCGGTGATGACGCAAATCCTCATCACCGCGTCGGAAAACGTCGCCCGGTATTGGTACCTCCTTCCCAGCATCCCGCTGGGCATCTGGTTGTTCGTCAAACTGGTTCGCAAGTTTGGGCCGGGGCGCTACGGCTGGGATCTGTTCCTGTTGAAGCTGCCGATTTTCGGGCAGTTGGTCGAGAAGAACATCGTCGCCCGAACCACCCGGACCCTCGGCACCCTCGTCTCCAGCGGCGTGCCGATCCTCGAGGCGTTGCAAATCACGAAGGACACGTCGGGCAACGCCGTGTTCGAGAACCTGTATGGGAAGATCCACGAGGCGATCCGCGAGGGCGAGGCGATCGCCACGCCGATGAGGGACTATTGCAAGCCCGGCTTCCACCCGGTCGCCTTGTTCTTCTGGTTCATGTTCGTCGCCGGTCCGGTCGGCGTCCTGTTGTACCTGACCAAGCTGAACCAGAAGATCCTCGACGACATGGTGATCAACATGGTCGACGTGGGCGAGGAGACGGGCGAATTGGATACGATGTTGTACAAGGTGGCCGACACGTTCGACGAGGAAGTCCGCGTGCTCACCGAAAGCCTCACCAGCTTGATGGAGCCCTTGCTGATCATTTGCTTGGGCGGCATGGTGGGCTTTATTGTCATCGCCTTGTTCATGCCGCTGATCAGCCTGATCCAGAAACTGAGCTGAGCGGCGGAGACTTATCGCGGCAAGCCAGCACGACGCGGCCCAGGGCCGCCAACGGAGACGCTATCGGTACGTACCCAGGGAGCCAACGACCATGTCCCACGACCTTCCCGCCCGCCCCCAGCGGAACGCCTTCACGCTCGTCGAAATGCTGACGGTGATCATCATCATCGGCATCCTGGCCGCGCTGTTGTCCAACGCGGTGATCGGGGCCAGGAAGCGGGCGAGGATCGCCGCGCAGAAAATGGAAATCGAGCAATTGGCGCTGGGCCTGGAGGCGTACCGCACGAAGTTCGGCGAATATCCGCCGTGCGAGTTTCCAGTGGCCTATCCGCCGACGACCGATCGGGACATCGCCGCCCGGGACGCGATCAACCGCCACCTCCGCAAGGCGTTCCCGCGGTACAATTTCCGGCGAATCAACGGGAACAATACGGACCCCTACGCCCAATTCCGGGCGGACCTGGCCAACTTCGGCCTCAACGCCGAGGCCATGGACGGCGCGGCGGCCCTGGTGTTCTGGCTGGGCGGCTTGCCCGAGGCGGTTCCCAACGCCGGCGAGGTCTGGGCGCCGGCGGGTTTCAGCGCGGATCCGTCGAATCCGTTCCAGGCGGGCACTTCCCGGTTGCCCCGCTTCTATGAGTTCCAGCCCGACTCCACGCGCCTGGTCCGCGACAGCAACGGGTCCCTGCGGTTCTATCCGCCAGGCACGACGACGGCGCCCTACGTCTATTTCCGACCGCGGCGCGACGCGAACACGGGCCGGATGGAATATGGCTACGCCTTGCCGGTGAACAATCCCACGCACTTCCAGCCGTATTTCGTGGAGGGGGCGGGCGGAGCGAACAACATCTGCGTCCCGTACATGGATTGGCAAGAAGGCGACGCCCCGGTCACCCACGGAACGACCGCGGCGGCCGCGCCCGGCGCCAATCGCCGCTGGCGCAATGCCGAGACGTTCCAGATCCTCTCGCCGGGGCTGGACGGCTATTACGGCTTCACCAACGCCCAAGGGACCGAGCAACATGCGGCCTTCGACCCAAGCGTCTGGTCGTGGTATCGCTACTCGCACATCGGGGTGAATCTCTCGCTTGCGGACCGGGACAACCTCGCGAACTTCTCCGAGGGAACGCTCGAGGACGAACTGAGGATGCAGTGACATGAACACCCTCGCATCGTTATCCGCGCCTCGCCGCGGCTTCACCCTGGTCGAGCTGTTGGTCACGATCACGATCCTGGGGATCCTGGCGGGGATGGTCTCCGGCGCGGTGGTCGTCGCCCGCCAGTCCGCCCGGATCGCCGCCACCAAGGCGACCATCGCGAAGCTCGACAAGATCGTCATGGCGAAATACGAGGCGTACCGGACGCGGCGCGTGCCGCTGAGCGAGGAGGATCTTCAGCGGATCGCGGCGGCCGGATACGGTCACACGTATGGCAATCCGCTTCCCTCGCGACTGGCGGCGCTGATCCGCCTCCGGGCATTGCGCGACATGATGCGCATGGAAATGCCGGAGCGGTGGAGCGACATCACCAACGGGCCGCTGTATCTGCTTCGATGGGACGCGACCCAGAACCAGCTCGTTGTCAATCCGCCGTCCGTCTATCTGGCCTATCGGGCGCGCTGCGTGGCGGGAAATGGCAGCCTGGTCCCAAGTCCGGAGAACGCCCCCGCCGAGTGCCTCTATTTGTTCGTGACCACGTCCGGAGGCGAAGACGCCCGGCGCCAATTCCGCGGCAGCGAGGTTGGGGACACCGACGGCGACGGTTTCCCCGAGTTCCTCGACGGCTGGGGCCGGCCGATCTATTTCCTCCGCTGGGCCCCAGGGTTCAACGATTCGGATTTGCAGCTCAACCTGATCACGATCGACCAGTTGGAGGCTGGATTGCAATGGACCGACCAGCCGATCCTGGATCAACGGCAAATCGGTTCTCAGGAAGACCACGACCCCTTCGACCCGCGAAAGGTCGATATGGCCGCCACTCCTCCCTCGATCAACGACCCCTCGCGAGGCTGGCGTTTGTATCCGTTGATCTACTCGGCCGGCCCTGATGGAGAATACGGCATTTCCATCGACGACACCGCGGCTCCGTATGTCTGGACTGATGTGCCGCTGTCCAACGGCCATTACGCGCGAGGATGGGGCCTTCCGCTCAAGGTGAACGGCGCATGGGTCCATTTCGACAACATCCACAACCATCGGCTTGAGACCGAGGCGGAGTAATCGCTCATGCGGAACACGGGAAAAGACCTCCGTTCTCGCGCGACGCGACGGGAGGGCGTCGGGCGGCGCGGCTTGACGCTGATCGAGCTGTTGGTCGTCGTGTCGATCATGATGGTCCTCGTCGTGGTGACCGTCCCGCGCATGCGGCCGGCCATGGAGAACCGGCGGATTCGCGAGGCGGCCCGGGCGGTGAACGTCTACCTCGGTTCAGCCCGCAGCCGCGCCATCGAAAGCGGCCGCCCCTGGGGCGTGGCCATCGTGCGCGACGGCAACCTGGCGCTGGCCGGGTCGAAGCTGATCCAGGTCGAGGTGCCGCCGCCCTACGCGGGCGAAATGGAAGGCAGCCGGATGGTTTTCCTCTCGTTGAGCGGCTTGTCGGGCAGGGCCCAGTTCTGGTCCGATTCATCCGGCACGCAGTTAGAGGATCCGATCGGCACTGGGCTCGTCCAGCCGGGAGACAGCGTCAAATTCGGCTACCAGGGGCATCTGTTCCGGATCGAGACGATCACGCCTCCCCAGCCGAACGCGCCGAACACGTGGGATTTTACCTTCACCTCGAAGACGGCGGCGGCACTGCCCGACATGCTCCCGCCCAATCCTTCGCCCACGCCCCAGGAGCGCTATGCAGCCAGCCGGCCCTTCCAGATTCTCCGGCAGCCCGTGACGGCCCCGGTCGCCCCGCTGCGACTGCCGCGCGGGGTGGTTATCGACCTGTGGTACTCGGGCACGGCGTCCGCCTGGTTTGCCAACACCGGGACCACCGCGCTGAAGCTTCCCTATCCTACGATCCTGTTCTCCTCCACCGGTGCGGTGCATGAGGTGGCGTCGGACACGATGGGAGCGGTCCCGGCCATCGAGCCGATCTTCCTCTTGGTGGGTCGGCGCGATCGGGTGAATCCCGACCCGATGCAGGGCAACGACGCGAACCACACGATCCCCGCCGTGGCCGAAGACGGGCGCACCAACCTGGACGATCTGGCAAACCTCTGGGTGGCGATCAACCCGCAAACCGGCTACATCGTCTGCGCGGAAAACTCCGCCGGCGCCAATATCGGAGAAATCCGCCAGTACGCCCGGGATTTTCAAGCGATGGGAGGACGCTGACGTGGCAGGCAGCAGGGAACGGAGAGCACGGAGCACGGAGCCGGGAGCGGGGCGCGGGGAGCGGAGAGGCTAGAAGGGAGATTGCAAAGTGCGAACTGCAAAGGGCAAAGTGCGGATCGGCAGGCGAAGCAGCGGGTCCACGGCACGCACGACGCCATGCGGAGTTCCCCGTGCGCCGTTTTTTCCCCTCTCTCCTCTCCCTGCTCCGCGCTCCGCGCTGCATGCCCGCCGCGGCGTGAGCCTGCTGGAAGTGCTGATCTCGATGTTCATCATCCTGTTCGGGCTGTTGGGCGTGGCGGCGTTGCTGGAGATTGGCCGTTCCGAAGTGGTTGTGGCCGCGCGCGAGGACCGTGCCATGGCGTGCGGGGCGTCGGCTTTGGCCGACATGAGCGCCCGCGGCCTGCTCGATCCGCGCCGTTGGGTCGGCTGGTACGATCAGGCCCCGGCCACCGGGTCAGGCTGGTGGGCCCCCGTCACGCCTCCGTATCCGCCGTGGGTTTACCCGTTGGCGCCGAACCAGACGGCCGCGTGGCGAAGGGTCGGCGACGTGGAGGGGCAACTCTTTGGGGCGTGCGTCATCGATCCCTTGTACATCTTGCGCACCATCACGACCTCTTCGACGCCGCTGGAGATCGCCAATCAAGTCGCCAGGTTTCCTTATGCGCCGGGCGTTCCCGCGATGCGTCGGGTGTTTGTCGATCTGTCGACTCCGGGCGGATCGCCCTTGACGGTCGATGTGGCGGCTTTGGCCTCGCTTGCCGATCGGCAGTTCACCTGGCCGGACGACGCGGTGTTCGATCTGCCGGCGGACGCCCAACAGCGGCCTTCGCGACTGTTCGACGCGGCGGGCGTGGGACTATTTGAGGGCAACTACTCGTGGATGGCCACGGCCGCGGCCCGCGACGACGGCCATGCCGAAGTGTCGGTCGTCGTGTTTTACCAGCGCGACTTCACGCCGCCCTCGGCGCCGGCCGATCCGGAAAAGCCGGGCGAGCGGGTGATCGCATGGACGGACTCGTCCAACGTGGTGCAACCCGGGGTGGTGTTTGTCGGGGCGGGGTGGGGCGGCGGCGATGTCCGTTTGCAAGTCGACTCCGTCGATTCGGCGGTTCTCGGGCCCGCCAGGCGGCCCGCCTACCTCGACGTGCGGGAAAACGACTGGATGCTGATTTACGGCGTGTCCGGCGGCCAGAGCGTCCTGCGATGGTATCGGGTGATCGCCGTGGCGGGGGAGGCGACGCTGTTGAATCCGGCCCAGCCCCCCAGCCCTACCAATCCCTGGACGCGGTTGGTCACCCTTGCCGGGCCGGATTGGAGAATCGACAACAACCACGACGGCGTGGTCGACAACGCTTGGGGAGTGTTGTGTACGGGCGTGGCGGGCGTGTCCACGCAGGTGATGAGACTCGGCTGGTAAGCGATGATCCCCCCGCGCGGACAGCCCCATGGCCGGGCCGTCCCGCGGAATGACTCCAGGGCGATTTGCGCGGCAACACAGGCGAGACCACGACGCTTGGCGCGCCGGGGCAAGGGCGCGTTGCGTCGAGAACCCTAAGGACGTTCCTCTCATGGCAAGGCATATTCCCACTCGCGTTTCGCGGCGCGGCGTGCTGTTGCTCTTGGTGCTGGCTCTGTTGGCGATGTTCGGCCTCCTGGCCATTTCGTTCGTGGTCATTTCGGGCCAGGCCAAGCGCGGGGCCGAGGCGGTGTCGAAAAGACTACGCTTGGAGGATTCGCCGCGGGAACTGATGGGCGAGGCGATTGCCCAAGTGCTGCGCGGCACGAATTCTTCCGTGTCGGGAATCGGGGCGCACAGCCTGTTGGAGGACCTCTACGGCGGCCATTCGGCCTACGGCGAGATCCAGTCGGTGTCCGCGGTGGTCGGCGGGCAGTTGCTCAACCTCACCATCGACCCGCAGCTCTACGCCAATGAAGAGTTGACCAACCCCGCCACCGACGATCCGACGCGGCATCTCGGCAGCGTGCTGACGATGTTGGATGGGCTTGCCCGGGGAAAAAGCACCCGAATCGTCGGCGCCCAGTCGTCGCCCGCCGGAGTGCAGATCGTCGCGTTCGACGGGGTGGATTCGCAGGCGTTCCTTGCTGACTGCAACGCCGCGATTGCCTCGGGGCGGCGGCTGCGGTTTCTTCTCAACGGCGCGCCGTTCGGCGGCACGGGTTTCGGCTATGACCCGAGCACGGGACAGATGGGCAACCTGGCCCTCCAACCGCGGGATCCCGCGAACGTCAACCCGCCCGGCGGGGCAAACGAGGATTACGACGCGCCGGATTACCAGAACATGTTGCTGGCGATGATGCTTCCCGACGGCCGGGTCCCGCTCCCTTCGCTTCATCGCCCCGAATTGATCCAATATTGGATCCAGCAGATGGGCCAAGGCAATTGGGACAACAATCAGAACAACATCCAGGACAAGACGCTATTTCGTCCTTTGGCGCTTGCCACGCATCACCCGAATTTCAACGGCAGCAACACGGCCTTCAATCCGATTTGGGATGGCGTCGATCTTACGGCCAACCACCGCTGGGACGTGGACAACGACGGCGACGGGATTGCGGACAGCATCTGGGTGGACCTTGGCATTCCGGTCCGCGCCACGCGGGACGGCCGCACCTACAAGCCGTTGTTCGCCATTCTCTGCCTGGACATGGACGGGCGGTTGAACCTCAACGCCCACGGCAATGGCTCGCAGTTGGCTAGCGAGTACGATCAGTCGCCGAGCGGTCCCTTTGCCGGCACGACGGGGCCGAGCTTCCAGGTTCCCCTGCCCCGCGGCGAGGGTTATGGCCCCGCCGAGATCCGGATTCCCCCGACGATGATCCCCGAAGTGGCCCAACTGTTGCACGGCAATCCGACGGCAGGCATCGAGGGCCGCTATGGCGAAATCGCCGCTTCGCCGCCGCAGGCCGGGCTGACCAACACCTGGGACGGCATGACCCGCGTCAAGTTCTTCGAGTTTCCCGAAAACAGCTATCTGGACGCAATCGCCGGCGGGGTGTTCGACGGGACCAAATTGACGTCGTTTGGGAGCCCGCCTGACTTGTGGGGCAGGGCGGCCTGCGGCGTGGACTTCGCGGGAAATCCGCTTTATTGGCGGCCCACCACCTACAACGGCGCCCCCGACGATTGGTGGTCCAACGAGGTGCTGAACAATCCGTACCGGCTCGATCTGTCGTTGAAAGGGGTGCGGCGGGGATCGGCGAGCGGAGGGGGCATCGACAATCCCTTCACCGCCGCCGAATTGGAGCGGGTGCTGAGGAATTACGATGCCGACGCCGGCAAGCTCCCGAGACGCCTCGTGGATCTGGCCCCCAGCCTGGTGGCCCACCGCACGGAAGTGACGACCGATAGCTTCGACGTGCCCTGCCCGCCCGCAAGCCAGCGGCTCTCGCCGGAACTGCCCAACTATCCGACGGATCGGGCCCACGGCCTGGTCGACCTGTTGGCCCGGAAGCTCGCCGCCGGCGGGGTCCCGCAGGCGCAGATTCCGCAACAAGTCCGCCGGATGCTGTCGTGGGATCTGCTGGCCAATCGGCGGATGGACCTGAACCGACCGTTGGGCAACGCCCGCGACAGCAACGGAAACAACGTCGTGGACGAGTGGCAGGAGGCCACGTCGGAGAGGGGATGGTTCAACATCTTCCCTCGCAACAGCAACATCCCTCCCGCCCCGCCGGGAACCACCGACTCGGACAGCGACGGCAAGATCGACACCGTGACGTTCTGGCTGGCCAATGCGATCGACGTCAACGGGGACGGCAACGTGGACGCCGCCGACCAACTGCTGGCGAGGCACCTGCTGGCCCGGCATCTGTACGTCTTGGGCATGTTGTTGGCGGAAATCGGTTATCAAGCGCCCGGCGCGGGCCAACCGACCCTGTTCTTCTTTCCCACGCCCGGGGAGGACGGCCTGTCGGACGACGAGAAGCGGGAACTGACTTCGCGGCGGGTCGCTCAGTGGGCGGTGAACGTCGTCGATTTCCGCGACGCCGACGCGATCATGACGCCCTTCGAATACGACGCCAATCCCTTCAACGGCTGGAGCGTCGATGGCGACATCAACACCATCGAGACGAACCCCGATCGCCGCGTGGTTTGGGGATGCGAGGCGCCGGAGCTGTTGCTGACCGAGGTGCTGGCCTTCCACGATCGCCGCGTCGCGGACACCAGCTTTGATTCCACGGGGAAAAAGCGGACCGACGACACGAACAACGACGGAGAGCCGGACGACGTGGACCTCGATCAGCCGCTCATTCCGCGTGGCTCCGCTTTCTTCGAGCTTTACTGCCCGCGCAATCCCAACAACCCGGTGGCCCCCACCGACCTCTACACCTTCAACGGCGGGCAATGGTATTTGGACGTTGGCCGGTTGGCGCCGCCGGGGGCGGGCAACCTGAGATATCCCGTTTGGCGGATCGCGGTGAGCGAAAGCCGGATTGCCAACAGCGCCAACGACGTGTATCGCCGCGTCGCGGACGGGACGAACAACAACCGGACCCCGCATTCCGCCTCGCTGGAGCCGAAGCAGCAGCGGGGGATTCCCGGCGGGCAAAGCAAGGACGGGTTCAGCCTGCTGCCCGGAACCAGCAACGCCGACGTGGAAATCGACCGCATCGTCTGGCTGGCGCCGCTGGCCCCGACGGCCTCCCATCTCGACCACGAGCGGGTCTACTACAACCGGACCGCGACGACGGGGATTGCGTGCGGCGGCTATGCCGTGGTCGGGCCGCGATTCACGACCCCGATCGGCGGAACCACGAACCTCGGCGAGCCCTCGCCGCACGCGATCCACTTGGACGCGGTGGGGGTGATCGACAATGACGGGACGAACCGGTATCCGACGCCCGCCTCGATCAAACCCGCCGCGAGCATCGTCGCCGCCGCCGACCCGCCCAACGCCTGGGGCAGCAATTCGCCAGCGGCGGACCTGGATCCGACCGCCAGTCATGGATTGTCGGGGCCCATGCGTTACGGCATCGGGATCAGCATCTCCGAGCCGATTCCCGCCCTCGGCGCGTACTATCCCGAGCCCACCGAGGCCAACACCCGCAACGGGAATCTCGTCGAGGCGTATTGCGACGTGAGCACCGGGAAGATCACCGGCAATCCGATGATCATGGACCATCCGTTCGACAGCGACGGCGGACCGGCGACCCCGACCCGCCCGTTGGGGAAAGACAACCTCTTGCGCACCCAGACAACGCTCAACTACAAGACCGTATTTCTGCAACGGCTGGCGGATCCGGGCAGGCCCTATCAACCTGATCCCAACCAGCCTGGACACAACCCCTATGTGACCGTCGATTGGTCGCCCATCGACTTGACCGTGTTCAACGGCGCGGATCGGCTTCCGGGGACGGCGATCCCGGGCAATTATCCGTGGGACACCTATGACGATGGCCAGACCGCGGCCGACGACAACCCGAACGCCGACGCCCCCGGCAGCATGAGATTTGCCTCGCGCCAGCGGGGCGGCCATGTGTACGCGGCGGGGTCCGTCCTTTGGGCATGGACCGACTTCCCGCCCCCGCAGACGGTGAACATCGCCTCGCAAACGAACTTGAATTTCCGGCACAATCTGGGCTGGACGGGGACCACGGCTCCCGATCCCACGCAGCCGGCCGCCGTGATCGGCCAGACAGTGGGGTACGTGAATCGCGGTTACGGGATGCCGTGGACGCCGCCGGCGAATCCGCCGATATTGGCGATGTACCGGGGAACACCCGCGGAACCGGGTGCCAACCCGACCACCGACCGCCTCCAGCCGTTCCCCTGGCTGGCGTGGAACAACCGGCCGTTTGCCACGCCCCTGGAACTCCTGTTGGTTCCCACGAGCAGTTCGGCCCGGCTGTGCTGGGAGTTCTCCGCGGCGTCGAACGTGAACGAGTTGTACACGGGCCCGGCGACGACCGGGACGTCGCCCGTCTTCGGGATTCCGTTTGGCCATTTGCTCAATTTCTTCCAGGCCGACAAGCGCGGCGCCGGCGATCCCGAGCCGCCGAAGTTCTACCGGCTGTTCGATTTTGTCGAAGTGCCGTCCCGCTTCCTCGGCGCGGAGGTCTTCTTGAATCCGCAATATGCGGGTCGCCCGGACGTGTTTGAACAGCATCTGCATCGGCCGCCCTTCAACGCGGTGTCGAGTTATCGGGATCCGGGCAAGGTGAACATCAACACGATCGCCAGCCAGGCGGTGTGGGAGGCGGTGCTCAACGGGCACGCGGGGCCCACGTTCGACCAGTTGGTGGAAAGCCGCCGGGGCTACGGTTCGGGGGGGAACCCCGCGCTGATGGATGCCAGCTTTCCGACGCGATTCGCCAATCCCTTCCGTTCCGCTTCCAGCGCGGACCTGTGCCCGCCGATGCCCAATTGCCCGAAGCAACGGCCGGTCAACGTCACCCTGCTCCGCGCCAGCGGCCCGAATCCAGACGCCAGCAACACGCCGTTGTTCGCCGATCCCAACGCGATCAACGAGGTTTGCCGAAACCCGAACCAACACGCCTACTTCCGCTATCAGTCGCTGGCTCGCCTTGGCAACCTGGTGACCACGCGGTCCAACGTCTACGCGGTGTGGATCACGGCGGGCTATTTCGAGGCGGAACGGAATCCCGGCGGCGTGGATGCGGCCCATCCCGACGGCTACCGGCTCGGCCGCGAATTGGGCAGCGACACCGGCGAAATCAGGCGGCATCGGGCGTTCTACCTGATCGACCGCTCGATCCCCGTCGGCTTCGCCCGCGGCAAGGACTACAACGTGACCGACACGATCCTTTTGAGCCGGTTTATTGAATGAGGCGTCGGAGTTGAGTTTGGGGAGTTGAAACCAGGGGCTTGAGAGTTCCGCCGCTTGGGCGCCGGGGCAATGCGGCGGACAGGGAAACGTGGAGAGATTCCATGGCTCGTTCAGGGCATGGTTCCGCGAAATACGGTTACACGCTGGTCGAGTTGCTCATTGCCACGACGCTGACGCTGGTGATGATGGGCGGGGTAGCGACCGTGTTCGGCATGATCGGCACGGGCATCTCCGCGGCCCGCGCCGGCCTCGAAATGGCCGAGGCCCTCCGTTCCGTGGCGAATCGCCTCCGCGCCGACCTGGAGGGCCTTCAGGCGCCCCGCGCGTTCGAGGGCTTGCTTCCGGCGGCACCCGGCCGAACGCAGCGGGACGGCTATTTCGAGTATACCGAAGGGCCCATGGGACCCGTCGTCGCCCCGGATCGCATCGCTTGGGATAGCGATCGGGGGACGGGCGACAGCACGGTGGGCGACCTGGACGACATCCTCATGTTCACCACGCGGAGCGTGGGCGAGCCGTTTGTCGGGCGTCATGCCGGCATTCCGATCGAGTCGCCCGACGCCGAAGTGGCGTGGTTTGTCCGTGGCCGCACGCTGTATCGCCGCCAGCTCCTCGTCCGGCCCGACGTTTCGGTCGGCGGCCCCGCCGGGTTTTTCGCGATTTCCGACGTCTCCGTGCGAGCTGAAGGCCCGACCCTGCGAGCCAACTCCCTGGAAGACCTGGTGAAGCCGGAATTTCGGTTCGCCCACCAGTCGCTGCATCGGTATCCCGGGAATCCGCCCACCTGGTCGCTGGGGCGTCCCTATCATCCCCATTGGTGCGTGGATTGGACGACGGGGGCGATCTATCCCACGCCTTGGTCGAGTCTGGCGTGCGGGGTCTTGTCTCCCGCCGATCGCGAGCGACAAGGGCTCGGACTCCCCACGCTCGGAGAGTGTTCCTCTCAGACGACTCCGTGGATCGCTGGCGGTCCGCTTCGGATCGAGACGGCCGGGCTGCCCAACACCGCTCCCCTGCCGCTGCTGACGTCGACGCAACCCTTCGACGCATGGGCGGAGCCGCACCCGTGGAAGGAGGTTTCGCCGCGGGACGGCACGGTCCGCATCTATCACGATCCCGACCTCAACCCTCTGGCCACGGCCGCGCGGTTGGGCGAAGACGTGATCTTGAGCAACGTCCTGTCCTTTGACGTCAAGGCGTGGGACCCCGGCGCGCCCGTGCTCGTCGCTCCGACCGGGGCAACCGTGCTCCCCGAAGACAAGACCTACGGCGAGCTGTTGAGCCAATACCTCGTGTGGCGCGCCGCGAACCCCAACGCTCCGCCGCCGAGCGCCGTTCCGCACCCCATCGGCTATGGCGCGTACGTGGACCTGAACTACATGTGCCTGATGGGCGGTCCGTCGGGCGGAGATCCGGTCTATTCGGATCACGTGAATCCCGCGATCATGGCCCCGCGGCCGCGGTTTTTCGGAGCAGGCACGGCCGGATCGTACCTGCGCGGAACCGAACCCTACGCCAAGAATTGGACGAACTCCACCGACTGGCCCGCGATCCCTGCCCGGCGTCCCTCGGTCTACGACACCTGGTCGCTCCACTATGAATCCGGCCGAGAGGGCCTCAACGGGTTTGACGACAATGGCGATGGCGTCGTGGACGATCCCGGCGAGATGCAAGCCCCCCCGCCATACTTCGATCCGCTCCGCGGCATTCAGATCAAGATCCGCGTGTTCGAACCGGACAGCCGCCAGATCCGCGAGGTGACGATCGTCCACAGCTTTGCGCAGTAGCGCCAGCGCGCCGGCCGGGCGCGACTGCTCCTTTCACGGCTAAATCGGCGAGGGGCCTTCGCAAACGAGGGAAGTGGCCGCGGCTTCCGCGGCGGCGCCGCGGGGCGCAACCTTCGATGGAACCGTTCCCAGGCCGGGGACGGGCGCGTTTTTCGGGCCGTTTCGCGCCGAAAAATGCGTCTGCCCCCTGACCGGCCAAGGGGACCATCCCATTTTCGCGGACTTCGCCGCGAAAATCGGGACAGTCCCCGTCAACGGTTACCCTTCGATCCAGCAAGCAGCGCCGCCGGGCGGCGGTTACCACTTCAGCGGTGAGCGACGCTGGGCATCGGGGTCGGGCTGCAATTGCTGGAGGGCGCGGGCGACGCCGGGGAAAGGTTCCCGCCGCGTCTCGGGGTTTTGCAGCGTCCCGCCCACGTGGATCAACATGATCTGCTGGCTCGCGCCGCTCAGCAGGTCGTGCAAAAGCGGCAAGTCCCGCTCGCCGCGCCCCACCATGGCGTGCAGGCGGAGGCGGATGTCGGACTGGAAGTTCATCTCGCCTTCCCCGACCAGGCTCATCGTGTCGCCGGTGAATTTGATGCGGTCGAGGTAGATGTGTCCGCCCTCGATGCGGAAGTCGATGTCGCTCTGGCTGAAGGCGGAGCGATCGGGTCGTCGGGTGCGGAGCATTTTGAGCACCGCGATCATGACGGGCAGCTCGTAGATGTCGGCGTCGGAAAGCTCGATCTTTCCGTGGCCGCCCAGCAGGTTCAGCGTGCGCCCGCTGCCGTGGAGTTGGACCTCGGACCGGATGGTCCCGCGGAGGTCGCGGGCCGGCGAGCCTAGTTCCTGGACGCAGCGTTTCAGGTCGCCTTGGCTCAGTTCGGCGCGGACGGAATAGCGGGGCGTGGGTCCCAGGGCGACCCAGCCGTCGCAGGCCAGCGCCCCGCCGAAGAGCCGGCCGGTCACGGATCGCGGGGGGCGGGGCTCGCCGGCCGGAGGTTCCTGGCCGGGTTGCGGCCGGTCGACCCATGTGCCAAACAGAATCCGCTGGTCGTCGATCCACACCGGCCCGGTGATCTGGGCGACCTGGAAGTCCTTGTACATCGCCGAATCCACGGCCAGCTCGCCTCGGCTCCAGAAGCGGTCGCCGTCGCAGGCCCCGGTCAACCGCATCTCGCCGTGCAGGTTCTCCAGGCGCAGCCCCACGTCGATGCTCGCCCGCTGGTAGCCGATCTGAACGTCCCACGCGGTGGCCAGCGGTTCGCCGGGACGGCCGCTCTGGCTCAGGCCCAGCGAGCCGTGGAGGTGGATGGGCCCGACGGGATTGAGTTCGGAAAGGGCCTTCTTGAGTCGGCCGGGCAGGACGCCGGCCAATTCCCGATCGACGCGCAGCCGCTCCACGTCGAGGTCCACCAGGCGGAGGCGCCAACTCCCGTCCGGCGAGAAATCGCATTCTCCGGCGCAGGCGACCCGCGTGTTGCCGTGCTCCCCGCGGAATCGCTCCAGGGCGACGCGCCCGTCGCGGTAGGTCAGCACGCCGCGCAGGTTTTCCAGACGGTAGGGAAAATAAGTCGGTTTGATCGAGGCGTTCTCGCTCCGCGGTTCGGCGCGGAGGCTCACGGCGAATCGATCCTGCCCGGACAGGTGGGAAATTTCCACGCCCAGATCCACGGACCCTTGCGGCTGAATGTTGTTCCAGACTTGCTGCATGCCGGGTTGGAGGGCGTCGCGAAGCTCCTCTTCCAACGGGATGCCGGACCCGGCCAGCCGCAGCCAGAGGCGGCTGCCGTCGGCCGTGGCCGTCAGGCTGCCTTCGCCCGTGATGCGGCCGGCCCCGTGAGCCCCCTCCAGGTCGCGGAACGTCCAATCGCCGTCCGCCATTTCCATGGTTCCGCGGATGCCGTTGATCTGGTAGGGGAACTTTTCGTAGCGGATCGCGCAGCGATTCAGTCCCACCAGCACGCGGCGATGAAAGGGTTCGTCGGCCGTGTCGCGCCAGGCGCGGGCGAAGAAGTCCACCGTGCCGCGCGGCTCCATGGCGCGGATCACCGCCCGGCTCTTGCCAGGAATGGCGTCGAGGAGCTTCTCGTCCACGCGGATGTTCTCGCCCTTGGCCTCGACAAAGCCCACCGGACCGTCGAGCGGATGACGCAGCTCGCCCCGCACGCGGACCGGCACATTGCCGCTGTAGGCGGTGAGACTCGCGGCCAGCAGGTCGTCTTGCAACGTCAAACTACCCTGGCCCTGTTCCAGGCGATAGGGAAACTTGTCGTACGTGAAGGCCACGGCGACGCATTGGACCGCCAATTCCGGATGCCAGGCGCGGCCGTCGTAGGTGGCGGCCACGTCGGCATGGATTTTTCCGGCGGGAAGGTAGCGATGCCACAACTCGCGGACCTTTTCAGGGAGGCAGTCGCGAAGCTCCCGGTCCAGGTCGAGGTCGCGAATCTCGGCTTTCAGCGTCAGCGGGCTATGCGGCGCATAGCCCAAGCGCCGCCCGGCGAGCTGGACCGAGGCCTGGCCGCTCCGGGCGGTCAAGCGTTCCAGGGTCACGCCCTCCTCGGTGCAGACGACCGTGCCGCGGATGTCGGTCAACGGGCGAGGCAGTCGGGGATCGTCCAGGCGTCCGCGGGCGATGTGGCCGGCGCAGCGAAAACGGTAGGCGGCGCGGGCGTCGGGATCGTGCTCCACGTGGAACTCCAGCTTGCCTTGCCCGCGGAGCGAGCGGGCGATGTCGAGGTGGGCGTTCCACGGTTCGGGAAGAGCGCGGTGCAACTCGGCCGAGATTTCCACGCCCTCGGCGGTCCCGTCCAGCGTCCACCGCGAACTCCACGAGTCCAGCGTCCCGGAGAAGCTGGCTTGCCGCAGCAGGTCGCCGGTGAACGTCCCCTCGAACGCGTAGTTCCGCGCAGGGACCCCGGCGTCCTCGGCCGGCTTCAGCGTGAGCTGCACGTCGCGCAGCGCGAGGCTGGCGGAAGGGATCTTGGTGGGATCGAAGACTTCGAGGACTCCGTTCTCGACCTGGACTTCAGGGACCTTCTCGTGCGCCTTGCGCGGACGGAGCAGCCTGGCCACGCTCCACGCCCCGTCGGGACGCCGCGTCGCCCGGATCGTCGGACGCCGGAGCAGCACCCGGCTTGCCGCCACTTCGCCCTGGACGAGCTTTTCGAGGTCCGTCGGGCAGGAGATAAAAACCTCTTCCACGGAGGCTAGTTCGGCGCGGGGACCGAGCGCATCGGGCTCGGCGACGGCCAGCCCGCGCACCAGAATCCCCCGGCCGGGCACGACCTCGGCCGAGCGGACGGTCACTTTCAAGTCGTCGTAATGCTGGGCGAACTGCGCCTCGATACGGCGGCAGATTTCATGATCCACCCGCCGGTTGAGGTGCGGGATGGCGAACACCAATCCGATCGCCGCCCCGAGCAATCCCCACTTGAGAAGCAACCAGCCGAAACTCAGCAGCCTGCGAACAATCGACGCCAACCCTCCGTGGTTGAGAAGGATGAAGCCCCTTGGCAAGGCGGCGCCGGGCCGCCGCGATCCCTGGCCAATTGCCCGCCGCCCCGCCCGCCAGCACCGCCAGCATCAACATCGCCGGCACGCGATAGCGGATCGAACCCACGAAGACCATGTGCAGCGCGGTGAAGTAGACCGCGGGAAGCCAGCAGAGCGCGTAGGGCCAGCCCCGGCGCAGGGTCCGCGCCGCCCCCGCTGCGGCCAACAGCACGATCGGCACGTAGGTCAGGAGAATCGCCAGGCGGACCGGCCAGGCCGAAAGCCCCGGCTCGTTCGGCCAGACGTTCCATACCCGAAGAAACTTCACCGCCGCCAGGCGCAGCGCCTGGCCGGGATTCTCGCGGGCCCAGGCGATCGCCTCCTCGCGCAAGCGGCGATCCAGGCGGTATTCATAAGGAGGCAGTTCGTTCGCCGCGGACGCTTGCCGCAAGCGTTCCTGGCGGGCAAGCGGCTCGACCACCGACAGATCGCTCGCCCCGGTCGCCCGAGGATTCCACCCGTCGTACAGGCTCGCGCCGACTTGCAGCGTCGTGGGCACGAATCGCCCGACCACGCCATAGTTGCGGATCCACCAGGGGGCCATGGCCGCCGCCATGGCCGCCAACAGGATCGCTCCGATCCGTCCTTGCCTGGCCCGCCCACGACTCCAGGCAAGCGACGCCAGCACGCCCGCCGGCGCGAACAGCAGCCAACTGGGGCGAGTCAGCGTTGCCGCCCCGGCCGCAAGCCCCGCCCCGGCCGCAAGCAGCCCTTGGCGCAAGAGCCCTTGGCGGCGGGCGGGATCGGATTGGGCCGCGGCCGCGGGTTCCGGACTCCACGAAGCGGCAATCCACAAGGCCAAATGGAGCACCATGAGAGGACAGAAGAGGGCCTCGCTGAGGACCATCACGCTCATGGCCACCGCGCCCGGCTCGATTGCCGCGAACAGCGCGGCGGCCACCGCGGCCCTGGCCCCGAACAGCCGCCAGGCGATCCAGCCTACCCCGCCGACCGCCGCGGTCCCCAACGCGGCGCCCAACCAACGCGCCCAAAGGATCGGCGGATCCGCTCCGCCGAAAACGAACAGCGGGGCAAGGACGAGAGGATAGCCTGGGGCTCGAAAGATCCGCGCGTCGGGCGATCCGTATTCGTAAGGCTTGCCCTCGGCGATCGCGCGACCGAGGAACCAATAACTCTCGCTGTCGCCGAAAAAGAACGTGTCGCCGACGCGGCACTGCCACCACACCGCAGCGCCGACACGCACGCCCAGCGCCAAGGTCAACACGAGGACCATTGCCAGGGCGGCCGGACGTTTCATGGCGGGGTCACGGAGCCAAAAACCACAGACCCACAGCGCAGCCCGGACTACGCCTCTCGCGCCGGGCACCTTCGACAAAATGGGCGAGATATGGTACTTCCCCGCTGTCCCCGGGGTCAAGATCAAGGGCAAGGGTAAGAATGTGCACAAAATGCGAGCAGCAAAGATCTTAGGGTGTCTGGGACGGATGTGGGCGAGGGATTCGTATTTCCACGACCCGGGCTACGAACACCCCACAAATGGATAATTCGTCATTACCATGGAATGGGATAGAGGAGCTTACCGTTTGAAACGATCCGAAAACCGACCAACCAGGCTGCGGCCCGGGAACCCGGGAACGTTGCCTCCAGATTACCTTGCGACGAGTCGAGAGTTCGGGTCGATAGGTCGGGGTATCGGACCCTCTTCGGCCAGGGAAAAGTGACCGTGGCTGGGTCTAGTCAGCCGTGGAAATGTTCAGGATATGCCTTCAATAGGTGGCATCTTGCCGCTTCTGTTGGTGTGGAACGATCGCATCTTGGGGTTGAATTAAACCTCTGGCGCAGTTTAATTAAGGGTTTTGCCTGAGAAGATCCCCCAGGGGTTTGTGACGATGTTTGACCCCGTCGACAAAGACTTTTCGTTCCCCCGTTTGGAGGAGGCTATTTGCCGATTTTGGAAGGAGGAAGGCATCTATCAGAAATCGCTCGCTGCCCGGGCCGGGGCGCCGGCGTTCGTGTTTTACGAGGGCCCTCCCACGGCGAACGGGCTGCCGCATCCCGGCCATTGCTTGACCCGGGCAATCAAGGATCTTTTTCCCCGCTATCGCACGATGCGCGGGTACCGCTGTGAGCGCAAGGCGGGTTGGGACACTCATGGCTTGCCCGTGGAGGTCGAGGTCTGCAAGGAACTGGGGATCCACGCCAAGGACGAGATCGAGTCGTTCGGCGTCGAGCCGTTCATCCACAAGTGCCTGGAGAGCGTGTTCCGCTACGTCAAGCAGTGGGAGCAACTTACCGAGCGGCTCGGTTTCTGGATCAAGCTCGACGAGGCCTATGTCACCTACCATCAGAGCTATGTGGAAAGCGTCTGGTGGGCGTTGAAGAACCTGTTTGATCGCGGCCTGTTGTACCAGGGGCACAAGATCGTCTGGTGGTGGGCCCAGGGCGGGACGGCGCTTTCCTCGGGCGAAGTCGGCCAGGGATATCGCCAGGTCGCGGATGCCAGCGTCTACGTGCGGTTCCCCCTGGTCGATGAGCCGGGGACCGATTTGCTGGTGTGGACCACCACCCCGTGGACCCTGCCAAGCAACCAGTTCGCCGCCGTCAAGCCCGATCTGGAATACGCGTGGGTCAGCTTGCCCGGCGAGCCGCGCAAGCTGATCGTGGCCTCCGCCTTGGTGGAGACCGTGGCTGGCAAGGTGGGCAAGAAGGCCCAGGTCGAGAAGACCTGTCGCGGGGAGGAACTCGTGGGGCGGCGCTATGTGCCGCCGTTCGACTATTATTGGAAAGCGCTCGGGGAGAAGGAGGGCCGGCTGAAGGCCGGCGGACGGCAACACATCGCGTGGCGCGTGGTGCCGGCCGAGTTTGTGACGATCGACACGGGGACGGGGGTGGTCCACCAGGCCCCCGCCTTCGGCGAGGTGGATTACGATGTTCTGCTGGCCGAACGAGACCGGTTCGTGGACGGGGAAGGGCCGGAGTTGATCTGCGCGGTCGCCCCCGACGGCAAGTTCACCGCCGAAGCCCCCGACTATCAGGGCCGCTGGGTCAAGGACGCCGATCGGGACATCATCCGCAAGCTCAAGGCGGACGGGCTCTTGTTCCACCAGGAGCAATACCTGCACGACTATCCGTTTTGTTGGCGGGCGGAAGAAGACCCCCTCATCCAGTATCCGCGCCGCAGTTGGTTCATCCGGACCACGCGGTTCAAGGAGCGGATGCTGGCCAACAACAAGCAAATCCACTGGATGCCGGAACATATCCGCGACGGCCGGTTCGGCAATTTCTTGGAAACCAACGTGGATTGGGCCCTGTCGCGCGAACGGTTCTGGGGCACACCGCTGCCGATCTGGGTCTGTGAGAAAACCGGCTACGCCGAGGCCGTGGCCAGCTACGAGGAGCTGCTCGCCAAGCCGGGCGTCGAGGGCGCCGAGGTTTGGGAAAACGCGAAACGGGCCCGTCCCGAACTCTCCGAACACCTGAAGGTCCACAAGCCGTACATCGACGCGATCACCTACGACTCGCCCAAGGCGCCGGGCAGCCGGATGCGCCGCGTGCCGGAGGTGATCGACTGCTGGTTCGATTCCGGGGCCATGCCGTTCGCCCAGTGGGGGTATCCGCATCAACCGGGCTCGCGCGAGCGCTTGGCCGACCAGTTCCCGGCCGACTTCATCAGCGAGGCCCTCGACCAGACCCGAGGCTGGTTCTACAGCCTGCTGGCGATCAGCACGCTGCTGTTCAGCGAAGAAAACAACGGCGCGCAAGCGCAAGGCCCAGGGGTTGCGACCGGGCCTTCGGGCGGCGAGCGCGCGGCGGCGCGTTTCACCGATTCCGCGACGCCCGCCGTCCCTTATCCCCATCCGTTCCGCAACTGCGTCGTGCTGGGACTGATGCTCGGCGAGGACGGCGGCAAGATGTCGAAGAGCAAGCGGAACTATCGCGAGCCGCAGGAGATCTTCGACCGCTATGGGGCCGACGCCCTGCGGTGGTACTTCTTCGCCAATCAACCGCCGTGGACCTCCATCCGTTACAGCGAGTCGGCCATCAAGGACAGCATCCCGGAGTTCCTGCTGCGGCTGTGGAACGTGTACAGTTTCTTCGTGATCTACGCCAACATCGACGGCTTTGATCCGGCGGCGGTGATTTCCGGCGACGCGGGCCAACTGGACCCCGCGGTGCTCGCCCGGGGCGAGGGCTATCGGCCGTGGGGCGAGCGCGGCGAACTCGACCGGTGGATCCTCAGCGAGCTGCACCGCACCACGGCGGCCGTGGTGGCCTCGCTCGATGAATACGACAACTTCACCGCCTGCGCGCGGTTGAGCGAGTTCGTCGACGCCCTGTCGAACTGGTACGTGCGTCGAAGCCGCGAGCGGTTTTGGAGCCACGGGCGGTCGGTGGAGAAGTCCGACGCGCATTGGACGCTCTACGAGTGCCTCGTGGCCACGTCGAAACTGATCGCCCCGTTTGTGCCGTTTTTGGCCGAGGGCCTGTGGCAAAACCTGGCGGCGAAGCCCTTTGCCGGCCGGACGCGGCAAAGCGTGCACCTCTGCGACTATCCGACCTCGGACGCGGCCGCCATCGACGAGGAACTCTCCCGACGCATGGCCCTGGTCCGCGAGATCGTTTCCCTGGGCCGCAGCGCCCGGATGGCGGCGAAGCTCAAAGTCCGCCAGCCGCTCGCGCTGGTCGAGGTCGTGCTGGCCGACGCGACGCACCAGGCGTGGCTGGAGGAACACGCCCAGTTGATCGCCGAGGAGCTGAACGTGAAGCGGGTCGAGTTCGCGGCCAAGGCGGACCAGTACATCACCTACAGCGTCCTGCCGGACCTGAAGCGGCTGGGGCCGCGGCTCGGGCGGCGGCTGCCGGCCTTGAAGGCCCTGTTGGCCGAGACCGACGCGGCCCGCTTGATGAACACGCTGGCCGCGGACGGCAAGGTCACGTTGCTCCTCGCCGATGGTCCGGTCACGCTCGACGCCGACGACCTGCAAGTCCGCTTGCAGGCCAGGGAAGGCTGGACCGCCGCCCAGGGCCGGTCGGCCGTCGTGGTCCTCTCCACGGAGTTGACGGCCGAACTGATTGCGGAGGGCCTCGCCAGGGAGGCCGTTCACGGCATTCAGAATCAGCGCAAGGAGATGGGCTGCGAGTACACCGACCGGATCCGCGTGGCGGCGATCACCCCCTCGCCGGAATTGCACGCCGCGTTGACCGCCTTCAAGAACTACGTCGAACGCGAAACCTTGACGCTCGACTTGAACTGCGTCCTGCTGCCCTCCGACGCGGCCGACGACCGGCAGCTCGTCGAGTCCCTTGACTCCCTCCGCGAGGCAACGGCCGGAGCGACGCGCGCGGAAATCCAGGCGGCGGGCCATCCGTTGGTGCTCTACGTGAAAGTGGCGACGAAAGGATAGGATACCGTTCACAGGCCCGCGATTGGCTCGTTATTTTCAAGCCGTTTCGCGCCGAAAAATGCGCCTGTCCCCTTACCGGCCAGGGGGACAGTCCCATTTTCGCGGACTTCGCCGCGAAAATCGGGACAGTCCCCGTGAACGGTTGCAAGGAGAGACACCCGACGACGGCCCTCGGCTCCCGGCGCGCCACCCCAGGCCGGTTGGCGAAGACGGCAAGCGGAGGGCCGATGGCTCCATCGCCCCGGAGGAACGTTCTCCCATGACAAGCCCCCACCCTGGCTCGCGGCCTCCTTTGCCGATCGCCGTGCTGATTTCCGGCACGGGCCGGTCGCTTGCCAACATGATCGAGAAGATCCGGGCCGGCGAACTCGATTGCGACATTCGCCTCGTGGTCTCCAGCACGCCGGAGGCCAAGGGGCTGGCGTTCGCCGACAAGGCGGCGATTCCCGCCGCGGTCTTGCGGCGCGGGGACTTCCCGTCGCGCGAGGAATACAGCCGGGCGATTTTCGACCGCGTGCGCGCGGCGGGCGCCCAGTTGGTCGTTCTTGCCGGATTCCTCAAGCAGCTCGCCATTCCCGACGACTTCGTCCACCGCGTGGTCAACATCCATCCGGCCTTGATTCCCGCCTTTTGCGGGAAGGGGTTCTACGGCCATCACGTTCACGAAGCGGCGCTGGCCTATGGCGTGAAGCTCAGCGGGTGCACCGTGCATTTCGTGGACAACGAATACGACCACGGCCCGGTGATCCTCCAGGTGGCCGTGCCCGTGCTCGACGACGACACGCCCGATACGCTCGCCGACCGGGTGTTCGCGGCGGAGTGCGAAGCCTACCCGCGGGCCTTGCAGCTCATCGCCGAGGGCCGCGTGCGCGTCGAGGGGCGGCGAGTCCGAATCGCCGACCCGGCGTGACGCCCGAAACCAGCGAACCCGCAGAATGGGGAGCGCGGCCGCCTCGCCCCGGCTCCTGAGGCCAGTTCGGCTGACGGACGATCGACGGTTGTGTCCGAACGACCGAAATCAAGACCAGCAACCGTTCACCGAGACCCCCTCGGTTCTGGGAGCGAAATTGCTGAAAATGGGGTTGCCTCTTTCGCCCTAACGGGGCGCAGGAAGGGAGGGACGCGCTTGGTCGCGTCCGTCGTGGTGTTGGTTTCGGCCACGACGGTGTTGATTTGGGCCACGACGGGGCGTGGCCCTCCACGTGGTGTCAACGATTACCAAGACCGGCAGGCAAGCCCGTCGCTTTCGGCTGGGTGATCTTGCAAAAAAAGAACGCGGCGTGTTTTCGCCGCGTTCTTGGGGCCTGCCGCCCGAGCCCCGCTCGCCTTCCGACGAGGGCGGGACGGTGGGGGGCAACACAATCACTTCGCAGTCGGCCTCGGAGGTCTGGCCGCGACGGGAGCCGTGCTGGTGGCGAGGTCCCTCTCCCGCGCGGGAGAGAGGGGCCCAGGCTCCTCGTCCACCTGCTGGTTACTTCTTCTCTTCAGGCTTCTTTTCCGCCGCCTTCTTCGCGGCTTCCTCTTCGGCCTTTTTCTTTTCAGCGGCGGCCTTTTCCTCAGCAGCCTTCTTCTCGGCCTCGGCCTTCATTTTGGCTTCCTCTTCGGCCTTCTTCTTTTCGGCGGCGGCCTTTTCCTCGGCGGCCTTCTTTTCGGCCTCAGCCTTCATTTTGGCTTCTTCTTCAGCCTTCTTCTTTTCGGCGGCGGCCTTTTCCTCTTCGGCCTTCTTTTCGGCCTCAGCCTTCATTTTGGCTTCTTCTTCGGCCTTTTTCTTTTCAGCGGCGGCCTTTTCTTCTTCGGCCTTCTTCTCGGCCTCGGCCTTCATCTTGGCCTCGTCCTCGGGCTTCTTTTCCTCGGCGGCCTTCTTTTCGGCTTCCGGTTTTTCCTTGGTCTCGGCGGGGGCCTTTTCTTCCTTGGGGGCCTCTTTTTTCTCAGCCACCGGAGGAGGGGGGAGGGGAGTCAGCTTTTTCTTCTTCGGCGGCTCTTTTTGGCATCCGCCGAGACACACTCCCACCGCCAACAACAGCACCAAAAGACCTAGCCGTTTCATGCGTCACCTCCCATCGTGCTAACCTGGAAATAGTTGCTTGCAGGCCGTCAAGATACTGCCTCCACGGCGCTAAGTAAAGACACCCCCTCGATCGGGATTCGGCTCGCCTACAACTCCCTACTCCCCGCCGCACGACCCCAGAAACTCGATCCCCAAGGCCGAACGGGCGCTGCGGGGCCGGCCGATCCCGGGGTTGGCGCGGGTACCTACCTGGCTTGCCGGGCGGGCCCATAACTGACCACGTGCGAGCCGCTGGCGAAGTAGATCCGGCCGTCGAGAATGTCGCCTCCGGCGGTGACGGGGACGGGCGTCTTGGCAACCAGGTGGATCTTCCGCGCGGCAGGGTCGATCCAGGCGATGCCCCCGGCCATCAACAAATAAATCGATCCGTCGTCGTTGCGCACGAAGGCCCTCGGGCCTTGATGCGAAACCGCGCGGGTCAGCGGCGGGCTGAGGGCTTGCTGGTGAAGGACCTTGCGTTGAGACGGATCGAAAATGAAGAACGTGGCCCCGTCGGCGATGCCCCAGGCGAGGCCGTCGGGCCCGAGGCAAAGGTCCGTGTATTCGCGAACGCCCGGCAGGACCGGCTCGCGCCACGTGATGCGGCCTTGGGCCATGTCGAACAGATAGAGTTCGGCTTGATCGGCCTTGCGGCGGCCGCCGGTGCCAGGGCTCGTGGTGGTGCCGCCCAGGAGCCGCGATCCCTCCAGGGCGACCAGGCTCATGGTGGACTGGTCGGGAATCAACTGGCGATCCGTGAGCACGGTCTTGCGCTGGGCGCGGCGATCCCAGAACATCAGCCCTCCGCCGGTGAGTCCGTAGCCGGGCGTTCCGGCAAGGACGAGCGTGTTGCCGTCGGGGTGGGCCAAGAGCTTGTGGGGTCGATTGATCGTGGGCGCGCATTGGTCGAGGAAGCGGGGATTGCACCCCGGCCGGCCGGGCACGGTGTCGACCCAGGGGGCCGCCGGGTTCCACTCCAGCAGGCCGCCGCCGCCGTAGATTCCGGCAAAGAACCGGTCGCCCTGGCGAGCCACCGTGTTCCATTGTCCGTAGGCCTCCCGGTCGGTCCATTGATCGTTGCGCGGGTCGTAGCGGAAAAACCGCATGGGAAAGGCGGTGCCGCCGCAGATCGCGGCGTCGGGCGCGGCGGCCAGCCCCATCACGTGCGCGCCTTCCGACCGGTAGTCGAACCGCACGGTGGTCCGCTGGTTGGTCTTGGGATCCACGATGACCAGGCGTCGCTCGATCAAGTCCAAGGTCTCGATTTGCCGTCCGTCGGGGAACCGGGTGTGAAACAGTCCTTGGCTGCCGGCGAGGATCGGTTTTTCGCGGAACGGCGGCCGCTTGCCGACCTTGACGGCGCGGCCCTGGTGGAAGCAGTGCCAATGCTCCTCGTCGCCGCTCCACGGCCGCCCGTACACCTTCCCGTCCACGGCCGCATGGACCTCCCCGTACCCGTGCTGTCGTTCCGCGTCGGCCAGGAGGGGCACGGCCTTGCCTGCCTTCGGGTCGAACATCAAGATCTGGCAGGCCGCGCTGCCGACGCCCAGATACACCCAGCCGGCGTCGTCGGCGGCCACGGACCGCGGATACTGGGCCCAGTTCTGCTTGTACAGGTGCCCGTAGTCGCGGAACTCCCCGGTCTTGGGGTTGTACGAAGCCACGCCGCTGCTGGGGTAGGTGGCCGACCAGATGACCCCGTTGTCGTCCTCGGTCATGCTCATGGCCATGTTTGGCACGGTCTTTTGGAAGGAGGTAAACTTGCGCTGGGCCGGATCGAACTCTACGAAGTGGGTGCCGTAGTGGCTGTAGAAGCGGTTCTGGCTGGAAAGCACCGAGGCGAAGGGGGAATCGCCGGCCCAGTTGAAGGGGATCGGGAACTGCTCGGCCTTGCCGGTGGCGGCGTCGATCATGAGCAGGGCATAGACGCCGCGGTGATCCATGATCCAGGTCAGCACCACATCGCGGCCTTCGCCGTCCTGAGTGGCGACGGTACCCCGGTGGTTGCTGACGGGCGTGGCAACGCCGTGATCGGCGAAGCCGTTGCCGAGGTC
>Ga0101944_10001404_pt1 | contig 50695 bp, 33 predicted proteins | sample DewCreD2012metaG_FD_75245 | JGI IMG/M metagenome (GOLD analysis project Ga0101944, IMG submission 75245) | Hot spring sediment bacterial and archeal communities from British Columbia, Canada, to study Microbial Dark Matter (Phase II) - Dewar... ... | reverse complement strand
ATAACTTACCGGATTTGGGAAGTGGAGCGTGGGCGTTTCACCCGCTTTTTCGAGGCGGGCGAGACGCCCGCGCTCCCCGAAATCGGTAGTTTATTCTCGCGCCACGCCTTCACTTCGGATTTTTCTGGATCCACCGGATCCGTCGCCACGAGGGTGCTCGTTGCCATGAACAAGATGGAACGCGTTGCCGCCGTTCTCGAGGGTCGGCGGCCGGACCGGCCGCCGGTGTCGTTTTGGCATCACTTTTCCGCCGATTGCGCTGCCGGCGCCAAGGCGGTCGACGCCCATGTGCGGCACGTGGAGACCTATGACCTGGATTTCCTCAAGATCATGGACGACAACCGGTATCCGCGGATCGGACTGCCGGGGGGCGTGATCGCCGATGTCCGCGATCTGGATCGGCTTTCCGTGCTGCACGGCGACGAAGATAGTTTTGGGCGGCAGTTGGAACTTGTGGGATCGCTGGCCCACCGCTACGCCGGACAGATTCCCATGGCGACCACGGTGTTCAACGCCTGGAGCACCTTGCGGCAGATGACCGCGCCCGACACCGGCGTCCACGGCCCGCCGGTGATGGAGGCCGGACACGACCCCAAGGACGCGGCCATGGCGAGGCTTTTGAGCGAGGCGCCCGAGGCATTCTCGCGGGCGTTGCACGTGATCGCCGAGTCGACGGCCAATTTCGTCCGGCACTGCCTGGCGGCCGGGGCCGATGGGATTTACTTGTCGGTGCGCGACGACTGGGTGGACGCCGCGGGCAACGGCCCCGGAACCTACGACCGCCTCGTGCGACCCTGCGATCTGAGGATCCTCCGCGCGGCGCGGCAGGCGACCTTCAACATCCTCCACGTGTGCGGCAAGGCGGTGAACTTCAAGCGTTTCGCAGGGTATCCGGTGCAGGTCCTAAGCTGGGCCGACCGGACGGCCGGACCCTCGATCGCGGCGGCTGCCTCGTGGGTGAAGCCGGCGCTCTGCGCCGGCGTGGATAACTTGGGCACCCTGGTCACCGGCTCGCCGGCGGCGTGCATACGCGAAGTGGGCGACGCGATTCAACAGGCCGGCGAGCGCCCCATCCTCGTTGCCCCGGGATGTACGTTCGATCCCCAGGCGGTCCCGGCAGCCAATCTCCATGCCATTCGACAAGCCGTGGAGCGGTCGTGGCCGTGAAGGCCGGCGCCGTGGCGGCAGTCATCCCTGTGAAATGGTGGGTTGGAATAATTCCCAGGCGTGGGCAGTCCCCCTGAACAGTTACGGGGACTGATTCGGCCAAGGAATTTTAGTCGGCGGAGCCTGGAACCCCGCTGGCGGCGGTGTTGGGTCGGGATTGTTTCTCCGTTGGCTGCAATAACCGGGCGGCTTGTCCGTTTAAGAGGTTAGACATGATCGCCCCGGGTCGCGACGCGAACGACGAGCAGCGTTTTTCGGGATGGGTCCACGCGCATGGCAGGGCCATCCGGGGTTTCCTCGTCGCCATGGTGCGTCGGGGGGATTTGGCGGACGAGTTGACCCAAGAGGTTTTTTGCCGCGCCTGGCAGGCTCGATCGCGGTATCGAGAGCAAGGCAACGCCCGGGCTTATCTCCTGCAAATCGCGGATCGTCTGGCGTGCGACCACGCGCGTCGGGCGGCGAACGAAATCAATCTGGACCAAAGCGGTTGGAATCAAGGCGAACCAGCCAGCGCAATCGGGGAGCCTTGCGAGGAGGTCCAGCGGTCCGAGGCTGCGCAAGAATTGTGGGAGGCGCTGGATCGTCTCTCGGGCCCGCAGCGGCGCGTGTTGTTGTTGCGCTACTACGGGCAGCTCAGTTTTGCTGAAATCGCGGAAATGACGGGTTGGCCTGTGAACACGACGCTAAGCCATTGCCATCGCGGTTTGCAGGCCTTGCGGAAGATGCTGATCGAGCGGGAATCGCGGACCCATCGGCGTCGGGAGCGGGGGGCGGCAAGCGCGGGCGCCGAACCCAAGACGCACGACGGCGGCGGTTTTCCGAAACACGGGCTTCCGGGGAACCCATGATGGCCGGTAATCCATTTGACGCGGAAATGACCCAGGAATTGCGGCAGTCGCTGGAATGGGCGACCGCCTCGACCGCCCCGCCGGATCCCGCAATGGACCCGCGCACAGCAGACCTGCGTGAAACCTGGGTCGCCTGGTCCGGTTTGCTCGAACGCGCCGAGACGTGTTTCGGGGCGCATTTTGCGCCGCAGGTGCGTTTGCCCGCGGGGCGTCGCCGCCGTCTGGCCTTCGGCCTTGCGTTGGTCGCCGCGCTGGTGGCGGCGGCGTCGGGAACGATCTGGTTGGCGCTCAGCCTGCGGCCGGCCGATGGGCCGTTCGCTGGGCCAGAAGTCGCCGTTGACGGTTTGGAACGAGACACCCTCGCGGCACGAGGCTCTCCCGCCCAGAACACGCGCGGAAGCGATTCGTTCGCCGCGGCGTCGGCCGATCCGAGGCTGGAGTGGGACGACGCGGTGGACAACGACATTGCCGAGTTGAGCCACCGGATCATCGGAGTCCAGCAGGCGTGGCGCGTGCGCCTGGACGCCGTGGATCTTGTCTGGTGCGGCATTGCTCAGATCCGTTCAGAAATCGAGTCCGAACCCCTGTAGGGTCGACGATTCAGGACCTGTCGAGCCGTTGGGGCTCGCTCCTGGATCTCGCCCCCAAACCCCGAGGAGGTGTGACGATGATGCGAATGCGATGGTTGTGTTCGGCGGCGGCGGTGGCGGCCCTTGGGCTGGCGACACTGCCGCTTGCCTTGGGCGGCGAGGAGGGAAGGAAGGCGGATCGACCGAAGCCGCCGCCTCGTCATGAGGAGGCGAAACCCCCGGCCCCGCCGCCGCAAGAGGCGGATCGTCCCGCGCCGCGCGAACGCGAGGGGCGTCCCGCGGCCGAGGGCAGACGGCCGGAGGGGCCTCCGCGGGATCGAGAAGGCCGGCCGAGGGGCGAAGGCCGCCGGCCCGCGGAACCCCCGCGCGAGGGCGGCGAACGCCGACCGGAGCACAAGCCCGACATGCCGATGGATCCCGATCGCCCCGGCCCGCATGGTCCGCCCATGCAGCCGCCCCATGGCCCGATGGGCATGCCGATGATGCCGGGCATGGGCCCGGGCGCCATGCCGGGCGCGATGCCGGGCCCCATGCCGGGCCACAAGCCCGACTTCGAGGCGATGCGAAACCGGGACCCCGAGATGTTCAAGCTGCTCCAAGAGGACAATGAATTGGATCGGCGCACGCGGGAGCTGGGCATGCAGTCCCGCCAGGCCCCGCCAGAGCAGCGGGAGCGCATCGAAAAGGAACTCCGCGAGCTGGTCAACAGACAGTTCGAAATCCGCCAGCAGCGCCGCATGATCGAGTTGAAGCGTCTGGAGGCGGAAATCCAACGGCTTCGCGAGGCGACCGAGCGCCGGGCCAAGGCCCGCGATCAGATTATCCAGCGCCGGATTTCAGAACTCTTGGGCCGAGAGGACGATTTGGGATTCTGACCCGCCCCCGCGCACGAACGCGAGCGCAGCATTCCCGAGAAAGCCCACGGGCCGCACGCCGTGGGCTTTTTCGCGCAAGGAGCCGCTGGCGGCGCGCGGCCGCGGAGGATCGCTATTTGCCCACGCAAAACCGGCTGAACACGCGGTCAAGAAGGTCTTCGGTGTAGACCGCGCCGATCACGCGTCCTAGTTCGTCGAGGGCGAGCCGGATCTCGGCGGCGACGAGTTCGTCGCCGAGGTCCGCGCAAAGCGCGTCGCGGGCCCGGGCAAGGCATTCGGCCGCCAGCCGGAGCGTCTCGTGGCAGCGTTCGGCCGTGCCGGGCACCAGGGCCGAGTCCGACCATCGGACCGCCAGGATCGCTTCCGCGATTCGGGTGCGAAGTTCGGCGATGCCCTCGCCCGTGACGCTGCTCGTGCGGACCGACGGAAAGCCCGCCTCCGTGGTTGGCGCGGCGTCGACCTTGGTCCACACGACGAGGGAAACGGCCGTCTTGTCGGCGATCCACCGGCGTTCCCAGGCGTGAAGCGGGCGGGAGGCATCGAGGCACAGCAGGCGCACGTCGGCGCGTTGGGCCTGCTCGGTGGCGGCCGCCTGCGCGGCCGCGTCGGGGCCGCGGCCGCTGTCGAGTCCGTCGGCGGCGATGCCGGCGGTGTCCACCAGCAGGCATTTCTGGCCGTGGAACTCGGCCTCGGCATGGAGGTAATCCCGGGTCGTGCCGGGGTGATCGGAGACGATGGCCGCGTCGCGCCCGGCAAGGACATTGAAAAGGCTGCTCTTGCCGGTGTTGGGTAATCCGACGAAGACCACGCGGGGCAGCTCGCTCGATGTCCGGCGGCTCGACATCCGGCGGAGCAACTGGCCGATGGCTTCCTCCGCGGCGGCCAATCGTCCCGCTAGCGCGTCCCGTTCCAGTAAGGGCAGGTCCTCGTCGGCGAAATCGAAGCCGACTTCCAGATGGGCCAAGAGATCCAGGAGTTGCTCCCGCAGTTGCCCCAAGGGCGTGGAGAGCCCGCCGGCCAGTTGACTCAGGGCGACGTTCAGCGCGTGGGGATCGGCGGCGTCGATGACGCCGAGCACGGCCTCCGCCTGGGGCAAATCCATCTTGCCGGCCAAGAATGCCCGCAACGTGAACTCGCCCGGCTCCGCCAGCCGAGCCCCGGCCGCGCACACCGCCCCAAGCGCCGCTTCGAGAAGGGGCGGGGAGCCCAACGTGTGGATTTCGGCCACCGGCTGGCCGGTGTAACTTCGGGCGGTGGGCCAATAATAGACCTCGCAGGGAAGCGGCGAGGCGAACCCGCCGCCCAACACGATCGCTCCCGCGAAGGCACGGGCGAAATGCCCCCCGCGCCAGTCGATGGCGCGATCGGGCGTCAAGACCCGTTCCAGGGCCGAGGGGACGCCCGGCCCGCTCAGCCGCACAATACCTCGCGCCGATCCCCCCGGCGCCGAAGCGATGGCGGCAATCGTGTCGTCCAGCGCGAGGGTCATCATGCGCCGTGAGCGATGGCAAGACGGCCCGGGGCGTGCGCCGTCAGGCCGCCGGCACGTTCCACTGGCCGTCGCCGGTGAGGTATTCGTGGATATCGCGGGCAGCGGCCTTGCCCGCTCCCATGGCAAGAATCACGGTCGCGCTGCCGGTGACGATGTCGCCGCCCGCCCAAACGCCCTTGCGCGTGGTCCGCCCGGTCTCATTGGCGATGATGTAGCCTCGCCGGTTGAGGCCGAGGTCCTTGGTTTGCTTGGTCAGCACCGGATTGGCGCCGGAGCCGATCGCCACGATCACCAGATCGGTGTCGAGAACGAATTCGGCGCCGGGTTTGGGCACGGGGCGGCGGCGTCCCGAGGCGTCCGGCTCGCCCAACTCCATCTCCTGGCAGCGAACCCGGCAGACCATGCCCTTTTCGTCGCCGAGGTACTCGATCGGGGCGCAGAGCAGTTTGAAGACGATGCCCTCCTCCTCGGCGTGATGGATTTCCTCGGCTCGGGCGGGCATTTCCTCGCGCGAGCGGCGGTAGAGGATGTAGACGTTTTCGGCCCCGAGCCGACGGGCGGTTCGCGCCGCGTCCATGGCCACGTTGCCGCCGCCGACCACGCAGACGTTCCGGCCGCGGACAATGGGCGTTCCGAATTGAGGGAAGGCGTAGGCCTTCATCAGGTTGGAGCGGGTGAGATACTCGTTCGCCGAATAGACGCCGCCGAGGTTCTCGCCGGGTACGCCCATGAACGTGGGCAGGCCCGCCCCCACTCCGATGAAGACCGCGTGGAATCCCTCTTCCTCCAAGAGTTCGTCGACGGTGATCGACTTGCCGATGACCTGGTTGAGTTCGATGGTCACGCCGAGCTGGCGGAGGTAATCGACCTCTTTTTCGACGATCTCCTTGGGGAGCCGGAACTCGGGAATGCCGTACATGAGCACGCCGCCGGGCTTGTGGAACGCCTCGAAGATCGTCACGTCGTGGCCGAGGAGGATCAGATCGCCCGCCACGGTCAGCCCGGCGGGTCCGGCCCCCACCACGGCCACCTTCTTGCCCGTCGGCGGGGCTTTCTGGGGAAGCCGGATGAGACCGTGCTCGCGCTCGTAATCCGCGGCGAAGCGCTCCAGGCGGCCGATGGCGGCGGGCTCGCCCTTCTTGCCGAGGACGCATCGTTCCTCGCATTGGGTTTCCTGCGGGCAGACGCGGCCGCAGATCGCCGGCAGGCAGTTGGTCTCCTTGATTTTCCGGGCCGCCTCGGCGAATTTGCCTTCGGCCACCAAACGAAGGAAGGCCGGGATGTCGACGTTGACCGGGCAGCCTTCCACGCAAAACGGCTTCTTGCATTGCAAGCAGCGTTCGGCTTCCTCGCGGGCCTGTTCCGGCGTGTAGCCCAGCGGCACCTCCTTGAAGTTCGTGATGCGAACCTCCGGCGGCTGTTCGGGCATGGGGACGCGGGTCTTGCGCCGGGCGGGCCTGGCGGTTTTTCGCTCGGCCTCGGAAGGCGCGGAGGCTTCGGGGCCCGGCGACGGAGAATGGCCTTGGGGCTGGGGCTTGAGGTCGCTCATGACGTTTCCGTGCACTCTTTGAGGTACCGCTCGAACGAGCACGCTTCCTGATGGGCGTAGATCTTCTGCCGCGAGAGGAGCTGCTGCCAATCGACCAGATGACCGTCGAATTCGGGGCCGTCGGTGCAGGTGAACCGGGTTTCCCCCCGTAGTTCCACGCGGCAGCCGCCGCACATTCCGGTGCCGTCGACCATGATCGTGTTCAGGCTCACCACGGTCTTGACCCGGTACGGTTCGGTGGTCGCCGAACAAGCCTTCATCATCACCGCCGGTCCGATGGCGTAGACGCAGCCGATCCGGCGCTCGGAATCCCGCTCGAGCAGCTCCTTCAACGGCTCGGTGACGAGGCCCTTCCGGCCGGCGGTCCCATCGTCGGTGGTGATGAGGTGCTCGTGGCTCACCGCGGCGAGCCGGTCCGTCCAGAAAAGAAGGTTCTGGCTTCGCGCGCCCTGGATCGAAATGACGCGCGTGCCCGCCTCGAAAAAGGCCCGCGCGATCGGATACACCGGCGCGGCGCCCACCCCGCCGGCCACCATGACCACGGTGTCGTATCGCTCGATCTCCGAGGGCCTGCCCAGGGGACCGATGAGGGCGTACAAGGATTGTCCCGGGGCGAGCGAGGCCAACTGGGCCGTGCTCGTCCCCACGACCATGAGAACGAGGGTGATCGTGCCGCCCTGGCGGTCGAAATCGGCAATGGTCAACGGGATCCGTTCGCTCTGTTCATTGGCCATCACCACGACAAAATGGCCGGGCTGCGCTTTTTTGGCAATCCGCGGGGCCTCGACGGTGTACTCGAAAATCTTGGGGGCAACTTCCGTTTTCGTCAGGATTCTACTCATGATTCGCCGCACGGTTGCCGTCAGGTTCTTGGTTCCCATGATGTAGTGTAATGCCTGGGTCCGGGGCGTCAACCGTCCTGAATCGGACCGGCGGGCGGGTGAGGGCGCGGGTCGTCTTCGCGGCCGCCGCAGGCGGAGTCCTTGCCGCCGGTTTTACAGCAGCGGGATGTTGGCCTTGGCGCAGGCTTCCTGCATGGCCTCGGGCCAAATCCCCACGCTGACTTCGCCCACGTGCGCCGTGCGCAGGAAGAACATGCAGAGGCGCGATTGCCCGATCCCCCCGCCGATCGATTGGGGCAGCTCGCCCGCCGCCAACATGCGATGGAAAGGGTATTCCAGACGGTGTTCCAGGCCGCGGATCTTCAATTGGCGCACGAGCGTTTCCGGGTCCACGCGGATTCCCATGGAGGAGATTTCAAACGCCCGGCCCAGGACCGGGTTCCACAGGAGGATGTCGCCGTTGAGCCCGACGCCGCCGTCGGGCCGGGGCGTGGTCCAATCGTCGTAGTCGGGGGCGCGGCCGTCGTGGGGCTGTCCGTCGGGCAGGGCCGCGCCGATGCCGATCACGAAAAGCGCGCGGTGTTCGGCGCACGCCCGGTTCTCGCGCTCCCGCGGGGGAACGTCCGGCCAGCGGCGGTACAACTCCTCGGACGTGACAAAGGCGATGTTTTCGGGCAGGACGGGGCGAATGCAGGAATACTGGGAGGCCACGTGGAACTCCGTCCGGCAAATCACGTCGTAGATCGCGCGGACCACGGCTTCCAAGGTCTCGCGATTTCGCTGCTCGGGCGTGATGATCTTCTCCCAGTCCCACTGGTCCACGTAGATCGAGTGGATGGCGTCGAGCGTTTCGTCGGGGCGAATGGCGTTCATGTCGGTGTAGATGCCCTCGCCCACCTGGTAGCCGTAGCGCTTCAGGGCCAGCCGCTTCCATTTGGCCAGGGATTGGACGATCTCCACGGGAGCGTTGCCGTCTTCCTTGACGAAAAAACGCACCGGTTGCTCCACGCCGTTCAGATCGTCGTTCAGGCCCGTCCCGCTGCGAACGAACAACGGCGCCGTAACCCGCTGAAGCCCCAGGGCCGCCGCGAGATTCCGTTCGAAAAAGTCCTTGATGTCCTTGATCGCGGTTTCCACCTCGCGGGTGCTCAGGAGGGGTCGGTAGTTGGCGGGGAAATCGTAGGCGCCCGGCATTCTGGTCCCTTTCGTTTGGTGCTGACTGCGGGAAAGATTCCATTTCGGTAACCGTGCACAGGCCGGAAACTGGCTCGTTTTTCGGGCCGTTTCGCGCCGAAAAATGGGCTTGTCTCCTTACTGCCCAGGGGGACAGTCCCCGTGAACGGTTACCCATTTCGCGATCCGTGTCAATATACCGAACGCGCCGATGGCGTCAGAGAGGAAGCGAGGCGGTCGACGCCCGTATTCCTTCCCGAGCGAGATGGATCGCCGGGCGTCCCTCGAACCGGCCGCGTCCCGCGCTTGACGCGGCCCCGCGGAACGCCATAATGGACCACGCCGATCCGACCAGGCGCGGCCGGCCGCGCCGCAAGGCGCGCGGCGCGCCAGGGGCGCGTCGCGCCGCACGAGGGACGCATCATGGCCTACGAGGGTTTGCTGGACGACGTCCGCCGGGCGATCGCCCTGGAAAAGCCGCAGCGATTGCCGGTGTTCGCGCATAGCGAGGAATTCGACGTCAAGTGGCACGGCAAGTACTGTTATGAGGACGTCTGCCAGGACGGCGACAAGATGGCCGAGGTGTGGATCGCGGCCGTCGAGGAGTTCGACTACGACTGGGCCTGGCTTCAGGTCGACGACTGTTTCGAATTCGAGCCACTCGGGGTGGGGACGCACGGGGAGGGGAACATCCTGCGGGCCACGCGCGACTACCTTCCCGCCACGCGGGCCACGCTCGAACGGCTCCGCATGCCCGACCCGAAGACCGATGGCCGCATGCCCCAGAAACTGAAAGCCTTGAAGCGCGTGCGCGAGCGTTTCCGCGATCGGGTGCTGGTGGAGGGGAGCTGCGCCGGCCCGTATAGCTGCGTGGGGCTGTTGTTCGGCCTGGAGGCGGCGATGCTCCTGGCGATGGAGGATCCGGATCTATTCTTCAAGGCGTGCGACTTCTTCGTGGAACTCGAGGCGCGTTGGATCGAGGCCCAAGTGCAGGCCGGGGCCCATGCCATTTGGCTGGGCGACTGCAACGCGTTCTCGGGAATGCTGTCGCTGGCTCAGTACAAGAAGTACGCCTTTCCGCCCTGCAAACGCCTCGTGGAACGCGCCCGCGCATGCGGGGCGATCGTCCACCTGCACAACAGCGAGATCATGACTCCCTACCTTCTGGCCGAGGCCGAACTCGGCGTGGACATCGTCAATTGTGGGCCGGGGGCCGGGCTGGCCGAGGCGTGCCAGGCCCTGCGGGGCAAGTGCTGCCTGAGCGGGAACCTCGATCCCATCGACGTTCTCCTCAAGGGCACGCCCGACGAAGTGGCCCGCGAGGCGGAACGCATCGTTCGGATCGGCTACGCGCAGGGCGGATACCTGTTCAACACCGGCGAAATGAACCCGCGCGACGTGCCGGTGGAGAACATGAAGGCCATGATCCAATCCGCCCGACGTACGGCGGCCGCCATGGCTCGAGAGTAGACGGAAAACACGGTCCTCTTGCGCGGGGACGTCGCCCCGCGTTTCACGATTGCGGAGAACCAAGATGAAACCAGTCGCTTCGATCAACCGCCGCGATGTTCTCAAGGGGCTCGGGGCCGGCGTGGCCGCGCCCTGGGTCGTTCCGAACCTGTTGGCCGCGCCGCCCAGCGGTCGGGTGCGGCACGCCAGCTTCGGGGCGGCGGGCATGGCCGGGGGCGACCTGATGAGCTTCGCCGGCCATCCCGACGTCGACATCGTGTGCGTCAGCGAAGTGGACCTCGGCCGCCTGGAGATGATCCACAAGCATCTCGCGGATCGCAAGATCAAGGTCTATCAAGACTGGCGCGAAATGCTGGACAAGGAGGGCAAGAACCTGGACACGGTCAATGTCGGCACGCCGGACCACATGCACGCCCCGATGGCCATGTCGGCCATGCAGCTCGGGCTGCACGCGTACGTGCAGAAGCCGCTGGCCCACGACATTTACGAGGTGCGGCGCCTGACCGAGGTGGCGCGGGAGAAAAAGCTCGTCACGCAGATGGGCATCCAGATCCACTCGACCGCGTATTACCGCATTGCGGTCCAGGTGGTCCAGAGCGGCGCGATCGGCAAGGTCAAGGAAGTCCACGCGTGGAGCTCGAAGAAATGGGGCGACCTCGAGCCGCTGCCCAATCGAAGCGATCCCGTCCCCAGCACCCTGAATTGGGACCTGTGGCTTGGCGTCTGCGCTCCGCGGCCGTATCTGGCCGATTACTATCACCCGGGCAACTGGCGCAAGCGGCTTGATTTCGGGACCGGGACGTTCGGCGACATGGGCTGCCACATCTTCGACCCGGTCTTCAAGGCCCTGGCCCTCACCGCCCCCCTCTCGGTGCGCTCCGACGGGCCCGCCCCCAACCGCTGGAACTGGTCGATCAACTCGGTGATCCACTACGTCTATCCCGGGACGGAGTACACCGAGGGCAAAACGGTCGACATCCACTGGTACGACGGCGACGAGCGGCCTCCGAAGGACGTGCAAGCGCTGTTGGGCAAGCAACCGATGCCCGACCAGGGCTCGATTTTCATCGGCTCCAAAGGCGTGATGTTGCTGCCCCACGTCGCGCTGCCGGTCCTCCTGCCCGAGGCGCAGTTCAAGGACTACAAACTCCCCCGGGACCCGGGCACGTCGCACAACAAACAGTTCATCGACGCCGTGCTGGGCCGCACAAGGACCAGCACGCCGTTCGACTACTCCGGCCCGCTCACCGAGTCGGTCCTGCTCGGCGGCGTGGCCACGCGATTCCCCCGCCAGCCCCTCCAGTGGGACGCGGCCGGCCTGAAGTTCACCAATTCGGCCGAGGCGACGCAAGTCCTTCGCCGCACCTATCGCAAGGGTTGGGAAGTCCAGGGGTTGAGCTGAGGGCGGTCGATCCACGGCGGCCGTCGAAGCAGACACGAGGAGATTCGCAGGGTGAACGAGCGCATTTGTCGTTGGGGGATTCTGGGCGCGGCCGACATCGCGCGGAAGAACTGGCAGGCGATCCGGCACGCGCCCCGTTGCACGCTCGCGGCGGTCGCCAGCCGCGACGTGGAGCGCGGCCGCCAGTTCGTGCGCCAGTGCCAGGAGCACGTGCCGTTCGCCTGTCCGCCTCGCGTCTGCGCCAGCTACGAGGAGCTTCTCGCCCGGGACGACGTGGACGCCGTGTACCTCCCCTTGCCCACCGTGCCGCGCAAGCGCTGGGCCATTCAAGCGGCGGAGGCCGGGAAACACGTCCTGGTCGAAAAGCCGGTCGGCGCGACGGCCGACGACGTCCGGGAGATCCTGGATGCCTGCCAGCGGAATCGCGTTCAGTTCATGGACGGCGTGATGTTCATGCACAGCCGCCGCCTGGAGGCGATGCGCCGCGTGCTCGACGACGGACAGAGCATCGGACCGCTGCGGCGGATCGCCTCGGCGTTCACCTTCGGCGCCGGCGAGCCGTTCTTCGCCCACAATATCCGCACCGCCAGCGGCCTGGAGCCGCTCGGCTGCCTCGGCGACCTGGGCTGGTATTGCATCCGCTTGACGCTGTGGGCGATGAAGTGGGCTTTGCCGGCCCGAGTCTGCGGGCACCTGCTGGCCGAACATCGGCGTCCGGACAGCCCCGCGCCCGTGCCCATCGACTTCTCCGCCGAGTTGTTCTTTGGCGAGGGAGTCTCGGCCGCCTTCCACTGCTCGTTCGTCGCCGAGATTCAGCAGTGGGCGGTGTTGGGCGGGGAGAAGGGCTCGCTTTTCGTGGACGATTTCGTGCTGCCCCACTTCGGCAGCGAAGTGGCCTTTCGGGTTTCCAATCCGGTGTTCCGGCTCGACGGCTGCGACTTCAACATGGAAGACCATACCCAGCGCATCGCGGTGCGGGAGTACGGCAATGCCGCCCCGGGCGCCCAGGAGTCGAACATGTTCGCTACTTTCGCCGAATTGGCGCTGGGCGGCGCGCCCGACCCCTTCTGGGGCGACATCGCGCTGAAGACCCAACAGGTGCTCGACGCCTGCCTGGCTTCCGCGCGGCTCGGGGGCCGGATCGTCGATTTGAGCGGGGCTTCCTAGCCCGACGAACTCGATCGCGTGGGGCGGCGCGGGGCAATCCGCCGCGGACAGCGCATCTGGCCACGGCGCGCGGGGAGCGTTGGCGCCCCTCGGCGCCCTCCCGGCCGTGCGGCCGGCGTCGAGGTCCGGTCGTCAGACGCGGCTTCGGCCTTTCCGGTTGGAAGGCGCGTTCGGCGCGGCCGCCAGGTCGCGGAGCGTCTTCAAATTGATCGCGTCGAAGTCCACGCCCCCTTCCTGGCCCTTGGGGGTTTCCAGATACATGGGCACGGCCTGAAATCGCGGATCGCGAAGCAACAGGCGGAATGGCTCCAGGCCCATGTGGCCGCGGCCGATGTGGGCGTGTCGGTCGACGCGGGACCCCCATTCCCGGGCGCTGTCGTTCAGATGAAAGGCCTTGACGCGTCCCAGGCCGACCGCGGCGTCGAGGCAGGCGATCGTTTCCTCATACTCCTCCCGCGTGCCCAGGGGATAGCCCGCGGCAAACACGTGGCAGGTGTCGAAACAGACGCCCAGCCGATCCGGCTCGCGCACGCCGTCGAGAATCCACGCAAGGTGCTCGAATCGCCAACCCAGCGAAGTTCCCTGGCCGGCGGTGGTTTCGAGCAGGCATCCCACCGTCATGCCCCGCGTCTGGCGGTGAACGCGGTCCAACGCCCGGCAAATCCGCCGCACGCCTTGCCGCGGCGTGCCGTCGGTGTAGCTGCCAGGATGCGTCACCACGTAGGGAATCCCCAGGGCCTCGGCCCGGCGGAATTCCTCGACAAAGGCCCTGACCGAAGCGTCCCAGAGGCGGGCGTCGGGGCTGGCGAGATTGATCAAGTAGCCGTCGTGAGCCAGCGGGTGGCCGACGCGGCATTGGCGCAGGGCGTCTCGAAACTTCGCGGCCTGTTCCGCGGAAATCGCCGCGGCCCGCGCGGCGGGCTTGCCCACCCTCGCTCCGCCCGAGCCGAGCGAACGCGGGCTTGCCGTGAAGAGCTGAACGCAATCGAACCCCAGCGCCCCGGCGCGCTGGACCGCCCGGTGATGCCCGCCCGCAATCGACTGGTGGGAACCAAGGATCGGCATGGAAGGCACGTTTCTGTTGGCCGAAGCGCCAGGCCGCCGGCGCGGACACGGGCCGCGACGGAGCGCGGCTGTCCAGGCGGCGTTGTGAAGGATTTCCGCCTAGGGTTCCCACAACCGGACGATCAGCGGCCAATCGCGCACGCGAAGTCTTCGGATCACGGCTCCACGATCTTCGCGCGAGACGTTCAGCTCCTGAACAACGCCGTTCAAGGGATCGTAAGCGGCGGCGCGTCGGGGCGCCGCGGCCAGACGCACGTCGACCCAAACGCCGTCGCATTCGTCGGCGGCCCGGCCGCCGAGCCAAAGGGTCAGGGCGTGGCCGTCAACCGTTTTCAACGGGAACGCCTCGAGCCGAGGCGGGACGGGGTGGATCGCATATTCCAAGGGCCCCGGCTCCATGCCGTCGAGCATCGTGGCCAGATTCCTCGCCACGTAGTACGCCGCCTGCGGTTGGAGCGGCGAGATCGGGTCCGCGTCGAACGACCGTCGCAGGAGGCTCAGGTCGAGCACCCCGAAATGCGGGAAGTACATTTCGCAGAAGAACGATTCCACGCCCAAGGCCGTGTGGCGCGTAAACACCTGGGCCACGTACTTGGCTTTCTCCAGCTCGGTGGCCTTGAAGCCCCCGCTCCACGCCTTGCGGGACTCGACCTCGGAAAGCGGCGGGTACAACGCGCTGTAGTTCCACTCCGTGGCCATGGCGCGGCCTCGAAAGCCCACGCCGTCAAGCCACGATCGCAGGGCGCGGACGTCGGCCGCGTAGCCGAGGAGTTGAGCCGGGTCGGTTTGATAGAAGGGGTGCCATCCGATGGCGTCGACCTCGCGGGCCAGGCGACGCGTGGCCGCCAGGAAAAGCATTTCCTTTTCTCTGGCGGCGAGCTGGGCGGAGTCCCAATTGCTGATTCCGTGAGGAAAACCGGCCCAGGATCCCATCAGGATCTTGGCCTCGGGAGCGTGTTGGCGAATCACCGGGATGGCGGCGCGGGCGACGGCGAGATAGTGCTCCAGGTTCGGCTCCGCGCCCCAATAACTCGAGATGTTCCATTCGTTCCAAATCTCGAAGTGGCGCACCCGGTCCCGGAATCGCTTCACCATGAACTCGACGTAGCGGGCCCACGCGGCCAAGGCCTCCGGCGTGGTGGGAGGGGCGGGCATGTCGTAGTTCCACTCCCAGAGTTGCGGAATCGCCCGCGACGCCGGGCCCGAATAGAGCCGATTGCCAAAGTTCAGGCACATGACGATCTGGACGCCGTTGGCCGCCATCTCGGTCACCGCCGCGTCGGTTTCCGGATCCATCGTGAGCTTGCCCCGCTCCCTCTCGACCCAGTGCCAGTTGATCGGATCGTCGTGATAGCCGACGCGGGCCCATTTGAAGCCCGCGTCGTAGTGCAACGGCCAGTACCAGCGGTGGGCGGCCAATTCCTGGCCGGGGCTGTGGTAGGTTGAATTGACCGTCACCCCCGCGCCGCGCGTCGCCAAGGCGACGTTCCGGCCGACCGCGTCGTAGACCTCCACTTCGGCGAGCGAAAAGGCGTAAAGGATATTCTCGACCAGCGGCAGCGCGGCGGCGCTGATCCAAATCTGCTTGGCCGGCCGGCGCGCAAAGCGATACTCCAGATCCCATTTGTCGGCCGCGTCGCCCGACGGACCGTCGAACACGGTCTCCCATTCCCGGCTGTCGCGGCTGAGCCGGATGGTCAACGTGCCGGGCACGCCGCGGCCGACTTCGGCGGCGCCGGGGATCGGCGCCCAACCCAAGAGGCTTCGCGCTTGAGTCGAGGGCGGCCGCTTGCGAAGCACGACCCGCTCGACGGGCCGTTCCACAGGCAGGTCGATTCGGATCCACAACGGCTGCGCGTCGGGGCGCGTCTGGCCCCGGCTCATCCAGCATGTCTGAAGATCGCCATCGATCAGGTGGATGGCCTCCAGCGGCAAGTAGTCGGTTTCGGTCGAGCGGGGCATTCGGGTGGTCGTCACGCCCATGTAGTTCCGCTGGATCTGGCTGCTCGGCTTGGGATGGACCTTGATCCGCGGCGCGGCATGATCCGCTTGAAGCGTCACGTCGTCCACCAGGTCCGGCGCCTCGGCCAGCACCCAACAGAACCCGAACCGCTTGATCGGCACACCGCCGCAGCGGGTTTGAATTTGAGGTTGCTCGCTCCCCGACACAACCGGAAAACCTGCGACGAGACACGTCGCGGCTTCGGCTATCAGAACGAAAACGAGGGACCGGCGAAAAGCGTGGATCGTCATGGTCAGGGCCCCGTCAAGAGGTTTCTCGGCGCGGCAACCCGCCCCGCGGGTTTCGCCAGCGCCGTTGGCGACAATCGATTGCGAGCGGGCGCCGATCCGGTCGGAGGATGGAACAGCCCCAGGCCCGCCCTACAGCAAGTCCCGCGCGGCGGCGGCCATGAGGGAAAACAGCTCCTCCAGTTCGCCGACCTCGACCGAGGAGAAGGCGATGCGAATGTCGCGTTCGCCGTCGGCGATCACGCCCACCCCGTACTTCTCCAACAAGTGCTTGCGGAACGCCTCGGCGTCGATTCCCTTGAGCTTCACGCACATGAAGTAACCGGCGTTGAAGGGATAGGGTTCCCAGTATTTGGCGTATTCGGGCGAGCGGAGGATTTCGTGGACCTTCTTGGCCCGGGCCTCCAGGATCGATTTCTTTTGGAGGCGTTGCTCCGCAAGCGCCGGATCGGCCATGGCCTTGGCAAGGATCGATTGGGCCACCTGGGAGCAATTGGAGATCGCGCTGCGGATCGCTCCGGCCACCTTCTTGGTCAGCGCGCCGTACAGGGCCTCGTCGCTCAAAAAGGCCCGCGCGCTGAAGGTCAGCATTCCCGTGCGGAATCCCCAGACAAACTCCTCCTTGGTCGGCCCGTCGACCTTGACGGCCAGAATCCGTTCGTGGGCGCCGGCCAGCCGGGCGAAGAGCGATTCCTGGTAGACCTCCTCGCCGTAGAACAGGCCGAAATAGGCGTCGTCGGTGACCACCACCAGGTTGCGGCCCTCCTCGGCGCTGTCGACCAACAACGAGGCGATCTGGTCCGCCTCGGACTTGGTGATGGAGTAGCCGGTGGGGTTGTTCGGGAAGTTCAAGACGAGAATCGTTTTCCAGCTTCCCGCCCGGGTCGCCAACGCCTGGCGCAGGGCCTCGACGTTGAATCCGCCGCTGGCGTTGAAAAAGGGATAGATCGCCAATTGGGCCTGGTAGCGAACCCCATACAGCAATTCGTAGTTTTCCCAGAACTTGTCGGGCAAGAGGACCATGTCGCCCTTGTCCACGAACAAGTCGCCGACCAGGCTCAGGGCGTGCGTCACGCCGCAGGTGACGATGGGCGTCGAAAAGCTCTTTTGGGCCAGGCTGGGGTTCTTGGCCACCAGATCGGCCCGCCACCGCTCGCGCAGGTCGGGCCGACCCGTGGCCGCGGCGTAGGTCAAGGCGTCGGCCGGGCTCAAGTCATTGAAAAACCGCATGACCGAGGCCAGGTGCATGGGTTTGCCGTTTTCCCGGGCAATGCCGATCGTGGCGTCGAACCGCGTCGCCTTCTCCTTGGCCTCGGCGCTCTGCGCCAGGATTCCCTTGGGAAAATAGATCCGCTTGCCGAACTCCGAAAGCATCCCGTAGACGTGCGGATTCTCGCGTTCGATGATCTCGTTCAGTTCGACCGCCAAGGGACGGACTTCCGTGCCGGGCGCCATGAGCGTGATGGGGGCTTTCAACCGCAGCCGAAGCAGGTCGAGCTGCTCCCAAAGCACCTTGGGGAACCGACGGCCAAATTGCTGGAAAAAGCTGGCGATGCCGTCGGTCTCCTCGTACCAGTCGGCGCGATTGACGGCGAACAGCTTGGTGAGCGTCTCGCGGGGGATTTCCAGGCCGGTCATGTCCAGGCTGTCGGGAGTGGGAACGTAGCCGATCGGCGTCTTCACCGCGTCGGCCTCCCCCCGGCAGCGGTCCAGGATCCATTCGATCACGCGCAAGTTCTCGCCGAAGCCGGGCCAGAGGAAATTGCCGTTTTCGTCCGTGCGGAACCAATTGACGTGGAAAATCTTGGGCGGATTCGTCATCCGCCGGCCCATGTCCAGCCAGTGCTGGAAATAGTCGCCCATGTGGTAGCCGCAAAACGGCAGCATGGCCATGGGATCGCGGCGGACCTCGCCGACCGTGCCGAACTGGGCGGCCGTGCGCTCCGACGCCATGGTCGCCCCGACGAACACGCCGTGTTCCCAGTCGAACGACTCGTAGACCAGCGGGGCGAGCCTCGCCCGGCGCCCTCCGAAAACGATCGCCGAAATCGGAACGCCATGGTGGTGCTCGGTGCGGAACGAGGCCGAAGGACACTGGGACAAAGGCGCGGTGAAACGGCTGTTCGGATGGGCCCCGAGGATCGGGTTCCCCTTCTCGTCCTTCATGCCTGGCCTCCACGGCCGTCCCAGCCAGTCGGTTGCTTCTTCCGGCGGTTCGCCGTCGCCGCCTTCCCACCAGACGCCGCCGTCCTTGGTCAACACCACGTTGGTGTAAATCGTCTTGCGGCTGATCGTCTTCATCATGTTGGGGTTCGTCTTGGAGTTGGTCCCCGGGGCGACGCCGAAGAAGCCCGTCTCCGGATTGATGGCCCAGAGTCTTCCGTCCGTGTCGATCCGCATCCAGGCGATGTCGTCGCCGACCGTCCAGATGCGATAGCCCTTGATCTTCAAACCGTCGGGCGGCACCAACATGGCCAGATTCGTCTTGCCGCAGGCCGAGGGAAACGCGGCGGCAATGTACTCGACCCGGCCGTCGGGGTTCTCCACCCCCATGATCAACATGTGTTCCGCCAACCACCCTTCCCGCTTGCCCAAATAGCTGGCAATCCGCAACGCCAGGCACTTCTTGCCCAACAGCACGTTGCCGCCATAGCCCGAGCCGACGCTCCAAATCGTGTTGTCTTCCGGGAAGTGCAAGATCAGACGCCGCTTGATGTTCAGATCGGCCTTGCTGTGCAGGCACTTGGTGAACTCCCCGCCGGCGCCAAGCTGCTTGAGGACCGGCGTCCCGACGTGGGTCATGATCCGCATGTTCAAGACCACGTAAATGCTGTCGGTCAATTCCACCCCGATCTTGCTGAACGGGGAGCCGACAGGCCCCATGGAAAAGGGGATCGCGTACATCGTCCGACCGCGCATCGAACCCTTGAAGATCTCCGCGGCCCGCCGGTACCCCTCCTCCGGCGACATCCAGTTGTTGGTCGGGCCAGCGTCTTCCTGAAGCTGCGTGCAGATGAAGGTCAATTCCTCCGTCCTGGCGACGTCGTTGGGAGCCGTGCGGTGGTACAAACAGCCCGGCAGTTTGCGCTGATTCAGTTCGATCACTTCGCCGGTCGCCACTGCCTCGCGCGTGAGCCGTTCTTTCTCCTCCTCCGAGCCGTCGATCCAGACGATCTTGTCCGGCTGGCACATGCGGGCCATCTCGGCGACCCATTCATGAAGGTCACGGTGTTGAGTTGCGGGCATAATCAGGCTCCAACAAGGGGATCGAGAGGCAATTCCTAGCGCGGCGAGGCCGACCCTCGACGTGCTAACGCCGACGAGCCGACCCCATTCCCTGCGGGGTAGCCTTACCATTGTCGATCGAACGATGAGGTTCGCAAGGGGGGCCGCCGACGCCGCCGCCCCGTGCAAGACGATTTTTTCGGAGAGGGGCGGGAGTTAGTTTACAGGTGGGGGGACCGGCCTTAGAATGGCCCGTGGTGCGGCCTCGGGCGGGTTCGGGATGTTCTCGCCCCTTGAGATTTGCCGCCACGGCGGCGACGCAAACACGCCACGCCGAAGGCCGCGGCCCAAGAGGCAGCACTACCGGGAGCGCGTCCATGTGGGTGAGGAAGCGGCTCGACATCGGTTGGCGCGACCTGGCCGTGGGCCTGCTTTGCACCGCGACGCCAATGCGTCGCAGCGACGTTCAGACGCGGTTGGAGGAGGCGTTCGCGGGCTCGGCCAACACGTTGGCGTGCCTCTCGGTGCGTTCCGGCTTCGACCTTCTCTTGGCGACCCTCGGGTTGCCGGAACGCAGCGAAATCCTGATGTCGGCCATGACGATTCCCGACATGGCCCGAATCGTCGAGCATCACGGGCTGACGCCCGTGCCCGTCGATCTCGACCCGTCCACCCTGGGGCCTTCCGTCGAATCCCTTTGCCGGGCGGTCTCGCCGTCCAGCCGGGCGATCGTCGTAGCCCACCTGTGCGGCGGCCGCGTCCCCATGGAGCCGATCTTGACGCTGGCCGGGAAACATGGGCTGATGGTCATCGAGGACTGTGCCCAGGCGTTCGACGGACGGGGTTACAGCGGCGATCCATCGGCTGACGTGAGCATGTTCAGCTTCGGACCCATCAAGACAGCCACCGCGTTGGGGGGCGCGTTGCTTCGCGTCCGCGACCGCGCGCTGTTGGCGCGCCTGCGTGCCCGGCAAGCGGAATACCCTGTGCAACGGCGAAGCCAATATGCCGGTCGCTTGCTGAAGTATGCGGCGTTCAAGGCCCTGTCGGGGCCCACGATGTACGGGCTGTTGCTCCGTCTTTGGCAAGCGATGGGCCGCGATTACGACCGGTTGGTCAACGGTTCGGTGCGAGGGTTCCCAGGGCCCGACTTCTTCGCCCGCATCCGCCAACAGCCTTCCGCGGCCTTGATGGCCTTGCTCGAGCGTCGCCTGCGGACCTACGATCAGGGACGGCTCGAACGCCGGGCGGCCCAAGGCGGCCTTCTCGCGAGGCTCTTGGAACCGAAGGTCGTCTGCCCAGGCCGAGCGGCAACGCCGCACAACGCCTGGGTCTTTCCCATCCTCGTGGACAATCCGCCGGAAGTCATCGCGGCGCTTCGCGAAAGCGGATTCGACGCCACCCAAGGACACAGCATGTGCGTGGTCGCTCCTCCGCCGGATCGGCGCGGATGCGAGGCGGTTCGGGCGGCCCGCTTCCTCTCGAAGATCGTCTATCTGCCGCTCTACCCGGAGATACCCGACTCCTCGCTGGTCCGAATGGCCGAAGTCGTGCTCGGCATTGCCCGCCGCCCCGTCCCTCTCGACGACCGCCCTGTGGGCCAGGAATTGGGAACGGGCCTCCTTTCGATCCGGCTCTGATCCGTCCCCAAGGAACCGTTCCCAGGCCGGGGGCTGGCTCATGGTTCGGGCCGTTTCGGAACGAAAAACGCGCCTGTACCTTACCGGCAGAAGGGACGATCTCATTTTCGCCCGCCTTGCCGCGAAAATCGGGACGCTTCCCGTGAACGGCTGCGTCCCCGAGCCCATCGCGCATTCCCACGGCGTCCGGCAAGGGACCCCGTGATCCGAGGAGGAACGCGCCGACTTTGGCCTTAGCGCTGGCGGCGCGTTGCCGCCGTCGGCTCCTCGATGCTACGATACAAGCTTAAGCCTTCGTAACCGTTGACCGGCCGGAGACTGGCTTGTTTTTCGGGCCGTTTCGCGCCGAAAGATGGGCTTGTCTCCTTACTGGCCAGCGGGACCGTCCCATTTTCGCGGACTTCGCCGCGAAAATCGGGACAGTCCCCGTGAACGGTTACAAGCCTTCCTGAACCCCCCCGCCGGTTGCGTCTGCCAAGAGGTGGCTATGTATTTCGAGTTCACGTGTGAACAGTGCAAGAAGAAATTGAGATTGCGCGAAGAGTATGCTGGCAAGAGGGCCCGCTGCCCCTACTGCCAGCACGCGCAGGTGGTTCAACCGCCCGCGCCGACGGGACCGGACGATCCGCTGAGTTTTCTTCAGGAAGTCTCCACCGCGCCCCGCCAGGAAAGCTCCGCTGTGGCCCGAGAGCCCGCGCCCGCGGCAGCCGCTCCCGCGAAGCGCGTCGCGGCGGCGGGCCCGGCTCGGGAAGAGTCGGCCAGCGGAACGGAGGTCAACGTTTGGCAGAGCGGGCTGCTGGGTCTGGCCGTGTTCGTGGGGATCTACGCGGTGCTGTTTCCGTTCCAGAAGACCTATCTGGGCGGTCTGCTTTGGCAGCGCGGCTGGGTCCAATTCGCCGAAGTGTGGCTGGCCTCCTGGTCGGCGGTGATCTTGTTCTTCAAGTACCGCAAGCTGGCCGTGCAGCGCCGCTCGATGCTTTTCGATCTGTTGCCCGACGACATTTCGCGGGAAATCAACGCGGAGTCGGCCAGCCGGTTCATCCAGCACATTCGCGGGCTGCCGATCCAGTCTGGCGAGAGTTTCCTGGTGAATCGGGTGCTTCGCGGCCTGGAACATTTTGGGGTGGTGGGAAGCTCCAGCGAGGCGGCCAACCGGCTGGCGTCGCAGTCGGACATCGACAGCAACGCCGTCGATTCGAGCTACACGCTGATCAAAGTCTTCATTTGGGCGATCCCGATCCTGGGCTTTTTGGGCACGGTGATCGGCATCGGCCAGGCCGTGGGGGCCTTCTCCTCGGCCATGGCCGCCGCCAACGACCTCAGCGCGCTGAAGAGTTCCTTCAACAGCGTGACGAGCGGCCTTTCCACGGCGTTCGACACCACGCTGTTGGCCCTCGCGCTGAGCATGTGCATCATGTTTCCGATGAGTTCGCTGCAAAAGGCCGAACAGGACTTGCTGAATTGGGTCGACGAATACTGCAACGAAAACCTGCTCAAGCGGCTGAAGGAGACCAGAGCCCCGTCGCCCCTCGACGGGGCGAACGGCCAGGCGCTCCAGGCCGCCATCGACGCGGCCATGGCCGGCCACCACGCGGAGTTTCGGGCCTGGGCCAGGAAATTGGAGGCCACCGGCGAGAGCCTCGCGCAGCAGATCGCCAAGGCCTGGGCCCAGACCGATGAAAAAATCCGCGATCGCCACGCGGCCGCCATGCGCGAGATCGTCAAGGCCGGCGAGGCGTTCCAGCAGACCGCCGAGCGGTTGAAGGCGGCATCCGAGAAACAGGCCGCGGCCATGGACGATCTCGCCGCCCGAACCGCCGATCTCCAAACGCGCCTGGCCGAGTCCTTGGAACGCTCCAGCCAGTCCATCTGCCAGGCGGCCGAATCGGTCAGCGGCTATTTCGCCGCGGTGCAGACCGGCCTGGGCTCGCTCAACGAGGTGCTCGGCAAGCTGGGCGAGAAACAGGTCGTGGTGCAAGTTCCCTCGTCGCGCCGCCGCTGGCGGCTGTTTGGTTAGGAAACGCCCATGGCCCGCCGCAAGAACGAAGGCGAAGGCGTCTCGCTGTTTCCGTTCATGAGCATCCTCGTCTGCCTGATCGGATCGCTGACCTTGATGATCGCCATCCAATTGGGCGGGCAGGTCAGCAGCGAGCAGTCGCAGGAGGACATCGAGCGCTACCAGAAGTACACCGAGGTCAAGGCCCTCTTGGAACACGACCAGGCGGAGTTGGAGTCGCTCAAGAACCTTCTGGCCGCGGCGGAAAAGGCCCGCGAGGACGTCCGACTGGCGGCCGAGGAAGCCGCGGCCTTGGAAAAGAAACAGAAGGCCGAACTCGAGCGCATGGGCGCCGCCGGCCAGGAAAAGCTTCTCGCGGAATCGGCCCGCCTGCGGCGCCGCCTCGCGGAACTCGAGGGCGAAGCCCCGAAACTTCAAAAGACGGTCGAGGAGCTTCAGAAGGAGATCCAGCGCCGCAAGGCGGGGCCAGAAGAGGCCGTCGTCCAGGTGCGGCCCGGCGGCAGCGGCCTGGACATCGTCCCCACCTTCGTCGAGTGCGGCGCCACGAGCGTGTTGATTCACGAAGGGAAGGAGCCGCAACGGATCCGGACGGGCGACTTGAACAAGGAAGGGGGCGATTTCCACAAGCTCCTCGATCGCGTGGCCGGCACGCCCAAGGGCCAGATCATTTTTCTCGTGCGGCCCGACGGCGTCGGCACCTACAACGCCGCGCGCGACGTGGCGCGGACGCACTACGGCCCGAACGGCTATTGCAAGACCGGGAAACTGCCGGTCCCCACCCAGGGCAAGATCGATTTGAGCGTGTTCCGGAGGGCGCAGTAGATGCGGCGGATCCTGCTTCCCGCGGCCCACGGCTGGACCGCTCGACGCAACCCTCGCGCAGCGGACGGCACGGCGCCCCGCCCCGCCAGGAACGGAACCGCCCGAAGCCTTTTCGCATGGTAGGGATTCGCTCATGGGACGACGTCAGAACTCGGGCGAGAAGATGAGCCTGGATTCGTTGATGGACACCCTCACCAACGTGCTGGGGATCCTGGTGATCATCTTGATTTTCTCGCTGCTGGACGCCGGGGACGCGGTCAAACGGATCCGTGGCTTCGTCGACGACGTCAGCCCCGAGCAGCTTGCCGCCCTGCTCCGCGACGCCGAGGAGATCCACAAGCTGGTCGAAGAGCATCGCAAGCGGCTGAACGAATCGGAGACCGAGACCTACCAGCAGCAGATGTCGCTGGTGCGGCAAAAGGAAATGCTCGAGCAGTTGAAGGCGGACGTGGCGAAGCTCGCCGCAGCGAAGGTCAACGTGGAGGAACTCAAGAAGGAAGTGGAACAGCGCCGCATCCAGGTCGAGACGACGGAAAAGCAGATCGCGGCGAAGGAGGACCTGATCGCCAGCCTCAAGGCCCGGCTCGCCGAGATCCCGGCCTCCGGCCCGGACATGGACGCCAAGGTCGTCAACCTTCCCGATCCCCGCGAAGCCCCCAAGGGGGCCAAGCCGCTGGTGTTTCTTTGCCGCTTTGGCCGCGTGGTTCCGGTCAACGCCGAGGAGCTGCAACGAAAGGCCCAGCAGGTCATCCAGGAGGCCGAACGGATCTTGTACCGCAAGGACCTGAACCGCGTCGACTGCGAGCGGATGGCCCAGTTGTTCGAGAAGCGGTTCGTGGGCGACCGCTATTGCCGGGTCAAGATCGTGGTCGGCGGGGACGCCAGGCCGCATTTGAAGCTGGAGCTGCGGCCGGACGCCGGGGACCGGACGGAGACGATCGGCAAGGGGACTTCGCAGTTCAATCGCTGGATCCGCGGCATCGACCCGCGACAATACTATCTGGAGTTCCGCGTGTTCAGCGACAGCTTCGCCACGTATCTGGAGGCCCGCAACGCCGCCGCCCGCCAGGGCCTCTTGGCCGGTTGGATCGCCTATCCCGCCGAAGCGGACTACGTCATCGGGATTGGCGCGGAGTTTCGCACGACGTGCGTGGGCAAGGAACCACCGCCGCCGCCGCGTCCGTCGCCGCCGCCGGCCGGCCCGCCGCGTCCGCCCCCGCCCGCCGACGTGGTGGACTGAATCCCGCGTGCGACGCCCCGGGGCCTCTTGGTTCTTGGCGAAGGTTCACCTTCTCACCCAGGCCCGTGGCCCTCGCGTTCCGCGTGACGGCTTCCGCCGCGTTGCCCCCTCGTGTGCACTATCTCGACTCCCGGCGCTGTGCGGATTTTCCTCGGAGTGTGGTCGTTTCCGGCGCCGGTTTCGCTTTTTCGACGCGGAAATTCGCTCGCCACGGATTTCCATTCTTGGCGATCATCGACTATGATGGAAGAACATATGGAAAGACGAGGGGCGGGCACGACGCTTCGGAGAAGCGAGTGGCCGGCCAACGGCTTTGGAGAGCGGCTCCTTCCCGGAACAGAAAAACCTCCCACCGATGCCGCTCATGTTGTGCCTGTTGTCGAGGTGGGCGTTCGGCGACGGGCGCTTGCTCGATGGGTGTTTTGGTTTCCTCAATTTCACGTTTCAAGAGGCTGTGTCATGCGTTGTCGAGTGAGAAATGGATTTACTTTGGTCGAATTGTTGGTGGTGATCGCCATCATCGGGATTTTGATTGCCCTGTTGCTCCCCGCGGTCCAGGCGGCGAGGGAAGCGGCCCGCCGATCGCAGTGCAGCAACAACCTGAAGCAGCTTGCGTTGGCGATTCACAACTACGAGAGCTCCAACAAGACGTTGCCCTCCGGATTCATTACGAACTTTCCAGCCAATCCCGCAACGCTCGAACGATCGCACTGGAGCTGGGGCGCGTTGATTCTGGGGTTCGCCGAACAGGCCCCGTTGCGAGACCAGTTGCGGGTCGGGCCGGTTCCGTTGTGGGCGAACTTGACCAATCCTGCCACTTTGGCCGCCTTGCAGACCCCCTTGTCCGCCTTTGTCTGCCCGTCGGACGTGGGGCCTCCCCTGAACGACTTTGGCGCCGCGATCAACGCCGTCTACTCGACGTACGAGAAGCGGGTGACCAGCAACGGCACCGACCGCATTTCGATCGCCAAGTCGAACTACGTGGGCGTGGCGTGCAGCGGCAACAGCACCACGCCTCCGAACGGCGACATGCAATACGGTCCGCCGACCGGAGTGTTGTTTTCGAATTCCGCGGTTGCGTTCCGGGACATCCTCGACGGCACCGCCAACACGGCCATGCTCGGCGAGCGATGCTATCGGTTGAAGAATCTCACGATCGGCGCCGGCAATGCCCTCGGCTTCAGTTCCGAGACGACGGCCTACTCGAGCCGCAACCGGGCGCTGCTTGCCGCCCTGGGCATCCCGTACTGGGGCATCAACCAGACGATCATCAATGCTGACCACCAGAACCGAGGGTTCCACAGCCTTCACCCCGGCGGGGCTCAATTCGCGCTCTGCGACGGCTCGGTGCGGTTCATCAGCGAGACGATCGACTTCAATCCCAACACGAACCCGGGGACGCATCCCAACGGGGCGTGGATCGACAGCGTCTTTGAACGGTTCCTTTCCAAGGCCGACGGCCAGACGCTGAGCGACTTCTAACCCCGTGGGGGTCAGCCAAGGCAAGGATCTGCCAAACCCAGGGACTTGTGTCCGCCAAGCGAGGCTCCGCAATCCACGTTGGGAGCCTCGCGGCGAGCGGCACGGGGCCCGTTTTCCTGTCGAGAAAGCGAGGTCAAGATGATTTCTTCGTGGCGATGGATGTGCGTCGGGATCTTGTCGGCGGTGATCCTTTCGAGCATCGGCTGTGGCCGGAGCGATCTGCCGCCGTTGGGACGCGTGCGGGGCACGGTCACGCTCGATGGCAAGCCGCTCAGCGGAGTGGTCGTGACGTTTCAGCCCGAAAAGGGCCGTCCCGCCGTGGCCAATACCGACAGCAACGGCAATTACGACGTGATCTACACCGAGGGCGTCAAGGGCGCCAACGTGGGTCCCAACACGGTGCGGGTGCTCTGGCCCGATGGAGAGTCGGGCGGCCCGCCGATTCCCGACAAGTACAACGCCAAAACCACGCTCAAGTTCGACGTCAAGCCGGGCAATAACACGTTCGACATCAAGATGGAATCGAAGTAGACACGCACGGCGTCGGCCGCCGCGGCCTGGCGTCGTTGCGCCGAGTCCCTTGGACGGGCGAACATCCCGCGCATCGGTCTGCGCTCGCCCGCGTGCCTACCGCATCAGCATCCCACCGGTCACGTCGACCGTCGCTCCCGTCATGTAGCTGGCGCGGGACGAACAGAGGAAGGCGACGACGTTGGCCACCTCGGCGGGGTCGGCGATGCGTCCGAGGGGGATCCGTTTGAGGTACTCGGCGGCGGATTTTTCCAGGGCCTCGCGGGCCATTTCCGTGGTCATCATGCCGGGGGCGACGGCGTTGACGCAGATGCCGTGGGGGGCGACTTCGCGGGCGAGCGAAACGGTGAACGCCACCACGCCCGCCTTCGACGCGGCGTAGTGCGCGTGGCCGGTGGTCGAGCCGTGGAACGCCGCCTGCGACACCACGTTGACGATCCGGCCCTGCGTCCCCCGCGCCAACCAGCGCCGCACCGCCTCGCGGCAGGTGAGGAACGTGCCGGTGAGATTGACCGCCAGCGTCGCGTTCCACTCGGCTTCGTCCATGTCCTTGACATAGGCGGTGGGCCAGACCCCGGCGTTGTTGACCAAGACGTCAATCGGACCGAGCCCCACCTCCACCCGCTCGAACATCTCCGCCACGTCGGCGGATTTCGACACGTCGCCGGGCACGGCCAACACGGCGACGCCATGCGCCGCGCCGACGACCTGGGCCAGTTCCGCGGCTTCGGGGCCCAAGTCGATGCCCCTCGCCCGATCTCGGTAATAGTTGATGGCCACCTTGGCGCCCTCGGCGGCCAGCCCGAGCACGATCGAACGCCCCAGGCCGCGCGACCCGCCGGTCACCAAGGCCACTTTGTTTCGCAAGTTGAGGTCCATGATGGGAGCAAGGAGGGTTTCGTCGTCGGCTTTCCGTTTTCGGCGATACGGCCGCGTCCGCCCGCGTCCCGCCGATCGCCAGCGGCTCCAAGCGGATGTAACCGTTCACGGGGACTGTCCCGATTTTCGCGGCGAAGTCCGCGAAAATGGGACAATCCCCCTGGCCGATGAGGGATCAGGCGCATTGTTCGGCGCGAAATGGCCCGAAAAATGAGCCGCTTTCCCGCCTGCGAACGGTTACAAGCGGATTCGCCGTTGTGTTGCAAGCGTTGATATACCCCAAGCGGCGACCGATTCCAAGAGCGCGGCGGGACCTTGACACTCCCCCGGCCGTCGAACAAGATGGCCCCAGACTAGCGCGGTTGTCCAGGAGGGTTCGCTTGATGAGCGAATGGACGGGTGCCCGGCGGGTGATGCGGGTGTTGCAGCGGCAGGAGCCGGATCGGATCCCGCATTTCGAATGGATCATCGACCGGAAGGTGCGGGAGGCGATTTGCCCGGGCGGGTCGATGGAGGAATTCACGGTCCGCATGGGGCTGGACGCCATCCTGACCGCCCCCGACATCAAGAAAGAACAGATCGGCCCGAACCGCTTCCGCAACGAATGGGGCGTGGTCCTCGAAACCACGGCCGAGGAGCACGGGTTTCCGGTCGAGGGGCCGATCCGCACGCTCGACGACTTCCGCAAGTACACCCCGCCTGACCCGCACGCGCCGGGCCGATACGAAAGCCTCCAAAGGCTCGTCCGCCGCTACAAGGGGAAACTGGCCATCGGCGTGCACCTGAACGATGTGTTCTCCATCCCCCGCTATTTGGCCGGATTCGAGAACTTGTTGATGGCCCTGGTCGAGGAGCCGGAACTGGTCCGCGGCCTGGTGAAGCTGTCGGTCGATATGAACCTGGCCATGGCCCGCGAGTGCGCCCGCCACGGGGCCGATTTCGTCTTCACCGGCGACGACTACGCCTCGACCGAGCGCCCCTTCATGTCGCCCAAGGCGTTCCGCGAGTTCTTCTACCCCGGTTTGAAGCAAGTCGTGGCCGGATTCCATGAGGCGGGCCTGCCGGTCATCAAGCACACCGACGGGAACATCCGCCCCTTGCTCGACATGATCCTCGATTCGGGCATCGACTGCCTGGATCCCATCGACCCCATCGCCGGCATGGACATCGCCGAGATGAAATCGCGGTATGGGGACCGCGTCGCGCTGAAGGGCAACGTCGATTGCGCCCACACGCTGACCTTCGGATCGGTCCGCGAGGTGGTCGAGGAGACCAGGGAAGTGATCCGCAAGGCGGGCGAGGGCGGGGGCCTGATCCTGTCGTCCAGCAACAGCATCCACTCGGCGGTCAAGCCGGGCAATTACCTGGCCATGTGGAACGCCATCCGGATGTACGGCCAGTATCCGCTCCAACTCGGACCCTGGGGCGACGCGGGCGCGGCCGAGGCCTTTTGAGGGCATTGACATAAGCGTTGCTTATGATAAGATGCCCTTATGAACATCGAAACGCTGCGCATTTTTTGCGACGTGGTGCAACACCAGAGCTTCTCGCGCGGGGCGGCGGCCAACCGGGTGAGCCAGTCGGCCGCCACCCAGTCGGTGCATCGCATGGAGCAGCATTTCGGCGTGCAGCTCGTCGATCGGAACAAGCGCCCGTTTGTGTTGACTCCCGAGGGCCAGGCCTGCTACGAAGGATTCCGCGAGGTCCTCGAACTGTACGACGCCGTCGAAACCCGAGTCCGATCGCTCCGCAAGGAGATTACCGGGCTGGTCCGTGTGGCCTCGATCTATTCGGTGGGCCTTCACGACATGAGCCGGGTGATGCAGGACTTCATGCGGCAGTATCCGAAGGCCAAGGTCCGGCTGGAGTATCTCAGTCCCAGCAAGGTCTACGCGGCCGTCCTCAACTCCGAAGTCGACCTGGGGATCGTCTCCTACCCCCAGCCGTCGCAGGACCTGAGCATTGTTCCCTTGCGCTCGGAGCGGATGGTGCTGGTGTGCCACCCGAAGCATCCCTTGGCCGGGCGGGGCGCGGTAACCGCGGAGCATCTCCGAGACGAGGACTTCGTGGCCTTCGACCGCGATCTGTTCATTCGCAAGGAAATCGACCGGTACTTGCGCCAGCGCTCGGTGTCGATTCGGGTGGTGATGGAGTTCGACAACATCGAGACGATCAAGCAGGCCGTGGAAATCGGAGCGGGCATCAGCATTCTCCCGGAGCCGACGGTCCGCATGGAGACCCAGGTCGGCACGTTGGCCGCCGTGCGGTTGATCGCCCCCCAGTTGCAACGCCCCATCGCGATCATCCATCGCCGCCGCAAGGTCTTCACGCCGACCGCCACACGCTTTATCGAGCTGTTGCGCAACGTCCAAGAGTCGCCGGGTGAGGAAACCGACGCGGCCGTCGCGGAGTGATCGACCGGTTTGAGATCTCGACGCTCGCCGCGGGACGGCCGTGGCATGGCGCATTGCCGTATCCCAAGCATCTCTTTCCATCCTCAGTCACCAAGAGCGAACCTGGACGATGCTGGAAACCGAAATCCCCGTCGTCGTTTCCCCGCCCGGAAAGACCGTGTACGTGCTCCCGGGAACGCGTCTGGTCGAGGCGGCGGCCGCGGCCGGAGCGACCCTGGATTTGCCGTGCGGAGGCGAGGGGACGTGCGGCAAGTGCCGGGTGCGGATCACCCGCGGCGGAGGCCAGGCCGGTCCCGTCGAACAGCGCGTCTTCTCGGCCGAGGAGATCGGCCGCGGCTTCCGCCTGGCGTGCCAGACCGTGGTGCGAGGGCCGCTGCACGTGGAAATCCCGCCCGCCTCCCGCCTGGCGGGCGCCTACCAGATCCTGGCGGAAACGCAGCCCGGCGAGAACGTCGCGGCCGATCCTGCGGTGGCAAAACGCCACGTCGAGTTGCCTCGGCCGGAGCGCGGGGATGACGCGGCCGATTGGCGGCGTTTGCAGCGGGCCATCGGCCCGGTCGAGCCCGAGTTCGCCGCCCTTCGCGAGCTTCCAGGCCGCCTGCGCGAATACGACTTCCGCGGCACGGCGGTCATCCTGGGCAATCGCTTCATCGACTTCGAGGCGGGCGACACCGCATCGGCCGCCCATGCCATCGCCGTGGACGTGGGCACGACCACCCTGGTGGCCGCGCTGGTGGATTTGAACCGCGGCGAGGAGCTGGCCGTTTCGGCGCGGCTGAACCCCCAGACGCGATTTGGCGACGACGTGCTTACCCGCATTCTCCACACCCAGGAAAAGCCCGACGGACTCGCCGCGCTTCAAACCGCCGTCGTCGGGGCGATCAACGAGATGATTGGGGAACTGGCGAGCGAGGCCCGCCTCGACCGGCGGCGGATCTACGAGGTCGTGGTGTCGGGCAACACCACGATGCAGCAGTTGCTCTGCGGGATCCATCCCCGCTGGCTGGGCGAGGTGCCTTTTGTTCCGGCCGTCTCCGACCGCATCCTCGCCCCGGCCGCCGAGTTGGGGATCGCGATTCATCCGCGGGGCCGAGTCTACGTCATGCCGGTGATCGGAGGGTTCGTGGGCGGAGACACGGTGTCCGGAATTCTTGCCACCCGAATCACCGAGTTGTCCGGCCCGTCGCTGCTGGTGGATCTTGGCACCAACGGCGAGATCGTTTTGTGGGCCCGCGGAAAACTCACGGCGGCGTCCACCGCGGCCGGCCCCGCGTTCGAGGGAGCGAGGATCCAGCACGGCATGAGGGCCAGCGCGGGCGCGATCGAAAAGGTGCTGGTCGACGACCGCCTCAGAATCAACGTGATCGGCGGCGTAGCGCCGGTGGGGCTGTGCGGCTCGGCGCTGATCGACGCGGCCGCCGAACTCCTCGAACACCGCGTGCTCGCCTCCGACGGGAAGCTCGCCCTGCCCGAAAGGCTCCCCCCCGGCGTCTTGCCCGATCTCCGCGCCCGCGTGGTGATGGAAAACGGCAAGCCGGCGTTCGTGCTCGCTTCGGCCGAGGAGTCGGGCCACGGCAAGGCGGTGCTGCTGACCCAGCGCGACTTCCGGGAACTCCAACTGGCTTCGGGGGCGATTCGGGCGGGGATCGCCACGTTGTTGCGACGCGAGGGGCTGGTGCCGGCCGATTTGGAAAACGTCCTGCTGGCTGGCGGGTTCGGCAACTTCATTCGCCGCAAGAATGCGCAGCGCATCGGCCTGTTGCCCCGCGAAATCCCAAGGCATCGGATACGCTTCCAAGGCAATACCTCGCTGGCCGGCGCGCGCCTGGCCGCCCTTTCCCAGGCCGCCCGGCAAACGGCGGAACAACTCGCCCGCCGCACCGAACACGTCGACCTGGCCAGCGATCCGCAGTTCCGTTGGGCGTTCGCCGAATCGATGATCTTCCCGGACGGCTGACGCGCCGCGAGGGAATCCGTTGCCGGAGTGGGACACCCGCCGCGAGCATCCCGCACGCCGCCGCCCTCGACGGGGCGCGCGGCTCAGGCAGCTTGTCTCGGCGGACATCGTCGGCTAGAGTGGGCTTGGGGAGGGCCAGGCACGACAGGACTTCGGGAGAGACATCGTGGCAAGGCTTCGATTGCACGCGTGGTGGCTCGGCTGGATGGCGGTGGTTTGCATTCCAGCTTCCCTGGGGGCAACGCCGGCCGAGAGGGAACTGATCGAGGCCGATTGGCGCAAACAGGACGGCATTGGCACACAGCGGGCCCCGAGCACGTACCGCGACGCGGTGGAAAAAACGCTCCAGTGCGGCGACCGGCTGATTGCCGATCTCCAGGCGTCCGGGGCGACGTTGGGCGACAAGGCGTCCCGATGGGAGGCCTTGCGCGGCGAGTTTCAAAAACTGGCCGCCAGCGGCGCCAGCGACGGACCCGACTGGGAGCGACTCTGGCGCAGCGTCCACGCGTTGCGGCGCGAGATCGTTTTCGCCAATCCGCTGGCCGACGTCGGCCCCCTGCTGTTCGTCAAGCAGGTTCCCAGCATGTTCAGCCACCAGCTCACGCAGTATTACGGCAGTTGCGCCCGGCCGGGCGGGGGCGTGTTCGTGCTCGACGCGCCGGGCCGCTCCATGCAATGCCGGCAGCTCGCGGCGGGCGCCTTGCCCCTGGGAAGCTACCAGCACCCCGAGGTCTCCTTCGACGGCAAGAAGGTCCTGTTCGCCTATTGCCATGCCGAGACCACGCCCAGCAACCGGGAAAGCCATCTCGACCGCGTCTATCACTTGTACGAAATGAACGCGGACGGCACGGGCCTGAAACAGCTCACCGACGGCCCCTATGACGATTTCGCGCCCCGATACTTGCCGGACGGCAAGATCGTCTTCATCTCCACGCGGCGCGGCGGGTTTCACCGTTGCGGCCGGGGGCCATGCCCGGTGTACACGCTGGCCTTGGCCAACGCCGACGGCTCGAATCCGCGGCCGATCTCGTACCACGAAACGCACGAGTGGGACCCCGTTGTGACCCACGACGGACGCATCCTGTATACGCGGTGGGATTACGTCGATCGCAACGCCGTATTCTATCAGCAGCTCTGGTCGGTCAGGCCCGACGGAAGCGACGTGCGGATCTACTACGGGAACAACACGTACAATCCGGTGGGGATTTGGGAATGCCGGGCCGTGCCCGGCTCGAACCGCGTGATGGCCACCGCCGCGGCCCATCATGCGATGACCGCCGGTTCGATCATCCTGGTCGACGTGACGCGGGGCGTCGATGGCCCCGGCCCGATCCTCCGCCTGACCCCCGATGCCCCCTTCCCGGAGAGCGAGGCGCCAGTGATCAACCTGCATTCGGGCAAGTGGTTCAACCCGGTCGGCTTCCAGCCGCCGCCCTTGCCGGTGGAAGCGGTCCGCTGGCCGGGCCATTGCTATCGCACGCCTTGGCCGCTTTCCGAGAAGTATTTCTTCGCGGCCTACAGCTTCGATCCGCTCATCGGCGAGCCGGACGCCAACTGGCCGGCGATGTTCGGGCTGTATCTGGTCGACGCCTTCGGCAACAAGGAGCTGGTGTACCGCGATCCGGAGATTTCGAGCCTTTGGCCCGTGCCGCTGCGCCCCCGGCCCAAGCCCGCCGTCCTGCCCTCGCTCTTGGAATCCACCCCCCGCAAGGAAGGCGTCTTTTTGTTGAAGGACGTCCACCAGGCCTGGCCGCCGCTTCCGCCGGGTTCGATCAAGCGGTTGCGCATCGTTCAAGTGTTGCCGAAGACGACCTGGCACGCGAACGATCCGATGGTGGGGCTGGCGAATGCCTCGCCGGGCAAGCAGGTGTTGGGCACGGTGCCGGTCGAGCCCGACGGCTCGGCCTACTTCCGCGCTCCGGCGGGCGTCCCGCTGGCCTTTCAGGCCCTGGACGAGTTCAACCAGGCGGTCCAGATGATGCGGAGCGTGACCTATCTCCAGCCGGGCGAGAGCGCGTCGTGCGTCGGATGCCACGAACCGCGTTCGGTGGCGCCGACCACGGGCCGCGTCCCGGCCGCGCTGGGCCGGGAACCCTCGACGATCGAGCCGGGGCCCGACGGCTCGAATCCCCTGAGCTACCCGTTGCTGGTCCAGCCGGTGCTCGACAAGCATTGCGTGCGGTGCCACAACGCCCAGAAACCCGAGGGCAAATTGGTCCTCAGCGGCGAGCCGGAGGGCCATTTCACCCGCTCGTACAACGCCCTGGCCCCGAAGGTTTCCTATTCCGCCTGGGGCGGCACGCCGCAACGGCCGAGCAACAGTGAACCGGTCACCCAGCCCGGCTTCTTCGGCTCCCCCAACGACCCGCTGATGAAACTCTTGCGAAAAGGCCACTACGACGCGGTCCTCGCCCCCGAGGACTTCGATCGGTTGGCCACCTGGATGGACGCCAACGCCTTGTTCTACGGGACCTTCGATCCGGCCGATCAGGCCCGGCAACGCCGCGGCGAGAGGATTTCGGGCCCGAAGCTCGAATGACGCGGCTAACCGTTCACGGGGACTGTCCCGATTTTCGCGGCGAAGTCCGCGAAAATGGGACACTCCCCCTGGCCCGTAGGGAGACAGGCACATTTTTCGGCGCGAAACGGCCCGAAAAACAAGCTATTCTCCAGTCTGTGAACGGTTACTGACGCGGCGACCGCGCCGCACAGGCCCTGGGCGGCAAGCCCACGCGTCTCAGGCCGGGGAGCGTTCTAACCGGCTTGACGGCCGCGCTCGGCTCGCATCCGTTCCAGCCGGGCCTTGAGGGCCTTCTTTTCCTGCTTGGTGAGACGCCGCTGCACGGGCACGCCGTTGACCGTGGTGGTCAAGGGAGCCGCCTGGGCCGCAGAGGCGACAACCACGGCGGGCGTGGACGCCACGACCGGCGTCGCGGCGGGAGTCTCCACGGCAACGACCTCCGAAGGCGACACGACCACCCCGTGCGGAGGATGCACGCGCACCGTTCCCCCGCCGCTGGTCACCAACTCGCCGCCGTCAATCATGTAGACCTCCTCCGAGGTCCGCCCGCGACGCCTGCGCTTCCGCGGCAACAGCCCTTCGGCGTCGAGAATCACGTATCGGGCGTGCCAGATCATGGCGGTCAGCAGGAGAAAACTCCCGCTCAGGACGGCGCCCTTGTTGATGGCCACGGCCCGGACCGCCGGTTCCCCGGGCGGCCATTTCAACTGCTCGACCGGCACGCAGCCAAAATGGAAGGCCAGGGAGATGGTGAAGCAGATCGCCGTGGCCACCAAGGCGGCGGCCGACGGCCAGCAGTGGCGCATGTCGACCAGCAGGCGCAGGCTCACGGCGGCGATTACAAAGCCGAACACCACGAGCCACCAGGTGGCGGGCCCGCCAAACAACCGTGTCCCCGTAAGCCAAACCATGAGTTGGCCAAAGCCGTCATGAAGGTTCGCCGTTGCATCGATGCTGAGCAAGAACCAGCACGTAGCCGACCAGAGCCAAATGCGGTAATGCCCGCGGTAATCGTCCAGCCTGTGCCGCCGCACGGTGTAGACCAGACCGGCGGTGGCCGCGGCCAAGGCCAGGGTCAGCGAACAGAACCAGGATGCCAGGCTGCCGCGATCGGCGAGGTCCAAGGCGGCGATTCGGCCCATCGGTTGACCGCTCTGCGACATCCATACGTAAAGGCCCACGAGCACGAGCACCGCCCCGAACCCCGCGATCAGCACGAGCGCCAGGATCATCGGGTGCATGGGCACCAGGTCGGTCAGCCGAGTCTGGGATTCCAAGAGCATGGCGTCGCCGTAGTTCTCGGACTGGCCGACATACAGCTCGTGGGCGTATCGGCTTCTCGACGTTCGACGCCGGCCGACGCCGGTCGCCAGCGTCACCGGAGTCGTCAAGAGCGTATCATGAAGAACCCGCCGATGGCGCTGACTGGAACGTCCCGCTCGAAAAAACAGCATAGTCGACAATCACTCCGCCCAACGCACGGTTTCTCTTTCCGCCTGCTTCCCGCACAGGCGACGCCGGCCGAGTCGTCCCCCTACAAAGGGGCAACGCTCGACGGCCAGGGCCCCTTTTCCAATTCGGCGCGCCAACCGCTGGAAGCCCATGCTGAGTCCGCCAGCCGTAACAGTCCGCAGCCCGATCGCTCACCGCGTCGAGCCGGCCGCTGTTTTTCGACCGGGTTGGGCCCGCGGCGGGGTGCGCTTTTCGTCCTTTCGGGTAACCCTCCCTGGTTTCCGTTCCGGCATGGGCAACCACTCCGGTGGGCGAGGATTTGCGGAACGCGAGGTTTTTGCGTTCTGGGAAGGCAGGGCGGTTTGGCCCCCCGGCCTCTGTTCGACCCTTGTCCCGTGCGTGCAAAACCTGATAATGAGCGGCGGTATCCCCGCAAGTTCTGTCGTTGGCAAAGGATCGATCATGCCGCTGTTGGTCGTCGGAACGTTGGGCATCGACACCGTGGAAACTCCCACCGAAACCCGCGAAAACGTGCTTGGAGGGTCGGCGGTCTACTTTTCCTACGCGGCCAGCTACTTCACCTCGGTCAAGCTGGTGGGCGTGGTGGGCGACGATTGGCCGGCCGAGCACACGGCGTTGCTCCAATCCCGGGGGATCGACATGAGCGGCGTCCAAGTCGTGCCGGGCGGCCGCACGTTCCGCTGGCGGGGCCGCTATCGGCCGAACATGAACGATCGCGATTCGCTGGAGACCCACTTGAACGTCCTGGCCGACTTCGATCCCGTCCTGCCGGAAGAACACCGCCGTTGTCCCTTCCTCTTTCTGGCCAACGGTCCCACCGAGTTGCAGCACAAGATCTTGGACCAGTGCTCGGGCGCGGCCCTCCGCGTGGCCGACACCATGGAACTGTGGATCACCACGCAGCCGCAGCGGCTCGCCGACTTGCTCAAGCGCATCGACGGCCTGGTGATGAACGACGCGGAGGCCAGGCTCCTCAGCCGCAATGAAAACCTCGTCGCGGCGGGTCACGCCATCCGGGAGATGGGCCCGCGCTTCGTGGTCATCAAGAAGGGCGAACACGGGGCCATGTTCTTCAGCAAACATGAAACCTACGTGCTGCCAGCCTATCCGACGGCCCGCGTCGTGGATCCGACGGGGGCCGGCGACAGCTTCGCCGGCGGAATGATGGGCTACCTCGCCGAGCAGGGAAACTTCGAACCCAAGACGCTCAAGGAAGCCATGGCCTACGGGATCCTGGTCGCCAGCTTCACCGTCGAGGATTTCAGCCTGGACCGCCTCAAGACGATCGAACGCGATGACCTCGAACGCCGCATGGAAGAATACCAGAGAATGTTGAGGTTTTGACAACCAGCCCTTGGGGATCAAGCTTCGCCGCTTGCCGCTGCCATGAAACCAACGCTTCGCGCGTTCATCGCGGTCGAAATCGACGAGGGCCTCCGCACGGCGGCGGCCCGGGTGGCCGACGAGTTGCGGGCCGCCGGGGCGGAAATCGGTTGGGTCGCCCCGCACAACATGCACGTGACCCTGAAGTTCCTCGGCGACGTGGCCGAGGAGCGAGTTCCCTCGGTCTGCGACGCCGTGGCCCAGGCCGTCGCCGCCGCGACGCCGTTCGATCTCGAACTTCGCGGGGTGGGAGCCTTTCCCAACGCCGCTCGACCGAGAACCCTCTGGATTGGAACGGGAAGTGGCCGGAGCCAACTCCAGGCGTTGGCCAGCCGCGTGGAGGCCGCCGTCGTCGCGTTGGGATTCGCTCCCGAGGACCGCCCTTTCCAGGGCCACCTGACGCTCGGCCGCGTGCGCCGCCCGACCCGGGCCTTGGCCAACCTCGCGCCCTTGCTGAAACAACGGGCCGACTTGTCGCTCGGCTCGTCCAGGATCGACGAGGTGGTCGTGTTCTCCAGCCAGCTCCAGCGCGGCGGGCCGATCTACGAGGCCATCCGCCGCTTGCCCCTCGCGGGTCGATCAGCCTGATCCTGTTCCTGCGCGGCGGCCCGCGCCCCGACACGCGGATGCAAACCGCACTCCGTTCTTCGTTTCGAATCGGCCAGGCGACCGCCTGGCGAGCCGCGCTCCGTCGTGGCCGTAATCAACCCGTGGTGGCCGCAATCGACACCATGACGGAGGCGACGGAGCGCCTCCCTCCCTTCCGCTCCCTCCCTTCCGCCGCCTCTATTGGGGCGACAGGCGCAAAACCCGGTTCTCGGCGTCTCCGCCGCGAAAATCGAGATATTCCCCGTGAATGGCTACGTTGTTTCCAGAAATCGAGTCATTTCAATTTGGGCGAACCCTTCGACGTGCAACGGTAGAGGACCACCGCGGCCGAGGGTTTGTCGCGAAGCACGATGGGCAGGCCGTTGGTCATCAGCTCGCGGCCAGTGGCCTGCGTGGTTTGGGGCGCGTCGAACACGGTGATCGCATACTCGGCCGCTAGTTCAAGATCGTGGAGCTTCAGCCGCACCTGTTCCACGGGGCTTTCCGCGCGGCGGAAGGCCTGCACGGCGCCTTCGCCGCGCTCGGGATCGTGGAACTGCCAGGCGATCCACTCGCGGTTGTCCTGGGTGTACGGCGTCAGGGGGTAGTAGTCGGCGTAGTAGAACCGGCTGAGCTGCCGCCATTGGCTGTAGAGTTTTCGGAGGGCGTTGTAGTCGATTTCCTTCACGCGCACGTCGATCCCGCTGCCCAGGCTGGGAGCCGCGTTGCTCCAGAAGGCATACGGCTCGACCTTGGTGAACCCGCCGCCGTAATAGGGGGCGGCCGCGCTGGCCACCGTGCCGGTGCCGTGATAGGGGAGCCAGAGCGAAATGCCGTAGGTCATGCACTGGTGGCCGATCGGCTCATAGGCGTAGTCGCTCCGCCATAGCGGCACGCTGCGGCGCATCGTCTCCAGGTCGTTGCGACGCCCGCCGCTGGCGCAGGAGTCGATGAGCATGTTCGGGTGCCGCCGCCGCAATTCGTCCCAATACGCGAGGTATCCGCACACGTATTTGTTTTCAGTGATCCCCTGCCGATCGGGCGCGTCGGCCGCGCGCCAGAAGCCCAGCGGATCGATGTTGAAGTCCTGCCGGTAAAGGTCGATGCCTTGTTCGGTCAGCAGCTTGTCGACGTGATCGGTCAACCACTGCCGGGCCGCGGGGTTGCCAAGGTTCAGAAGTCGCGTGTCCCCCTCGCCGGGCTTGACGGGCCGATCGAAGGGGCGGAAGCTCGCCACGTCGGGCGAGTTTCCGGGCTTGAGATGGCCGTAGCTCCACGGGCCGGCGGGATTCTTCTCCGGGCTGAATTCTTTGGCGGCGTCGTAGGTCTTGCCCGACGCGGCGTGGGTCAGGCGAATCTCCAGCCCCGTGGAGTCGCAAACGTGCGTGCCGTTGCCCCAGCCGACGACGAAGTCCACGTGGTCGCCTTTCGCGCACGTGAGCTTGCCGTCGTAGGCGGCCTGCTTGCCCTGCCCGCGGAGGCCGATCCACCCGTTGAACACCGGCTTGCCTTGGTGCAGAACGTGGACGTCGGTCGTCGTGCCCGACTGGTCGATCGCCAGGAACACGGTGCGGAACGAGTATTCGCCGCTTTCCGGGGCCGTCCACCGCACCACGCTATACTCGCCCTTGGGGCCGGGGTGAAACGACAGCCGGCCCGGGTCCCAGCGGATGTTGGCCATGGTGCGGACCAGTGCCGTGGGGTTGCAAGCGACTGACGGGTCGGTGCCCAACTCGCTGGAGGCCCACGCGCGCATCCCGGCCAGCGGATTCGCCTGGCCAGGCGAGGCCCGCAACAGCCACTCCGGATGATTCTCATAAAGCCACGTGCCGGGCGCGACCCGCTCCGGCTCAAACCAGACGAGGATCTTCACGCCCTTGGAATGGGCGTGGTCGCTGATCGGACGGAACCCTTTGGGAAACCGCTTGGGATCGACCTCCCAGGTGCCGACTTGCGGCCAGCCCTGCTGCTGGATGTACCAGCCGGCGTCCATCCACCAGTAGTCCAGCTTGAGGCCCTCTTCCAGGTAGCGGTCGATGTGCATGATCTGGTTTTGCTCGTTGGCATGGATCATTTCCTCGTAGGCCCGGGAGCTGGAGGCCACGAACTGCGGCGGCGGGAGCTTTCCGCCCGGCTTGGGCATGCTGTGGGCCATCATCCATCGCCGCCAGATGTTCTGCGAGCGAAGGTAGTCGCCGCGCCAGAATTGGAGGACCATCAGGGGCGAGCGGATTTCCTCGCCCGGCTGGAGCCTGGTCTTCACAAGTTCCTGGCCGGCGCGGATGCGGACGCCGCGGCCGTCGTCGCGCGTCAGCTCGGCGGCCCATTGGCCCGGCCAGCCCACGGCCACGATCAACCCCTGGTCGCCCCATTGGAGATTGAAGTACGACCAATCGACGTTGGTGGGCCGCCCGCCCGCGCCCGCCAGACGTTTGGCGGCCTTCGGCGGCAAGGGCGTCTCGAGCGGGCCGTAATCCGAACGGTTCGCCTGCGAGCCGGCGGCGTGATGGAGGAGGAATTCCTGGTCCCCCTCCCGCTGCCAAAAGGCGTCGAGGGCCTGGACGTTCTCCAGGATCGGCGAGTCGGCGCTGCCCGCATTCTTGAAATACAGCGTCCATTCCACGGTGGGAAAGTCCTGGTAGAGAGTGGCCTCGCAGCGGACTTGGAGCTTCGTCGCCGGGTCGGTGTACTCGACGATTCGCTTCGCGCGCGCGGCGTCGAGCGTTTCGGTCTTCTCGGTGCGTTGCCACGCCTTGAGCAACTCGTGCGACGGCTTCCCGGCATACACGAACGAGAAAGGGAAGTTGGCCGGGTCGGAACTGAGCAGTCTTTCGGCGGAGAACCGCTGGGCGGCCTGCATCTCCTCAGGTCGCGGCGAGACGGCCGGCGCCGGCTCGACCATGGCCGCGGCGAAGACAACCGCCAGGATCAAAACACAGACTGTTTCACGCATGGCGCTCATCCTTTCGGGCAATTGCTGTCAAGGCCTGAAGCTTTTGGCCCTGGGGGTCCAGCGGGGGCGAGTGACTCAAAACTGTTTGCATCGAATCCGTCGATGTTCATGGCAGACCAGCGGTACCCTGCGGGCCGTCACGGCCGTTGCAAGAAGAGGCCCTGCCCGGCCCAAGCCGCCTCGGATGCAACGCGCGGCGAAACGCGGCGCTGGCCCTGCTTCGCAAGCGTCCACCTTATCCGCTCGGACACCCCAGAGCAACAACAGCTCCCCGGAGGAACCGTTCGCAGGCCGGAGACGGGCTCGTTTTTCGGGCCGTTTCGCGTCGAAAAATGCGTCTGCCCCCTGACCGGCCAAGGGGGACAGTCCCATTTTCGCGGACTTCGCCGCGAAAATCGGGACAGTCCCCCTGAACCGCGTTGAAAAACGGGCTTGTCTCCTTGCTGGCCAGGGGGTCAGTCTCGGTTTTCGCGGACATTGCCGCGAAAGTCAGGCTTGCCTTCATGCAAAGCGTCGATCAGGGGATGATCTGGACGCCCGTCGCGTTGCCCAGCACGGCGGCGACGCCACCGAGCCACGCCGGATCGCCAGCTTCGGGGGGCACGCCGCGGAGCGTGACCTTCCGATCGGCCAGCAAGGCCGCCCATTGAAGCACGTCGCCATGCTGGAGCACGCACGGGACCAGGGGGAGATTGCGCTTCTCAAAACAACACCCGGCCAGGTCCAGGTCAACGCTCGCCATTCGGCGGTCCATCACCGCGGCGAAAAGCGCGGCGACGGCCAGCCCGCCAGAACCGCGGGAGACCACCTGGACGCGGCTTGCGTCGGCGTCGGCGCGCCGCGCCAAGGCGTCAAGCACGCCGCGCAGGTCGGTCGCTCCCATACCGGGCACGGGACGGCCCCAGACGATGCTGTTGCGCTCCCACGCCTGACGCTGGCGCGGCTCGTCCTTGCCGCCGGTCGAAAAAAGTTCGCCGAAGGTGCGGAGGTCGGGCAGCACGACGAGGTTCCCCTTGGCGGCAAGATCGCGGGGCGAATCGCTCCCCGACTGCCTGGCCAGGGCCTCTTTCCCGCCGGCGCCCAGGAAAACCACGACCGGCAGTCTCCCGCTCGCGGCCCGGGGCTTGAGCACCAGCGCGGGCACGAGGATTCCGCCTTCGCTCGGGCAGGCCGCGCGTTCGAGGGCAAGGTCGTTTTCGATTGCCGCGGGACCCGTTGCCGGCTTCGCGGTTCGCGGCAAGGTCGCCGCTTCGCCGAGCAGGTCGGCTAGCGAGGCGGCCATGCGCTGGCGGTACGCCCGCCATTCCGCCGCCGTGGCGAGGGAGGGAGCCGTGTACCCGCGCCGCGTTCGATAGATTCGCGTGAGTTCACCAAAGCCCTTGTCGGCGGGCGCGGGGGCCGACAGCTTCTGGAGCGTTTCGACGGGGAAGGTCGTTGTGTCCGGCTCGCTGGACGGGCTCGACGCGGAATCGCCGCGGAGCCAACGCTCCATCCACCAGTACGTCCACTCGCGCTTCGTCTTGTCGTAGTCGTGGCCGGTGTTGAAGTACTTGCAAAACACCCGATCGCCCAGCCCATGCGCCGAATAGAGCTTCTGGATCGTCGGAAAGTTCACGGCTTCGAACGAGCGAGTCCAGTCGTTCATGGTGAGATACTGAACCGCGGCGGGCAGGCCGAGGGAGCTGATTTCGGGGTGGTCGGTCCGGCGCATGACGTTGGGAAAATGGTTGCACGCGCAATGGGTCGCGTCGGGGAACATGATCTGGCGAAAGTCGCAGGTCAGGCCGACGATCGTCGCCGCCTTCACCCGCGGATCCACCGCCACGAGCATCTGCGTCTGCAAGCCCCCGCCCGACTCGCCCGCCGCGCCGATCCGCGTTTTGTCCACCTCGGGCAGCGATTCGAGCAGGTCCAGAGCGCGAATGTTGTTCCAAATCATCAGCGTCTGATGCGAAACGCCCACGGCCAGGTCTTCATAATGGTGCTGGGTGGAGGCCAAGGTCACGTACCCCAGCCGCGCGAAATTGAGGCAGCGCCGCTGCACGTCCGGATGGGCGTTTCCCTCGGCCCAATGGCCGTGGGGACAGAGCATGGCGGGGGCGGGCCGCTCGCGAAACGCCTTCGGCAAATACAGCAGGGCCGAACCGTACACCCCCGGCCAAAGCTGATACGACACCCGGCGGACCGTGCACCAAGGATGGTCCAATGCCGCCGAGCGATGCACGTCCAACGGCACGCGTTCCGGCAGCGGCCGCAGCCCGCAACAATCCAGCACGTACTGTTGAAGCCCTCGGCGGTGCGCGGCGTACTCATCGCCGACGCGCACCACGAACGGTTTGGCCGCCGACATCTGCTCGAAATACTCGACGAGCATGTTGGCCGATTTGCCCTCCGGTTGCGGCTCGGCCGCCGCAGTCCCGGCGGCGAAAAGCAAGCAAGCGAGCAGGGCCAACACGACGCCGCGGACAGGCCCAGGCGAGGCGTCGGTCCACCGCAAGCACGGAAGTTCTTTTCTCGCCAACGCGCCTCGGGCGCGCGATCCCCGTGGATTTCCTTGGACCTCGGCAAAGGCAAACAGATTTTGAAACATCGCGAGTTTTCCTCATGGCCGCGGCGGCGCCTCGACGCGCGAACGTCTTCGAGGGCCCCGCTTCCTCTTCAGGCCTTCCCGCCCCGAGGTCGGCCTGAGAAGGCTCGGCCCTGTTGTACTCGAGCCCCCGGGGCCAATCCTTGGTCGATCAGGTCCTCAGCATCGGGACTCGTGCGTTCAAGGGCGAAGTATACCACGAGGTCTCGGGAAAGGCACGACAACGCCGCCGCTGCAATTGGGAGCGCCTCCCGGCCGGCGACCACGGACGCAAGGCCAGTTCCCGGCACACTGCGCGTGTCCCTCGTTTCGACTCTGGCTTCGGACCCGGCTGCTGCCGACGCTGGGCGCGGCCAAGCCCCTTTTCCAACCGATCTTGGAATTGCTTGCCCCCAAGAATCCGGCCCAGCCGCTCGTGCTCGGCAGATACCTCCAGCTCCTCTTCGGACGAAAAGTGGGGATCAGCGGAATTCGCAAAGGGGGAGACAAATCAGTAATGTCCCCGTTTGTTCTTCCGTCCACCATTCCGAGTTGGCGCCAAAGTGTGCACTAACTTCAGGCAATTCGGAAAAACGCGATCAATTCCTGACAAACAGGCAGACTGGGAAGACGCCAATTTGCCGCCCCAAGAAATGCAAAAAAACCACGAGAAAGACCGCGGTTTCTCGGGCTTTTCGCCAGTGGGCGATGACGGACTCGAACCGCCGCCCTCCTCGGTGTAAGCGAGGCGTTCTAACCAACTGAACTAATCGCCCTGGAGTACTGTATGCTATCGGTCGGCGTTGCGGGGAGTCAATGCCCGTTGCTTACTTGAGGAGCGCGGGAAATTCGGCAGGACTTGGTGGGACGCAAAGGGCGGGGCGGCGCCGCGCCGATCGCGTCGCCTGGAAAAACGGAAGGGCGTTGGGAAGTGGCCCCCGAAGGCGTCGCATCGGCCACTGGTTCGGCGCGGAAGTTTGCAGTAGGATGGCGCGATGCGCGACGCTCTCGATAGTTTGCTGGGGAGCCGCGCCGTGGAGCCCATGGGCGATTCTCGTCGATCCGTGCTGCTGGTTCAACTTCCGATTCCGCCCCCGGGGCTGCAACCGGTTCGCGGCAACGTCCCCCTGGCGGCTGGCTATCTGAAGCTCTTCGCGCACCTCCGCGGGCTTCACGAGGCGTTTGCGATCGAAATCCTCCCGCCGCGGCTCGCCAATACCCTTGGAGACCAAGGGCTGGTCCAGGCGATTCGGGACCGGCGACCTTGGCTGGTGGGCTTCACCTGCTACGTTTGGAACATCGAGCGCGTGCTGTGGATTGCGGCTCGCCTGAAGAAGTCCAGCCCGGAAATCCACATCGTGCTCGGCGGCCCGGAGATCACCGAGGACAACGCTTGGGCGCTGGCCCACCCGGCCGTCGACTATGCCGTGATCGGCGAGGGCGAGCAGACGTTCGCGGAGTTGCTCTTGGCATTGCTGTCGGATTCCCCGGCCCAGGGCGGCAAACGACGCTCGGGCGGCCAAGAGACGACGCGGAGAGGGATTCCGTCGCGGCGACGCCAGAGTTCGCGTCCCGGGCATGGGAATGCCGCGGTCGCAGTCCCGAGCTTTTTGAAAACAGGGCCATGCCCGGGGCCGGTGGGCATTCCGGGCCTCTGGTCCAGGGGCATGGCAGGTCCGCCGCCCCGGCGAAGGCCATGGACCAACCTCGACGCCATTTCCTCGCCGTATCTGGAAGGGATTCTGGACGCCTCCGAGGAACGGACGATGTTTCTGGAAACGGTCCGCGGCTGCGCCTTCCGCTGCAAGTTCTGCTACTACCCCAAGAGCTACGACGCCATCCACAGGGTTTCGCACGAGAAGATCGGGGCGAATCTGCGCTACGCCGCCGAGCACGGCGTCAAGGAGATCGTCCTGTTGGATCCGACGTTGAATCAGCGTCCCGACTTCGTCGAGTTCCTTTCTCTCCTTGCCCAGTACAACCCGGCGCGACAGTGGACGTGTTTCGGGGAATTGCGGGCCGAGGGGATCGACGGGCGCACAGCCCGACTGCTCCGCCAGGCGGGCTTCGCGGAAGTCGAGGTCGGGCTCCAGTCGCTCGATCGCCGCGCGCAACGCTTGATGGGCCGCACGGTGAACCGCAAGGCGTTCGAGCGCGGCGCAAAAGCCATGCTCGACGAGGGATTGACGGTCCGCGTCGACCTGATCCTCGGCCTGCCGGGCGACACGCCGGATTCGGTGCGGCGCAATATCGACTATCTCCACCGCTCGAAGCTCTACTCCGAAGTCCAGGTGTTCAACCTGTCGGTGTTGCCGGGGACAGCGTTCCGCCAAGAGGCCTCGCAGTTGGGGTTGCAGTTCCAGTCCAGGCCTCCCTATTACGCGATTCAAACGCCCACGCTGGGCCTCGAACAGCTTTACGAACTGATGGAAGAAGCCCAAGAGGCGTTCGGCCTGGAATTCGACCCCTGGCCGCCGCCGACGCCGGCCGGCGGCGGGATCGCGGGACAAGCGGCGTCGGGCGATGCGGAAGGCCACGGCCGGCGCGCGCTGCCGGATGGGCTTTGCAACCAAGTCGCCATCGACCTCGATCGCGCGACGGCTGAACTGCCGGCGGCGGAAAAGAGGGCTCAGGCGTTTTCGCTCGTGCTGCGTTCGCGCCACTTCGAGGCTCAAAGCCAACGGGCAGTTTCGCTGATCGGCGAGGTCTTGCACGACAATCCGCACACGACGCTTGACGTGTGGCTTGAACCCGTTGGCGGATCAAGCCACCTCACAGAGCGGATTCTGTCCCTCCTGGCGAGTGAATGTTTTCGCACGACCAGTTACCTCGACCTTTATTACAGCCTCCATCCCAACCACCTCGCCGGGGCGAAGCGACTAGTCGTGGTGCTTCCGATCGATTATCGTAATGATCTGCCGTCGGCGGAGATTGACCGAATTGCCCAGTATGCCACGATTGCGTGGCATAACTCGACATCAGCCCAGATCCAGTAGCCCTGGTTTTCGTGGCAAGGGATCGGCCGCCATGACGAAAAAAAACTCTCGGGGCTCCTTGTTCACCCCCCGCACGGTGACCGATCTATAGTGAGGACACCATTGAATGAGCCGACAACGTGCGTTGGAACTCACATGAGTGACATCGACCCCATCTTTCATGGCAGGATGAATGCATTCCAGAGGGTGATGTACCAATGGAGCGACCTTCATCCTTACAACGCCGTCCACGCCTACCGTATTGCCCGCCCGCTCCACGCGGAGCGGCTCCGCGAGTCCGTGCGCCGGGTCAATCGCCAACTGGGGTGTGGGTTCGTGGAAACCGACGCGGGCGGCCGTTGGTATCGGCACGACCTCGACGGGAGCCCGCCGTTGGAAATCCTGGACGGCGGCCACAACGTCGAGGCGGTGCTGCGCGACTTGTTTGCGCGGGAGTTGAACACGCCGTTCGAGCGGCCGCGCTGTCGCCCGATGCGGTTTAGCGCCGTGGCCGTGGGGCCGTCGGACCATTATGTTTGCATTGGGTACAATCATTGGACGGCCGACAGCGTGGCGGCCCGGCTCGTGGCCCGCCGCATCCTCAACCTCTACCTGAATCTCGGCATCCCGGAGGAACCGCCGCCGGACCTTTATCCCGACACCTACCGGGAGGTGTTCGCGCCGAGGCTGGGCCGTTTGCGGGTGGTTCGCGCGTTGGGGCAGGCCTTTTGGGAGGTCTTGTGGCGGAGGAAGATTTGCCGGGTGCCGTATACGTCGGTCACGTGTTTTCCCGTCGGATACGCGATGACTTCCACCGCGGACGGCGCCGTGGACCGTTTACGGCATTTCGCGAAATCGCTCGGGGCGACCGTGCACGACGTGATGCTGGCGGCGCTGGCTCGGGCGATGGCCGAGAACCTGCCGCGGCGCGCGACCGGCGGCGGCTCGTGCCCCATGGCCATGGGCACCATCGTGGACACGCGTGCCGACAGCGAACGCGATCTGTCGAACACGCTGGGCATGTTCTTGTCGTACTACGGCGTGAGATTCCAGGCCGAACCGGGCGCTGGACTTGCCGAGGTGACGCGGCAGGTAGCGGCGCTGACGCGCCCGATCAAGCTCCAGCGCGCGTACCTCGCCGCCTTGCCGCAGATGAGGGTGTTCAGCATGGTGTGGCCGCTGTTGAGCCCGCGACGCAAGGCCTACTACGCGCGGCTGGCGGTGCCCATGACCGCCGGAATCTCCAACGTCGTCGTTCGCGACCCGTGGCTCACCGCGTCCGAGGGTCCAATCGTCGATTACCTCCGCGGATCGCCGACCGGGCCGATGCTGCCATTGACGGCGGCGGTGACGACGCTGGGCAACCGGATCAACATCGGCATGACGTACCGCCAGACGGGATTCACGGAGTCGCGGTTGCGCGCGATCTTGGGGATGTTCCAAGACCAGTTGGAACGCCCGGACCGCGCTGGCATGGCGATCCACGGTCCTTCCGTCCACGCGTGCGAGGCGGCGGCCCCGCGTTCCTCGGCCGCCGCATGACGCGGGGCGACTTGCGTCGGCGTCGATGGGCAAGGCTGTACCGGGAACCGCTTGTCGGTCAGAATGCGCTCTCCGCGAGGGACCGCGGGGACCGACCTTCACCGACCTTCGTCAGCGGCGCTGCGCGGCATGACTTCAGAAGAACCCTCGACTTGGGCGGCTGCCCCGGCTCGCCCGACCGGTGTGCGCCACGCCGTCGTGGCCATGGCGGTGCTCTTGGCGATGATCACGTACATCGACCGCGCGTGCATCGCGACCCTGGCGCCGGACATCATGCGCGACCTGGGGTTGAGCAAGGAGCAGATGAGCTGGGTGTACAGCGCGTTCGCGATCGCCTACGCGGCCTTCGAGATCCCCACGGCGCGCTGGGCCGATCGCTTTGGCACGCGGCGCGTGCTGACCCGGATCGTGATCTGGTGGTCGGCGTTCACGGCGCTGACGGGCGCGGCGTTCAACTTCGTTTCGCTCGTGGTGACCCGATTCCTCTTCGGGGCGGGCGAGGCCGGGGCGTGGCCCAGCGCGGCGCGGACCTTCTCGCGTTGGGTGCCCCGCGGGGAACGCGGCACGGTCCAGGGCATATTCTTCAGCGGCGCCCATTTGGCCGGCGGCCTGACGCCGATGCTCGTCATGGCCCTGACCCTGGTCGTCGATTGGCGCATGGTGTTCGTGCTGTTCGGGTTGATGGGGGCGGCCTGGGCGGCGGTCTGGCATGGGTGGTTTCGCGACGAGCCGGCGGAGCATCCCCGCGTGAACGCGGCCGAACTCGCCCTCATCGTGGCTCACCGCGAACCCGAGGGTGGCCATGCCGAAGGCTGGGCCTATTGGCGCCGGCTTCTGAGCCACCGCAACACCTGGGCCCTGTGCGTGATGTATTTTCCGAACAGCTTTGGCTTCTATTTCTGCATCACCTGGCTGCCCACCTGCTTGAAGGAAAAACACGGCTTTGAAAGCGCCTCGCTGGGCTTTTTCGCGGGCTTGCCCTTGGCGCTGAGCGTGTTGGGCGATCTGTTTGGCGGCGTGGCCACGGATCGGCTGACCAGGCGCTTCGGCCCACGCATCGGCCGGACGGGTTTGGGCGCGGCGGCCTACGCGGCGGCGGGCGGGGCGATGATCGCGGCAGGTTGCGTGGGCGAACCCGTGCTGGCGGCCCTGGCCATCGCCTCGGCGGTCGCCGCGAGCATGTTCACGCTGGGCGCCGCGTGGGGCGTCTGTCTCGACCTGGGGGGCAATCACGCGGGCGTGGTCAGCGCCGCCATGAACACTTCCGGCCAGATCGGAAGCGTGCTCAGCCCCCTCATGGTGACCTCGCTCCTCGCCCAAACCGGCGAATGGAACGCCCCGCTGTGGGTGATGGGCGGCCTCTACCTCTTGGGCTCCTGCGCCTGGTGGGGCATCGACCCGCGGAAAAGGATCGCGTAGAATCCCTCGGTCGCCCGAAGGGCCGAGCCATGCCAACTGGCTGGATTTTCGACATCCAACGCTTTTCGATCCACGACGGGCCGGGCATCCGCACCACGGTGTTTTTCAAGGGCTGTCCGTTGCGGTGTCTGTGGTGCGGAAATCCGGAGAGCATCCGCCCCAGGCCCCAACTGTCCTACCTGCGGGAGAAATGCCTTGGATGCGGCGACTGCGCGGGGGCGTGCCCGCGGACGGCGATCGCCCTCGGGGCAGACCACAAGGCCTCGCTCGACTGGTCGCGGTGCGATCATTGCGGCCGCTGCGCCGTGGTGTGCGACGCCAAGGCCCTGGAAATGGTCGGCCGCAACGTGGGCGTGGCCGAGGTGCTCGCCGTGGTCCTTCGGGATCGCGACTATTATGCGGCCTCCGGCGGCGGGATGACGCTCTCCGGCGGAGAACCTCTGGCTCAGCCCGACTTCGCCGAGGCGCTGCTCCATGCGGCCAAGGCCGAATCCCTGCACTGCTGCGTGGAGACGTCGGGCATGGCGGAGTGGAGCGTTCTGAAGCGGCTGCTCGGCGCGGTGGACCTTTGGCTCTACGACTACAAGGAAACCGACCCCCACTTGCACGCCAAGTTCACCGGGTTCGGCAACGCGCCGATTCTGGCGAATCTCCACGCCCTTCACCGCGCGGACGCGAAGATCGTTCTCCGCTGTCCCATGATTCCGGAGCACAACGCCCGCCAACAGCACCTCGACGGCATCGCCGCATTGGCTCGACAGTTACCGAAGCTGGAAGGCGTGGAGTTGTTGCCCTACTATGATCTTTGGCGGGCCAAACTGACGCGCTTCGGGCTGACCTCGCCGCTGCCTGAATCGGTCAAACCCCCCGACCGCGCGACCGTGCAGTCGTGGCACGATTACCTCCGTCAGCGCGGCGTGCGCTTGGTCGCGTCGAGCTGAGGCGACGCGCGGGACGAAATGGCCGGATTCGGAGGCCGAAGCGCGGGCGCACCCCGCGGCACGCCAGGTGGCTCTTTCCCATGCGCCCGCCCCCGAATCGCCGCCTGCGCCCCTCAAGCTTGCCAGGCGTTCGTGTTGTTGTAACCGTTCACGGGGACTGTCCCGATTTTCGCGGCGAAGTCCGCGAAAATGGGACTGTCCCCCTGGCCGGTAAGGGGAAAGGCACGTTTTTCGGCA
>Ga0101944_10000782_pt2 | contig 50742 bp, 42 predicted proteins | sample DewCreD2012metaG_FD_75245 | JGI IMG/M metagenome (GOLD analysis project Ga0101944, IMG submission 75245) | Hot spring sediment bacterial and archeal communities from British Columbia, Canada, to study Microbial Dark Matter (Phase II) - Dewar... ... | reverse complement strand
GAGAGGGAGGGGGGTTGGTTTGACCCCTCTCCCTTCCAGGGAGAGGGTAGGGAGAGGGTCGGGCGCTATGGGCAGCGTGGGCGCTCGACCCTCCCCCTCCCCCCTCCCTGAGAGGGAGGGGGGTTGGTCTGACCCCTCTCCCTTCCAGGGAGAGGGAAGGGAGAGGGTCGGGCGCTGTGGGCGGCAGGGCGCTCGACCCTCCCCCTCCCCCCTCCCTGAGAGGGAGGGGGGTTGGTTTGACCCCTCTCCCTTCCAGGGAGAGGGAAGGGAGAGGGTCGGGCGCTGTGGGCGGCCCGGGCGCTCGACCCTCCCCCTCCCCCCTCCCTGAGAGGGAGGGGGGTTGTTCTGACCCCTCTCCGTTCCAGGGAGAGGGAGGGGGGTTGGTTTCACTCCTCTCCCTTCCAGGGAGAGGGCAGGGAGAGGGTCGGGCGCTGTGGGCGGCAGGGCGCTCGACCCTCCCCCTCCCCCCTCCCTGAGAGGGAGGGGGGTTGGTCTGACCCTACTCCCTTCCAGGGAGAGGGTGAGACGCTGAGCCGTGGTTGACCCTTGCCGGTTGCCGACAAACCGATGTCGAGGCTCGTGTGCCGCACCACAGCAGCAAAGCGCGCCGCAGAAGATTACATGCACGCCCCGCATGCCCACGATTTCTCGCCGGCCGCCGCTTCTGGTATAATGTCGTGACGCGGGGAGGGCGACAGACGGATCGACTTGAAAGGACTCGGCAGGGATGCCCAGCAACGCGAGGGGACATTTCGCCCTGGTGCTCCACGCTCATCTGCCCTATGTGCTGATGCACGGCGTGTGGCCACACGGCACCGACTGGCTCAACGAGGCAACGGGCGAGTGCTATATCCCGCTGCTCAACACCTTCAACCGCCTGGCGTCCGACGGCATCTCGGCCAAGGCGACCATCAACATCACCCCCGTGCTCTGCGAGATGCTGGCCGACGAGGGCTTCAAGGCAGAGTTCCTCTCCTACACCCAGCACCGCATCGAGTACGCCGAGCAGAACGAGCGGGAGTTCCGCGACACGGGCCGCCCGCACCTCGAGGGCCTGGCCAGGATGTGGCGCGAGTACTTCGAGGGCGTCCGCCGCGACTTCGTAGAGCGCTATGGCAAGGACCTCATCGGTGCCTTCCGCCGCCTCCAGGACGCCGGCCACATCGAGATCATCACCTGCTGCGCCACCCACGGCTACCTGCCGCTCCTGGGCCGCGACGAATGCGTGCAGGCCCAGGTGCGGACCGCCGTGGCAACCTATCGGCGCCACTTCGGTCGCGAGCCGCGCGGCATCTGGCTGCCCGAGTGCGCCTATCGTCCCCGCTATGCCTGGCGCTCGCCCCTCGACAAGCAGGGCACGACCCAGGCCGTGGAGCGGGCGGGTGTGGAGGAGGTGCTCCACGACGCGGGCATCCGCTACTTCATCGTGGACTCGCACCTCCTCAAGGGCGGCAAGCCCATCGGGGTCTACATTGACCGCTTCGAGGCCCTCAGGCGCCTCTGGGGGCAGTTCAGCGAGCAATGCGCGACGCAGGCCGAGGTGGCCGAGCGCTCGCCCCACCGCACCTATGTCGTCTGCCCCGACCCGTCGGCGGAGCGGAGCACGGCGATCTTCGTCCGCGACCCCAGCTCGGCACTCCAGGTCTGGAGCGGCGAGCACGGCTACCCGGGCGACGGCTGGTATCTGGACTTCCACAAGAAGCACTACCCCGGCGGCCACCGCTACTGGCGCGTGACCGACTGCAAGGCCGACCTCGGCGACAAGCAGCAATACGACCCCAGCCGCATCGAGGGCTGCCTGGAGTCCCACGCCCACCACTTCGCCGGCCTCCTGGAGCGCATCCTGGAGGGCGACAAGCTGGTGGCGCCCGGCCAGGGGGTCGTGTGCGCGCCCTTCGACGCCGAGCTCTTCGGCCACTGGTGGTTCGAGGGGCCGCGGTGGATCGAGAAAGTCGTCCGACGCCTCCACGACAACGGCGTCGTGCAGCCGGTGACGTGCAGCGAGTACCTGGCCGAGCAGCCCCCAGCGGGCGTCGTCGGCCTGCCCGAGGGCTCCTGGGGCGAGGGCGGCTTCCACTGGATATGGCTAAACCAGTGGACCGAGTGGACGTGGCGGCACATCTATGAGTGCGAGGACCGCTTCCTGGCCGCACTCGCTCGACAGCGCGAGGGCGCCGACGCCACGATGACCGAGCTCCTCAAGCAGGCGGGGCGCGAGCTCCTCCTCCTCGAGAGCTCCGACTGGCAGTTCCTCATAACCACCTGGCACGCGCGCGACTATGCCGAGAACCGTATCTCTGTGCACTACAACGACTTGAGGCGCCTGCTGGACCTCATCGAGGCCACCCCTCGCGGCGGGGCGCTCTCGGCCGAGGACGCGGCCTTCCTCCGCCACCTCCAGCAGCGCGACGCCGTCTTCCCAGACCTCGACCTGGCCGCCTGGGGGCGGTGATTGTAAAAGTGTGTAAAACCGATGAAGCAGCACAAGGGGGCAGCCGACTAGACGCTGGGGGAGGGGCATAGGAGGATGCTGCCATGGTCCGCGACGCTCTGGTGTGGCTCTTAGGGCTCGGTGTGCTCTTCGTTTCCACGGTGAGCGAGGCCGGTGAACGGCCGCTGGCCGAGACCATTCGCGCGGCGGCGGACGCCGTGAGGCCGGCGGTCGTGGGCATCGAGGTAAAGGGCAGGCGCGGCCCCGAGGCGCCCCAGGCGGCGCCTGGCGCGCCCCAGTGGCCCTTCCGCTGGCCCCCGCGCCCGGGCGAGCCGCGCCAGTGGCGCTGGGAGTTCCACTGGCCCCCACGCGACGACCAGCCGCAAGAGGACATCCCCGACATCATCCCCATCCCCGAAGGCCAGTTCCCCTTCATGCCCTTCCGCCGCCCGCCGGCGGAAGGCACCGGTCTGCTCCTTGAGGTCGAGGGCGAGCGCGGCCTCGTGGCCGCCCCCCACTCGCTCTTGGCCGGAGCCGAGACGGTGTTCGTGCGGCTGGCCGATGGGCGCCAGCTCGCGGCAAAGCTCCTGGGCTCCGACGCGGTCACGGGCATCGGCTGCCTGGAGGTCCGCGGCCCGAAGCTCACCTCCGCCAAGCTCGCCAACCCCCAAGCCGTCCAGGTCGGCGACTGGGTCATCGCCGTCGGCGGACCGGCCTCCGGGGACGCAATCACCCTGGGCATCGTGAGCACAACGAAGCGCGGCGGCGAAGGCGAGATGGCCGGCACGCGACTCGTCCTCGCCGACCTCACGCTCGCCGAGGGGATGGCCGGCGGCCCGCTGGTGACTGCCAACGGCGAAGTCGTGGGGCTGACCATCGGCCCCGCGCGCCGCCGACCCGCTCAGCGCGACCTCGCCGCCGCAGTGCCCGCCGACACCGCTCAGGAGGCCATCCGCGCCCTCGCCAAGGAGGGCAAGGTGCGACGCGGCTGGCTCGGCGTCATGCTCCGGCCCCTCGACCCCGAGGCCATGAAGCAGTTGAACATCGAGGCGGGCATCCAGGTGGCACAGGCCCTCGACGGCCAGCCAGCGGCCAAGGCAGGCGTCCAGGGCGGCGACGTGATCACGGAGATTGACGGCCGCAAGGCGACCGATGTCGAGACCTTCCGCGGCCTGGTCAGCGCCAAGCGGCCGGGCACCCGCGTGGCGCTCAAGGTGTTGCGAGCCGGCAAGGAAATGACCATCGAGGTCACACTCGGCGAGCAGACAGGCGAGGGCGCGGGCGCGCCCGCGATGCCGGCCGGCGGCGAAAAGCTCGACATCGGCCTCTCGCTCCAGCCCCTCACACCCGACCTGGCCGGCCAGTTCGGCCTCGAGGGCGAAAAGGGGCTGCTGGTCACCGACGTGGCCGATGGCAGCCCGGCGGCCAAGGCCCGCCCGGCGCCCATAGCCCGCGGCGACCTGCTCAAGGAGATCGCGCGAAAACCAGTGGCCACCCTCGCCGAGGCCAAGGCCGCCATCGAGGAGGCCCGCAAGGCCAACGAGAAGTCCCTCCTCCTCCTCGTCCGAGGCAAGGAGGGCACCCGATACGTGGTCGTTGACCTCCCACGGTAGAGGAGACGCCGAAGAATCCGTCCTCCGTAATCCGTAATCGGTAATCGGTAGCAGGGGAAGGGCATTCTGTTCTGTTCACGGATTACGGACTACGGAATCCAGATGACACGTCGTGCAGATTGACAGGGCAGCTCAAGGCACAGCAAGAAGGAGACACACGATGTGGAGAGAGCGGTCCAGCACACTTGTCGCCCTCCTGATGGGCGTGGTGGTTGGGTTGGGGATTTCGGTGTCGCTTGACCTGGTTGGGAGCCTGCCTGCGGCGCCCAGGCTCACCGATGCCGAGGTGGACAAGGAGCTCGATGCCCTCGAACGCCAATCCCAGGCCCTCGCGGCCCTCGCAGCACGCGTGAAGCCCGCGGTCGTCACCATCTTCACCACCAAGATCGTGCGCATGAGCGAGGAGCCGGAGTTCGACCCCTTCCACTTTTTCTTCCCGGAGCTGCCGCGCGGCTTCCGCGAGATGCCGCGCGAGTTCCGCCGCCCAGGCCAGGGCTCCGGGGTCCTCGTCCGCGTAGAAGGCAAGAAGGGCATCATCCTCACCAACTCCCACGTCGCCAGCGGCCAGGACGAGCTCAAGGTCAAGCTCAGCGACGGAAGGGAGTTCGACGCCAAGCTGCGCGGCTCTGACCCCAAGACCGACATCGCGGTGCTCGAGATCGAAGGCTCCAACCTCCCCGTGGCCAAGCTCGGCAACTCCGAGTCCGTTCAGCCCGGCGAGTGGTGCATGGCCATCGGCAGCCCCTTCGGCCTCGAACAGACCGTCACCGTCGGCCACATCTCCGCCAAAGGCCGACGCGGCTTCCAGCGCGACAAGTACGAGAACTACCTCCAGACCGATGCCGCCATCAACCCCGGCAACTCCGGCGGACCGCTCATCAACCTCAAGGGCGAGGTCATCGGCATCAACACCATGATCGTCACCCCCAGCGGCGTCTTCGCAGGCGTCGGGCTCTCCATCCCCATCAACATGGCCAAGGCCGTCATGGAAGAGCTCCTCGAGAAGGGCAAAGTCACCCGCGCCTGGCTCGGCATCGTCTTCAGCCCGCTCCCCAAGGAGGCCGCCGACCTCCTCAAGCTCGACCACGGCGTCCAGGTCAACCAAGTCGTCCCCGGCGACCCGGCGGACAAGGCCGGCATCAAGGAGGGCGACATCCTCCTTGAGTTCGACGGCCAGAAGGTCACTGACACCGAGAAGTTCCGCGAGATCGTCGCAAAGTCCAAGGTCGGCGCCACCGTCCCCGTAAAAGTCCAGCGCGGCAAAGAGACCCTCACCCTGAAAGTCACCCTGGCCGAGCAGCCCGACGACATGGCCGTCGCTCGCACCCGCGGCTCGCTCAACCGCAACCTCGGCCTCACGGTCCAAGACCTCACCCCCGAGCTCGCCGAGCAACTCGACCACAAGGGCGAAAAGGGCGTGGTCGTCACACAGGTGGAACGCACCGGCCCGGCGGCCGCCGCCAAGCCAACCCCAATCGTCGAGGGCGACCTCATCCAAGAGGTGGCACAGCAACCCACGCCCACCGTGGCAGCCTTCAACGCCGCAGTCGCGCGGGCCGACGCCTCCAAGGGCATCCTCATGCTCGTCCGCAAACGCGACGGCTCCAAGCACTTCGTCGTCGTCAAGACCCGCGCCCGCTGACCCGCCCCACACCGCCCCCGCCGCCCGCTCCGGGCGGCGGGGGCGCAACACCCTCCTCTCCTCTTCGCTCAGAGGCGTCCCCACACACGGGCCTCGCGCTCACCCCAGTCCTCCCTGTCCCCTCCTTTCTCCCAGTTCGTCGAGCGGCCAGTGGCCGCCTCACCGCGCGCCATCGGCGGCGAGTGTGCGCTGTGGCCCAGAAATCTCTCTCAGAACGTAACGGGGTCGCGCGCGCGATGCCGAGAAAAAGCACGAGGGGTGCGAAAGAAAGTCCGGTGCATGGCCTCAAGCGCTAGGGGGGAGACCACATGTCGGCACACCATATGTAGGGCTTAAGCAAAAATCTGCAAAAAAGGCGAAATTTGCTTCTTGACAGACTGCCGTGCGGAGAGTATCATTCCCAGGTGTCAGCGGGTGGGAGCGGGTGGTAGCATAAACCAATGCGGTTCTTCGGCCATTACATCCAAAAGTGCGACGCAAAACACCGCGTGGTTGTTCCACAGAAGCTCCGTAACATCATCGGGGAGGAGGGTTTGCGTGCGGGGCTGTTCATCACCCGGGGGCCCGACAAGTGCCTGTACATGTTCACCGCGAGCCAATGGGAGGTGGCAGCGAAGGAGGTGGAGGGACGGGTTCTGGCGAACCGGAAGGCCCGGTCGGTGCAAATGGTCTTCTTCAACGAGGCGGTCCAGGTAGACGTTGATGACATGGGGAGGATCCTGCTGCCGGACAGCCTCCGCGAGATCGCAGGGATCGAGGACGAGGTGCTCTTCGCAGGGACCTCGAACCGCATAGAGCTTTGGCGGCCTGATCGCTGGAGGGCGTGTCGCGACGCGAGCGTGGCTCAGTATGAGGAGCTGATCGAGTCATTGTGCGTCCCACCGCCCCGCGAGGGGGCCGATTGAACTGAGGAGAGGCGGACTCGTTCTTTGACACGGGGAATGACGGGGGAGGCGGGGCTCCGAGCGAGACGGGGATGCCGGAGCCCCGCTTCCCGACACCACGCCTGCCGGCCACACATGGGCGGGGAACCCGGGCCGGCGGGCTGGTAGGCATCTTGTAGTCTACTACATCCTGCCTGCCTTGTCAAGTGCGCTGCCGGGGAATCCCGCCCAACGACCGACTCTCTCCCGGAAGAGAGCCACCGACCCAACCAAATGGCAGCCGAGAACGAGTCCGCCTCATCCAATTCCCTCACGTCAGTCCATCGCCCCGTCCTGCTCCGTGAGGTGCTTGAGTGGCTCAGACCTGCCCCGAGGCAGCGGTTCATTGACATGACGGTTGGCCTGGGCGGCCATGCGGCGGCCATCATCGCGCGGTTGCTGCCCGGCGGCTGGCTGCTGGGCATTGACCGCGACGCCGAGGCCCTGGCGCTGGCCCGCAAGCGGCTGGCGCCCTTCGCCGGCCACTTCGAGCTCGTCCACGGCAACCTCCGCGACCTGGCGGAGCACGCCCGACGCCTCGGGCCGGGGCGCGGGGCCGATGGGGTCGTCGCCGACCTCGGCCCATCGAGCTACCAGCTCGACACCGCCGAGCGCGGCTTCAGCTTTCAGCTCGACGGCGAGCTGGACATGCGGATGGACAGGAGCCGTGGCCGCACCGCAGCCGAGCTGCTGGCCAGGCTAGGCGAGCGCGACCTGGAGCGGCTCCTGCGCGACTACGGCGAGGAGCGTTACGCGCGACGCATCGCCCGGGCCATAGTCCAACGGCGAAGGGAGCTGCGCACGACGCTCCAACTGGCCGCGCTCATCGAGGCCGTGGTGCCGCGCAGAGAGCGACGATTGCATCCGGCCACGAGGTGCTTCTTGGCCCTGAGGCTGGTCGTCAACGAGGAGTTGGAGGCCCTGCGTGCGGCCCTGAGCACGCTGCCGCAGTGGCTCGCGCCGCACGGGCGCGTTGCGATAATCGCCTTCCACTCGCTCGAGGACAGGATTGTCAAGCAGATGTTCCGCGACCTGGCGGCGAAGGGGGAGGTTGTGCTGCTGACCCGCAAGCCGGTCCGCCCCTCCCCTGCCGAGGTCGCCGAGAACCCCCGCTCGCGGAGCGCCCGCCTGCGCGTTGCCGAGCGGGTGGCCGGGGCCGACGCGGGCGTGGCGCTGAAGGGGACGGGCAAGTGACGGCACACGGCGGCCACAACGCGCGCGTGTGGATTGCGGCGAGCTTCATCCTCACGCTCTTCGCCGGCCTCTTCGCGCGCCTCTATCAGATCCAAGCGATGGAGGACCGGTCGCTCGTGAGCATGGCCCGCGCGCAGCACTTCATCCGCGTGCGGCGCGTGGAGCGTCGCGGCACGGTGCTCGACTGCCGCGGCCGTGTCCTCGCAACCTCGGTCCAGGTACCCAGCATCTTCGCCGCGCCCGCGGAGATTGATGACAAGGAGGAGGTGGCGCGGCGGCTTGCGGCCCTGCTCAGCCTCGACCCGGCCGTGATTCTCGCCCGCCTCGAAGACCCGCTCCCCCGCGTGTGCATCAAGCGCAAGCTCACCCCCGAGCAGCAGGAGCGCCTCCGCACGGAGCCTGCGGTGAGCTATCTTGCCCACGCCCTGCGCATCAGCCACGGCGCACTCTATGCCTTGCCCAAGGAGATCATAGACCCAGCGGCGGCGGCCGCAGCGCTCGCCCCCTTGCTCGAGCGCGACAAGGAGGACCTGGAGGCCGACCTGCTGGGCTACCGGAACTTCACCTGGATCAAGCGGAAGGTCTCCGAGCAAGAGCGCCGCCGCGTCGTCGAGGCCCACCTCGAGGGGATAGGCGTGATGCCCGAGTACGAGCGGGTCTACCCCCAGGGCTCACTCGCTTGCCAAGTCATCGGCTTCACGGGGGTGGATGAGCAGGGCCTTGAGGGCATCGAGCAGGCATTCGACGATGTGCTCGCGGGCACCCCCGGCTACGTGGAGCTCCAGCGCGACGCCGCTGGCCGCCACATCAGCCTGCCAAACGCCCCCTCGCGCCCCCCGCAGAAGGGCGCGGACATGGAGTTGACCCTCGACTCCGTAATCCAGGGCCAGGCTGAGGCCGCGCTGCGCGAAGCCGCTGACCTCTGGGCGCCCAGGTGCGGAGCCTTCGCCATCGTGCTCGACCCGCGAAATGGCGACGTCCTGGCCGCCGCCGGCACGCCGTCCTACGACCCGAACCGTTACAGCGACTACAAGCCCGACGACCTGAAGAACCGCGCCCGCGCGCGCTTCATCGTGGACTGGATGGAGCCCGGGTCAATCCAAAAAGTCTTCGTCTTCGCCGCCGCGCTCAACGAGCGGGTCATCACGGAGCAAACGCCCATAGGGTGCGAGAACGGCTCCTGGTTCATGCCAGGGCGCCCCAAGCCGCTGCGGGATGTCCACCCTTACGGGACCCTCTCGGCGGCACAAGTGATAGTCAAGTCGAGCAACATTGGGGCGACGAAGATCGGCCAGAAGCTTGGCCCCGAGGCCCTCTACCGCTATATGCGGGCATTCGGCTTCGGCCAGCTCACGGGCTTCGAGCTCCCCGGCGAAAACCCCGGCATGCTCCGCCCGCCGTCGCAGTGGACCAAGCTCTCCCTGGCCTCCATCTGCTTTGGACAGGAGATCTGCGTCAACGGGCTACAGATGGCCCTGGCCTATGGCGCCATTGCCAACGACGGCGTGCTGATGCGCCCGCGCCTCATCCGCCGCATCCAGCGGCCCGACGGGGCGTGGGCCGAGCGCCCGCCTCGCCCAGTGCGGAGGGTCATCCCGGCCAGCGTGGCGCAGCGGGTGCGCCGCGTGCTCTGCGGCGTCGTGGAGGAAGGCACCGGCAAGGCCGCTCGCCTCGCCGGCTACACCGTGGGGGCGAAGACGGGTTCGGCGCAGAAGGCAGTGAACGGCGTTTACGCCAGCGGGGCCACAGTGTGCTCATTTGTGGCCATGGCCCCCGTTGAGAACCCGCGCCTGGTGGTGATGGTGACGGTGGATGAGCCGACGAAGACGGCGGGTGGCCGGCACTTCGGCGGCACGGTCGCCGCCCCGGTGGCGGCGAAGATACTCCAACAGGCCCTTCCATACCTCGGTGTGGCGCCCGACAAGCCCCAGGCCCTCCAGCGCCTGGGCTATGCCGAAGGGCGCGAGAGGGGGTCGCTATGAAGCTCAGCAAGCTCACGGAGAAGCTCTCCGACGCCCAGGTGCTGAACCACGCGGACCCGAGCATCGTGGGGTTCGCCATTGATTCCCGAAAGGCCCGCCCCGGCTGCCTCTTCGCGGCGTTGGCGGGCCGCCACAACGACGGCACGGCCTACGTGCCCGACGCCATCCAGCGTGGGGCCGTCGCCATCCTCGCCTCCAGGCCGGTCCCAGTCCCTTCCCACATCCCGCTGATTCTCGCGCCCAACGTGCGGCGCGCGCTCGCCGACCTGTGCTGCCGCTATTACGGCTACCCGGCCGACCTCGTGAAGAGCACGGCGGTTACAGGCACCAACGGCAAGTCCACCACGGTGCTCCTGTGCCGCGAGTTGTTGCTCGCCGCTGGAAAGCAGTGCGGCCTCATCTCGACCGTCGGCAACATGGTCGGGGCCACCCGCCTGGAGGCCACCAACACGACGCCCGAAAGCCCTGACCTCCAGCAGTTCTTCGCGGAGCTTGTCGAGCACCACATCAGCCATGCGGTCGTGGAGGTCTCCAGCCACGCGCTCGACCAGGAGCGCGTGCGCGGCATCCCCTTCGCCGTCGCCGCCTACACCAACGTCACCCGCGCCGAGCACCTCGACTACCACGGGACGTTTGAGAACTACCGCGACGCTAAGGCCCGGCTCTTCGAGGCCCTGGCCCCCGAGGCCACGGCTGTGTTGAACGCGGATGACCCCAACTGCGGCTACTTCCGCGAGCGCCGCGGCCGGGGCCTGGTGCTCACCTATGGCGTCAAGACCCCTGCCGATGTCACCGCCGAGATCGAGGGCCAGGACCTCAGCGGCACCTCGTTCCGCCTCAGCACGCCGCTCGGCGCGACCCGCGTCCACACCCCGCTCGTCGGCAGCTACAACGTCGAGAACGTCCTGGCCGCCATCTCGTGCGGCCTGGCGCTCGGCCTCGAGCTCCACAAAATGGCCGAGGCCGTCCGCACCTTCACCGGGGCGCCCGGACGCCTCCAGAAGATCGAGGAGGGGCAGCCCTTCACGTGTCTCGTGGACTACGCCCACAACGAGGGCGGGCTGCGCTCGGTGCTCGGCACGCTGCGGCCCCTGGCCGCCCCCGGGCGCCTGATCGTGGCATTCGGGTGCGGCGGGGATCGGGATCGCATGAAACGGCCTCTGATGGGCGCCGCCGCCAGCGAGCTCGCAGACGTGGTGGTCCTCACCAGCGACAACAGCCGCAGCGAGCGCACGGAGGACATCCTGGCCGAAATCCTCAAGGGCGTGAGCCCCAAGGCCGAATGCATCGTGGAGCCTGACCGCCGCAAGGCCATCCGCCGCGCCCTTGAGCTCGCCCAGCCCGGCGACGTGGTGGCCATCTGCGGCAAGGGCCACGAGCGGTTTCAGGAGGTCAATGGGGTTTCGTATCCCTTCGACGACTGTGCGGAGGCCCGGCGGGCGTTGCGCCTGCTGAGTCGCCGCGCGAGAAAGGTTTCCCACGGCCCTCGCCCCGCGAGCGAGGTCGGCTGAGACGGAGGCAACAGCCGTGATCGAGTCGCCGGCGCGCCCCTTGCCGATGCCTGTCTCCCCCGCGCGGGAGCTTGTCGAGGCCAACGCGCGCCTCAAGCGCCAGGTCACCGAGCTGCTGGCCGTCCAGGAGCTCGCCCAGTCGCTCGCCGGCGAGTTGCACCTGGATGCTCTCCTCGAGATGGCCCTCGGGGGCATCGCGTCGCTGGTGGGCGCGCACGAGCTCTCGCTGCTGCTCGTGGAGCCGGCCCGTCGCTGCCTGGTGGTGCGCGCGCGGCGCGGCACCGACCGGCGCCACCCCCTGGGCAAGTGTTACCCGATTGGCGAGGGCCTCGCCGGCTGGGTCGCCAGGCACCAGGTGCCCCTGCTCCTGCCCGACATCGCCGGCCAGCCCGACTTCCAGGCCCTCGCGCGGCAGGACGAGTGGGCGGGCGGCGCGCTCGTCGCCGTGCCGCTCCTCCTCCAGGAGCGCCCGGTCGGTGTCGTGTGCGCCGCCGAGCGGGCGGGTGGGCTGGCCTTCGAGGAGCGCGACCTGCGCCTCCTCATCGCCCTCGCGCCACACCTGGCGATCGCCATCCGCAACGCACAGCTTTATGAAGACCTGATGGCCGAGCTGACGCGCGCAGCCAGCCAGCGGGCATAGACAGGAAGTGACTGATGGACATGACCGTGGGCGATGTGCTCGAAGCGACCGATGGCAGCCTGCTCCAGGGCGCCGCCGACACGCCAGTGAACGGCGTGACGCGAGACTCCAACGGCGTGAAGCCGGGCGATGTCTTCTTCGCCATCCCCGGCGAGCGCTACGACGGCCACTGCTTTGTGGCCGCCGCGCTCAGGGCGGGGGCCGCCGCCGCCGTCGTCGCGCGTTGGCCCCAGGGCCTCGTCACCGACTGCCCCGTCGTCATGGTGCGCGACACCATCGCCGCCTATGGCGCCCTCGGCGCCTGGTGGCGCACGCGCATGCCAGCCACCGTGGTCGGCATAACCGGCAGCACGGCCAAGACTACTGTGAAGGAGATGCTCGCGCTCGCCCTCGCCGCCGGCGGCCCAACGATATGCTCCGAGGCCAACCACAACAATCACTTCGGGGTGCCCGAGACGCTGCTGCGCATCCGCCCGGAGCACCGCTACGCCGTCGTGGAGATGGGCACCAATCACTTCGGCGAGATCCCGCCGCTCGCCTGCATGACGCGGCCGCACGTGGGCCTGATCACCAATGTCGGGCCAGCCCACCTAGAGGCATTCGGCTCCGAGGAGGGCGTGGCGCGGGAGAAGGCCACGATGCTCGACTACCTGCTTCCGGGCGGCGTGGCCGTGCTCCACGCCGACGACCCCTGGAGCCGCGGCATCGCCGAGTGGCACCCGGGCCGCAAAGTCACCTTTGGCCTCTCGCGTGGCGCCACGTGGCGCGCCGCGCGCATCCGCCTCGCCAACGACCACATCGCCTTCGCCGTCGCACGCGCCGGCGTGACCGTCCGCGTGCCCGTCATCGGGCGGCATCAGGTCACTAACTGCCTGGCAGCAATCGCAGCGGCAGCCGAGCTGGGCGTGCCCCTGCGCGAGGCCGCGGAGCGCCTGGGCGACTTCAAGCCGCCGAAGTGGCGCATGGAGGTCCGCCACGCCGGCCGCCTGACCGTCCTGCTGGACTGCTACAACGCAAACCCCGCTTCGATGGGCGCGGCGCTGGACGAGTTGGCGCGCCGCCGCGGGCGCCGCGTCGCCGTCCTCGGCGACATGCTCGAGCTCGGCCAGACCTCAGAGGCCGCCCATCGCGCCATCGGCCGAGCCGTCGCCCAGGCGGGCATCCAGCTCCTGTGCGCCGTCGGCGTCCAGTCGGCAGCGCTTGCCGACGAGGCCATAGCTGGCGGCATGGAGCGGGGAAACGTCCTGTGGACGCCCGAGCGCGAGGCCGCCAAGGGCTGGCTGTGCGAGCGGCTGGCGCCCAGGGACACTGTGCTCTTCAAGGCATCGCGCGGCATGCGGCTCGAGGAGGTCGCCGATGCCGTGCTCACGTGGGCAGGGCGTCGGGCCACTCCGCGCGCGACACGCGCGAAGGCGAGCGCCGACGCCCTGGCTGGCTAGGACACAAGCCCCTCGACGGGGCGTGACTGGGGCAGTGCAATGATCAAGCGAAGGCCGAACGACTACTGGGCGATGCCGGCGTGGCGCGGGGTCCCCGCCACGGCGCACCTTCATCGGGCCCACTGGCAGGCGTTGACGGGCGAGCTCGGAGGGCTCCCCTCCTCAACCGCAGGCACACCGTGTCGCTCCGGCGACACGCTGTCCACCCCCATCCCCGAGGCAGGACTCTTGAACATGAGCGCAGTGACCGCGGTGCGAGACCAGGACCAGCTCGACGAGATGCGGGAGTTTGTGCTCGAGCACTTCACCCGCGACGAGCGCTACGTGTTGATGCTCTACTACCACGAGGGGCTGAGCTACAGCCAGATCGCCGAGCTGCTCGGCCTGCCCGAGGCCGCGGTGCGCGCGATCCACCAGCGCCTCAAGCGCACCCTCCAGGCGAAGTTCGGGGTCGCCCGCAGGTAGCAGCCGGAGGCCGCGGCCGTGGCCACAGGAAGGACGGGACAACTGACACGCCCCCCCGCGAAAGCAGCCGTGGCCCCTGCCCCAGCGCTGCCGGGCGACACCGGCTCCATCCTCGCCCTCGCCACCGCGCTCCTGGCCTTCGGCCTTGTGATGGTGGCCAGCACCGCGCCCGCCGCCAACCCCGCCCAGGCCCGCTACCTGGTGCTCAAGCACACCTTGTGGCTAGCCGTCTCGCTAGTGGCCATGCTCGCGGCCTACTCGGTGGATTACCACCGCCTGCGGCGCTTCAGCATCCCCCTCCTCCTGCTATCGCTGGCCAGCCTCGTGGGCGTGCTGTTTTTCGGGGCCACGGTCAACGGCGCCAGGCGCTGGTATCGCTGGGGCGACTTCCTGAGCTTTCAGCCGGCCGAGCTCTTCAAGGTGAGCCTGGCGCTCTACATGGCCGACTTCCTCGCGCGGGAGCGCGAGCGGATAAAGACCTTCTTCAAGGGCTTCCTCCAGCCGATGCTCATCATGGGGGTCGCCTTCGCGCTGATCCTCAAGCAGCCGGACTTCGGCACCGCGGTGCTCATCGCGGCGGTGACCTTCGGGATGCTCTTCGTCGCGGGCATCCGCATGGTGCACGTCCTCCCGGCCGCGCTCGCCTCGATCCCGCTCCTGCTATACATGGCAATGAAGCTGCCATACCGCTGGGCGCGAATCGTGACCTTTCTGGACCCCTGGGCGGACCCCCAGGGCACAGGCTTCCAGATCGTCCAGTCCCTCATCGCGCTCGGCTCCGGCGGCATCACCGGCGTGGGCCTGGGCAACAGCCGCCAGAAGCTCCTCTACCTGCCCGAGGCCAACTCCGATTTCGTCTTCGCCATCCTCGGCGAGGAGCTGGGATTCATCGGCTGCTCGGTGGTCCTCGCGCTCTTCGTGCTGCTGTTCTGGTACGGCATCCGGGTGGCCAGGCGCGCCCCCGACCTCTTCGGCTCCCTGCTGGCCTTCGGCCTCTCGTTCACCATCGCCCTCCAGGCGGCGGTGAACATCGCCGTAGTGACCTGCTCGGCGCCGACCAAGGGGCTGGCCCTGCCCCTGGTGAGCTCCGGCGGCTCGTCGCTCGTGGCGATGATGGCCGCCGTGGGCCTGGTCATGAACGTGGCGTCCCACACCGAGGCCGCCGCGCCGCCGGCCGAGCTGGGCGCCGTGAAACTGGCCAGAAAACGCCTCAAGCCCCAAGGCCAGCCGCCGGCCCGCGCGTGACCGTGGCGGCGGCGCGCGGCCGTGGCTCGCGCGCGCCGGCCCCTGGCGGCTGATGAGCGAGGAACGCTGATGAAGAAGATACGGGTTGCTCTTGCCGGCGGCGGCACAGGCGGCCACCTGTTCCCCGGCCTCGCCTTGGCCGAGGAGCTGCGCCGCCGCTGCCCCGAGGCCCAACTGCTCCTGCTGTGCACCGAGCGCGACGAGGTCTACCGCGCCACCGCCGAGCTGGGTATCGAGTCGGCCGTCATCCCCGGCTCTCACCGGGGCTCGCTGCTGCGCCGAGCCCCCTCCCTGGCACGGGCCTTCGTGCACTCCTGGCGGCGCCTCGGGCGCTTCCGGCCCCACGTAGTCGTGGGCCTGGGCGGCTACGGCTCGCTGGCGCCCGTCGCCTGCGCCTGGCTCCACAGCGTCCCGTGCATCCTCCTGGAGCAGAACGTGGTGCCGGGCCGAGCGAACCGATTGCTGTCGCGCCTGGCGGACGAGGTGGAGGCGCAGTGGGAGGAATCGGTGCCGCGCTTCCCCCGCCCCGGCCGCGTGCGCGTGACGGGCAACCCCGTGCGCGGGGCCATCCAGCGCCGCGACCGCGCGGCAGTGGCCGCCGAGCTGGGCCTGGACCCCACCCTGCCGACCCTGCTGGTGATGGGCGGCAGCCAGGGCGCCAGGCCGCTCAACGACCTCATGGCCAGCGCCGCGCCCATCATCGCTACCTCGGGCGTCCGCATGCAAGTCATTCATCTCGCAGGGAGCGCCGACGCCGAGCGCCTCCGCGCCAGCTACGAGCAGTACGCGCTGCCCGCAAAGGTCTTCGGCTTCCTCGAGGACATGGCGCTGGCCTACAGCGCCTGCGACCTGGCGCTCTCGCGCGCCGGCGGCACGAGCATTGCCGAGCTGACCGCGGTCGGCATCCCGGCCATCCTCGTGCCCTACCCCCACGCTGCCGACGACCACCAGCGGCTCAACGCCAGCGCCCTGGAGCGCCGCGGCGCCGCCCTCGTCGTCGAGCAGGCCACCCTCTCGCCCCATCGCCTGGCACACCACCTGGCCGAGCTGCTGGGCGACCGCGAGCGGCTGGCCGCGATGGGCCGCCAGAGCCGTCTCGCCGCCGCCCCGAGCGCAGCGAGCGTCATAGCAGAACGCATCCTGGAGCTTGCCTCATCGGGCAACGGCAAGCGCCCGTCGCCGCCCCAGTCCGCGCACGAGCGCGCGGCGTGACCAGGAGCGGGGCGGCCCGTGAGGGCTAGAGAATGGTGAGATTCGACCGACGGCACATTCACTTCATGGGCAGCGGCGGGATCGGCGTGAGCGCCCTGGCCCACATGGCCATCGAGAGCGGCGCAGTGGTCAGCGGCTGCGACGTCCGCGACGGCGCGGCCCTCCACACGCTCGCGCGGCGCGGCGCCAAGGTCTGGCTCGGCCACGACCCCGCCCACCTGGAGGGCGTGCAGTTGGTCGTCCACTCCTCGGCCGTGCCCGATGACCACCCCGAGCTCCAGGCGGCCCGCCGGCGGAGAATCCCCGTGATCAATCGGGCCAAGATGCTCGCCCACTTCACAGCCGAGCGCCGCCTCGTGGCCATCGCCGGAGCCCACGGCAAGACGACCACGACCTGGCTCGCGGCCAAGCTCCTGCTCGAGGCCCACTACGACCCCTCCGTGGCGATCGGCGGCATCGTCGAGGAACTCGGCGGCAACTACCGCCTCGGCAGCAGCCCCTACTTCGTGGCCGAGGTGGACGAGAGCGACGCCTCGCTCCTCGAGTTCAGCCCCCTCTACAGCATCGTTACCAACGTTGACCACGAGCACGTGGACCGCTACCCAAGCCTGGCGGCGGTGCAGGGCGTCTTCCGCCAGTTCCTCGCCGGCACCAGGCCCGGCGGGGCGGTGATCGTGTGCGCCGACAGCGCGCCGGCCCTGGCCACCCTGGACGCCTGGGGCGGCCGACGCCTTACCTATGGTTTCGCCGAGGGCGCCGACTTCCGTGCCGAGAACCCCCAGGCCGATGGCCGGGCCTCCATCTTCGACGTCCGCCGCCCCAGCGGCCTCCTCCGCGACCTGAGGCTCACCCTACCAGGCCGCCATAACGTCCAGAACGCCCTGGCCGCGGTAGCGCTCGCCTCGCTGCTCGGCATCTCGGACGAAGTGGTGCGCCGCGCCCTGGGCGCCATGACCGGCGTGGGACGCCGCCTGGAGGCCAAGGGCGCAGCCGACGGCGTAGCGGTGATGGACGACTACGGCCACCACCCGGCCGAGGTCCGCGCGACCCTGGCGGCCGCCCGCGGCATCGCCCGCGGCCGCCTCCTCGCCGTCTTCCAGCCCCACCGCTACACCCGGACCTTTCACCTCCACGAGCAGTTTGGCGACTGCTTCGACGGCCTCGACCACCTCGTGCTCCTGCCGCTCTACGCCGCGGGCGAGGCGCCCCTCGATGGCGTGAGCACGCAGTGGATCGAGCGCGCCGTCCGCGCCCGCGGCCACGTGCCGTGCGACCGCTTCGACGACTGGGAGGCCGCCCGCCGCCACCTCCTCGGCCTCCTGCGGCCGGGCGACACGGTCCTCACCATCGGCGCGGGAGACGTCTACCAGTTTGGCGAGCAACTCCTCGCCGCCCTCAGGGAGCGCGAACGCCCATGAGCCGAGACCCCTTTGCTGACCTGGCCGCAATCACCCGCAGGGACGAGCCGATGGCCCGCCACACCTCGTTCGGCGTCGGCGGCCCCGTCCGCTACTTCGTCGAGCCGCGCAACTGGCAGCAACTGCGACTCGTGCATCGGCGGAGCGTGGACGCCGGCCTGCGGTTCCGCATCTTCGGGCGCGGCTCGAACACCCTCGTGACCGACGAGCCGCACCCCTGGGTCGTCGTCTCCACCGCCCACCTCAGCAAGGTCGAGCGCCAGGGCAATCGCCTCACGGCCGGCGCCGGCGTCTTCCTGCCCAGGCTGGTCACGAGGGCGGCCGACCTCGGCCTCGGGGGCCTCGAGGGCCTCGCGGGCATCCCCGGCTCGGTCGGCGGCGCCGTAGCGATGAACGCCGGCGGCAGGGACAGTTGCGTCGCCGACCACCTTCTGGGAGCCGTCGTCGTCTCTCCAGGCGGCGAGCCGCGTTGGGCCGAGGCCGCCGAGCTGGGGTTCCGCTACCGCTACTCAATCGTCCCCAAGGCGGGCCTCGTCGTGCTCTCAGCGACCTTCGAGCTGGACTCCAAGTCGCCCAGCGTCCTTCGGGACCTGCGGCGCGGCTACCTCGACGCCAAGCACGCCTCTCAGCCGATGGATGCCCTGAGCGCCGGCTGCATCTTCAAGAACCCCCGGCGGCGTATTGACGGGGTGCGGCGGAGCGCCGGCTGGCTCATTGACCAGGCGGGGCTCAAGGGCACCCGCATCGGCGGCGCCATCGTGTCGCCCAAGCACGCCAACTTCATCGTCAACGACGGCACGGCGACCGCGCAAGACATCCTCGACCTCATCGCACTCGTCCGAGAGCGCGTGCGGGAGGTCTTCAACGTGACACTCAGGCTCGAGATCGAGGTCTGGAGCAACAAGGAGTAGGGCGATGCGACGAAGCTGCCAGAGGAAAGAGCGGGTGGGGGTCGTCTACGGCGGCATCTCCGCCGAGCGCGAGGTCTCGCTCAAGTCCGGCGTCGCCGTGGCCGAGGCCCTCGGCAACGCCGGCTATCCCGTGGACCTCATTGACCTGCGCGACACCTCGCTGGGAGAGCTGACGCTGGACAGGATGGACGTGGCCTTCAACGTCGTCCACGGCACCTTCGGCGAGGATGGCGGCCTCCAGTCGGTCCTCGAAGTCCTTGGCGTCCCCTACACCCATTCTGGCGTCACGGCGAGCCGACTGGCGATGGATAAGTCAGCCTCCAAGGCCTGCTTCCGCCGCGCCGGGCTGCCAACGCCCGCCTCCGTCGAGATCGAGGCCCAGTGGGCCTCCGAGCGCCGGCTTGCGGCCGCCGCCCTCGTAGGCTTCCCTGCCGTCGTCAAGCCCGCCTCACAGGGCTCAAGCGTCGGCGTCAACCTCGTCTGGTCCAACGAGGAGCTCAACGCCGCCATCGCCCACGCCCTCGAGTTCGACGAGCGCGCCATCGTCGAGGAGTTCATCCCAGGCCGCGAGCTCACCGTTGGCATCCTCGGCGACCGGCCGCTCCCCATCGTCGAGCTGCTCTACCGCGGCCCTATCTTCACCTGGAACATCAAGTACACCGCTGGCCAGGCCGAGCACATCATCAATCCCGCCCTGCCCCACGGCCTGGCCGACCACGTGGCCGGCCTGGCCCTGCGCGCCCACAGCGCGCTCGGCTGCCGCGGCTGCTCGCGCGTGGACCTGCGCCTCGACAGAAACAACGAACCTTTCATCCTGGAGGTCAACACCATCCCCGGCATGACGGGGACGAGTCTGCTGCCAGATGCGGCCAAGGCCGCAGGCATCAGTTTCACCGAGCTATGCGTCTCGGTCGTCGAGGCCGCGCTCGGCACCCGTCGGCGCCCCGCGAGCCGGCGGCTGCCGCGAGAGGTCCCGACCCTGGCCCTCGCGCGGGCCTGACCTTTGTGGTTCGCACTGCGGGCCTCAGCCCGTATCCCGGTTCGTAGTGCGGGCTTTAGCCCGTATGCAGGTCCGCAATGGGGGCGTCGGCCCGTATCCTCACAAGGAGCGAAGACACCCGTGGCAGGCAAGAACCGAAAGATAAGGGAAGGCGGCTGGCCGGGCCTCGGCGGCGCCCTCCGATGGCTCTGGGGCAAGACCAGGGATGGCCTGGTGCTCCTGGGCCTTCAGGGGGCGGTGGCGGCGGCCGTCATCGCGGTTGCAGCCGTCGGCCTGGAGCTGGCGCGCCGCGAGGTCGAGCGCATGCCCCGCTTCCAGGTCCAGCCCGGGCGCTTCCGCGCCCAGGCGCCCCCCTGGTGCGCGCCAGAGCTGGCACAGGTCGCGTTCCCCCGGGACTCCTACAGCATTTTCGACCCTAGGCTCACGCGCGAGGTTGCGGAGGCATACCGGGCCTCGCCGTGGGTCAGGGCGGTCCGCCGCGTCGAGAAGCGCTTCCCCAACCGCCTGCACGTGGAGCTCGACGTGCGCGAGCCGGCGGCCTTCGTCCGCCTCCCCGATGCCTGCTACGCGGTGGACAACGAGGGGGTGCGCCTCCCGCTCGCCTACGAGCGGTGGGACCACGAGCGTCGCCCGCTGCCCCTGGTCTTCGGCGTGAAGACCGAGCCCCCTGCCCCCGGGGAGCGGTGGACGGATCCCGGCGTGCGCGCGGCGCTCTCGGTCCTCCAAGCCATCGCCGCAGAGCCCGTGCTCCTGCGCCAGCTCCACTTCGTGGACGTCTCGAACCTCGACGGCGCGATGGACCCGCAGCTCAGCGAGGTGGTGCTGTTCACCCGACGCAGGGTGCGGGTGGCGTGGGGCCGCCCGCCCAACGCGACGAGTTTCGGCGAGCCGTCCGTGGCCTGCAAGCTGGCGCGGCTGCGCCGGCGCCTGTCGCGCCCCCTCGACCTCTCGGGCGGCGCTTCCAGCATTGACCTGCGTTTCCCCGAGGCCGACGAGGCCCTGGTGCGCAAGGAGGAGTAGCCCGCGCCGCTCGTGGCGAACGCCTCGGTCCGCCCGTGGCGGACCCCTCGGTCAGCCCCTGGCGAACGCCCCAATCCAAAGGAAGCATGCCAATGTCTCGCTCACACGATGAGTACCTGGTGTCGGTGGACCTCGGGACCGCCACGATTCGCGCCGCGGTGGCCTGCTGGCGCGCCGACGGCGAGCTGGTCCTGGAGGGCTACGGGGAGGCCCCCAGCCGCGGCATCAGCCGGGGCATCGTGGTGGATATAGCGCAGGCCGCCGACTGCATTGCTCAAGCCATCGAGGCAGCCGCAAACCTCGCCAGGGTGCGCGTCGCCACCGTCATCCTGGCGGTGGGGACGCCGCTGGCCCGCGGGCTGAACAGCCGCGGCTGCATCGGCATCCAGCACGAGGACAAGGTGGTGCGCGTCGGCGACGCCGCCCAGGCCCTGCGGGCAGCCAACCGTGTCTCGCTCCCCGCCGAACGCGCCGTCACCGAGGTCTATACCCAGGGCTTCACCCTGGACGACATCGCCGGGGTCCCCAACCCCGTGGGCATGGCCTGTGGCCGCCTCGAGGCCGAGCTCCACGTCATCTCCGACTCCCAGGCCGCCCAGGCCGCCGCGCGTCAGGCCCTCAGGAGAGCGGGTTATCACGTCGAACGCATCGTCTTCGGGCCTCTGGCCACCGCGGAGGCCGTCCTCACCCCCGAAGAGAAACGCCACGGCAGCGTCCACCTCGACATCGGGGCCGCCAAGACCAGCCTGTCTGTCTACGCCGGCGGCTACCCGCGCTACACCCGCGTCCTGCCCATTGGCGGCCAGCACATCACCGACGACCTGGCCATCGGCCTCAACATCCCCGCCGCCAGCGCCGAGCAGCTCAAGCGCCAATGCGGCATCCCCGAGGCACGCAGGCCCCGCGGCCGCGAGGCGGTGCAGATGGTGGACGTCCCAGGTGTGCCTCAGGCCGTGCCCCTCTGGCGCCTGGGCATGATCGTTCGCGCCAGAGTCGAGGAGATCTTCGACTTCGTGAGCCGCGAGCTCGACCGCAACGGCTCAACAGGGGCGGTCTGCGGCCGCGCCGTCCTCACCGGCGGCTTCTGCTGCATGGCCGGCGCACTCGAGGCCGCACACCGCGGCCTCCGACGCCCAGTCCGCCTCGGCCAGGTGGACATGGGCTCAATCCTCACCAACTTCGAGCACGGCCCCGTGCACGCCGGTGCCCTCGCCGCGCTCGCTCGTGGCGCATACCACAGGGAAAGGACTGCCGACCGCCGCTTCGAGGAACGCGGCTTGCACACGCTCTTCAAACGGGTCGCGAGCTGGCTCTGAGCAGTGTGGCAACGAGCCAGGCGAGCCGGCCGGGCCGACACGAGACGGCCTGGCCGGCCGAGCCGACTGGTCCGAGCGGTCTCGCGGTCGGGCGGAGCCGACCGACACGTCGGAGCCTATCGCTCCGTCGGATTCGACCGATGCGTCCCATCAGGGCACTGTTGATGAGAGGAAGCCATGGGAACAGGTGACGCGGCGACAGCGGGCAACACGGTGGTCCTCGTCGGCGTCGGGGGCATCGGCTGCGAGCTCGGCTCGCGCATCGCGGGCGCGCATGCCCGCCGCCTCCTGCACTTCGATGCCGACGCCTTGGCCGACTACCCGACCGACGAGGTGGTCTGCCTCGCGGGCGACCCGGAGAACACTGGGGACATGGACAGCGAGTCCATGCGTTGCTCGGCCGAGGACGCCGCCCAGGAGCTCCTCGACCTGGTGCGCCCGGGGACCAGCGTGGCCATCCTCCTGTGCGCCACGGGCGGCCAGACGGGCACCGTCGTCCTCCCCACTCTCGCCAACGAGTTCCGGGCTGCCCAGAGCACGGTGGTCGTCGTCGCCCTCGAGCCCATGCCCTTCGAGGGCGCCGGCCGCGCCGAGATGGCGTCCCGCGCCATCGCCGAGCTGGAAAACGTCGCCGACCTGGTCCTCGTCGTGCCCAACCGCCCGCTGGGCGAGGTCTGCGACCCGTCGTGGCCGGTCAGCCAGGCCATCGCCCACCTCAAGCGCAAGGCAGTCGAGGCCATCGAGCAGCTCGTCAAGGCGGTGCGCTGCGCCTCGTGCGTCGGGCTACAGCCCTCCGAGCTCCTGCGCTCGCTGGCAATGGCGGGGCGAGGGGCGTTCGGCGTCGGCACAGGCTCCGGCGAAGGCCGCGTAGAAAAGGCCATCCGCGATGCCTGCGCAAACTCCTTCCTCACCCAGGCGGCCTGTCAGCAGGCATCCGCCGCCATCCTCCACCTCATCGGCAGCAGCGACCTGAGCCTCCGCGAGGTCCACGCTGCCACCGAGCTCGTCGCCCAGGTCGTCGCGCGAGTCCCCATCCAGGTCGGCCTCACCATTGACCGCTCCGCGGGCGATGCCGTGCGCGCCGTGCTCCTCGTCACCGGCATCCGGCCGCCCAGGACCGAAGGCCTGGAGGAGGAATCCGTCACCGCCGCTCACCCCGCCCACGACCTCACCTTCCACGAGGGCGTCAACCTGGCAGTCCCGGCCTTCATGCGCCGCCGCCCGGTCCCCCACCTCGGCTAGCAGGGGCCTCTCAGTGAACGCCGATACACCAGGGGGAGACCGACAGGCGGGCGGCGTGTCGCCACGCCTCTTGGCGCCCTGGGCGGCGCTGGTCATCCTCACGCTCCTTGTCGCCATCGGCCTCGGAGCGCAGGAGCCCGACTACCCGACCCCCTTCGCCGTCGCCCACGCCTATCGCCTGCTGGTCGGCGCCGAGCTATTCTTCATCCTCATCCTTGCCCCGCTCCTGGCGCACGGGCGCGGCGGAGCGCCGCCGCCCGGCCCGCTCGACCTCGCGCTCGTCCTCGCCGGCGGCGCGCCGGCGGCGATCGTCGCGGGCTGGGTGTCCGACTGCCCCTGGGGCCAGGTCGCCGCGAGCCAGGGCTATCTCCTCGCGGCAGCACTCCTGGCCGCTGCCTGCCTGCGCGCGGACCGGGACGGGCGCTTGCTCGCCTGGTACTGGCTCGCTCTGGCCGCAGTCGGGGCGGGCGCGCCAGCCGTGGCCTTCGTGGCCGAGGACCTCCTCGCGGCCGAGGTCGGCTGGCTCTACGCCCTCTCGCCGTTCTGGGTGGCCGACAGCTTGTGCCGGCCCGAACGAGCCGCCTGGGGCCTTGCCATCCCCTCCGCCGCCGCCCTCGTCCTCCTCGCGGCGGCCACCTTCGCCCTCTCCCACCGTCAGCTATTGAGCCGTCGCCCCACTTGATCGCCGTCCCCTCAGCGGTATACTGAAAAGGACAGGAGCGCAGCCATCAAAGACAGCAGCGCGCCGAGACTCATCTGCGTCGGCTCCATCGCCTTCGACTCGGTCGAGACGCCCGAGGGCCGTGCCGATGAGGTGCTCGGCGGCTCGGCCACATACTTCGGCTACGCCGCCAGCCTCTTCGGGCCGGTCGGCCTCGTCGGCGTCGTGGGCGACGACTTCCCCGAGGCCCACCTGGCGGCCTTCCGCGCCCGCGGGATGGACACCTGCGGCGTGCGCCGCATCCCAGGCCGCACCTTTCGCTGGGCCGGCCGCTACCTCGACGACATGAACGTCCGCGAGACCACCCGCCTGGAGCTCAACGTCTTCGAGCAGTTCGACCCCCAGCTACCCGACGCCTATCGGTGCTGCGCCTATTGCTTCCTCGCCAACGGCACCCCGGCCATCCAGCACAGCGTCCTGGACCAGCTTCGGCGCCCGCGCCTCGTCCTGGCCGACACGATGAACCACTGGATCGCCACCGCCCGCGACGACGTGGTGGCCATGCTCCGCCGCGTGGACGGCATCATCATCAACGACGAGGAGGCCCAGATGCTCTCCGGCCGCCGCAACCTCGTCGCCGCCGCGCGAGCCGTCGCACGCCTCGGCCCGCGCATCGTCATCGTCAAGAAGGGCGCACACGGCTCCCTCCTCGTCGCCGGCAACGACGTCTTCCTCCTCCCCGCCTTCCCCGTCGAGGAGGTCCACGACCCCACAGGCGCCGGCGACTGCTTTGCGGGGGGCTTCATGGGCTACCTGGCGCGGGCCGGGCGCGTGACCTCAGCCGCCCTCCGCCGCGCCGTCCTCTGCGGCACCATCGTCGCCTCCTTCAACGTCGAAGCCTTCAGCATCGAACGCCTCCGCCAGCTCACCACCGACGACCTGACCGCTCGCGCCCAACAGTTCGCCGCCATGCTACGCGTGCGGCACGGGGCATTCGCGTGAGGACATTCATCGCCATCGCCCTCAGCGACGAGATTCGCACCCGCCTGGCCGCCGCCCAGGAGCGCCTCCGAGCCGCCAACTGCCCCGTCAAATGGGTCAAGCCCGACCTCATGCACGTCACCCTCCGCTTCCTCGGCGAAATCCAAGAGCCCGCCATACCCGACATCGAGCGCACCCTCGCCTCCGCCGCCCACGGGGTCCGGCCCTTCCAGGTCACTGTCGCCGGCCTCGGCGCCTTCCCCGAACGCGGCGCACCGCGCGTCCTCTGGGCCGGCCTGTCCGACAACGGCTCGCTCGCCCTCCTCAACCGCCGCATCGAGGACAGCCTGTCCCAGCTCGGCTTCGCGCCCCAGGACCGCCCCTTCAGCCCCCACCTCACCCTCGGCCGCGTCAAGGACCCACGCCGCGCCCACGCCCTCCGCCGCCTCCTCGACAAGCACGCCTCCGCCACCTTCGGCTCCTGCACCATCGAGGAACTCCTCCTCATCCTCAGCGTCGTCTCCCCCGCGGGGCCGACCTACACGCCGCTCCGCAGGCAGCGCCTCTGACAAGGACCCACCCCGATGGCAATCACAAAGAAACCCAAGCGCCTCTTCGTCGCCGCCACCCGCCAGGACCAAGGCAAGACCACCATCTGCCTCGGCCTCCTCGCCGCCTTCGAGGAACTCACCCCACCCGTCGGCTTCATCAAGCCCGTCGGCCAGCGCTACGTCGAGGTGGACGGCGTGCGGGTGGACGAGGACGTGGCCCTCATGCGCGCCGTCTTCAAGCCCGATGTGGGCCTGGCCGACATGAGCCCCGTCACCGTCGGCCACACCTTCACCCGCGACTACATCCTCAACCCCAACCGCCAGGAGCTGGTGGACCGCGTCCGCGGGGCCTTCGAGCGCGTCGCCGCAGGCAAAAGAGCCGTCGTCATCGAAGGCACAGGCCACGCCGGCGTCGGCTCCTGCTTCGACCTCTCCAACGCCGAGGTCGCCAAGCTCCTCGACGCAAAGGTCATCATCGTCACCTCCGGCGGCATCGGCGCCCCCATTGACGAGGTCATGCTCAACGCCGCAGTCTTCCGCGAACACGGCGTCCCTCTCCTCGGCGTCATCCTCAACAAGGTCCGACCCGAGAAACTCGACACCGTCGCCACCTTCGTCGAGGAAGGCCTCAGCCGCAAAGGCGTAGACCTCCTCGGCGTCGTCCCACACGAGGACGCCCTCGCCAACCCCACCATGCGCCAGATACTCGACGAGGTCGGCGGCGACCTCCTCAACGGCGAGGGCTTCCTCGCCAACGAAATCGAAACCGTCATCGTCGGCGCAATGACCGCCCACCGCGCACTCGACTACATCTACCACAACAGCCTCCTCATCACCCCAGGCGACCGCGACGACCTCATCCTCGCCGCCATGAGCTCCTACGCCGTCGGAGAAGACAAGGCCAACTTCGTCGCAGGCATCCTCCTCACCGGCGGCGTCAGACCCCACGAAAACATCATCCGACTCCTCCGCCGCACAAACATCCCCGTCCTCCTCGTCAAGGGCGACAGCTACTCCATCGCCGCCGCCGTCAACAACATCAAGATCAAAATCCAGCCCTCCGACACCAAGAAAATCGTCATGGCACGCCGCCTCATCAAACGCTTCGTCAACGTCCAACGCATCCTCGACGCCCTCTGACCCCCCACCCCCTCCGCCTCGCCCGCGCCCGACACCGGACAGAGGATCAGCGCGCGCGCGTGGACTTGATCCTCTGTGCCAAATATTGGCACGCTCCCTAAACCCTTACCCATTCATCGGTTAGGAGCGGCGTTCCCTCCCCGCGACAGCAGATCACCTGGTCTCCCCTCGGAAAGTTGATCCCCTGTCGCCTCCCCACCCCACCCCCTCTCGGCAACCCCCACCCGCCCCCACCCCCCTGCCACCCTCCCTCCACGCCAAACACGCCACCCGGCCCGAAACGCATCAGGCGGAACCCAAGACCGATCAGAACACCACGGATGCCACGGACGGGCACGGATGGTGCAGCGAAGCCAAAGGCCACGTTGGCTTCGCGCCAAGAAGGGGAATGAGCAATGAGGAAGGCAGGAATGCAGGAAACTAGAGTCACGGAGCGCCCTTGAAACACCGGCGGGCGTCTGGTATTCTTCCCTGGAGCCAAGTGTTTATGTCGCCGCGCGCCGCGCGCGGCCAGGCCCGGCCCCCAAAGGACGGTGTGGAGCCCTGAGCCCCCGCTCGGCTTGCGCTCGCTTGCGTTCCCCGGCAGAAGCACTACAATGGGTGACGACAATTCTGGCCCGGGCGCATTCCCGGCTCTGCCTTGCGAACGTCGGTCGTCTAGGGGACTCATTATGGACAGGGCCGCGCTAGAAGCATTAAAGGACGAGGTACGGCGCCGCCGCGCCAAGATCGCCGAGTACCGAGCGCGCAAGGGCAGACTCGGTGAGGAGAACACTAAGGTCAGCCTGATCTCACCCCTGCTCCGCGCGCTGGGATGGGACGTGGAAGACCAGAATCAGGTCGAACATGAGTATCGCCACACCCCACAGGACTGCCCAGTTGACTACGCGCTCATGTTGCGGGGCCGCCCCCAGGTCTTCGTCGAGGCAAAGGCGCTTGAGGAATCGTTGGAGGACAGGCGCTGGACTAACCAGATGCTCACGTACGCCACCAGCGCCGGCGTAGGCTGGTGCGTGCTGACCAATGGGGACGAGTACCGCATCTACAACGCGCATGCTCGGGCGCCCTTGGAGCAAAAAAGGCTGGCCTCCGTCCAGGTATCGGAGGATGCCACGCACGACGCCCTTGTGAACATCCTTCAGCTCCTCTCGAAGGAGGCGACGCTCAACCAGCTCCTTGATGAGTATTGGGAAGCAAGTTCCGTCGATCGGCAAGTCAGGGACATTCTGCGCGAGTTGCTTGCCGGCCCGGACAGGTCACTTGCACGGCTTGTGCGAAAGCGCTCTCAGGGTCTTAGCGCTGGTCAGGTCAGGCTCCCCTTCCAGAGGCTCCGACCCAGCTTGGAGTTTGCAGAGCAAGTCGTCATCCCCGAGCGATCTTCAGCCGAGAAGCCCAAGAGACGAGCAAGGCGCCGCGGGCGGCTACGGGGCCAGGTGCCAGGGCTCCCGACCCAAACAGCTCTCGAGGTTCCCCTGCTTCGCTGGCTCGTTGGTCACGGCGGCGAAGTCAGCATCCGCGAAGTTGGACAACAGCTCGAGCAGGATCTCGCCAACGAGTTCAACGTGCCAGAGACCCTCCGGCGCATAACGCGGGAGGGGCGCTCGGAAACAGTGTGGTCTAACCGGATACGGTGGACTAGGATGAGGCTGGTCCACAAAGGGGAGATAGACGGAAGCCGTAGGGGGATCTGGAGCGTAACCGAGAAGGGCCGACTCCGCGTCACAGCTGCAAGGGAACAGTCCTCATAGGCCGAACCGGCGAGCTGCCTACCCCTTCGAAGCGGCGGAGCACCGTCGTGGCGACACGCGGCTCGCGTCTCCAAGGGGGGACAGGCGGGCCGCCTGTCCGTGCGCGCCGTGGCCACACGCGGCTCGCGTGTCGAAGAGGGGCAGAGGCGGCTCTTGCAGGCGGCAGGCGGGTTACGCAGCCGCTCCCCTCTCGCGTCGTTTCGCGTGGTTCGCGGGCTGCGTCTTCTCGGCTGCCTTCTCTGCGCCTCTGCGCCTCTGCGTGAGACTCGGCTTCGCATCTCGCATTCCGCGTGCAGGTATGCACGCCCTACCATCGTCGTCGTCCTCGTCGTCGTCCTCGTCCTCGTCCTCGGCCTCGGCCGTTCGACGTGCAAGCATGCACGCCCTACCCGCCCGTGTCTCAAGAGCGATGACCCGACATGCCTTTGGCCTCTCTCCCATCCGTGCCCATCCGTGCCATCCGTGGTTATCTGACGTTGCTCTGTCCCCCGTCGGGCAGTTGCCTTCGACGGGCCGTGGGCTATAATGGGCGCGTGGGCATCAGGCTCTCCAACCTCATTTGGAGGAAGCGCGAATGGACCAGGTGTCGCTCGACCTGCTCAAGGAGCTCACCGAGGCGCCCGGCCTGCCTGGGCACGAGGAGGCGGTCCGCAAACTCGTCGCGGAGCGCGTGGCCGGCCTCGCCGAGGTCTCCTACGACCGAATGGGCAACGTGATTTGCAGGAAGACCGGCGACGCGGCCGGCCCGCGCGTGATGCTCCCAGGCCACATGGATGAGATCGGCTTCCTCGTGAGCGGCATCACGGACGAGGGCTACCTGCGCTTCTCCGCCCTCGGGGGGTGGTGGGACCACGTCATCCTCGCCCAGCGCGTCACCGTCCACTCCCGCAAGGGCGCCTACCCCGGCATCATCGGCTCCAAGGCCCCCCACGTGCTGACGCCCGAGGAGCGCCAGAAGTTCGTCAAGCGCGAAGAGATGTTCGTGGACGTCGGGGCGAAGGACAAGAAGGAGGCCACGGGCCGCATGGGCATCCGCGTCGGCGACCCCGTCGTCCCCGTCTGCCCCTTCGGGCCGATGCACAACAAGAAGCTCCTCATCGGCAAGGCGTTCGACGACCGCGTGGGCGTGGCGATGTTCATTGACGCCCTCCGCAAGCTCGGCGACGGGCGGCACCCCAACACCATCTACGGCGTCGGCACCGTGCAGGAAGAGGTCGGCACGCGCGGGGCGCACACCGCCGCCCACGCGGTGGAGCCCGACGTGTGTCTCGTCATGGAGGTCGGCATCGCCAGCGACACGCCCGGCTTCCCCAAGGAGGACAAGGAGAAGGGCACCCTTGGCAAAGGGCCGCAGATATGCTTCCTCGACGGCGGGATGATCCCCAACCTCAAGCTGCGCGACTTCCTCGTTGACCTCGCCGAGGCAAAGAAGATCCCCTACCAGATTTCCATGCTGACCGGCGGGGCGACGGACGGGCGGCCCATCCACATCCACGGCATTGGCGTCCCCACCGTCTACATTGGCGTGCCCACCCGCTACATCCACAGCCACGCCGGCATCATCCACTCCGACGACTACGACAACGCCGTCCGCCTCATCGTCGAGGCCGTCAAGCGCCTCGACGCCGCCACCGTCCGCACCTTTTATCCGTAGGCTTGTGAGCGCCTTGAAAAGCTCACCGTCGGCTGGTAGAATGATGGCATAGGGACTGGACAGGGGAAAGAGGCCATGAGCATGACCGTGACGCTGGACCTGCCGGACGGCGTTCGCGCGGCGCTTGCGGCTGCGGGGTACACGCCTGAGCGGCTATCCGAAGAGGCCCGCCAGCAGCTCGCCGCCAGGCTCTTCGCCCGCAAGGTCCTCAGCCTGGGCAAGGCCGCCGAGCTGGCAGGCATGAACCTGTGGGACTTCATCCCCTTCCTCGGAGACCTGGGCATCGCTGTAGCCGACTACGACGAGGATGAGAGCAACCGGGAAATGGAAACAGCCGAATGCCTGGCGAAGAAGCTGAAAAGCTAGTCGCCGTTGCAGATGCATCCTCCCTGATCGGGCTCTGTTGGATCGGCCAGTGGGAGCTGTTGGAGGCCATGGCTCAGGTGGTGTATGTGCCTGCGGCAGTGTGGGAAGAGGTCGTCGAGCAAGGGCGCGGGCGTCCGGGCGTGAGGGAACTGCAATCGGGACGGGTCGCCCGGAGGCGGGACGCAGTGGATCGCCGGACAGCCAAAGCACTGAGGGCCACCCTGGGCGCAGGCGAGGCAGAGGTCATCGCCCTAGCCATGGAACTCCGCGGCGCCGTCGTCCTGGCCGATGATCCCAACGCGAGGAAGGCGGCCCAGAAGGCGGGCTTACAGACAATGGGGGTCGTCGGGTTCCTCACCCTGGCGAAGACGGCCGGCCACGTGCGGGAAATCCGCCCCCTGCTAGACGCCCTCCAGGCTCACGGCTTTCGGCTGAGCCGAAGCCTTGTTCAGGCTGCCCTACGCGACGCAGGCGAGTCCTGAACGCCTCGAAAGGCCAAACCCCTGTTCTCCTTCACCCTCAACACCTGCCACCCAACACCTAACACCGTTCTTCCCCCGCTCCTGCGGGGCGCTGTGCGCTGGAGGCGGGGCGGGTGCGGTTGGCGGCCCAGGCGCGAAGCTCTTCGATCCCCTCGCGCATGGTGCGCGAGAGGGGGACCGATTCTTTGACGCAACGGACGATGTCGCTCATCTCGACCTCGCGGCGGGCATCGAAGGCGTCGTAGAGGGCCGAGATGACGGCCTGCTCGATCTCGGCGCCGCTGAAGCCCTCGCTGAGGCGGGCCAGCTCGTCGAGGTCGAAGCCCTTCGGGTCGCGGCCCCGCCGCCGCAGGTGGATGGCGAATATCTCCCGCCGCTCCTCGGCCACGGGGAGGTCGAGGAAGAAAATCTCGTCGAGCCGCCCCTTGCGCAAGAGCTCCGGCGGCAACGCCTCTATCGAATTCGCCGTCGCTATCGTGAAGACCTCCGCCGGCGTCTCCTGGAGCCAGGTGACGAAGGTGCCGAAGACCCGCGAGGTGGTGCCAGCATCGCTGACGCCCGAGCTCTCGGTGCCCGAGAAGGCCTTCTCGATCTCGTCCACCCACAGGACGGCTGGGGAGATGGACTCGGCGATCTGGAGGGCGAGGCGCATGTTGCTCTCGGAGGAGCCGACGAAGCGATCGAAGATGCGGCCGATGTCGAAGCGCAGGAGTGGGACGTTCCAGAGCTTTGGCACGGTCTTGGCCGCGAGGCTCTTGCCGCAGCCCTGGACTCCGAGCAGTAGGACGCCCTTTGGCCGCGGCAGGCCATAGGCCCTGGCCTCGGCGGTGAAGGCCCGCGAGCGCTTGCGGAGCCACTCCTTCAAGACGTCCAGCCCGCCCACGTCGTCCATCGTCTCCTCGGGCGTGTAGTATTCGAGCAGGCCGCACTTGCGGACGATGCGCTTCTTCTCGGCGACCACGGCGTCAATGTCGCTCGCATCGAGCTTGGCGTCGCGGACGAGGGCCTGTGCGAAGACCCGCTCGGCCTCGTCGAGCGTCAGCCCCAGCACCGCGGTCACCAGGCGGTCCTTGTCGTCCTCCGTGAGGTTCACCGTCGCCTTTCCGCCCGCGGCGACGTCGTGGAGGAGCTCCTCCAGCAGCCCCTCCATTATCTCGCGGCCGGGCACCGGCAGGTCAATGACCGTGACCGACTTCTGAAGCTCGTAGGGCAGCTCCAGGACGGGCGAGATGAGGACGAGCGTCTTGTAGGAGCGCTTGAGCGCGTAGCACAGGTCGCGGAGCTGGCGCACGACCATGGGGTCCTTGAGGTAGGGGTGGAAGTCCTTGAGGACGTAGATGCACGGCTGGGCATCCTGGAGCACGGCGTTGAGGGCCTCAAGGGGCTTGCGGCCCTGGTCGCTCATCTCGCGCAGGCCGGTGGCCACCTCGATCGTCCGCATCCCATCGGTCGCCGTCCACACCGCGATGTTCTTCCGCTGGGCGCGGGCGATCTTCAGCAGGAGGTACATCGCCCGGTCCTCCTCCCACGTGACGACGTAGAGGATGGGGTATCGGGCGCGGATGAGCACGTCGAGCTGGCGGGCCACGTCGCTCAAGGCTCGGTCCCCCTCGTGGTTGTCTGCTTCTGCCTCTCCTCCCGAAGGCTCAACACCTTCGGGATGACACCGGGGCTCGGCGTGGCGCCCCGGCCGCGTAGCAGTAAGCTCCCGAACGCATTGGAACGTTCGGGAGGGCGCGTTCCTAGAGACTATCCCAGAACCCACACGGGCTGCGTTGCCGGCGCCAGCGGGGCGGATGCAAGGCGCGGCGACGCAGGCGATGCAGCGGAGGGCATCGCTGAGGAGCCGCAACACAGCAGCCGCCCCGCTGCCGCCGCAACCCGGAGGGACGCCGCGACTTCTGGCCGCAGGCTGTGTCGGTCGTCGTCAGTCCCGAACAAAGTGAGGGATGCTCTCCGTTGCATCGCCTCCTCCTCTCTCCTTGCCTGCGGCCAGAATCGCTGGCGTCGCAGCCCGTGTGGGTTCTGAGATAGTCTCCTAGAGCCCTGCCCCATTGTGCGTCGGCGCTCAGCCCCTGTCAAGTTGCCGTTGAAAAGAAACCAGCCTTGTGGTAACCTGTTGGCAGTTGGCAGTTACTACCTTTGCGGCAATTCGTGTGGCAGCGGTTCGTAGTGCGGGCTTCAGCCCGTCCGCCCAGCTACGGCCTGAAGGCCGCACTACGAACGAGTCCTCCGTTTCGGGCGGGCGCGCCCGCGAGCGCTACATGAATCGTGGCCAAGGTAGTAGCTTTTGGCTGTTGGCAGTTGGCTGTTGCCTGTCAGCACTTGCCTGGCGCTCGACGGTTGCCTCTCGATGCTTCCCGCACTCCGTGAGGAGTGTGGACCGGTAAGGAGTTGGGGGTGAGCGAGCGGCGTCGCGTGGTGGTCACCGGCCTGGGCGTGGTCGCGCCCAATGGCATCGGGGTCGAGGAGTTCTGGAACGCGACCCTGGCCTGCCGCTCCGGGATCAGCCGGATAACGCACTGGGACGTCTCGCAGCTCGAGTCGCAGATTGCGGGCTTCGTCAAGGGGCTGGACCCCACGCAGTTCATGCCCTCCATCGTGGCGCGGCGGGTGGACCGCTACGTCCACCTGGGCCTCTCGGCGGCGAGCATGGCCATCAAGGACAGCGGCCTCGACCTCGAGCGCGAGGACAGGTCCCGCATCGGCGTCCTGCTCGGCTCGGGCCTCGGCGGCCTGCTCTTCCACGAGGAGCAGATCCTCGTGGCCTTCGAGAAAGGCCCCCACAGGCTCTCCCCGCTCGGCGTGCCGCGCACCAGCCCCAATGCCGTCGCCTCCCACATCGCCATCCAGTTCGGCCTCACGGGGCCAAACATGGTCATCTCCACGGCCTGCGCCTCGGGCAACCACGGCATCGGCGAATCGCTCAGGAAGATCCAGCACGGCGAGGCCGATGTGATGGTGACCGGCGGCGCCGAGTGCCCCCTCACCCACTTCACCTTCGGCTCCTACGCCGCCCTCAAGGTCCTCTCGCGGCGCAACGACGCCCCCGAGAAGGCCAGCCGCCCCTTCGACCGCGACCGCGACGGCTTCGTCCTGGCCGAGGGCGGCGCCAGCCTCATCCTCGAGGAGCTCGAACACGCGCGCCGCCGCGGCGCACGCATCTACGCGGAGCTCATCGGCTACAGCGCCACCTCCGGCGCTCACCACATGGTCATCCCAGAGCCCAACGGCGCCGACGCCGCCGCGGCCATGCGCCTCGCCCTCCAGGACGCCGCCATCAGCCCGCAGGACGTAGACTACATCAACGCCCACGGCACGTCCACCGCGGCCAACGACGCCGCGGAGACCAAGGCCATCAAGGCCGTCTTCGGCGACCACGCCTATCGCGTACCAATCTCCGCCACCAAGGGCGTCACCGGCCACACCATCGGCGCCGCAGGCGGCATCGAGGCCGTCGTCTGCTGCCTCACCCTCGACCGCCAGCTCATCCACCCCACGGCCAACCTGGAGAACCCAGACCCCGAGTGCGACCTCGACTACGTGCCCGGAAAGCCCCGCGAGGCGAAGGTCAACGTCGTCCTGTCCAACTCATTCGGCTTTGGCAACGCCAACGCCTGTCTTGTGTTCCGGCGCTACTTGCCATGATCGGCGTGACCATTGCAGATTTCAGATTGCAGATTGCAGACTTCAGGCGCCAGCCCCCCTCAATCCGCAGTCCTCAATCTGAAATCTGAAATCTGAAATCTGAAATACACAGGAGAGTGCTCGATGGCCGACCCGGTCGCCAGCAGGGTGGAGGCCCTGCTGACCAAGAACCACGAGGTCCCCCCCGAAAAGCTCCGCCCCGAGGCCGACCTGCGCCACGACCTCGGCCTCGACTCCTTCGCCGCCGTCGAGCTCAGCTTCGCCATCGAGGAGGAGTTCTCAATCAAGGTCGCCGAGGACGAAATGGCCCAGGTCAAGACCCTCGGCGACCTCATCGAGGCCGTCCGCAGAAGGGTCCAGGCCACCCCCGCCCAGCAGGGGGCAAGCCCCGGCCCGGCCACCCCATGAGGCCCCGCAAGCCCAACCGCCCGACCGACGACGCAGGGGAACTCGACGTCCCCGAGGCCGACGCCTCGGCACCCACCCGCCACATCCGCCTCGTCCTGCGCGGCGAGCCCCGCATCCACCGCGTGGACAACTTCCTCGCCCAGCGCTACGGCCCATTCTCCCGCGCCTACTACCAGAAGCTCATCAAGGCCGGCAAGGTCGCCGTCAACGGCCGCCCGGTCCCCCCCAGCTATCGCCTCCGCGAGGGCGACGCCGTGGACTTCGAGCTCCCCATCCAGGCCCCCCGCATCATCCCCCCACGACCCATGCCCCTCGACATCATCTACGAGGACGCCGACCTCCTGGTCATCAACAAGCCCGCAGGCGTCATCTGCCACCCAGGCAAAAAGCTCACCGACGACACCCTCGCCAGCGGCCTCATCCACCACATCTACGGCGACCGCCCAGGCGTCCTCAACCCAGGCATCGTCCATCGCCTCGACTACGACACCACGGGCGCCATGGTCGTGGCCAAGAACCCTGAGGCCCACGTGGACCTCTCTCGCCAGTTCGAGGCGCGCAACGTCCGCAAGGAATACCTCGCCCTCGTCCGCGGCGCCATCAAGCGGCGAGTCGGCCAGATCGCCGCCCCCATCGGCTACAACCCCGCCCGCTACGGCCTCATGAGCACAGCCCCCGACGCCCTCAAGCCCCGACCCGCACTCTCCGTCTACGAGGTCCGCGAGCGCTTTCGCGACCACACCCTCGTCAGCGTCGTCCCCAAGACCGGCCGCACCCACCAGATTCGCGTCCACTTCGAACACATCGGCCACCCCCTCATCGGCGAGCGCTACTATCGCGGCGGCCTCGCCCCCGACCCCCTCGAGGACCTCATGCCCCGCCTCGCCCTCCACGCCTGGAAGCTCACACTCGTCCACCCACGCACCCGAAAACCCGTCGAGTTCACCGCCGAGCTGCCCGCCGACTTCAACGCCGCACTCGCCCACCTCCGCGCCCACGAGCCCCCAGCCCCCTAACCCGCGTCCTCCACCACCCGCCGCGCAATCTCCGCCCACTCCCACAGCCGCTGCGGCTGGTAGCAAACGGTCGAGATGTCCTTGAGGATAAGCTCGCAGGGGCAGCCGTGGCGGGCACAGGCATCCAGGGTCTCGCGGAGGTGGCTCTCCACGGCCTCGGGCTGCCAGGTGGGGCCGGCGAGCAAGGCGGGGTTGGGCTTGCGGCTGAAGACGAAGTCGCGGCCTATCCGCTCCGCGCCCCGCTCGACGTTCACCCAGGGACTCATGGAAATCTTCCGGACGCGTGGCAGCTTGCGGATGATGTCCACCTTGTGATCCAGCGGCTCGCAACAGCCGTAGTAGCACAGCCCGAACCGCTCGGTCCACCGCGTGGCGTAGGCGATCTCGAACTCGTAGTGCATGGCGGGCGAGACGGTGGAGAAGATCTGCGCCATCGCATAGGTCCACAGGTCCTTCGGCCGGGGGCGCTGGGGGTCGAAGCCGGGCGCGGGCAACTCGTCGGTGTAGGCGCCCGTGCAGTGAATTGTGCCCTGGTGATGGCCGAGCAGCCCCTGGGCCTCGAGCTGGTCGAGCATCGAGAGGCTGCACTCCGTCACCCGCGCAATGATCTTGTGCATGAACTCTGGCCGGAACGCCAGGTCAGTAATCGTCTCCTCCGCCCCATGCCAGCACACTATGCTGTCCCAAGGGGCAAAGACGGGGCAGGCGCCCTGCATGCGGACCCCCAGGATGCCGTCGAGGAGTTCGCGGGCTCTCGCCTCGGTCTCCGCCGTGGCCTTCTCGTCGTGCCACACCTGCGGCATCCGAATCTTCTCCAGGTCGGCCTCCGTCTTTAGTTGGTCCTCGAAATGGTGGCCCACGACGTCGCTGGTCGGGTCGGTGACGGCTCGCTGCTCGACAACCCCGAGGCCGAAGCTCGCGCCGCGGATGGCCTTGCCGAACTCCATGAACGGCTCGACCACCATGTCGCCCCGCATGTGCCGCCACTGGTAGAGGGTGCGGCGCAGCCGCGTCTCGACGCCGCGGCAGAACGGGTCCTCGCATCGCAGCGTCAACTCGTCGTCCACGTTCATCTCGTTCCAGCACACCTGATCGATCATCACCATCGGGCGGATGGGTTTGAGGGCGTTGAGCGCCTTGTGCGCCGCGATGGTCTCCTGCTGCACCGGCAGCGCCGCGATCTCGGCCACCTGCCGCGCGAGCGTCCTCACTGTGTCTCGGTCCTTGCGATTCATCGGCATCCTGCTCCTCTGGCGGAAGTGACGGGTCTAGGCCAGGCCTGCTGGCTTCTTCTCCACCACGGCAAACGTAGGTCACGCCGGGCATGCCGAGGCGTCTCTCTTCGGAGCGCGGAGGGAACGCAGTCGAGGATCGTGCGCCCCGCGGCCGAGAGCTGCACGCCCTTCATCTCGGCGAACACGTCCCTAAACGTCCCATGCCTCTCGCCGCTGCCGGCCCTTTCCTCTCCCCAGTTCCTCTCCTGTACCCCAACACCGAACACCCAACACCGGACACCGCTCTATCTGGGGAGCTCGACGCGCTGGCCGGTCTCGGCGCTCTGGTAGGCGGCCTCGCAGACCTCAAGCACCTTGAGCGCGTCGCGGCCCGTGGCCCCGAAGTCCTTCCCACCCGCCAGGGTGGTGAGCATGTCGCGGAGCCAGTGGACGGCCAGCCGCGTGCCGCAGTAGGCCGTCGGCTCCGACACGTCGTGGTACTCGATGGTGCGCTCCGGGCATCGGGCCATGTCGCCGTGGACCGACCGAATCCGCAGCGTGGGGTTCAGGCCGATGGTCGGCGTCCACACCGCGTCGCCCTCGCTGCCCCAGAGGCAGAAGGCCGTGTCGTAGGCGCTCTGGAGGCCCTTGGGCATCACGTAGGCGGCGTGAAGCGTGCCCACGACGCCGCCCTCGAAGAGCAGCGACACGCTGGCGACGTCCTCCACGTCGCTCGCCGCGGTCGTCAACCGCGAGGTGATGGCCGAGACTGCGACGACTTCCCTCTGGAGGATGAAGCGGGCGATGTCAACGTAGTGGCAGCCGAGCCACAGGAGGATGCCGCCGCCCGACTTGGAGCGCTCGAAGAGCCAGGCGAACTGCTCGTCGCCCAGGCGCACCTCGGCGGCGGTGGTGACGATGCGCATGTCGAGGCAATAGGGGATGCCGAACATCCCGGCGCCTACCCACGCCCTGAGCTGGCGCGCAATGGGGCTGTAGCGCCACATGTAGCCCGTCGCCATCTTCACCTGGTGGGTCTCGCAGGCGTCGAGGATGCGCCGCATCGAGTCGCTGGAGCGCGCACAGTGCTTGTCCAGGATGAAGGGCACGTGGCTCTCCGCGCACCGGACCGCAGGCTCCTCCACCTCGTCCGCGCGCAGCATGATGAAGCACAGCTCAGGACGCTCCGCATACAGCATGTCCTCATAGGAGTTGTAGACGAACTCGCAGCCCGACCGCTCGATGCGCGTCGGGTCGATCTCCACCAGCGCGATCCGCCCCACCGTCTCCGGCATCAGCCGAAGCGTGTCGAGGAACATGAATGAATGCGGGGAAGTTGTCCCGATGAACCCAATCCTCAGTGGCTCCACCATCTTTCTCCATTCACGCGGCAAGCGGCACGCGGGAGGCGGCACGCGGCACGCATCATCGCTGGGGGAATCTCAGCGCCTTCACCCACGCCACCCATTCCACCTCCAGCTCCGGCAGCGACTTGCCAGCCACGGCTGCGAGGGTCTTGGCGCCCGTCGGATCCTCCTTCGCGCCGTCGCGGAATTGCCGGTAGAAGCGCGGGAGGAGGCCCTTGTGCTGGAGAAACATCACCAGGTAGCGCGCCTCGGCGTAGTGCAGGCCCTCGTTGGCGCCGCGGAACTCGGCGTTGGTGGTGGCGACGAGCTTGGCCAGGGGCACGAGTTGGCCGGCGGCGATCGCCTTCTGGAGGCCCGGCAGGCGCCAGTTCACCAGACCCGTCAGGGCCGCGGGCGTGACGCTGCACTGCTCGTGGAGCGAGGCGAGGCCCTCCTCGAACCACGTCGGGCAGTCGGGGAAGTCCGGCTTCAGCAGCGCGTGGGTCAGCTCGTGCACCAGCGTGCCCGTGCCGGTGCCGACGTTCATCACCATCGTCTGGTCCCAGGGGCGGTAGTAGCCGTAGTGGCTAACGCTCCTGTCGCCGAAGATGCGAGCCGCGCCCTCGCGGTAGCTCGCGTCGTCAGCGAAGAGGTAGATGGCGATGGGATAGTCGGGCCTCTTCGTGAAGTACGACCGCCAGAGCACCTCGCTGCACAGGCGGATGGTGTGGTCGCGGATGGCGTCGAAGCGCGCCCGCGGCAGGTTGCCGGCGACGAGGAAGACGCCCTCGCGCTCGACGATGTAGTCGGCGCCGAGCTGCTGGCGCATCCGTGCGAGCCGCTCGTCGGCCCTCTTCTCTAGCTCTGAGGCGCCGCAGGCCGCTGCGAGCGCAAGAGCCAGCCCAACTCGCCTGGATATCACCACACTCAGCGTCCTGTGCGGCGCTTCGCCCGCCGCGGGGCCTCGCCGAGGGCCTCGATGTCCGCCAGGTCCCTCAGGCGGCCGGCGGCGCGCTTGTTGGCGATGTAGGCATCGCGCCCGATGAAGTGCACGGGAACGCCGCCGATCGCGCCCTGCTGCCTGCTCGCCCACGCGTCGTCCCACGACACGCCGCTGAGCGAGGTGATGAGGTCCACGCGAACGGGCGGGACGCCCAGTTGAACGATCTGGTCTGGCGCGGTCAACTCTTCGGGAGCGAGATTGAGCGAGGTGAAGCCGAAGTCGCCGAGCGCCCCCAGCACGCTGCGGGCGTTGGCCACATCGGGCTTCACCAGCAGGTCAATGTCGCCCGTGGCCCTCGGCGCGCCGTGGAAGGCCAGGGCGTACGCGCCAACGACCAGGTACTCAACCCCGTGGGCGTTGAAGCACTCGAGCAACTCTTTGAAGTCGGTGGGGACCTGGTCCATTGAATTGCGCTCGCAGGAAGTCCACGGCGGCGACGCGCTCCTCGGGCGGGCGCGAGAGCCAATAGTCGAGGTCGGCCCTGGCAAGCGATGGGTCGCGCAACTTCCTCACGACCACAACGGGCTTCATCTGCTCCACGGCGACACCCTCCGCGACGGGTCCGGCGCGGCTATACCCTTGGATTATACCCGAAACGCGTGAAGGCCGCGACAGCCATCAGGCCACCGGCGTGAGCTTCTCGACGCCGCGCATGTAGGGGCGAAGGACGGTTGGCACCACGACAGAGCCGTCGGCCTCCTGGTAGACCTCGAGGATGGTGAGCACCAAGCGTGCGAGGGCGACGCCCGAGCCGTTGAGGGTGTGGACGAATCGCGGCTTGGCCCCTTTGTCCTTGAAGCGGATGCCTGCGCGGCGGGCCTGGAAGTCCTCGAAGTTCGAGCACGACGAGACCTCGAGCCAGCGGCCAACGCCTGGCGCCCAGAGCTCGATGTCGTAGCACTTGGCGGCGGCGAAGCTCATGTCGCCCCGGCACAGCTCCAGCACGCGATACTCCAGCCCGAGCCGCTGGATGACCGCCTCGGCGTTGGCGACCAGCTTCTCGAGCTCGTCGTAAGAGGTCTCGGGGCGGACGAACTTGACGAGTTCCACCTTGTCGAACTCGTGCACTCGGATGAGGCCGCGCGTGTCCTTGCCATAGGAGCCCGCCTCGCGGCGGAAGCAGGGGGTGTAGGCCGTATAGTAGAGCGGCAGCCGCGCACCGTCCAGGACCTCCTCCCGGTGCACGTTCGTCACAGGCACCTCGGCGGTCGGGATGAGGAAGAGGTCGTCCACCTCGCAGCGGTACATGTCCTCTTCCATCTTCGGGAGCTGGCCCGTGCCGGTCATGGAGGCGCGGTTGACGAGTTTCGGCGGCCAGACCTCGACGTAGCCGTGCTCGGAAGTATGGAGGTCGAGCATGAAGTTGATGAGCGCGCGCTCCAGGCGGGCGCCGAGGCCGGTGTAGAGCGCGAAGCCGCCGCCGGCCAGCTTCGCGGCGCGCTCGAAGTCAATCACGCCCAGGCTCTTCGCCAGGTCCCAGTGGGGCCTCGGCTCGAAGTCAAAGACCCGCCGCTCGCCCCACGTGCGCCGCACGACGTTGTCCTCCGGGCCTGCGCCGGGCGGCGCGCTGTCGGCCGGGCAGTTGGGCACCCAGATGAGCACGGCGTTGATCTTCTCCGTGAGGGCGTCGAGCTGCGCCTCCAGCCTCTTGATGCGGTCGGAGAGCTCGCCGAGGAGCCTGAAGCTGTCAGCAAGGTCTTCCCCCGCCTTCTTCTTCGGGCCGATGGCCTTCGAGGCGGCGTTGTGCTCGCTGCGCAGCTCCTCGACCTGGGTGAGGAGCGCGCGCCGCTCGGCGTCGAGCGCCAGCAGCGCGTCAACGTCCACCGCCGCCCGCTTGTCGCGCACCGCCGCCTTCACCTTGTCGGGATTCGCGCGGATGAAGTCCATCGAGAGCATAGCATTTCCTTCCTCTAGCAGGCAGCGCGCATCCTGAACCACTCCACGGTCCGCCTCAGCCCCTCCTCGAGCGAGAAGCGCGGCTTGTAGCCGAGGAGCCTTTGGGCCTCGGCGATGCTCGCCTGCGAGTGCCTCACGTCCCCCAGCCGGGCCGGCTCGTAACGCGGCTCGATGGCCGTCCCCAGCAGCTTGTTGAGCAGGGCGACGAGCTGATTTAGGCTGTAGCGGCTGCCGCAGGCGACGTTGATCACCCGCCCCACCGCCTTGGGCGCCCCGCACGCCAACAGGTTCGCCTCCACGCAGTCCTCGACGAACGTGAAGTCGCGCGACTGCTCGCCGTCGCCGTAGATGACCGGCCGCTCGCCGCGGAGCATGGCCGCGATGAAGCGCGGGATGACCGCTGCATAGGCGGACGCTGGGTCCTGACGCGGCCCGTAGATGTTGAAGTACCGCAAGCACACGGTCTCCAGCCCGTAGCAGGCGGTGAATGCCTGACAGTAGTGCTCGCCGGCGAGCTTTGAGACCGCGTAGGGCGACAGCGGGCTGGGCAGCATCGTCTCGGCCTTCGGCAGGTCGGGCTGGTCGCCGTAGGCCGACGACGAGGCGGCGAAGACCACCCGCCTCACCCGCGCGTCCCGGGCAGCGATCAGCAGCTCCAGCGTCCCCGTCACGTTGGCCGTGTGCGTGCCCATCGGGTCCTCCACCGAGCGCGGCACGGAGGCCAGCGCGCCCTGGTGGAGCACGTAGTCGGCGCCCTTGACCGCCTGGCGGACGACTGCTGCGTCGGCCACGCTCCCCTGGACCAACGCCACCCTGTCGGCCATCTCGGCAAGGTTCTCGCGCTTCCCGGTCGAAAAGTCGTCCAGCACGCGCACCGTCTCCCCCCGCGCGACCAGCGCGTGAACGATGTTCGAGCCGATGAATCCCGCGCCGCCCGTGACCAGGTACGTCGCCAACCCGCCTCTCTCCTTCCCCTCTGTTTGGAGTGCCGCCTTCAGGCCGTCCGGATACGGGCTGAAGCCCGCACTCCGAACCCGGCCATTATAGTGGGGGGCGAAAGCCCTTGCAAATTGGCGACGATTCGCCTTCCTGCTATAATGTCCCCTCCACCCATCCGGAGAAGCAACCACATGGCGAGAATCCTGCTCTTCGACGCCGTGCCCCCGGCCTGGTTCGACGCCCTCGCGCAGTTCCTGCGCGCCCATCAACCCGAGGGCCTGCCGCTGGAGCTGGCCCAGCGTGCGGACGCCGACCCCGCCAAGGACCAGGAGCTGTTGGCCGGGGCACACGTGCTCCTCGTCGGCCTCCTCGGCCCACACGCGGCCGTGGGCGAGGACGCCCTGCGCGGGGCCGACGAGTTGCGCCTGGTCCAGAAGCTCGGCAGCCGCGCGGCAGGCATTGACCTCGCGGCGGCGCGGGCGCTCGGCATCCCCGTGAGCCTCATCCCCGCCCCCGCACACGTCGCCTGCGCCGAGCACGCGCTCCTCCTCATCCTCGCCCTCGCCAAGAAGCTCATTCCCGCCCACCAGCGGGTCGTCAGGCGCCCGCTCAGGGAGGCCGGCCCAGCGCCCCGGCCCGCCAGCGCCAGCGCCTATGCCTACAACTGGGCCGCCATCCAGGGCATCGCCCTCGTCGCAGGCAAGACCATCGGCCTCGTCGGCATCGGCGACATCGCCATCGAGCTCGCCCGACGCGCCAGGGCCCTGGGCATGACACTCCTCTACTGCGACAAGAACCCCCTCCCCAAGGACGAGGAGCGCGAGCTGGGCCTCGCACGCCGCGAACTCGACGACCTCCTCCGCCAGGCCGACTTCGTCTCCCTCCACGTCGCACTTACCCCCGACACCGCCAACCTCCTCAACGCCGACCGCCTCGCCCTCATGAAGCCCACGGCCTTCCTCATCAACACCGCCCGCGGCGGGCTGGTGGACGAGGCTGCCCTCGCCAACGCACTACGCGACGCCCGCCTCGCCGGCGCCGCTCTCGACGCCTGGGCCGTCGAGCCGACCCCCAGGGACAACCCCCTCCTCAAGCTCGACGGCGTAATCGCCACCCCACACATCGCCGCAGGCACCCTCTCCAGGAACGCCCTCTTCGAGGCAGTCCTCCCCAACATCCTCGCCGCCCTGCGCGGCGAACCCGTCGCCGGCTCCCTAACCCCCGACCTCGCCCCCAGGCCCGCGGTGCCCATCGAGCCCTCTCAGCCCAAGCAAGAGCCCCCCGCGCCCGCCACCCCGCCCGCTGAGCAGCAGCCGCCGAAGGCGACGGAGGACAGAGGACAGACGACAGCCTAGAACCGTCCTCGTCCTCGTCGTCGAATCATAGGGCGCGCAGACTCTCAGGAACCACCGGCGGCGGCCCTGGGAAGTGGGAACATTCGGGGGCGTTGGCCGTGGCCTACCCTCCCGAAGGTATTGGAACCTTCGGGAGGGTTGCACGGCGGTGTGGCGGAGGTGTGGGCTCGGCTCAAGGCCGTCCCCGCGCCGGTCGGCATGAGGCTTGGCTGTCCAGGGCCAAGAGAAACACCAATCCGGCAAGCGGCCAACGACTACTGAGGATGTGTGCGTGAGCGGAGCGCGGCGACTACGTGCTCGACGGATACGGCGGCTAGGCCCCCAGCGGCGGGGCCGCCGAGGATGGCGACCCGCTCCCCCCTCGGCGCCCAGACGGCGGGGTCGGTGGGGCCGAAGATGGCGACGGTGGGCGCTCCGACCACCGCGGCCAGATGGCTAACACCCGAATCGTTCCCCACATAGGCGCCACACGTTGCGAGCAGCCCAGCCAGGGTGGGCAGCGGCAGGTCAAAGGCGACGACGCCGACCCGCTCGCCAAGGGCGCGAGCTTCTTCGTCCCCCGCCTCGGCGGGACCGATGAGCCAGACGACCGGCCGCTTGAGCCGTCGGGCAACCTCGGCGAACCGCTCTGCGGGCCACCGCTTGAGGCGTCCGCCGCTGCCGGGGTGAATCGCCACAAAGTCCTCTCCCAGCCCGCGACCCCTCAGCCACGCGCGCGCGGCGTCGAGCCAGGCGGGTTGCGGCGGCAGACGCGGCTGGCGGCTCGCGGCCCGGAATCCCGCCGCTGCGGGAGCGCCCAGGAGGTGGTCAACGGTGTGCAGGCCCGGCGGGGGATGGGACGGCCAGGTGAGGACCGAGGCGACGCCGCTCCGCCGGAGGCCGTCGGCAAGCGGCGAGGCGGGGCCGCGGGCGAACACGATTGCCAGGCGAAAGCCGCGGAAGAGTTCGCACGAGCCGCCCTCGGCGAAGAGGCCGAGCAGCCGTGGATCGTCGAAGGCGACGTGATCGGCGGCGAGGCCACACTCGACGGCCAGGCTGAACGCGGGATGGCCGACCGCGGTGACGCGAGCGCCGGCGGCGGCGGACGACTCGAGCACTGGGAGGGTGAGGAGCGCGTCCCCGAGGGCGCCGGGGCGGAAGATCGCCACTTCATTCGACGACGACGACGAGGACGAGGAGGAGGACGACGAGGAGAACGAGGACGATGGGAGTAGGGATTCAGAGCACACGGCAGAGGAGGCACTTGAGGTAGCGGGATTCGGGGCAGGCGACGGAGACGGGATGGTCGGGCGCCTGGCTTCGGCGCTCGATGACCTGGACCTCGCGGCCGATGTCGCCGGCGGCGTCGTTGAGCATTGCGCCGAAGGTCGCGTCGTCCACGTGTTGGGAGCAGGAGCTGGTGATGAGGATGCCGCCGCTGTCGAGGCACTGCATGGCCACGAGATTGATGTCCTTGTAGCCGCGGAGGGCGTTGTGGACGTCGGCGGCGGAGCGTGCGAACTTGGGCGGGTCGAGGATGACGAGGCCAAAGGTCTGACCGTCGGCTCGCAGGCGGCGCAGCTCGGCGAAGACGTCGCCCTGGCGGAACTCGATGTCGTGGGCGCCGTTTAGCTCGGCGTTCTGGCGGGCGAGTGCGATGGCGGCCTCGGAGAGCTCGATAGCGGTGACGCTTGCGGCGTGGCCGAGGACGCGGGCGAAGAGGGCGAAGCCGCCGGTGTAGGTGAAGCAGTCGAGGACGCGGCGCCCGTCGGCGAAGGGGAGCATGGCCAGGTAGTTGGCGCGGTGGTCGAGGAAGAGGCCTGTCTTCTGGCCGCGGCGGATGTCCACGAGGAAGCGCACGCCGTGCATGGTGACTGGGACGAGGTCGGGCGGCTCGGGGCCGGCGAGGGTGCCGACGTGGGGCTCGATGCCCTCCTTGTCGGCCACGTCGGAGTCGGAACGCTCGAAGATTGCGCGGCGGGGACAGACGCGGGCGAGTGCGGCGAGGAGCATGTCCTTGCGGCGGGCGAGGCCGATGGAGAGGAGCTGGACGACGAGCCAGTCGGCGTAGCGGTCCACGATGAGGCCGGGGAGGCCGTCGCCCTCGCTGTAGACGAGGCGATAGGCGTCGGTGTGAGCTGGGAGGGCGAGGGTGTGCTCGCGGAGCTCTACGGCGAGTCGGAGTCGGCGCTCGAAGTAAGCCTCGTCAATCGCCTCGTCGGGATTCCAGGTGGCGAGTCGGACCCGGATTTGGGACTTGGCGTTGAAGAAACCCTTGGCGACGAATTGGCCGCGGTCGTCGAGGACGGCCACGAGGTCGCCGTCGGCGGGCTGGCCTTCGACGCGGGCGACGGAGCCTGAGAAAACCCAGGGGTGGCCATAGAAAAAGGGCTTGGCCCTGCCGCGCTTGAGGAAGACTGTGCTCATTGGGGGCCGCTGGGGGCGGGTTGTGGAGTGGGAGAGCTGGGGCTGGGAGAACTGGGGGCGGCTGGCGCTGGGGCTGGGGCTTGGGCTGGGGGCTTGGGGGCGGGGCGCTTCTTGCCGGCGCGGCGGTCGTTGGAGAAGGCGATCTGGATGACCTGGTCGAGGGTGTCCACGGGGAGCACGTCGAGCTCGGAGCGGATGTCGGCGGGCACGTCCTCCAGGTCCTTGAGGTTGCGGCGTGGGAGGACGATGCGGCGGAGGCCGGCGCGGTGGGCGGCGAGGACCTTCTCCTTGATGCCGCCGACGGGGAGCACGCGGCCCCGCAGGGTGATCTCGCCGGTCATTGCGATGTCGCTGCGCACCCGCTTGCCGGTGAGGAGCGAGACGAGCGAGGCGGCGATGGTGACGCCGGCCGAGGGGCCGTCCTTTGGGATGGCGCCGGCGGGGAAGTGGACGTGGATTTCGCGGTCCTTGAAGAAGTCTTCCGCGATCCCGAGCTGCTTGGCGTGGGCGCGGATGTAGGTGAGGGCGGCCTGGGCGGACTCCTTGATGACGTCGCCGAGCTGGCCGGTGAGGGTGAGGCGCTGCTGGCCTTGCATGATGGAGGACTCGATGAAGAGGATGTCGCCGCCGGAGGCGGTCCAGACGAGTCCGATGGCGACGCCTGGCTCCTTGAGGCGCTCGCGGGCCTCGAGCTCGAACTTGGGGGGGCCGAGGAACTTCGGGACGTCGGCGGGCCGAATGGCCTTTGGGGCAGGCCTGCCCTGAGCGACGCGCTTGGCGATCTTGCGGCACACGGAGCCGATCTCGCGTTCGAGGTTGCGGACGCCGGCCTCGCGGGTGTAGTGGCGGATGATGCGCTGGACGGCGGCGTCCTCGAAGGTCACGCCCTGGTCCTTCAGGCCGTTCTCGTCGAGCTGGCGCGGGATGAGGTAGGTCTTGGCAATGGCCATCTTGTCGTGCTCGGCGTAGCCGGGCAGCTCGATGACCTCCATGCGGTCGCGGAGCGCGGGCGGCACGGGGTCGAGGAGGTTGGCGGTGGTGATGAACATGACGCGGCTGAGGTCGAAGGGGACGTCGAGGTAGTGGTCGGTGAAGCTGAAGTTCTGCTCGGGGTCGAGGACCTCGAGTAGAGCAGAGGCGGGGTCGCCGCGGAAGTCGGCGCCCAGCTTGTCCACCTCGTCGAGCATGAAGACGGGGTTGTTGGACCCCGCGCGGCGGAGGCTTTGGATGATGCGACCTGGGAGTGCGCCGATGTAGGTGCGCCGATGGCCGCGGATTTCGGCCTCGTCGCGCACGCCGCCGAGGGAGAGGCGGACGAACTTGCGCTCCAGCGCCCGCGCGATGGAGCGGCCCAGGGAGGTTTTGCCGACCCCCGGCGGCCCCACGAAGCACAGGATGGGGCCTTTGGTCTCGGGCTTGAGCTTGCGGATGGCCAGGAACTCCAGGATGCGGTCCTTGACCTTGGCAAGGTCGTGGTGGTCCTCGTCGAGGACGGTGGCCGCGCGGGCGATGTCGAGGTTGTCCGTCGTGGCCACGCCCCAGGGGAGCGCGATGAGCCAGTCGAGGTAGGTGCGCGAGACGGTGTATTCGGCCGAGGCCGGGGGCATGTGGCTGAGGCGCTCGAGCTCGCGCTCGGCCTCCTTCTTGGCCTCCTCGGGGAGCTTGGCATCGTCAATCTTCTTGCGCAGTTCGCTAAGCTCGGCGCTGCGCTCGTCCTCCTGGCCGAGCTCCCTCTGGATCGCCTTCATCTGCTCGCGGAGGATGTACTCGCGTTGGGTCTTCGAGACCTCGTCGTGGACCTGGGTTTGGATCTTCGAGGCCATCTCGAGGGTCTCGACCTCGCGGTTGAGGAGCGAGACGATGCGCTGGAGGCGCTCCTTGACGTCGGCGATCTCGAGAATGGCCTGGCGGTCGGCCGGCGAGAGGTTGGTGTTCACGGCCACGAAGTCGGCGAGCCGCCCGGGGTCCGTGATGTTCGCCAGGATGATCTTCACCTCGTCCGGCACATTGGGAATGAGGGCGACCATCCTCTGAAAGAGGTCCACGACCGCGCGCGTGAGGGCCTGGAGCTCGATGGATTCGGTGACGGTCTCCTCGATTGGCTCGATGCGGGCGCGGATGAAGGGCTCTTCGGCGAGGACCTCGACGATGCGGGCGCGCTCGAGGCCGCGCACGATCAGGCGCGCGGTGCCATCGGGTATCTTGAGCATCTGGAGCAGCAGCCCCACGGTGCCGACCTGATAGAGCGCAGAGGCGCGCGGCTCGTCCTCCGTCGCCTCCTTGAGGGTGAAGAGGCCGAGGACCTTAGGCTCCCGCACCGCCACATCGTCAATGCACCGGAGCTGCTTCTGCCAATGGACCATCAGCGGGGCCACCATGTTCGGGTAGATCACCGCGTTGGCCAGGGGCAGGATGGGAATCTCGGTGGGCAGAGCAAACCGCTCGCCGTCGCCCGCATGGTTGGCCTTCGCCTGCTGCTCCATATAGCCGTCCCCCTGACTTTCTGCGGCGCAAGACGCCTTCCGATGCCCGACAGCGCAAGGGCGCTCGGCGCAGGCCCCTCTCACATGCGCAGGTGGGCGCCAACCGCGCGCTGGGCGGCCTCGCAGCGCTTGGGGAATCGTATGACGAGGAAGCCCTCGCTGTAGCTCGCCTCGGCCTCCTCGTGGCAGATGTAGCCTGGCAGCGCGATGATCCGCTCGAAGTGGCCGTGGTGGATCTCCAGCCTGTGGTAGCAGCAACGCGTGTCGCACCGCGGGTCGCGCCGCACCCCGCGGACCACCAGCGTGTCCCCGTAGAGCGCCAGCGAGATGTCCTCCTCCCGCAGCCCGGGCGCCTCCACCCGCACCACCACCTCGCCCTCCGTCTCGTAGACGTCCACCGGCGGCCTCCACAGGCCCGCATAGGCGGCCCCCGTGAACGACGAGGTCACGAAGAAATCGCTCGCCAGACGGTCCAGCCGGGCCTCGAGCTTCTTGAGCCTCTGGAGGATCTTGAGGGCCTGCATCGCCATGGCCACCCACCCCCACAACAAAACGCCTCAGGATGCCCGGGCGCAGCGCCAAGGGCGACGCCCGAACCACTGCCCAGGACTATAGCACATGCCCAGCGCCGTGTCAAAGCCCGCGGGCCAAACCCTGGGCCACCTTGTTGATCCCCGCAGCAATATCCTCGATGTCGCCGCGCTCCAGGTGCTCGTGAATGCCGACGGTGACCATCTGGCGGAGGACCTCCTCGGTCCGCGGGCACATGCCGGCCACGTATTCGGCCAGGCGCCCCCCGTGACAGCCGTCGAGCGGGTGGGCCGACGCGCCGAAGGTGTGTCGGCTCGCCAGCGGCTCCATGCACAGGTAGATCGGCTTGCCGATGTAGCCCTGGCCGCAGGGGATGCCCTCGGCCCTGAGCGCCTCGGCGAACCGCGCCGGCTCGGCGCCCAGCACGCGGAACCCATACGACCAGTAAGTGTGCCGCCCGCCAGGCGTCACGGGCGCGGGCAGGATGCCGGGAGCGTCGGCGATCAGCGCGCTCAACAGGTCGCCCAGCTCGTTGCGCCGGCGGACGACGTCGCCCACCTTGTCGAGTTGCGCCAGAGCCACGGCGCCCTGAAGCTCCGTCATGCGGTAGTTGAGGCCCAGGAGCACGTAGCCGCGCGCGCCCGGCTTGCGGGGCCAGCCCTTGTCGCGAAAAAGCGCCATGCGCTCCGCCAGGGCCGCGTCGCGGGTGATCGTCAGGCCCCCGTCACCGCACGTCATGTGCTTGGATTGCTGGAGGCTGAAGCAGCCGATGTCGCCGAGCGTCCCGCACAGCCGCCCCTTGTACTCCGTCAGGTGGGCCTGGCAGCAGTCCTCGACGAGCGCCACGCCGCCCCGCGCGGCCACCGCGCGCATCGCGTCCATGTCGCACGGGTTCCCGAAGAGGTGGACGGCGATGATGGCCCGAGTCCGCGGCGTGAGCTTCGCCGCCACGTCGCGCGGGTCCATGTTGTAGGTGTCGTCAATGTCCGCAAACACCGGGATGCAGTTCTGATAGAGGATGGGCGCGATGGTGCCGGCGTCGGTGATGGGCGCGGTGATCACCTCGTCGCCCGGCTCTGGATTCAGCGCGCCGAGGGCCACGTGGATGGCCGCGGTGCCCGACGTCGAGGCCACCGCCCGCTCGGCCCCGTAGAGTGCGGCAAAGCGGCGTTCCAGCTCCGGCACCATCGTCCCGCCCGGCCCGAAGAGGTTCTGCGAGCGGATGGCCTGGGCCGCCAGCTCCACCTCGCGCTCGCCGAAGGGCCGCCGCGGTGGAAACGGCCGCGTGCGCACCGGCGTCCCGCCGTCAATCGCCAGCTTCGCCATGCTGCTACCCGCCTGCCTGGTGGTTCAATGGTCACGTCTCCGACGACCACGGTCCCTCACTCGAGCAAGCCTGCTGGAGGCTCGGAAGCCCGACCCTCACCCTTCCCTCTCCCTACAAGGGAGAGGGGTCAACCCCCCTCCCTCTCAGGAAGGGGGGAGGGGGAGGGTCGGAGCCAGAACAAGCCATGGTCGCACGGCCAAACGATTCTGCTTGGTGGTTCAATGGGCACGTCTCCGACGACCACGGCCGCTCATTCGAGCAAGCCTGCCGAAAGCTCAGAAGCCCGACCCTCACCCTTCCCTCTCCCTACAAGGGAGAGGGGTCAACCCCCCTCCCTCTCAGGGAGGGGGGAGGGGGAGGGTTGGAGCCAGAACGAGCCGTGG
>Ga0101944_10001402_pt1 | contig 50749 bp, 43 predicted proteins | sample DewCreD2012metaG_FD_75245 | JGI IMG/M metagenome (GOLD analysis project Ga0101944, IMG submission 75245) | Hot spring sediment bacterial and archeal communities from British Columbia, Canada, to study Microbial Dark Matter (Phase II) - Dewar... ... | reverse complement strand
GCACGGCGCCGCGGCCTCGAAGCGCTGCTCAAGCAGGTTCTCGGCCACCGGCAAGCTGTGACGAGAGTCGGTCGCAACCTTGAACTTGCGCCGCTGTTTGCAGCGCAGCCCCAGCCGGCGACGGACACGCTTGATCCGGTGCACGCCGACGCGCACCCCGTGAGCGGCCAGCTCCCGCTGCAACCGCTCCGGGCCGTAGGTCTGCCGCGTGCGCTGGCGGGCCGCCCGGGTCTCGATCTCCAGCCGAGGCTCCTCCTGCGCTCGCCGCGAAGGTCCTCGGCTTCGACGAGCGTGAAACCCGCTGGCCGACACCCCCAAAACCCGGCACATCACCCCCAGCGGATCTTCCCGTCGCATCTGCTCGATCACCGCGTGCCTTGCAGCGACTCCTTGGCAAAGTACGCGGCCGCTTTTTTATATGTTCGCCCCATCCGAACCAGGGCCAACTCCCGCTTCAGTCGCGCCAGATCAAGCTCCACATCGGTCAGCGGCCGGCGGCTGGTGCCGATTCGTTCCAGTTTTCCAGCTTTAAAGGCTCGTACCCAGTTCTCCAAGGTCGATTTGGGTAGAGAAAGACGCATCGACGCATCGGCGACCGACAGGCCGCCTTCGGTCACAAGTCGTACCGCCTCCAGGCGCAGCTCCTTGGTGTATTTGCGGTATGGGACCTTTTCCATTCTGCCCCCCCGTTTGTGGTCGATCATCAGCGTTGGTGTTCATTTTTTCAGACTTAGTCCATGAATTCATAGCGTATCCCGCCTCTCAGACTGTCAAAACAACGGGGTCCACCGCCGATCGCTGTACATAAAAAAATATCACTTGACATTAATCATGTATATATGATATGAAAAACCATATATACATTATTAAATTGTAAATTAGGTTCAGTCAGCATATGAATTCAAAAAAGTATCGGCGTCATAAAATTTACGAAGAGCTCAAAAATCTCATTATTTTCGGCCGGTATCCGCCGGGGATGGTGTTAAACGAAAAGGAGATCTGCCGAACCTACAAGGTGAGCCGGACACCTTACAGAGAGGCCCTTTTTCGCCTCGAATTGGATGGTCTGGTGTTGATCAAACCCAAGGTCGGTGTGGTGGTGACTCACACCGACCTGGCCGCCTTAAAAGATATTTTCGAACTCCGGACAATTCTGGAGGGAGTGGCCGCTCAGCTCGCGTTCAAGCGAATCAAAACCGAAAGCCTGGCTGCCTTGAAGGAAGTGGTTGAGAAAATAGAAGCGCTTAACCCCGATGCGGATATCTTCAGCTATCTGGAGCTCGACGCCCAATTCCACAGGATCATTCATGAAGCACAAGGAAACGACCTTTTGAAGGAAATACTCGAGAAGCTTTACAATCAGTGCATGCGGTTGTGGAACACCATCGAGGCCCGAGAGCAAATGAGTGATCTGATCAAGTCATCGATACGCGACATCAAGAAAGTATACACGGCGTTTCTGAACAACGACGCAGACGAAGTTGAGCGATTGGTCAAAGCACATTTTTCCTCGTATCTCCTCACGCTGGTTTCTCACCTGACCGGAAGGATGGAGCATGCGGTTCCAGGCGGGGCCTAAGGGGCAATGTTGGTATGGTGAGACCATCGGGATCCTGATCCTGGACGCCCACTACCCATGTGTCCCAGGCAATGTGGGTAACGCGACCACCTTTCCTTTCCCGGTTCGGTATAAGGTGGTCAAAGGCGCCTCCATCGAACGGCTTCTCACACAGCGAGACCCTGCTCTCGTTAAACCGTTCATCCGCGCAGCGCTCGAACTGCAGCGGGAAGGAGTAAAGGCCATCACCGGGGCTTGCGGTTTCATGGCCCTCTTTCAGCGCGAAGTCTCCGCCGCATGCCGAATCCCGGTCTTCCTTTCGAGCCTTCTTCAAGTTCCGTTCATACTTCAGATCCTGCCGCGGGGTCGAAGAGTCGGGGTGATCACGGCCGATTCCCGGGCACTGACGCCTAAACACTTCGACGCGGTCGGGATTACATCGGATATGGCGCTTGCCATCGGCGGCATGGAGGGGAAAACCGAATTCCGGGAATCCATCCTCCAGGAGCGCGGAACCCTCGATTCCGATCTCATTCGGGAAGAGGTCGTCTCGGTCGCACGCCAATTAATTCGCGATTATCCGGATATCGGCGCGATCCTTCTGGAGTGTAGTGATCTGCCGCCGTATGCGAGCGCCGTGCAGGCGGAAACGCGCCTGCCGGTTTTCGATTTCATCACCATGATTCACTACGTCCATTTGTCCCTGGCCCAGAAGCCTTACAATGGGCTGATATAACAGATCACGCTCGATCTTTAAACCCGTGATGCCGCCATGTCAGGTTCAATGTTCTTCGATGTGCTGATCGTAGGAGTCATGGTGGGGGCGATATACACCCTCGTGACCATCGGTTACAGCATGGTCTACGGGATGCTGAGGCTCATGAACTTCGCCCACGGGGATGTCTATATTTTTGGAACCCTGCTTTGTTACACCCTCCTGACCAAGTTTCAGTTAAACCCCATTGTAGCCGTTTTTGCGGCTGCAGTCAGCGGCGGTGCACTAGCCGCCTTGGTCGAGTTTCTTGCTTACCGCCGCCTTCGCGCAGCCCAGCACCGCATGATTTCCATGATCACCGCGCTCGGTGCCGCCTACGTGATCCAGAACAACTCGGAACGCGCCTGGAGCAGCCAAGTTCTGCCCTTTCCTTCGTTGTTCCCGGCACAGCCGATTCGGGTCTTCGGGCAAGAAATCTCCGCCACGCACATTGTCACTCTGGTGATTGCGGTATTCTTCATCATCGGCTTCAACCTCTTCCTGAAACACCACCGGCTGGGCAAGGCAATTCTTTGCGTATCTCAGGACATCCCTACAGCCAGCCTGATGAGTATCCCCATCAACCGGATCATCACGATTGTATACTTCATGGGGGGAGTGCTCGGGGTCATCGGCGGCATCCTTTACTCTACATCGTACAATGCGATTTCAATCGGCATGGGATTCCGCGGCACCATCGTTGCCTTCACCGCTGCGGTCATCGGCGGGATCGGCAGCATGAGCGGTACGCTGATCGGCGGGATGATCTTGGGAATAACGGAGAACCTCATCGGCGTTTACGTGTCGAGCTCTTACCGTGATTCAATCACGTTTCTGATCTTAATCATCATTTTGCTGTATAAGCCGACGGGGATTATGGGGTCGGTCGAAAAAGATAAGGTATGAGCAGACGTTCAAGCCCAAGTGAACCGCATGCAAAATAAGCGAGCCTATGTCTACGGGGGCCTGTTGCTTGTACTGATTGCAGTGCCCTTTGCGCTGTCCGAAGAGCCCTATCTGCTCGCCATCATAAATTTTACGATCGTGTATGCGATTCTTTGTCTGGGCTTGAATTTGATATTGGGTTACGCAGGATTGCTTTCACTGGGTCATGCGGCATTCTACGGGATCGGGGCATATGCCACGGCCATACTGATGGCTCGTCATGGTTTCGGCTTTCTGCCCGCTCTCGTCATATCCGGGCTCCTGGCTCTCTTGATGGGTTTTGTTTTGGGCTTGCCGACGCGCAAGGTAAGAGGAGACTACTTCTGCCTTCTCACCATCGCTTTCGGCGAAATTTTTCGGTTGGTCTCGCAGGCATGGATCGACTTCACGGGCGGGGCCATGGGGATTGTTGGCATACCCATCCCGAACGTTCTCGGCTGGCAGATCACTTCCGAGACTGACTTTTACCTTCTCGGGATGGTTCTTCTGCTCTTCACCTATGTCACCCTCAGGATGCTGATCGCATCCAAGTACGGGCGCGCCTTTATCGCCATACGCGAAGACGAGCTAGCCGCATCCGTTATGGGGATCAACACCTCCTCTTACAAAATTCTGATCTTCTCTATCGGGTGCTTCTACGCAGGGCTCGCTGGCAGTTACCTTGCGGTATACCAGACGACGGTCACGCCCTCCAATTTCAGACTGGAGGAATCCTGCCTCATGATCATCATGGTCATCGTGGGAGGCATGGGGCGCCTCGAGGCTACCTTCGCCGGTGTTGCGCTGATGACCATCGCCATCGAGTTTCTGCGTCCGTTTGCCGAATACCGTCTCCTTTTGATCGGCGCGATCATGATACTGGTGCTGCTCTTCCGGCCGCAGGGCGTCTTCGGTGATTCATCCTTCAGAGATTAAAAACATGGTTCTCCTCGAGACCAAACACGTAACCAAGCGCTTCGGCGGGGTCACCGCGGTAAAGTCTGTCTCCATCACCGTCAACCAAGGGGAGATCGTCGGCATGATCGGCCCCAACGGTTCGGGAAAGACCTCATTCGTCAATCTTCTGTCTGGCATCTACAAGTCAGACTCTGGGGATATTTTCTTCGAAGGCGAACGAATCACCGGTTTGCCATCACACCTCATCACTCAAAGGGGCATTGCCCGAACGTTTCAAAACCTGCGCGTGTTTTCAAACATCTCCGTTTTAGACAACCTTTTGATCGGCCGTCACTGCAAGATAAACAATTCTCTCCTGACCGTTTACCTGAATCCGTCCGCATCGAGGAGAATCGAGAAAGACGCTGAGGCCGTGGTGCGATCCCTATTAGAGATGGTCAACCTTTCTTCCCGCGGGAACGACTTCGCCCGCAACCTGCCGTACGGATCGCAGAGGCTTCTTGAAATCTGCCGGGCCTTGGCCTCCGAGCCCAAGCTGCTCCTGCTGGATGAGCCTTGTGCGGGCATGAACCCCTCTGAAGTCGAATCCCTTTCCGCTTTTTTGAAGATACTCCAGAAGCGCGGCACCACAATTTTCATTATTGAGCATAACATCAAATTCATCATGTCCATTGCTGAGCGTATCCTGGTCATGAATGCAGGTGAGAAGTTCAGAGAAGGCGTCCCGCGAGCGATTCAAAATGATCCCCAGGTACAGAAAATCTACCTGGGAGATGAGGAAGAAAGCTGATGCTTTCGGTCAGGGGCCTGTGCGCTCAATATGGCAAGATCAAGGTGCTGCACGAGATCTCCCTCGAGGTGAAACAGGGGGAGATCGTTGGTCTTATCGGCGCCAACGGGGCCGGCAAAACCACCTTTCTAAAAACAATTTCCGGCCTCGTGCGTGCTTCTCAAGGGGAGATTCACTTCGAAAACCGGCGGATTGAAAACCACGTTCCCGATAGGATTGCAGCTTATGGGATTGCCCATGTTCCTGAGGGGCGAAAAGTGTTTGCCAAGTCTACGGTGCTTACGAACCTGGAGATGGGAGCATTCAGCCGACGCGATACCGCAGGGATCAAAAAGGACATTGACAAATACTTTGAGATGTTCCCCGTACTGGCCGATCGACGAAATCAGCTTGCTGGGACTCTGAGCGGAGGCGAACAGCAGATGCTGGTGATCGCACGAGGCCTGATGGCTCGGCCTAAACTGCTACTTTTGGACGAGCCATCCATGGGGCTCGCCCCATTCCTGGTAAACGAAATTTTCAAAACGATCCAGGCTTTGCACCGAGAGAACATCTCGATTCTGCTGGTCGAACAGAACGTGCGGAAAGCGCTGAAGATCACCGAACGGGCCTATATTATGGAGCTCGGCCGCATCGCATACAGCGACCGATCGGAAAACCTGTTGAACTCCGACAACGTTCGCAAAACCTATCTGGGAGAAACCTCAGGTGTTCCTTAAAGAGCATCGGGTTTCTCCAACCCCACAGGGGGGCGACCCGCAAGCAAAAAACGGGGTTTCTGGGGGGGTGGGGCGCAGACGCCTCCCTTATCAAACAAAGAAAGGAGAGGGGCGATGATCAAGAAAATTTTTGTAGTTGCCTTCGTGGCCGGCTTTGCCATGGCCATGGCGACCAACGGATTTGCGGGAGATGGAATCGACAAAACCAAGAAGACTGTTCATCTGGCGGCATTCGACTCCGTCACGGGCAAGTACGGCGACTACGGAACGGGCAACAAACGCGGGATGGAGGTCGCGGTCGAGCAGATCAACGCTGAAGGCGGCATTGCCGCAGGCCCCCTCAAGGGGTACAAGCTCGCTTTGGTTTTCGAGGACGACCGAGGAGATCCGAAAGAAGCTGCCAACATCGCCAAAAAGCTTTCGAACGGGAATTATCTTGCGGTTTTAGGACCGACCATGAGTTCCTGCGCTCTAGCGGCCACTCCGGTATTTGCGCGGAGCGGCGTAGGAAACATCATCACGTATGCTCAAGCCGTCACAATCACCGAGCAGGGGTTCACCAATATTGCACGACTCACATATACGACCAAGAGTGTCGCCCTGCACATGGCCGACAAAATCAAGAACGAGTTCAAGAAAAAATCCGTTGCGATCATCAGTGAGAATCAGGATTACGGCCAGCAGTTGGTGAAGTCCTTCAAGGAGCGGGCCAAGGAGCTTGGAATCGAAGTCGTCTCTGAGAGCGTGGTCGTGCCCGGCCAAGACGTCGACTTCAAATCGGTACTGCTGCAAGCCAAATCGAAGAACCCAGAGATGCTCCTCACATTTGTGACCTACAATGAGGGCGGGCTTCTCGTCAAACAGTGCCGGCAGATGGGGTGGGCGATTCCGATCTACGGCCCGAACTCGTTGACCGAGTCCAAATTTTTCGAGCTTGCCGGGGACACCGGAGAATTCTACCTGGTCTTGTCGCCCACGTTGGATGTGACGGGTCCTGCCGCCAAAAAATTCGTGGAACTCTGGAATAAGAAATACGAGGGGTTGCCACCGATGGCTGCAATTTACGGCTATGACGCCGTCATGGTGGCAAAGTCGATCATCGAAAACGGTGGAGTCGATCGCGCCGCTTTTATCAAAAACATTGGATCCGTGAAGGTGAAAGGGATCGGTACGCCGGTTTATGAATTCGACAAAACGGGTGAGGTCAAGCAGCCGGCCTTGATCACCATGACTGGGGCACAATTTGTAAAAGAGAACATAAAATAGAATGAAAAAAAAGCAGGCAACCTCGGCGCCGCGCCTCCATTAGGCGCCGAGGTTCACTCGCCGAGAAAAGCCGATGAATGGAAATCAGAGCTTCGATGTGACCATCGTGGGCGGCGGGATCATGGGCAGCTCGACCGCCTATCATCTCACCAAGATGGACCCGACCCTGAAGGTAGCGGTGGTCGAGCGCGATCCGACATATGCCCGTGCATCAACCACGCTGTCTATGTGCAATGTCCGCGTACAGTTTGCGCTTCGGGAAAATATCCAAATTTCGATGTATGCGATGCAGGTGTTGCAAAGCTTTGAAGAGGACATGGAAATCGACGGACAAAAGCCGAGAATCTTCTACCGCCGTGAAGGAAACCTCTTCCTCGTCAACGAAGAAATCGCCGATGAAGCCAGGCGTTCCTTTGACCTGCAGCAAAGCTTGGGGTGCCGGGTCGAGTGGTGGTCCCCCGAACAAATCAAAGAGCGCTTTCCGCTCTATGATTCGAACCGGTTCATCGCCGGAACATTCGGTCCGGATGACGGTCACTTTGATGCGTATGCCGCTCTCATGGCATACAAAGCCAAGGCCCGAAAACAGGGCGCAATCTACCTTGCGGGGGAGGCGGAAAGAATCCTCACTCAGGCGGGAGGTGTGCAGGGGGTTCGGCTGAAGTCCGGACAGACTCTAACATCGCCGATCGTAATAGGATGCGGGGGCGCTTGGACCGCGGAGTTGGTCAAGACGGCCGGCGTGATTTTGCCTGTTATTCCGGTTAAAAGACAAGTCTTCGCCTTCGATGTTGCCGTCAAGCCCCAAGGGCCGCTCCCCCTAACGATTCTGCCAAGCGGTCTGTACTTTCGAACCGAGACCGGAGGCTTGATCCTTCTTGGGAAATCGATGCCCGAGGACCCTATCGGCTTCGATTTCAGCTGGGACGGGCACCGATTCAACGAAATTCTCTGGCCGGAGCTTGTCGAATTCGTACCCGCGTGGGATCGTTTAAAGCTGGTGCGGGGCTGGGCGGGGCTTTACGATGTCAGCACCATCGACGGCAATGCCCTCATCGGCGAGTGGCCTGAAGTGAGCGGTCTCTATCTGGCAACGGGATTTTCGGGCCATGGCCTGCAACAGGGGCCTGCGGTAGGACGCTATCTTTCGGAGTTGGTGCTGGAGGCCAAACCATCGCTCGACCTCTCTATTTTCGGAGCCAAGCGAATCCTCGAGAACCGCCCCATCGTCGAATCCCATTCAAGATTCCTTAAAGCCGAATGCTCCATGACACGATGAAACGGATCGGGAAAATCCCGCTGAGGCAAGTACGGTGGCCCTCCGCGACCCGTTTATACGCCCCGCAGTCTTGGACTAAGGCACTCTTTTCCGGGCTCTTTGAAATTTTGCGTGGTCATATCGTGTCCTATGCGTCGGGTTGTGATCATACGGATCTGAGGAAATGGGTTGACACTCCCGAACGGATGAACCCCTCCGGCCCATGGCCGGTACCCCTAAAGGCCGGGCACAGATCGCCGTCCACCACCGGACGGGTTCCCCCATCCACCGCCAAGAGCGGGCGATAGGAGCCCCGGCCGGGTTTGAGGGGGGGGTAGCCGAGCCCGGCCCCCTCGTTCCTCTCCCCGAAGACACGGATCCCATCGCGTCGATCGCCACCGTCCGCCGGCCGTGCGCACGCGCTCACTTCAGCCGGTGACATCCGCTCCAGCCCCGGATTGTGCCTCCGGCGCATCTCCGCCGAGGCCCGAAGGTGGACGGATGGACAATCGCATGGTGTTTCCCGGGCTCCAAATCGGCGCCAAGGAGCCGCCCCTCCTCGCGCACCGAAACTTGCTCCAGCGCATGGAAAATCAGCGTCACTCGGGCATGCGACGTGACCGCTTTTCCGGTGAAGGCGTTCTTGGCTTTTCGCTGGGAGATGACTTTGCGCGGGCGGCCTTTTGGCAATGCCGTATTTGTACCCTATTTGACGATCCCTTCCCGCAGATCGACCACGGTGAGTCTTGCTGGATCACTCGTACAGGGCGCTTTCTTTCTGGTCAACACCCAATCGCGGCGCAATATCCGGGTTGAAAAGGGGCCTCTCGCGTCTTGACGGATTTCTTTTCTCTGGGTATGCGGCATTAACCCACGACCGGACCAAAAAATGAAGAGAGAGGAGGGGGGAGCTTGCTGGGATCGATCGCCGGGGACATGATCGGGGCACCTTACGAGGGGCATCCCACAGGACGAAAGGATTTCCCGCTCTTTTGCCCGTTTTCGCGCTATACCGACGATACCGTGCTGACCGTGGCGACGGCGTATTGCCTCCTCCACGGCACCGGGTATGCCCAGGCCTATCGACGCTTCGCCCGGGCCCATCCCGGCCGGGGATACGGCGCAGGGTTCCGGCGCTGGGCGTTTCGTGACGACGCAGGGCCTTACTGGAGCAAGGGAAACGGATCCGCCATGCGTGTCGCCCCGATCGGGTACGCCGCGGACTCCGTGGAGGCGGTGCTGGCCGAGGCGGAGCGCAGCGCCGCCGTGACCCACAATCACCCCGAGGGGATCAAGGGCGCCCAGGCCGTGGCCCTCGCCGTGTTTCTCGCCCGAAACGGGGTGGAAAAAGCCGAGATTCGAAAAGAAATCGCCGCGCGCTTCGGCTACCGCCTCACTCGGAGCCTGGATCAAATCCGAGAACATTACAAACCCGACATTACCTGTCCGGGGAGCGTGCCCGAGGCGATCGTCTGCTTTCTGGAGGCGGAAGGGGTCGAGGAGGCGATCCGCAACGCGGTCTGGCTCGGGGGGGATGCCGACACGCAGGCCTGCATCGCCGGCGGCATCGCCGAGGCTTTCTTCGGCGGTGTCCCCTCCGATATCGAGAGCGAGGTGCGGAAGCGGCTTCCGGAGGATCTCCTGGCGATCGTCGATGCCTTCTACGAGCGATACGTGAAACGGCAAGCCTGATTTTGCCTGCCTTCTTTTCTCCCTGGAGAATCCCCGGTCTGCGCCCGGACACGCGCACGCAAGGAGCCCGGCGCGCGCCCGCCCGCAGGGCGGCAAAACGCCTCCCCCAGCCTCCTCCGGGGCGACGCTGGGGGAGGCGATCCGTCTGTCCGGTTGACGCCCGGCGATCCCGGAGCCGACACGGAGAGCCCTTAAGCGGTTTGCGCCCCGCGGGGGCGCACGCTACTTCGGTGTTTCTTTCCCGGGCGGCTTTTCTTTCTCCGCGTCCTTCTCCACCGCCCCCCCGGCAGGCAGGGGGATGACGATTTCACCCTTCGCCCCCGTGAAGGCCCCCCGTTCGGGGCCTTCTTCGCGATGGTTGGGGGGGTGCCAGGGTTGCACGTGCCCACAGGCCGAGACCGCAAGCCATGCCAGGGCCGCAGCCGTGAGAAGGCACCGTTTCGGGAACACGTCAGCCATCAGAACTTGATCCTCGCCCCGACGGTTCCGACACCGATGTCCTCGACCCCCGGTCCGGAGCTGCGGTCCAGCGAGAAGAGGCGGTACTGGAGATAAACTTCCGTCCCGAACGGGTCGATCGCTTGCACCACGGCCGCGCCGAGGGAGTAGCCCTCGTCGTTTTCCGCGGGCAGGTTGTAGGATCGGGTGGCGTCCACCCCGAAGGCGGTGGGCCCCACATCGAAAAAGCGGGCGATCCAGCCGAGCTTGGCGTAGAGATTGGCGGGGTCGTCACGGTCGTCCCGCCGCAGCATGCCCGCCGCGACCGTGAGATTCAGTCCCGTCGCTTCGTGCAGGATGGAAAACGACCCATTGTAGCGCAGGTCGGCGCCGTTCTGATTCGGGTCCGAGACCGCGGCCGCGCCCGCGGCCTTGAAGCCCAGGCCCCGGCCCCCCCAGAAAAGCGCCGCATCCGAACGCTGGTTGCTGACGAGGGAGCCGGCGAGGTTGAAGCCGTGGAAGGCCGGGGTGTCGTAGCGCAGCCGCGACTGGCGGCTCAGGCCGTCCTGGTCGTTGAAGGCATCGGAGACCTTGATCCCCGTCAGCGCCTTTCCGTCTCGGGTGCGGAATTGGAGCCCGGCGACGATGTCGGCGATGCTCGAATACATGACGACATCGGTGCGGGAGAGATCGACCTGGGAGGTGTTGTTGGAGGCGGTGTCGCCTTTTCCGAGCGAGAGCTTGCCGTAGGCGCGGCTGTCGAGGAAGACCTCCGCCCACCGGCCCTGCACGTAATTTTCGTCCCCGCCCTCGTTCCCCTGGGTGACCGTGGAGGATTCGTTGGGGGCGAAGGCAAACTCGATGCGGGAGCCGAGCGCCAGATCCTCCGTCATCCGGGCGGTGCCGACAAAACGCACCCGGCTGTTGCTGGCATCGTTGTCGACGAAGTAGGCTTTGGTGTTGTCCCCGTCATCGACCAGGTTCACGGCGCGGTTCACCTGCCCGGACACCGCGAGTTTGACCCGCTCCTGGCCGGAGCTCACTTCGCGGCGGCCGCCTTCCGCGGCGGCGCGATCGGTCGCGCTCTGGGCCGGCGCGGCGCGCCGCCCGGCCTCGTCGGCTTTCCCCCTGAGCGCGTCAATCTGCTTTTGGAGCGATTCGAGGATCTCCGCTTGCGCCTTGAGCTCGCGGGATTGCCTTTCCAGAAGAAGCCGCTGTTGTTCGACGGTTTCCAGAAGTCTCCGCAGCCGGTCGCCGTCGACATCGCTCTGCTGCGCGAAAGCGGCGCCGCAGAAAAACAACGCCATCCCCGCCCAAAGCCCTTTTCGCCACATGGCGTGCCCCCTTTCCCCGGATTCCGGGTGATGCACTCCGACCGGTCCATGGCGTTCTGGCCCCCCGGGCCTTAGACCATCCGTGGAAAGCCATTGTCAACAACAATCGCCAGTTGCTTGAGCGCGAGGAATTGGCCAGGGGTGAAAACGTCATCCCGGCGGCATGCGTGCAATGGCACAATTCCTCTTGGACGCTGAAAGCTCGGGTCCGGCCGGCCTGTCGGTTAGGGCGGGCGGCACGGAAGCGGCCTTTGTCGCCTGAGGAAAGGCCTGACTTCTTGTCCGGGCGATCCGGGCGAAGAGGCGCAGCGCGTCTTGGCGGGCCGGGCCCGACCGTGGCCTAGCGGCCCCGCGCACGCCTCGAAGGCCGCGCCCGCAGGGATGAGACTTCGCCGCCGCGCCCCGCAGCAAGGAAAGCAACACTCGGCGGGGCCTCTCCCGGGCAGTTGACAAACGCCCCCTCCCGAGGATATCGACGCTGGACGACGGTTGGGGAAAACGGCCTGCCTGGATCCTTCCATAACCGGCGCGCCGCCGCAGGAGTGGCGGCGGGGCTGCAGAAAGGAGCGCAGCATGAGGAAAGAGGGCTTGTTGAGGGTTCTGGTCCTCCTGGTCGTCAGTCTTTTCTTCTTCGCGGGGGGCGGCCAGGCGGCCGACAAACCGGTCAAGATCGGTTTCGCGTACATCATGTCCGGCCCCTTCGCCACCTACGGGCAGTTTGCCAAGCAGGGGGCGGAGCTGGCGATCGAGGAGGTAAACGCCAAGGGCGGCATTCTGGGAAGGAAAGTCGAGGCCTATTTCGAAGACACCGCCGGCAAACCCGATGTCGGCATCCGCGTCATCCGCAAACATGTCTTCGAAAACGGCGCCGACGTGGTGATGGGGATCGACTCGAGCGGGGTCGCCGCGGCAGTCGCCCCGGTCATGACGGAGCTGAAAACGCCCCTCATCATCACCCACGCCGCCACCCCCGATGTGACCGGATCGAAGTGCAACCGGTACACCTTCCGGGTCTCGCTCAACATCAACCAGAACATCGCCATGGCGGCCGCCATCGCCGCCGACATGAAGGTCAAGACCTGGACCACGGCGGGTCCGGATTATTCCTTCGGGCACCAGTCCTGGGAGTATTTCCAGACCTATCTCTCCCGCAAGAAACCCGACGCCGTCTTTTTGCCCCAGGCGGAGGTGGCCTTCTCTCCCGCGGCGACGACCGATTTCTCCTCCTACATCACCAAAATCATGAACTCCAAGGCCGACGGGGTGCTGATCTCGCTCTGGGGCGGAAACCTGATCGACTTCGTGCGCCAGGCGGTGGACATGGGGTTCTTCGACGGCAAACGCGAAATCCTCATGACCCTGGGCGCGGCGACCGAGGTGCTCTACGCCCTCAAGGAGAAGATGCCCACGGGGATCTGGGTTGGGACGCGCTACTGGTTCTTGGCGAACGACACGCCCGTCAACAAGGCGTTCGTGGACGCCTACGTCAAGCGCTACAACGTCTATCCCTCCTACAACGCGCACGGCGCCTACGCCGCCGTCAAGGCCTATGCGGCCGCAGCCGAAAAGGTGAAGGCGGTGGACAAGGAAAAGATCGTCGAAGGCCTGCGGGGACTTTCTCTCGAGCTCCCGGTCGGCAAGATCACGATCCGCCCCGAAGACCACCAGGCCGTGACCGATGGTGTCTGGGGGAAAACCGCGGCCGACCCGAAGTACCCGATCCGGGTTCTCCAGCCGATCCGCAAGTTCACCGGCGCCGAGATCACGCCCCCCGTCGCCGAAACCGGGTGCAAGATGAACTGACCTCCCCGCGAGGTCGAAACGACCCCTCCGGGGCGGGCGGGATTCGCCGTTCCGCACCGCCCGCCCCGGAAAGGGCCGCACGCGCACGAGGCGACCGGTGGACGCCTTTCTCGCGAACCTCTTCAATGGGCTCTCCTGGGGGATGCTCCTCTTTCTCATCTCCATTGGGCTCACGATCATCTTCGGGGTCATGGGGGTCCTGAACTTCGCCCACGGCTCGCTCTTCATGCTGGGGGCCTATCTCTGCATGCAGTTCGTGCGCTGGACGGGATCCTTCTGGACGGGGCTCCTCCTGGGACCGCCGCTCGTCGCCGCTGTGGCGGTCGCCATCGAGCGTTTTTTCCTCCGGCCGCTCTACGGCCGGGATGTCAGCCTGCAGCTTCTTCTGACCTTCGGGTTGATGCTCTTTCTCGACGACGGCGTGCGCCTGATCTGGGGTGCGGCCTACCACGTCGTCCAGCCGCCCGATGCCCTCTCCGGGTCGGTTGCAATCTTCTCCCAGAGCTATCCCCTCTACCGCCTCTTTCTCGTGGTCTTAGGGCCTCTCGTCGGTCTTGCGCTGTGGGCCTTTTTTTCCTTCACCCTCTGGGGGAAACTTCTGCGCGCCGCCGCCATGGACCGGCAGATGGCCGAGATCGTGGGGGTGCGCGTCCCGGTTCTTTTCACGGCGGTCTTCGCCTTCGGCGCTTGGCTCGCCGCCGTCGGCGGCGCGCTCGCCGCACCGCACCAGAGCGTCGGGCCGGCCATGGGCGAGCGGATCATCATCGAGAGCTTCATCGTCGTCGTGATCGGGGGCATGGGAAGCTTCCCCGGGGCCTTCGTCGGCGCCCTGATCCTGGGGCTGCTCAACTCCTTCGGCACGACCTTCTTCCCCCAGGTGCAGATGGCGCTTCCCTATATCCTCTTGGCGGCGATCCTGCTCACCCGGCCGCGCGGCCTCTTCGGGGCGGAGAGCTGAGATGAAGCCACGCGCAGGAACTCTTTTCGCGGCCGCCGCCCCCGCAGCCTTTCTGCTCGCGGCGCCTTTTTTCCTCAGCACCTATTGGGTCATGATCCTGACCGAGATCCTCACGATGAGCCTCTTCGCCATGAGCTTCAACCTGCTCTTCGGCTACACGGGGCTTCTCTCCTTCGGCCAGGCGGGGATCTTCGGGGCAGGGGGGTATTTCGCGGTCTTGAGCCTGATCCACGGCCCTTCCTCGCTCTGGGCCGCCTTCGCCGCCGCCCTTCTCGGGTCGGCCCTGCTTTCCATGATCATCGGCTGGTTCTGCGTGCGGCGGGATGAGATCTACTTCGCCATCCTCACCCTGGGCTTCGGCATGATGCTCTTCACCGTCGCCCACAACTGGCGAAGCCTCACCGGCGGCAGCGACGGTCTGGGGGGGTTCACCCTGCCGCCGCTCGATCTTCTCTTCTGGCGGGGATCGCTCGCCGACCCGCGCCATTTCTACTTTCTCGTCCTCGGCGTCGTTTTTCTCGGCGCGCTTCTCCTTTACCGCATGGTGCACTCGCCCTTCGGGCTGCTGCTGCGCTCGATCCGTGAAAACACGCAGCGGCTCTCCTTCGTGGGGGCCGACGTGCGGGCGGTGCGTCTTTGCGCCTTCGTGGTCGCGGGAACCCTGGCCGGCCTCGCCGGCGTGCTCTTTGCGTTTTTCAACCGCATCGCCTCGCCCGAGATGCTTCATTGGTCCTTTTCGGGGAAAGCCGTCCTGATGACCATCCTGGGCGGCTCGGGGGTGCTCTTCGGGCCGGCCGTCGGTGCGGCGATCTTCTATGTCCTCGAGCACGTGATCACCGCCCACACGACGAACTGGATGGTGTTCCTCGGGGCGATCCTGGTCGTCCTCGTGCTCGCCTTCCCGCGGGGGGTTCTGGGAAGCCTTCTGCACCTTGCGGCAAGGCGCCGCGGGAGGCCCCGGCCGTGAGCGCGCCGATCATCCTGAAAGTCGAGGCGGTGAGCCGGAGCTTCGGGAAGTTCCAGGCCTTGCAGGGTGTTTCCCTGGAGATCCCCCGCGGGAGGCTCTGCGCCCTGATCGGGCCGAACGGGGCGGGAAAGACGACGTTTTACAACGTCATTTCGGGAAGGTACCGGCCAAGCCGCGGGCGGGTGTTCTTCGAGGGGCGCGACATCACGGGGCTTCCCCCGCACAAGCTGGTGAAGCTCGGGCTGCTGCGCTCGTTTCAGATCACAAACATTTTCCCCGCGCTCACGGTGCTGGAGAACGTGCTTGCCCCGCTCGCCGTGATGCATGGGATGAGCTTCTCCTTCTGGCGCTCGCTCTCCTCGCAGAAGCACCTCGTCGAGGAGGCCATGGCGATCCTCGAGCGGCTCGGGCTCGCCGGGCAGTCGCACCGCGAGGTCGCCACCCTCGCCTACGGCGACAAGCGGCTGATTGAGATCGCGATCGTCCTCGCCTGCCGGCCGCGGCTCGTTCTGCTCGACGAACCCACGGCCGGCATGAACCCGGAGGAAACCGAGCGCATGATCCGGCTGATCCACGAGCTGGCCGAGCGCTCGGAGATCACCTTCTTTGTGACCGAACACGACATGAAGGTCGTCTTCTCGGTCGCCCAGACGATCTTCGTTCTGAACCAGGGAAGCCTCCTCGCCCAGGGGACGCCCGAGGAGATCCGGGCGAACCCGGCGGTGCGGCAGGCCTATCTCGGGGGAAGCCTTGATGCTGAGCGTGCGTGACCTGCACGTCTATTACGGGGACAGCCACGCCCTGCAGGGGGTCACCCTCGAGGTGGGCTCCGGCGAGATCGTCTGCCTGCTGGGAAGAAACGGGGCCGGGAAATCGACCACCCTGCGGGGCATCCTCGGCGTCGTCCCGCCGCGGTCCGGCCGTGTGGTCTTCAACGGCGTCGCGATCACCGGCCGCCCGGTCTACGAGTCGGTGCGCCGCGGGCTGGCACTCGTTCCCGAAGACCGCCGCATCTTCGCCGGCCTGACCGTCCAGGAAAACCTCGAGGTCGCCTCGCTCCCGGCCCGGCCCGGGCAGAACGCCTGGACCCTCGAGCGGGTCTATGAGGCCTTTCCGCTGCTTGCGCGCTTGAAGCACCGCAAGGGCGGAAACCTCTCGGGCGGGGAGCAGCAGATGCTGGCCATCGCCCGGGCCCTGGTCGGAAACCCTCTCCTTCTCCTGCTGGACGAGCCCTGCGAAGGCCTGGCCCCGGTCATCGTGGAGGAGCTCGGCCGGGTCATCGCCGGCATCAAGCACGAGATCCCCATTCTCCTCTCCGAGCAGAACGCCCGCTTCGCCCTCTCGCTCGCCGATCGCGGCTACGTCATCGACAAGGGCGTGATCCGCTTCGAGGGGACCCGCCGGGAACTCCTCGAAAACCGCGAAGTCCAATCCCGCTACCTCTCCGTGTGACGACTTTTGCGCCAAACGCGAGGGAGGCGCCTTCGTCCGGCCGCCCGCGGCCTCAAGCCGCCGGCAGATGAGCCCGGATCGTCTCGAAGAGGCGGACCCCGATGGGGATGAGCGCATCCGGAAAATCGTATGCGGGGCTGTGGAGGGGAGGGGTGGAGAGGCCCGCGCCGATTCCGAACATCGCCCCCCGGCCGCGCGCCGTGAAGTGCCCGAAATCCTCCGACCAGCGAAAGGGCCCGGGAGGTGCGACCACCTCGAGGCCGAGATCGTTTGCGGCCCGGTCCACCCGTTGAACGGCCTCGGGGTGGTTGACCAGGGCGGGAAAGGGCTCCCGGAGGGCGATCGAGGCCTCCAGTCCCGCTTCCCGGGCGAGGGCGAAGAGCCTCTCGCGCACCGCGGCCGAGAGGCGTTCCAGGGGTTCGTCGCCTGCGGCCCGGAGGGTGAGGTGGAGTTCGGCCTCCCCGGGGGTGACCCCGAAGCCGGGCTCGCCCAACCGGGCGTGGGTCACGGTGACGAGGGAGAAGAAATCGAAGCCGGCGGGGATGCGGGGGAGTTCTTCCAGCAGGCGCGCGATGACGGGGGCGGGGGAGCGGGCCTCCTCCGGGTGGGCCGCATGGGAGGAGGCGCCGTTCAGGGCAACCCGCACCCCGACCGAGGCGCAGGCGAAGACCCCGGGCCTCACCAGGACCGTGCCGAGCGCTGGTCCGGGCAGGTTGTGCAGCGCGAAACACCAGTCCGGCGCCCAGGCGGCGAAGGAGGGGTCCTCGAGCATGCGCAGGGCGCCTTCTCCGGTTTCCTCGGCGGGTTGAAAGAGCAGCACGGTCCTGCCGCGCTCCGGGCGCCTTGCGGCAAGACGGAGCGCCAGCCCGGCGACGATCGCCGCATGGCCGTCGTGTCCGCAGGCGTGGGCGAGGCCCGGGTTCTGCGAGCGGTAGGGCAAAGCCGCCTCCTCGCGCACGGGAACGGCGTCGAGCTCGGCGCGGAAGGCGACCGTGGGGCCCGGCGACGTCCCCTCGAAGAGCGCGGCCAAGCCCGTCCCGCCGACCCCGGTGAGCAGGCGATCCGGCCGCAGGGCGTCAAGAAAATCCGCAAGAAGGCGCGCGGTGTCGCGCTCGGTTCCGCCCCGCTCGGGACGGGCGTGCAGGCGGTGCCGCAGCGCGACGACCCTGGCCAGCTCCTCCCCGGTGAGGCCTTCCCCGGGGTCCTTGCCCTGCAGGTCAGGCATAGCCGAGGAGCCGCGGGATCCAGAGCACGACGGCCGGGGCGTAGGTGACGAGCAGGAGGATTCCGATTTCGAGCGCCAGAAACGGCAGCACGGCGCGCGTCACCTCGGGCAGAGAAAGGCCCGTCACGCCGCAGACGACGAAGAGGCAGACCCCGAGCGGCGGGGTGAGGAGCCCGACCACGATGTTGAAGACCATCACGAACCCGAAGTGCAGGGGGTGGATCCCCACGCCCTGCGCCACGGCGAGCAGCGTGGGGGCGAGGATGATGATCGCGGCCCCGCCCTCGAGGAACATGCCCACGAAGAGCAGAAACAGATTGATGAGGAGCAGGATCAGGTAGGGGTTTTCGGTCAGGCCAAGAAGCATCGCGGCGATGCGGTTGGGGATCTGCTCGGCCGTCAGCACCCAGGCGAAGACGTTCGCCATGGCGATGATCAGCAGCAGCACGGCGGTCGTGACCGCGCCGTCGACGAAGACCTGTTTGATCCCGGCCCAGTCGAGTTCGCGGTAGACGAAACGCCCGAGGATCGCGGCGTAGAAGAGCGCCACGGCGGCGGCCTCGGTGGGCGTGAAGACTCCGCCCAGGATCCCGCCCAGGATGATGAGCGGTGCCAGGAGGGCCGGTCCCGCCTGCTTGAACTGGCCCCAGAGGAACGCCGCCGTGAAAGGCTCCTCCACCCGCGGGTAGCCGCGCCGGATGGCCATGAGGTAGGCGAGGCCCATCATGGAGAAGCCGATCAGCAGGCCGGGGATGATCCCGGCCGCAAACAACGCACCGATCGAAAGGCCGGTCGTCACCCCCATGATGACCATGAAGATCGAGGGCGGGATGATCGGGCCCATGGTGCTCGAGGCCGCGGTCAGCGCGGCCGAGAAGGCCTTGTCGTAGCCCGCCCGGACCATGCCCGGCACGAGCACCGTGCCGATGGCCGAGGCGTCGGCCACGGCCGACCCCGAGATCCCCCCGAGGAACATCGAGGCGACGATGTTCGTGTGGGCGAGGCCGCCGCGGATGCGGCCGACCAGGGCGTTGGCGAAGCCGACGAGCCGAAGGGTCGTCCCGCCGCGGTTCATGAGCTCGCCGGCCAGCACAAAGAGCGGGACGGCCATCAGGGGAAAGGAGTCGACCCCCGTGAACATGCGCTGGGCGATGAGGCTCAAGGGGACATCGAGCAACCAGAGGGCGGCGAGCGCCGTGAGCCCCAGGCAGAAGGCGACCGGGAACCCCAGGGCGAGGGTGGCGATGAACACCGCCGCGATCAGGGGGATCATGCGGATCCTTTTCCCCCCCCCGGCGGGGGTGCGCCCGGGGAAAGAAGCCGCAGCAAACCCGACAGGAGCTCGACGATCATGAGCGCGGCCCCGGCGGGGATGGCGAGGTAGGGGTAGATCATGGGGATCATCATCGCCGGGGATTTCTGCGCGGCGTTGAACAGGGCGAGGTTCAGGCCCTCCCGGGCGATGAGCGCGAGAAAGGCGATCAGGGTGAGGTGGAGACCGATCGCCGCGACCCGCCGCGCGACGGGCGGGAAGCACTCGACCAGGCTGTTCACCCCGATGTGCCGGCCGCGCCGCAGGGCGACGAAGGAGCCCACCATCCCCATCCAGATCATCAGGTAGCGGGCGAGCTCCTCCGACCAGGGAAAGGGCAGGTAGACCACGAAGCGGAAGAAGACCTGCAGGATCACCACGACGGACATGGCGATCCCCACCAGGATGAGCAATCGCTCCGCCGTCCGGCTCAAGGCCTCGCTTGCCCGGTCAAGCGCCCGGGAGAGTTTCTCCATGCCGCGTGCGGTCCTCCGCACGGGCTATTTCTTGATCTGGGCGTACTTCTCGTTCGCCATGCGGATGAACTCCTGGACGATCTGGTCCGCACGGTCGCCCACCTCTTTTTCGGCCTTCGCCGCGGCCGCGAGAATGCCGTCGGTCCACTCGTCGCCCGCCTTTTTGCGGATGAAGGAGAGCCCCGCCGGTTGGGCGATCTGCCGGAACTGGTTCAACTCCTCCGCGGAGGGCTTGTGGATCTGCATCCCCTGGGCCTTGAGTTTCTCAATCCCCTCGATGTTCGCCTCCTGGGAGAAGCCGTTGTGGGTGTGGGCGAGCACGACGGCCGCCTCGGCGACGATCCGGCGCTGCGCGTCGTTCAGCTTTTTCTGGAAGAAGTTCTCGTTCATGAAGACAAAAAGCGGGTTGTAGAGGTGGCCGTCGAGAATCACGTATTTCTGGACCTCGTAGAATTTCATGTCGTGGATGAGGACGATGGGCAACTCCATGCCGTCGACCACTTTCTGCTGGAGCGCCATGTACAGCTCGCCGAAGGCGATGGGGGTGGGGTCGGCCCCGAGCGCCTTGACCATCTCCATGTGGGCCGGGTTTTCCATGGTGCGGATCTTGAGGCCCTTCATGTCGGCCGCGCTCTTCATCGGCCGGTTGGCGGTGAAGTGGCGGTAGCCGTTTTCGGTGATCGCCAGCACGCGCACCCCCGTCTTGGCGAGAAAGGCCTCGCCGAAGCGGCGGCCGAAGTCGCCGTCGAAAACCTTCCAGGCCGCGGGGGCGTTCGAGAAGAGAAAGGGGATGTCGAAGACCACGGCCGGGTCGAAGAACCCCGGCACCGGGCCGCTCGAGAGGGTCGCCATTTCGATCGTGCCCAGGCGCACCCCTTCCAGGGCCTCGCGCTCGTTGCCGAGCTTCGAGGCATGGAAGGCCTTGACCTCGATTTCGCCCTGGGTCTGGGTCTCGACCAGGTGGCGGAAGATCTCGACCGCCTTGACGGTGCGGTTGGTGGGAACGTCGGGGCCGGCGTTGGCGACCTTGATCGTGATCTTGGCCCAGGCCGGGCCGCCGGCGATCAGCAGCAGAGCGAAGAGGAAAACGAAAATGCGGGCAACGGCTTTCATCGTCGCGACTCCTTCGGTGAGCTCCGGCCCCCGATGGGTTTCCGCATGCCCCGCCCGCGGGATCCCCGGGGGCCGATGGGGTCCTCGTCTGCGCGGCGGGGCAATCGATCCTTCAGCGTATAGAAAAGATTCGAAAGCGGTGTCAAGTGCCGCGAGGCTCCCCCCGGGTCACTCCAAGACGCGCCAGCGCTTCATGCGGCTTGAGCCGAAGAGGTTGGGCGTCTGGGGGTACTGCTGCGAGGGGAGCATGCGGCGGATCGCCTTGTACCAGCTCTGGTAACTCGCCCGCCCCGGAAGCGACTTCAGGGTCTGGAGGGCGACATAGGTGAAGGCGCCGTTCGGGCGCCCGGCAAACCAGGCGTCGTAGCTGTACTCGGTGTCCTGACAGCCGGCGAGGAGCAGTGCCGCGTAGCGGCCCGGCGGGCTGGAGCGGCGCAAGGCCCGGCCGATGCCGAGCTTCGCCGCCTCACGCCGGGAAAGGAAGACCGCGGGCGGCAGAAACCGGACGAGCCTTCGGGGGGCGGCCCTTCCGGGCATCGTGGGCGGGGTGAGAATGGGCGCAAAGCGGGCCACCGTCCCGGAGTGGCAGGAGTCGGAGATCATGACCAGCCGCACGCCGGGGGGACGGGCGCTGAACAGGTCGAAGAGCTCGTCGTCGGTGATCGGCCCGCGGCCGGCGATGTCGTAGGGGCAGAGGCATTCGTCGGTCCCGTCGGGCTCGTCGCCGTCCTCGTCGGGAACGAAGGAGCCGTGCCCGGAAAACTGGACGACGAGGCAATCGCCGGTCCGCGACTGCGCGAGCAAACGGCCGATCGCGGCGCGGATGCCGTCGCCGGTCGCCTTGCGGTCCAACAAGGTCTCGACGGCGAACCCGCGGGCGGTGAGCGCCGCCGCCCAGTCCTTGGCGTCGTTGACGCAGCCGGAGAGATCGCTTGCCGTCCCCGGGTAGTCGTTGATGCCGATGCAGAGCGCTTTTTTGGCCATGGCCGCCTCCTGTGCATGGTTGGGGGAAAGGGTTTCAGCGACAGGCCTCCAGGTAGGGACGGAGCCTCTGCTGGACCCGGTGACGGATCCACTCCGCGGGGCGAAGCGGTCCGGGGCGTCGCTCGAGCGCGTCGATTCCGTCGGGGATGAACTCTTTGACGAGTTCCTCCGGGATCGAGGGGGAGAGGTTGGCGAGCAGCCGGCTGCAGGCGGCCTCGACCTCCGGGCGGGCCCAATAGTAGCGGACGCGGTCGAGGCGGCTTAAGAGGAGGAGGGCTTCGATCTCCTCTTCCGAGCCGCGGTAGTGATCGCGCCAATGCCCGGGATGGTCCCGCATGGCGCGGGCGAGCACGGCGCGGAGCCCCGAAGGGGTGATCCCGGGCCTGCGCCGCGCGAGGGCGGTTTCGATCTCTTCGAGGAGAAAGAGCGCCTCGCGGTAGGCGTCGGTCAGGCAGGGGCCGACCTTCAGGATGAGGAAATGGTCGGCGACCAGGCGGGCGAGGCACTCCGGGGGCTGGTAGTCCGTGGAGTGGACCTCGTAGGTCATGATCCCGGGGAGACGGTCGTGGAAGGCCGAGAGCGCAGCCGCCTTCTCGGGCCGGTAGGGGAGGGCTCCCGTGTGGCCGAACTCGACGCCGGGCTGCACGACCACGGCGAGGAGCCGCTCCCAGACCTCCTCCAGGCCCGCGCGGCCGAGTTCCTGCTTGACCCGTGCGAGGAATTCGGCTACGTGCTCCGGCCGGGTCACGGCGATCTCCTCGAGCGGGCCGGCGCGGCCGCCCGGCGGGGGGACCTCGGATCCGACGACGTACAGGGGAAGGGGCGCGCCGGCCGGCAGCCGGGAGGCCTCTTCTTCGGCCGCCCGGCAAAGGATCGCGGTGCGGCGGGCCGTGGCGGCAAGGTCCGGGCCCGAGGGCGGGTCATCGGCGCAGGCGGCCGAGAGGTCGAGGTGGAGTTTCCGGAAGCCCGCGGCCACGCATTGCCGCGCGAGCTCGGCCGCGTGGTCGACCGCCTGGGCGGCGGGCCGGTTTCGCCAGACGTAGGGGCCGAGGTGGTCGGCGCCCAGAACGAGGCTGTTTCTGCCCAGGCCCAGGCCCTCCGCCAGGGCGGTCAGGCGGGAGGAAAACGCGGCAGGGGTCATCCCGCTGTAGCCGCCTTGCGGGTTCACCTGGGCGGCGGTCGCCTCGACCAGCAGCGGCAGCCCCTCCTCGCGGGCGAGGCACACGGCGGCCGCCAGGACCTCGGGATGGGAGGAACAGATCGAGACGACCCCGCCCCGGCGACCGGCCCGGTGATCGGCTTTGAGCTGTTCGAGAAAGGACGACATCCGGGACCGGCCTCGAAAATCTCCCCCGTCGGCGTTACCTTAGTGCGGTTTGCCTCGGCCGGTCAACGGCCGGGTCGATTCCCGGTTGCGAAAGGCCCATCATGGCCCGTGTGACGATTCCGTTCGGTGGGAAGCCTCTCTCCTTCGACGTGCCCGACAGGAACCTGGCCGAGGTGCTGGGTCCCAACCCCTCGGTGCCGCTCGACGATCTCGCGGCCGCCATCGAGGCCGCGCTCGCGCGCCCGATCGGGCAGCCGCCCCTTGAGGAATGGGTCCGGCCCTCGGACCGCGTGTTGCTGGTCAGCGACGACAACACCCGCCTTACCCCCGTCGACCGCATGATCCCGCCCCTTCTTGCGCGGCTGAACCGTGCGGGGGTGCCCGACGAGCGCATCGGCTGCATCCTCGCGCTCGGCACCCACCGCTACATGACCGAGGAGGAAATCCGCGCCAAGGTGGGCGATGCCGTCTTCCGGCGCATCCGGGTCTTCAACCACGAGTGGCGAACCCCGGAGCGGCTCGTCGATCTCGGCCGCTCGCGCGCCGGGACGCCGCTTCAGGTGAACCGCGCCGTCACCGAGGCAGATGTCGTGATCGGGCTCGGGGCCATCGTCCCGCACCACATCCCGGGCTACTCGGGCAGCTCGAAGATCATCCAGCCCGGCATCTGCGGGCCGAAGACCACGGCCGAGACGCACATGCTCTCCTGCGAGGGCGGGGGGGATTCGTTTCTCGGAATCGAGGACAACCCCGTGCGCCGCGACATGGACGACATGGCCGACCGCGTGGGGATGAAGACCATCTTCAACGTGGTCATGGACAGCGAAGGCCGGGTGACGGGGGTCTTCTTCGGCGCGATGCGGGAGGCCTTCCGCGAGGGGGTCGCCGCGGCGCGGCGCATCTACGGGGTCCGCTACCGCGTGACCCCCGACGTCGTGATCGCGAACTCTTTTCCCTGCGACCTCGATTTCTGGCAGTCCCACAAGGCCCAGTACCCCGCCCAGCGCATGGTGCGGCCGGGGGGGACGATCGTGCTTTGCACCCCCGCGCCCGAGGGGGTGAGTCCCGTGCACACCGACCTTCTCGACTACACCTTTTGGCCCTCGGCGGACATCAAGGCCGCCTACCGCGAGGGCCGGCTCAAGAACGGGGTCGCCTGCGCGCTCGCCGTGGCCTGGGCGCTGGTCCGGGAAAAGGCCTCGGTGATCACCTTTTCGCCGGGGATCCCCGAAGAGCACAAGAAACGGCTCGGCCACACGCATGCCCCCGACATCGACTGGGCCGTGCGGGAGGCCCTGAGAAGGCAGGGGCCCGAGGCCCGCGTCGCCGTGCTGACGCACGCGCCCGACCTGCTTCCGATCCCGGCGGCCTGAGCGGGTCGGGGGCGGGGTATCGGCCTCGACCCGGCCTTCCGGCAAACAAGGAGACGAAACGCATGAAACGGCTGCCCATCGTCGGCATCAGCATGGGGGACCCCGGGGGAATCGGCCCCGAGATCTGCGCCAAGGCGCTCGCTGCGCCGGAGATCTACAGCCTCTGCCGGCCGCTGGTCGTCGGCGACGCCCGGGTGATCGCCGACGCGGTGCGCTTCAGCGGCCTCGATCTCAAGACCGCCCCCTGCCGGCGTGTCTCCGAGGCGCGCTTTGCCCGCGGGACGATCGATGTCTTCGACCTCGAAAACCTCCCGCTCGAAAAGCTCCGCCACAAGCAGGTCACCGCCGAGCAGGGGAAAGCCTCCTTCGAGTACGTGGCCAAGGTGATCGAGCTCGCCCGCGCCGGCGAGATCGACGCCACCGTGACCGGGCCGATCAACAAGGCGGCGATCAACGCCGCGGGGTACCATTACGCCGGGCACACCGAGATCTACGCCGAGCTGACCGGGACCCGGAACTACTCGATGATGCTCGCCGAGGGCGACTTCCGCGTGGCCCACGTCTCGACCCACGTCTCGCTGCGCGAGGCCTGCGAGCGGGTGAAGCGCGGCCGCGTCCTCGAGGTGATCCGCCTCGCCCACGACGCGCTCAGGCGCCTGGGGATCGAAGCCCCGCGGATCGCCGTGGCCGGGCTCAACCCTCACTGCGGCGAAGGCGGGCTCTTCGGCCGCGAGGACGACGAGGAAATCGCCCCGGCCGTGGCCGACGCCCGCGCCGCGGGGATCAACGCCGAGGGGCCCCTCCCGGCGGACACGGTCTTCTCCAAGATGCGGGGCGGGATGTACGACCTCGTCGTCGTCATGTACCACGACCAGGGGCACATCCCCACCAAGCTCGTGGGCTTCCAGTTCGACGCCCGGACCGGGGCCTGGGGGCAGATGGCGGGGGTGAACGTGACGCTCGGGCTCCCCATCATCCGCGTTTCCGTCGACCACGGCACGGCCTTCGGCAAGGCGGGCGAGGGACGCGCGAACCCGCAGTCGATGATCGAGGCGATCCGCTTGGCGGCCCGGCTCGCGGGCGGCCCGGCGCGTCCCTGAGAGGGGGGCGATGCCCGCGCGGCCGCAAACGCCTCAGCCGACCACGCGCAGAAACTCGACGTACTTGACCCAAACGTTGCCGTAGCGGTCTTCGGCGACGAGGCGCAGGGGAAACCCGTGCGGCTCGGGGAGCGGGGCGTCGTCGATCGCCCAGGCGAGAAGCAGGCGGTCCTCGGCCACCTCCGCGAGCGGGAAGCGTTCGACGCGGCCGCCATAGGCATCGGGGCGGGTGGCGATGTCGACGAAGCGCGCCCCCGGCCGCCTTCCCGCGCGCTCGAGGATCTCGACCGGGCGCACCCCCTTCCAGAGCGCAAGAAACGAAAACGTCCCGGGGCAGACGAGCAGCACGCGGCGCTCGACGGCGGGCAGCGCGGTCAGGGCGGCGTAGTCGAGCCGCAAGGGCCGCTCGACCAGGCCTTCGACCGCCAGCCGGAAATCTTGGGCGCTGACAGGGCTGTCGCGCCGGCCCATCACCCCGCGCAGCTCGGCCGGGGTGAGCTCAAGGTGGCGGATGTCGAGATGGGCCGGGTTGTCATCGACCAGCGTCGCCGCCGAGGTGCCGGCCGGCAGGACGCGGCGGGGGGCGGGGGAGGCGGCGGCCCCCGGCCAGGCCCGGAGGCCGGCGAGGCATCCCGCCCACGCGAGGAGCCGGCCGAGGAAGCGCCTTCGGCCGGGGAGCGGCGGCTGCGGCACCGCCGGCCCGCTTGCCTTTTGACGCCGCTGTGGTAGGGTTTCCATGCCCGGCCACGGTAGCAGAGCCCCGCGCGGTTTCCAAGCCCCCGGAGGCGGCGTGATCGACGACCGCACCCAGTGGAACGAAAGATACCGCAGCCGGCCCCATCCGCAGGAGGCCGCGGCCATCGTCCGCGAGTATGCCGGCATCGCCCCCGGCCGGCGCGCTCTCGACGTGGCCGCCGGCAACGGCAGAAACGCCCTGTTCCTCGCCGCCGCGGGATTCACGGTCGATGCCCTGGACATCTCCGACGAGGGGCTCTCGCGCTTCGCGGGGCTCAGCCCCCGGGTGCGTCCGGCCTGCGTGGACCTCGACCGTTTCGACATCCCCCGCGGGCGCTACGACCTGATCGTCAACATCCTCTACGTGAACCGCAGGCTCTTTCCGGCGCTGCGCGAAGGCCTGCGGCCCGGCGGGGTGCTCATCTTCGAAAGCCTGCTCATGCCCGCCGACCCTGCGGAAGCGGCCGGCCGCCGCCTGGATTACTACCTGAGGGAAAACGAGCTGCTGCACAGCTTTCTATCGCTTCATCTTCTCTTCTACCGCGAGGCGGAATCGAAAGGGGAGGAGGAGCCGCCGCGGCGGCTCGCCTCGCTCGTCGGCCGCCGCCGGCCGGGGGACTGAAGGATGTGGCAGAGCGCCTGCGGCGTCCTTTTCTTTCTGCTGCTCGCCTGGGGGCTCGGTGAACAGCGCCTGCGGGTGAACCCCCGGCTCGTCGTGAAGGGGCTCCTCCTCACCTTCGCCGGGGGGATCCTCCTTTTGAAAGTGCCGCTCGCGCGGGATTTCTTTTCGCTCCTCAACCGCCTGGTCGTGTCGCTCCAGGAGGCCTCGCTCGCCGGCACCTCCTTCGTCTTCGGCTACCTCGGGGGCGGGCCGCTGCCCTTCGCCGAGCCCTACGCCGGGGCGGGGTTCATCCTCGCCTTCCAGGCCCTGCCCATGGTGCTTCTCGTGAGCGCCCTCTCCTCGCTTCTTTTCTACTGGAACATCCTCCCCCTCGTCGTGCGCGCCTTTTCCTTCGGGCTGAAGAAGACGCTCGGGATCGGGGGGGCCGAGGGGCTGGCGAACTCGGTCAACGTCTTCGTCGGCATGGTGGAGGCCCCGCTTTTTATCCGCCCCTACCTGCCGCGCCTCACGAGAAGCGAGCTCTTTTCGGTCATGACCTGCGGCATGGCGAACATCGCCGGAACGGTGATGGCGCTCTACGCGGCGCTGCTTCGCGAGCGGGTGCCCGACGCCCTGGGCCACATCCTGGTCGCCTCGCTGCTCAGCCTGCCCGCCTCGATCACCGTCGCGAAAATCATGATCCCGGAGACGGAGACGGTCACCGAGGGCGAGGTGCGGCCGCCCGAGGCCGCCTCCGGCGCCATGGACGCCGTCACCCGGGGGACGGCCCAGGGGATCGAGCTTCTGGTCCAGATCATCGCCATGCTTGTCGTTCTCGTGGCCCTCGTCCACCTCGTGAACCTGGGCTTGGGTCTGCTGCCCGCCTGGGGCGGCGCGCCCGTCACGTTGCAGCGGATCCTCGGGGCGCTGATGGCGCCGGTCTGCTGGCTGATGGGCATTCCCTGGGCCGAGGCCCAGGCCGCCGGCGCCCTGATGGGCACGAAGACCGTTCTGAACGAGCTGATCGCCTACATCGAGATGGCCCGCCTGCCTCAGGGGGTCCTGGGCGAGCGAAGCCTCCTCATCCTGACCTATGCCCTGTGCAGCTTCGCCAACCCCGGAAGCTTGGGGATCCTGCTCGGCGGCCTGGGGGCCATGGCGCCCGGGCGTAGGCCGGAGATCGTCGCGCTCGGCATGCGCTCGCTTCTTTCCGGGACCCTCACCTCCTGCCTCGTCGGCGCCGTCATCGGCACCCTGACCGCCTGACCCGGCAAGGGAAACGAGGGCAAGGGCCGAGAGCGCCGGCAAGCCGCCCCGCCCTTGACACCCCTGAGCGAAATTGCTTACAGTCGCAGCTCAAGCTGACCACCCACGAGGAGGCCCCCATGACGGTGTTCGAGTGCGAAAATTGCGGCAAGCGCGTGGAGTCCGCCCAGGCGGAGAAAGGGGTGCCCGAGTGCTGCGGCCGGCCGATGCGCACGACCGAAAAGCTGCCCGTCTGCGACCTGAGCAACACGGCGGAGCATTTCCGCTTTCACCGCGACGACGACGCCTGCGACGACGGCCGCGGCGGCGGCAAGTGAGTCCGAAGCCCCCGGAAGGCCGGGGGCGTGAATGTCTTTCGGCCGGATCGGGCGGCGGAGACGCCGCCCGATCCTTTTCGGGGAAAGGGGGGGGAACCGTGGTCTACGAACGAATCCTGTACGAAACACGGGCGGCGGTCGCCTATCTCACGCTCAACCACCCGCAGCGGGCCAACGCGCTCTCCCGCCGCATGATCGCCGAGATCACCCACGCCCTGCAAGGCGCAGCCGCCGACGAGGAGACCCGCGTGATCGTGCTGCGCGCGGCGGGCCGGCATTTCTGCGCCGGCCACGACCTCTCGGAGATGGCGGGCGCCGGGATGCGCGAGGCCCGCGAGATCTTCGAAAACTGCAACCGCATGATGCAGCTGCTGCACGACATCCCCCAGCCCGTGATCGCCCAGGTGCAGGGTACGGCGACGGCGGCCGGCTGCCAGCTCGTCGCCTGGTGCGACCTCGCCGTGGCCGAGGAGGGCGCCAAATTTGCGACCCCGGGGGTGCGGATCGGCCTTTTCTGCACGACCCCCATGACCGCGTTGAGTCGGGCCATCGGCCGCAAGGCGGCGCTCGAGATGCTCCTCACGGGGCGGGAGGTGCCGGCGGCGGAGGCCTGCCGGCTGGGGCTCGTCAACCGCGTCGTTCCCGCAGAGCGGCTGGCGGCCGAAACCGACGCCCTGGCCGCCGAGATCGCCCGGGCGAGCCGCCTTGTGCTCGCCATCGGCAAGCAGGGCTTCTACGCCCAGGTCGACGCCCCCGACGAGACGGCGCTCCACTACGCCAAGCACACGATCGCGCTCAACCTGCTTGCCGAGGATGCCCAGGAGGGGATCCGCGCCTTTCTCGAGAAACGCCCCCCCGCCTGGAAGAACCGCTGACCGGGAGGAAACCCGGGGAAAACCGGCGCCGCCGGCCGAGAAGCAGGCGGCGGCCTGCGACGACGCCTGAGGCCTTGGGGGGGGTCGGAGAGGAAAGCGCCCTTTCGGCTACCGCGGGAGGCTCAAAACGGCCAGAAGCGGTTGTCGTGCCAGACCGACTCCGTGATCTCGCGGTCGATCTGTGCGAGAAACTCGAGGTGGGCCGATTCCCAGCGGGCAAGCCACTCGTAGAGGGACTTCTCGTCCGGATCGACCGCCTCCGCCGCGCGCTTCGAGTAGAGGGCGACCGCCGCCTGTTCCATGCCCATGGCCGCGGCCACGGCCGCGGCCTCGAACTCGGCGGCCGCGATCTGCCGCCGGACCTCGGGCCGGAGCACCTCGGCTGCGGCATGGAATCCCTCCGCCCCGGCCGCGGCCCCGGCCTGGAAGCGCCCGCCCTTCAGGTAGGCCTTGAACTGCTCCGAGAGCAACCGGATGTGCCGGTCCTCTTCCTCGGCCATCAGCCGGAAAAAGTCGGCGACGGGCTTCGAGCCCGCCTGGGAAGCCACCTTGCCGTAAAAGGCCTTGCCTCGTTTCTCGAGAAGAAGCGCGCTTTTGAGGATCTCGATCGCCCGGTCTTCGCTCATGAAGCCCTCCCGCGGTGAAGTGAGAGCCCACGATAGCCATCCCGCGCGGCGAAAGCAAGAAGCCCGGCGTCAGTCCGCCCTTTTCGCGGCGCCGGCCGCGGGGACTCCCGGCGCGCGGTAGGCGGCGAGCGCCCAGAGACCGCTCCGCGCCTCGCGGCGCAGGATGTAGACGCCCTGGTCTTCGGCCCGGATTTTCACGTGATCGAAATCCTCGCCCGCCCAGCGGTCGAGCACCTCGAGGACGGCGAGCCTTCTTTCCCCCAGCCAGATTGCCCGCGGCGAGAGCCGGTCGCGACCGCCGCGTTCGTCGTCGTTCAGTTCGACCCGGAGTTCCATGCGCCTCTATCTCCTCAGCGACTCAGGCTGCGGCCGCGCGGGCGGGGGGGAGCGGCCTTGAAGCCGAAACGAGAAGTCCGCAGGCGACCGCGTAGCAGGCGAGGCCGGCGATGAACAGGCCGTGGAGGCCGATCTCCATCGCGATCCCGGCCGAGGCGATGGACGCGACGGCCGAGGCGCAGCCGTTGGCCGCCCAGGCATATGCTTTCTCCCGCGGCCGGGGGACGAGATGGCGCAGGGCCGGGGCGAAGGGAAGGCCCAGGGCGAAGCCGGAAACGAGGATCATCCCGCAGTGGGTGAGAACCCGAACCGGCGCCTCCCGGGCGGCGACGAGGGAGAGTGCGGCGAGTGCCGCCGCGGCCGGCAGGGCGAAGCCGGCCCCGGCCAGGGCCGCCGCCCGCCCCAGTCCTGCGGCGCCGATGCGGCCGGAGGCGAGCCCGCCGAGGCTCGAGGCGACGAGAAACCCGCCCAGGGTCAGAACGAGGCTGATCCCCGGGTCCCCCAGCCAGAACGTGCCGACGTGCAGAAAGAAAAGCTCGGCCAAAAGAAAGCCCCCGCCCAGGGCAAGGAACGCCAACACACCCGCCGCCTGCGGCCGCAGCGGTTTGCGCGCGGGGAAACGAAGGGGCAGGAGAAGCAAAACGGCGCCGGCGCCGATAGCCCCGGCCAGGGTCACGGCGACGAGGATTTCGCCCGACCAGCCGAGGACGTGGGCGCGGCCGCCCGTTGCGCGGTAGAGATCGGCGAGGCGGCTCCACTTGAGCTGGTTTCCGGGAAAGGGTTGCAGATCGCTCTGCGGGGCGGCGGAGAGGAGGGCGCCGCGGAAATAGGCTTCGGCCGCGCCCCGCTCCCAGGCTTCCTCGAGCCGCCGGTGCTCCTCGAAGAGATAGGGGCGGTCGAAGGCGTGGTAACGGTTGGCGAGCCCCGGGTCCGCGTTTCGCGCATAGACGAGATCGAAGCGCGCCGCCGCGGCCCGGGCGAGAAGCCCCTCGCGGTCCTGAGGCGGGTTACGGAAGACGACGAGGGCCACGCTGTCCCAGGAGCGAAAGAGAAAGAGATGGTCGAGAGGCGCGGGGGCGCCCAGGCGTTCGAGCGCCGCGACCGCGCTCGACCAGAGGCGCAGGGTGTCGGCGGGGGGGAGCCTGAGCCTGCGCAACACCGTGACCGCCCCTTCCGGGGAAAGCCGCTCGAGCATGGCGGCGAGGGACTCGCGGGTGAAGAGGTGCTCCTGGTCGAGCGCCTCCGCCCCCGGGAGGCTCGCCCCCCAGTGCTCCACCTGGATGAGATCGTACCGCGCGGCCGTGCGGGAGAGAAGGCTGCGCAGCTGTCCCGAGGAGAAAGAAACCCCGTAGTGCGCCCCGAGGCGCGAGGCGACGTGCGGGTTGGGGTGGAAGGCGTGGATGGATGTTGCCCCTGCCGCGCGGGCGGCGGCGAGAGAAAGCCCCCCCGTCGAGACGATCGCGAGCACCGCCTCGGGGGGGCGCTCCGGGATGCGGCAGGCCAGCGCGGCGAGGGTCCTTGCGGCGAAGCGGTCCGTTGCGGGCCCCGGCGGGTAGAGAAAGACCGGCCGGTCGCCGTCGGTCAGCAGCGCGTCGGCGGGGGGGAGCGCCTCGGTGTGGGCGAGGCTGAGGCCCGCGGCGAAGCGGATGTGGGGGCTCGTCACGAGGTCCACCTCGCCGCGGAGATCCTGCGCCACACGGCGGATTTCGGTCGCCGGAAGCGAGCGGGCGTGGGCGAGAAACTTGAATTCGGAAGGGGCGAGCCGGCGCAGCCCCTCGGCGAGGGGGGACAGCGAAGCAAGCGCAAGAAGAAGGGGGAACGCCGCCAGGGCGCACATCTTCGGGTCGGCCGCGAACGGGCGCAAGGCCGGTGTCGACCTTTTCCGGAAAGGCCGCGGCAAAAGCGGCAAGAGGGGCGGGAGCGCCGCCGCCGCGATCAGCGTCCCCGGGTCCAATAAGGCGAGGAGCACCGCCGGGGCGGCGACCCCGAGGGCCGAGCCCGCCAGGGAGGCGGCGTAGATGCGGCCGCTTTCCTCGGGTCGCGCGAGGTAGGCCGCGGCGGTGAGCCGGCCCGCGAAGAAAAAGGGAAGCGAAAAGAGAAGGCAGGCGCCGAACAGGAAGGCCGCCTGGGTCGGCTCGAGGAGCAGCCGCTGGTAGTCGAGGGGGATGAAGCGCAGCCCGCAAAGCGAGGAAAGAATAGCGAGCGAAACGAGCACCAGGAGAGGGGCGAACGCCTCCCCCCGGCCGGGGCCGGGCGGCGCGCAGGCGACCCAGGTCCCCGAGGCGGCGAAGCCCAAGAGGGCGATTCCGATCACGAGGAAGGCGAGGTGGTTCCATTGGGTGATCGCAAAGGCGCGGGCGAGGAGCACCTCGAAAGCGAGGGCGGAAGCGGAGACGAAGAAGACGGCGGCGAGCATCCGGCGACCCGCAAGCGATCAGTTCTTGAGGGCGTGCCCGGTGAGGGGGACGAAGAGCACGCCGGTCACGTTTCTGAGCTTTACCTCGCCCGCCGCTTTGGTGACCAGCACCAGGTTCTGGTAGCCGAAGGGGCTCCCCAGGGGCAGGACGAGCCGGCCGCCGTCTCTGAGCTGGGCGAGAAGCGGCGGGGGGATGTGGTCCACGGCGGCGGTGATCATGATCTTGTCGAAGGGCGCCGCCTCGGGCCAGCCGAAATAGCCGTCCCCGAGACGGGCGGTCACGTTCGCAAAACCGTGAGCGGACAGGACGCGGCTTGACTCTTCATAAAGCTTTGATTTGATTTCGATCGTATAAACCTCTGAAACCAATTTGGAAAGAATTGCGGCCTGATATCCGGAGCCGGTTCCGATCTCGAGTGCGCGGTCGCTCGGCCGAGGGTCGATCAGCTCGGTCATGAGGGCGACGATGTAGGGTTGGGAGATCGTCTGTCCCTCGCCGATCGGCAGCGGTTGGTCGCGGTAGGCGGAGGGCACAAGGTGCGGGGGCACAAACCAATGACGGGGGACCTCGAGGAGCGCGCGGAGGACCTGCGGGTTGGTGACGCCGCGGGCGCGGATCTGCTCCTCGACCATGGCCCGGCGCGCTTTCTCCAGCGCCTCCTCCGCCGCGGCGGCCGCGGCGGGGGCGAAGACGAGAAAGGCGGCAAGGAAAAAGGGGCCAAGGCGCTGCATGGCGGGGCTTTACCATGAATCGGCCTGCGCTGTCATGCAGGCGGCGGTCCCTCCCGGTTGCCAGGGGCGCAGGGGCATGGTAGGAAGGGGCCCTCGATCGCCGCCGCGGAAGGCCACAAGGCATGGGTCTTTTCTCTTCCAAGAAAAAGGGTGCGGATTATCCCGGCAAGGAAAGCCGCGCGGGCGCGGAGACCTCGCTCATCGGCGCCCGGCTCTCCGTCCAGGGAAAGATCAGCGGCAGCGGCAGCCTGATCGTCATGGGGAGCCTGGAGGGCGAAATCGACCTCTCCGGCGAGCTCGTGGTTTCCGCGCCGGCCACGCTGCGCGGCGAGATCCGCGCCCGAAGGATCGCCGTCGCCGGCACCGTCGAGGGCCAGGTTTCCGCGCAGGAAAAGATCCACCTCGAAAAAAGCGCCGTTTTTTCAGGCGAGATGAAAGTGGGCCGGATCTCGATCGCCGAGGGCGCCGTGCTGAACGGCAGCGTGGCCATGAACCGCGAAAGCGACCCCAAGGAGGGCTGAGGCGTGGCCGGCGACCCGCAACCCACCGTCACCTCCATCATCGGCCGCTCGCTCGCCGTCGAAGGGGAGATACGCGGCGAGGAGAGCCTGCACGTGGACGGCAGGGTCAAGGGCACCCTCAAGCTGAACGGGGATCTCGTGGTGGGCCCCTCGGGCGTCGTCGAAGCCGAAATCGAGGTCCGCGACATCTTCATCCTGGGGACCGTCACGGGTCGGGTGACGGCCCACCGGCGCTTCGAGGTGCAGCCTTCCGGCCGCTTTGAGGGGGAGGCCGCCGCCGGCGCCTACGAGATCCACCCCGGGGCGGTCTTCGAGGGCATCTCGCGCATGCTCTCCTCGAGGAAAAGCCCAGGCGATGCCCCCGCCAAGCAGCCGCAACCGACCCCGTCGGGCATGCCGCAAAAGACCTAAATTTTTTTAACCCTCCTTAAAGCTTTTTCACGTCCGGCTTTCCCGCGCGGCCACTCAGCCCCCCCAGCGCCGGTTCGGGGTGCTTGCCGTTTCTTTGGATCCAAAGACAAATCGGGATGTTAAATCGGTTTTTGAAGAAAAGGCCGGTGCTCCCTGGGAGATGGCACTTTCTTTGCTTTCCTCGTGTTCGCCTCATGGTTTTCACGACGCGCAAAAGGGAGGCCGTGTCATGAAGGCAACGCCCGATACCTTTCGGAGAATGACCTCGCTTCTGCTTCTCCTCCTGGGGGTCGCGCTTCTTTGTCCCCTGGAGCCCGAGGCGGCGGAGAGGGCGGTCGAGGTGCGTCTTGCGGGCAGTGCCAACGACGCTGAAGAGAACGCCTTGGGCGTCGTCACCCTGAACGGCGCAACGCTCGAAATCGGCGGCTCCTACCGCAAGCTGGGGCTGCGCTTCACCAACATCCAGATCCCAAGGAATGCCGGGATCTCGCGCGCCTACATCGAATTCACGGCCGCCGCGGCGGATGGCGGGGAGACGGTCTTCACGATCGAGGCCCAGGCCGCGGATAACCCCTCCGAGTTCGCCGCTCTCCCCTGGAACATCCACGTGCGACCGACGTACACGCAGACGGTCAGCTGGCCGATGAACTACGCCTGGTCGACCGTGGGCGAGGCCCACCAGACGGCCGACATCAAGGATCTCGTCCAGAAGCTCGTCAACCGGTCGGGATGGTCTTCGGGGAACGCCATGGTCTTCATCCTCACCGGAAACGATGCCGTCCTGCGGAAAGCCTCCTCCTGGGATGCGGACGCGAACAAGGCCCCGAAGCTCCGCATCGAGTACACGGCGAACATCATCGAGGTGCCGATCGTGCAGTCGAGCGACGACCTCTACCAGACGGTCTATTTCCCGAGCGCCACCACCAACAACGGCAGCTCCATGATCCTCGGCGGCTCCTACGCCAACTACCCCGCGCTGCGTTTCCAGAACGTCGACATCCCCGAGGGGGCGACCATCAACTACGCGGCGCTCAAGTTCACGGCGAGCCAGGATCGGCCGGCGGAGTCCGGCTACATCCGGATCCTCGGCGAAAAGCGGCTGAACCCGCCCACCTTCACCACCGCGAACACGATCAACAACCCCTCGGTGTACTATCGCCGCATTACCCCGGCCGTCGTGCCCTTGACCTCCAAGTACGTCAGCTGGAGCGGGCACCCCGCGTGGTCAACCAACCAGGTCTACACCTCCGCCGACATCAAGAGCGTCATTCAGGAAATCGTGGGCCAGCCGGGCTGGGGAACAAGCGACAAGTCGCTTGTGCTGCACCTGAACCCCCTAGGCGGCACGATCGCGCGCCACGTCTGGACCTACGACGGCGACCCCGCCAAGGCGCCGGTCCTCTACGTGGAGTTCGGCCAGGTGGACGGGGGCGGCTACTCCTATCCCGCCGCCATGCAGGTGACCACAAGCGAGCTCGGCCGCTCCTGCTTCGAGGGAAGCACCGCGGACAGCATCGGCTTCGCCCTCATGAACAACGGCGGCTCGACCCTCAACTACACGATGACCCTCACCTCGGCCCAAGGGACCTCCTGGCTCACGCTCTACCCCGGTGGTGCAAGCGGCACGGTCGGCCCGGGCGAGGAGCAGAACTTCTCGGTCAGCTTCAACACCGCGACCCTGAAGACCGGGACCTACGAGGCCTTCATCACCTTCCGCGACGCAAACGCGACCCCCACCGAGGTCTCCGTGCGCGTGAGCCTGCATGTGATCAAGGAGGGGTCGATCCGCTGCGGCGATATCCCCCTCTACACCCAGAACATCACCAGCCCCGCGGTCATGGTTTTCCTGGATCTCTCCGGCTCGATGCTCTGGGAGGTCGACCTGGTCGACGAGGACGATGTGCTTCCGGTCACGCCGAACCTCGCCCCCGTGGTGCAGGAGATCGTCAATCGCGACGGCTGGCAGCCGGGGAACGCGATCACCTTCATCATCGAAAAGGTCTCCGGGACCGGCTACCGCGAAGCCCGCTCCTTCGACGGCTTCAACCCCTCGAAGCCCGTCTTCACCGTGAGCTACAACGACGGCGGCGGCACGAAAACGCTTGAGACCGCGGTCCAGCGCTCGACCGACGACGGCGATGGCGTCGGCGCGATCCCCTGGCGCCCAAGCGGCGGGAGCCTCGTCCTCGCCCAGGCCGGGAACGGCTACGGCGCGGCCGTGCGCTTCGACGGGCTCACCATCCCCAAGGGGGCGACGATTGAGGAGGCGCGCATCCGCTTCGTCCCCTACAAGACCCTCTCCGATCCGGTGACGGTCAAGATCCGCGCCCACGCAAGCGACAACTCGCCCACCTTCAGCACATTTACGACCGCCCAGCTCTTGGAAACCCAGCGGCCGCGCACCGCGGCCGAGGTTCTCTGGAACATGGAACCCTGGACCGGGGTCACGATCGAGAAAAAGATCGACGTGGCCAAGACCGTGATCAGCGAGCTCGTGAAAGACAACGCCATCTCCTGGGGCTTCGGCTCGTGGGCGAACTACTCCACGGCAGGCTACGTGAGCAGCCAGGATTACACGAAGCTCCACGTCGGCTGCCGGCCGCACACGGCCGAGCACCAGGCGAAGATCCAGTCGATCGTCGCCGGCCTCGAGACCTATTCCAGCACGCCCTTTTCGCCCTCCATTCTCGCCGGCGTCAAGTACTTCAAGGGTGAGCGGCCCGACCTCGAGTACGGGGAGTATTTCCGGGAAGCCTCCTGCCAGCCGAAATTTTTGATCCAGATCACCGACGGCCAGGGAAACGTGGACTCGACCAACGAGAACGTGCGCGAGCGCGTGAACCTCCTCGCCGACGCCGGGGTGAGCGCCGTGGGCCTGGGCTTCGGCGTCCCGCTGGGCGAACAGGAGCAGATCTACGCGTTCGCGGAGACCGCGAACCTGCGCGGCAAGGCCTACCCCGACGACACGCTCTACGCCATGCACGCGGAGGACGGCTCGGGGACGGCGATCCCCTATCTCGCCACGAACAAAAACGAGCTCATCGACGCCTTCCGCACGATCCTGAACAACGTGAAGGGTGCCGTCTACTACGGCTCGGCGCCGGCGGCGACCACCTCGACCGACCTCGGTGACATGGTGCTGCTCGCCTCCTTCAACGCCGCGAACTGGACGGGCGACCTCCAGGCGCTCACCAAGGACCCCTCGACCCAACGGTGGGTGAGCAGGATCTGGAGGGCAAGCGACAGCATGCCGCCCAAGGCCGAGCGCAGCGTCTGGACGGTGAACGCCGCCAACGCCGTCGTCCCCTACACCGAGGAGACGCTCTCCGGCGACAATTTCCTCTGCAAGCCGATCGGCGACATCATCCACTCGACCCCGGTCGTGGTCGGGCCGCCGCCCTACTTTTACACCTTCGACAACTACGGGAGCTTCAAGCGCCTCCATAGCCTGACCAGCCCGCGGCCCAAGCTGGCCTACGTGGGGTCAAACGACGGGCTGCTCCACGCCTTCAGCCTCGAAGACGGCGAGGAGAAATGGGCCTTCCTGCCGCGCAGCCTGCACACCAAACTGAACGAGGCGGCGACGGGTGAGGTCTACAACCCCTGCGCCACCTCCTACTGCCACCGCTATCTCCTCGACGGCTCGCCCCAGGTGGCCGACGTCTACGGATCTTTCGGCGGCTCTTCGAAACAGTGGCGGACGGTCCTGGTCGTGGGCCAGCGAAGCGGCGGGACCGCCTACACCGCGCTCGATGTCACCTCGGGCCAGTCCCCGGCGGCGACGAACCCCGACCCGGCGCGCTTCCTCTGGGAGTTCACCGACACCGATCTCGGCCAGAGCTGGTCCGACCCCGCGATCGAGCGCGTGGCCCACGGGACGAGCGACTCCGCCTGGGGCGTCTTTTTCGGCTCGGGCTACGCCGACAACCCCAACCAGCAGTTCACCAAGGAGGCCTACCTCTTCGGCCTCCAGGCGGACAGCGGCGGCGGCCTCTGGAAGAACGGCCTAACCAAAGTGAAGCTCATTTCCGAGCGCAAGCGCCTCGACTACAAGGAAATCGCCTCGGCCCCCTTCACCCCCGGCGAGGTCGTGACCGGCGCGGCGAGCGGGGCTACGGCGAAGGTCGTCTCGGTCGTCGTTTACGAAGGCGGCCTCGGCACCCTCTACGTCACAAACGCCGCGGGGACCTTCCAGGACAACGAGGTCTTAAACGGCAGCCTCGGCCACACGGCCAAGGTGAACGGGGTGCTCCAGTTCGTGGAGGCCGGGCAGCCGAACAACGCCCTGGCCGGCCCGGTCGCGGCGAATTTCAACCCGGGGGACCGCAACGAGGACTGCATCTACGTGGGCGACCTCTACGGCACGATGTTCCGGGTCGACCAGATCGGAAAGGGGGAGGAGCCCTCGGTGTCGCGGCTCTTCAAGTTCAACCCTTACCCCACGAGCCCCGATGTCAACCCCATCCGCGGCAAGGCGGCCGTCGCCTACGGAAGCGAGCCGGAGACGCTCTGGGTCTACTACGGGACCGGCCGCTACGAGACCTCGGCCGACAAGATCAGCAATCACCCGCAGTACTTCTTCGGGATCAAGGACGCCAAGACCCCGCGGGAAACGCCGCTCAAGCTCTCCGATCTCGTCTCCCTCGAGGCGCGGTTCACGACCGCGACGGTGGGCGGGGCGACGCGCTTCGTGCGCACGATCCAGGGGGCGAACCCGGGCAAGAGCCCCTGGGTGTTGCGGCTCTTCTACGGCCAGCCCGGCTGGGGCGGGCCCTCCGCGATCGGCGGCAGCGAGCGCGTCTTCACCAAGCCGCTCGTCGTGGGCGAGCTCGTCTTCTTCACGACCTTCATCCCGGATGTCGACCCCTGCGGCGGAAGCGGCGACACCTACCTCTTCGCTCTCGATTACCGCACGGGGCTTCCCCCGGCGAAGCCGGTCTTCGACCTGAACGGCGACGGGAAATTCAACGACGCCGACAAGGTGGTCCTGAACGGCCAGCCCGTCGTGCCCGTGGGCGTCTACGTCGGCCGGGGGGTCGGCTCGCAGCCGGTCCTCTTCAAGGACACGGTCTTCGTCACCACCTCCTCGCCGCAGCTGACGGGGGTCGTCGGCGGAAACGAGGCCGTCACGGGCTTGAACGCCTTTCTCGTGAACATCCCGCAAAAGAAGATCCGCATCGAATCCTGGAAGCACGAATGACGGCCCACGAGGGCCGCAGGCGGCCGGCGGGGGGGGAAAGGCTCCTCCCGCCGGCCGCCTCGTTTTTCAGCAGCCCCGCCCGTGTTCCTCGAAGGCCTGCACGCGGTAGGTCTCGATCTCGGTTCCGGGCTCTTTCCAGGCCGTGCGCGGCAGGCCGGCCTTGATGCAGAGCTGGCCGAGAAAGTCTTCCTTGCGCGGGAGCTGTTCCCAGACCTGGGGCAGGAAGGTGGCCGAGGAGACGCCTCGCTTCAGGATCACCCCGTCACGGCCGGAAACGAGCCGCGCGAGGAGCTCCTGCGGCCCGGAGAAGGCGAGCTTTTGCGGCACGGAGAGAACGCTCACCTCGATGCGCACCCGGTCGAGCTCATCGGGTGCCAGGGGCGAAAAGCGCGGGTCGTGGAAGGCGGCGTGAAGCGCGTTTCGCCGCACGCTGGCGACCAGCGCATCCGTCGGGGCGAGATTGCCGATGCAGCCGCGGAGCCTCCCCTCCCGGGTGAGGGTGACGAAGGTCCCGGCGCGCACCGTGAACCGGGGGTCGCGCAGGGCCTCTTCCAGCGCGCACCGCTCGGGATCGGGGAGGCTCTTGCCGAAGGCCTCGAGGATCGCCTGGCGGGCAAGCGGCGGAAGCCAGCGGCCGATTTCGGGCGGGATGATCCCCGCGGGGTCTTGGGGGTGGGCCATGGGGCGTCGCTTTCGGGCGCGCGGGATCTCGCGGCAAGCCTACCCCGGGGAAGCGGTTGCGTCAACGGGTTCCGGGGGCCTCAGATCGTGGTCGCCAGCGAGAGCTCGTCGCCCGGCTCGCCCGAGGGCGCCTCTTCACCGGTTGCGGCCCATTCCTCGCGATGGAGGCCGAGCCACACGCTGTTGAAGAGGACGATCAGGATCTCCCAGGCGGAGAGGCGGATGTGGCCTTCCGCCTCGAGCCTCGCCCGCAGGGCGGCCTTGCGCTCGCAGAGCGCCTTCAGGGCGCAAAGCCGCTCGAGAAACGCGGCCCGCTCCTTGAGGGAGGACGACGGGGGGGCGCCGGATGTGCGCGCCTCGAGCTCTTTTTTCAAAGCGGCGATCCGCGCCGACGGGCAGGAGAGCAGCTGCCCGGCGACCGGCGAGGAAGCAAAGGGGTTGCCGGAGGCGACCAGGCTCCGGATCCGCTGCTCGAGGAGCTTCGTTTCGTGTTTCAAGGTGCGCGTCAGGAGCCCCCTTGCCGCCGGCCCGAGGTCCGCCTCGATCCTGCGCAAGAGCGGTTCCGCCGCGCGCAGGCGCAGGCGAAACTCGGATGCCGCGCTCTGCCAGAAGGCGCGGCTTGCCTCCTCGAAGCGGCCCCGCAGGTCCTCTTTGCCTCTGAGCGCCTCGATCACCTGGGCCTTGGTTTCCGCGAACAGGCGGGCGGTGCGTTCGAAGAGGAGATCGCCGGTCACGACCTTGAAGACCATCACCAGGACCGCATGCCAGTCCTGGAGGTGCAGCGCCCGCGGCAGCTCCCGGAGCGCGGCTTCGAGCACCGGGTTGGGGAAGAGGTTCGCGGGGGTCGCGTAATAAGGCGTTCCCCCGAGCAGCGGCTGCCGGAGGGGGGCTTCGCCCTCGGGGCGCGTGAGGACGGCCGTCTCCACGTCGATGAAGCCGAGCGTGTACTCGGCGGGGGTGCGCAGGAAGGCGGGGTAGTTCGCGGGGTCGCCGGCGACGAGCAGGTTGTCCGGCTTGAGATCCCGCATGGCGACCCCGCGGGCGCTCAACCACGCGAGAAGATCGAGAAGGTGGGAGACGATGCCCGCGACCGCCGTGCGGTTCTGCTCCAGGGCAAGGCGCCGGGCGAAGCCGCGGATGAGGGCCTGGTAGGCCTCCAGCAGACCCCGGTTTTCGGCGAAGCGGCCGGCGAGGCAGGCGACGACCGCCTCGCGCACCCCGGCGGGGGTGTTTTCCATGTCCGCGACGTCCTGCCGCAGCAGGTACTCGACGATCCACCCCTGGATGCGGTAGGCGGCCGCGGCCGCCGGGAGCCCCCGGCGTTTGACCAGGTCCCGGAGCTCGGCCTCGCAGCGCAGGAAGAACTCGCGCATCTCGAAGCCGAGGGACTCGTGTTCGGCCCCGTAGCGTTCGCGGAATTTTTCCGGCTGCCGCACCCATTCGGGCAGCGTGGCGATCTCGGCCTGGAGCAGGGAGCCCGTCTCGTGCAGATCCTCCAGGATCTGGCTGAGGAAGTAGTAGCGCGAAAGATCCATGAAATAGGCGAACCGGCCGCCGATCTTGAGCGCCTCCTGGTGCTCGGGGTTCTTGCGCAGCCACTGGATGTAGGTGTCTTCGCGCACCTCCTCGGGCGCCTCGAGGCAGGAGGCGATCTTGTGGACCATGCCCAGGATCACGGCCACCTGGGGGACGATGCACTCCCGGGGGGCGAGCCGCTCGACGATGTGGCGCTCCTTTTTCAAGCCGGCGACGTAGTCATCGAAGCTGCGGATCGGTCGGGGGGGGATCTTGACCACGAGGTGGCGGTCGAAGATGACGAAATAGCAGGTGCTCTTGCTTCCGCCTTCCTCGCCGATCGGGCCGATGGTCATGCGCCGGCGGACCCAGTCGTCGCCCAGGCGCACGCGCAGCTCGTAGATGCGATGGATCCCGTTCGGGGCGATCTGCAGCTGCTGAAAATCGGCCGGGGCCGTCGGCGGGGCGCCGATCTGCCGGCGGAAGAGCTGCAGGAAAAAGCGGATCACATCGGCCCGGCCGGGCATTTCGCCCTCGGCCGGCGCCGGGGAGGGACGCGGGGAGGGGGCCTCTTCCGCCGGGGCCAGCTCGGTGCATTCGACCTCCAGCTCCTGGCGCCGGCGGGTGAGCTGGTCGATCCGCTCTTCGATCTGGATCCGCTTGCGGAGCAGCGAGACGCGCGTGCCGGCTTCCTGGATCGCATGGTTCAGGTCGCCGAGCTGCCGCTTGCGGCTGACCTCTTCGTACTGCGCCACGGCGGCGACCAGCGCCCGGCGGGCTTCTTCCTCTTCTTGTTTCGCTTGCTCGTACTTCTCCGTCGCCTCGCGCAGCACCTGCGCGGGACGCCGCAGCGTGCTGACCGCCTCGCGCGGCAGCTCGTCGATCGGCCCGGAGCCGCTGGCGCGGTATCCGCTGACGGCCGCTTCGATCTCCGCGTCCAGCCGGGCCACCTCCTCTTGAAGCTGGGCCACCTGGTTCTGCAAACCCAGGATCCAGGCCGACTGGTCGTGCAGCGACTCGATCCGGCCGGCGTGCTTGAGCAGCAGCGACTGCACGGACAGCTTGTCCAGTTCGGCGGCCAGCTCGCGACGCCGCCGGGCCAGGCGTTTCAACCGCCGCCGGGCGGCGGCACGCCGGGCCACGAGCGCTTCCAGCCGCTGGACGCTCCGTTCGGGCAGCGGCCGCACGTCTTTCAGCAGTTCCAGTTGCTGTTGCACCTCGCGGCGCATCCGCCAGGGGCCTTCCACGTCTCGAGCCAGCCGCAGCAAACGGGCCTGCGTCTCCAGCTCCGCGATCCGCGCATCGAGCTGCCGGGCCTGCTCGGCCAGCCGGCGCCGCTGGGCGGAAAGTTCCAGCCATTGCTCCGTCTGGCTTTGCAGCCGGGCAAGTTGGGCGTCGAGCTGCTTTTTGCGGGCCAGAAGCTGCGCGATCCGCGAGGGGGAGGGGTCGTGCTCATTCCACAGTCGCTGCCGGGCCGCGGCCACGTCGCGGAGCACATCGATCAGCGAGACGCGATCCAAGCCGCTCGTCAGGCGGTAGAGGTAGTCGGCGGCGGCCGTGTCGTCGAGCGACCCCAGTTCCTGGATCTCTTGGAGGCCTATGGCGAAGACGTTCTGGAACGTGGCTTCGTCCACCCCGGCCAGGAGGGCGGCAAGCTGGCTGGCGTCACGCGCCTCGCCACGGTCGTCGACGATCGTCAGCGTCGGCGCCGATCCCTCGCCTTCGGCCGCGGCGGGCCAGCGGCGGTGGATCGCATAGCGGCCGAACTCGTTGGCCACTTCGACGAGTCCGCCGCCATCGCCTCCGCCCACGGGTGGCAGGTAGCGGCGGCTCTCCGCGCCTCCGCCGTACAGCATCGCCCGGATGAACTGCATGACCGTGGTCTTGCCCGCCTCGTTCGGGCCGTACACCACGGTCATCCCATCGGCGAGCTGGTCGATCGTCAGATGCTGCCAGACGCCGAAACCGTCGATTGCAATCCGCTTGATTCTCACGGGGTCCCTCCTTCGCCATCCCCCGCATGGCCGGCCTTGGCCTGCTGGTGCCTCCCGCGGCGTGGGCGGACCTGCCGCGGCGGCAGAACCTTACCCCGCGGCCGGACGTTGTCCCGCTCCCAGAAGCTGCGCACCGCCGATGCGGGCCGCTGCCAGCACCTGACGATACTCTTCCAGGTCCATTGCGCCCCAAGGCACCGGACCATCGCCGGCTGCCGCGCCTCCCGCTCGCTGTGTCCAGTCCCAGTCCAGCTCCGACCGCTGCTGGGCTTCGTCGCTGAGACGCAAAAAGTCGCCCAGCATCGAATCTTCTTCCCGCCACGCCTCCGGCAGCGGCAGCGGCTCCAGCTCGACCGCGCACGTCCAGAACAACGGCTGACCCGGCTGCTGAGCCAGTTCCTGCCGCAGCCACTGTTGCCACTGGGCCGCCAGGTCCGCCCGCAGGACGGGACTGGCCAGATGCGCTCCGCCGGAAAGGTGCCAGGTGGCCAGCACCGGCCGCGGCGCCGCTTCGCTGCGGACCTGCTGGGCATGCTCGGCCAGCCACGAGCGCACACTGCTCAGCGTGGCGTCGGGAGGTATCGTCAGCCGCAGCGTCTGCCAGCGCACCACGTCGGTCGGAATCAGCCGCGTGTGCCACCTGCGGTCGCTGGCAAGCTGCACGAGGGTGCAGCCGTGCGGTCCCTCTTCGGTCGGCGCACGCCCTTGCGGGCTGCCCGCGTCGTGCAGCACCCGCCGGTCGCTTCCCGCCGTGTGCCGCTGGCCGCGTCCACCCACGGCCCAGTAGTCCGCACCTTGAGAGAGCAGCCGCTGCGCTTCGCCCTGGCCGTAGCTGACCGCCAGCGTGGGCAAGCTTTCCGCACCTTCCCGCGTCACGCGCAGCGGAACCTGCTGGGTGCCGTGCCAGCTTTGCCCCACGAGGTGCGCCACCGGTCGCCCCGCCCGCAAATGCCCGACCTCCTTGGGGTGTGCGGAAGGGAAACAGGTGACGTTGTCCGGCAACAGCGCGGCCGAAGGCCACTCGCTCGGCGGATCGAGCTGGCCCCCCGCCCAGTACACGGCAATGTTCGCCTGCTTCAGCCGCTCGAATTGCTCCAGTAGCAGTGCCAGCGACCGCGGCGTCGCGTGTGCCAGGTCGATCAGGTCCCCCGTAAGCACCAGGCAATCGACCTGCTCCGCCAGCACTGCGTCAAAAACCCGCTGCACCGCCATCTGCGGGGCGTCGATCAGCAGGTCGACCAGCGCTTCGGGCAGCTCGCCCAGCCCTTCCCATGGGCAGTCCAGACGGAAACTCCCCGCCTGCACCAATCGAAACAGCCAGCCCGACATGAGCACCTCCCTGGCTCTGGGCCTGTCCGCGCCAAGCTGCGAAAGCCATCCGTGACCGGGAAATGTAGCCCAACTCGGAGAATGGGCAAAGTGCAAGTGACGGCGTTGCCGACGGCTGACGTTGTTGCTATACACAACCCCCTAATAGTATGGTCCTGCAGAATCTCCCTGCCATCACCTGCGACAAGGCGAAATACCAGTAGTTTCGTTGTCTTTCCTCCGCCTTGGCCTGCACGGCACACCGCGCATGGCAGGAAATTCAAGAAATTCACAGCATGCGAGTAGGCTGCCCGCAACGATGTTCAACATTTTCAGGCGGGAAGGGCCCACGCGGTCGGTGTTCGGCAATTCCGTCCTTGAGGTCGGCGTTTGCTGTTGTTCCTCATCTTGGGACAGACTGCGGCACTCCAGGCTTATCGAAGCCGAACGCGCCTCTCTGAGCCGAAACTGCCCATCAGTTGCCGCACATCGCAATAGCCGGGTTGCCCTGCGCATCTACAGCTAATGGACATCCCTGTCTGATTGCTGCCGGCCGGTAGGGTTCTGTCAATAAAAAATCGACAAACAGATTGGTCGGTCTGGGAGGGCATGACGGAAGAAGGGGGCAGACTGGGCATCCGCTCCCGCTTGGGTCGATGGAGAGATCCTCGACTCGGCGAACCGGTTGGCGCGAGCGGGATGCAACGGGATCGAGCGAAGGAGATTTGCTGGATGCGAGCGCAAGTCCTTTTGGGAAATATAGTTGTGGCATTGTGCGGCCTGTGGGTCATCGTGGCGGCCCGGGGAGCGCTCGCTGCCGGGGAGGACCCCAAAGGAGTCGAGTTCTTTGAAAAGAACATTCGACCCGTGCTGGTTGCTCAGTGTTACCAGTGTCATTCGGCCAGCGCGAAGGAAATTAAAGGGGAATTGCGTCTAGACACCCGCGAGGGGCTGCGCAAGGGAGGCGAAAGTGGGCTGGCCATTGTGCCGGGCAAGCCGGAGGAAAGTTTGCTGCTGAAGGCACTCCGGCATGAGGACGGTCTGGAGATGCCGCCCAACAACAAGCTGCCCGACAGCGTGATCGCGAATTTCGAGAAATGGATTGCAATGGGCGCGCCCGACCCGCGGCGGCCCAACGTGAGCACGGTGGGGAGCAAGATCAGCATCGTCGAGGCAAGGAAATTCTGGTCGTTCCAGCCGCCGAAGTCGGTTCCTCCGCCGGCCGTCAAGAACAGCGATTGGCCGCGGAGCGAGATCGACCGGTATCTCCTGGCGGCGATGGAAGCCAAGGGGGTGGTGCCCGTGGCGGACGCCGACCGGCAGACGCTGATCCGGCGGGTCTATTTCGACCTGATCGGTCTGCCGCCGTCTCCGGAAGAGATCGAGAGCTTCGTGCAGGACCCCGATCCCAAGGCGCTGGAAAAGCTGATCGATCGGCTTTTGGCCATGCCGCAGTTCGGCGAGCGGTGGGGCCGGCACTGGCTCGATGTGGCCCGCTATGGCGAGTCGACCAGCAAAGAGCGGAACCTGCCTTACCCGTATGCCTGGCGGTACCGCGACTACGTGTACGATTCGTTCGCGCAGGACAAGCCGTACGACCAGTTCATCCGGGAGCAGATCGCGGGCGACCTCCTCCCGGCTAAGAACGCGCAGCAGCGGAACGAGTATCTGACCGCGACGGGCTTCCTGGCGATCGGTCCCAAGAGCCTGAACACGCGCAATCGCGAGCAGTACCGGATGGACGTGGCGGATGAACAGCTCGACGTGGCCACGCGGGCCGTGCTGGCGCTGTCGGTGGCGTGTGCCCGCTGCCACGACCACAAGTTCGACCCGATCCCCACGGCGGACTACTACGCGATGGTCGGCATTTTCCGCAGCACGGAGGTGCTGGCGGGCGTCAGTCCCGGCAACAACCGCACCGGGTACGACGGGGAGCTGGGGCGTCTGGTCAGCACCAGCGGTGCAAGTGGCGGGCCGCGCAGCGGGCTGAGTGCGGCGGAGCGGAAGCAACTGGCGCAGCTCAAGGTGGAGCTGGAAAAGGCCCGCCAGGAACTACAAGAGCTTCGCACCCTCGCCCGACAGAATGCCGCCAGTAAGGGAGAGGCTTCCAAGGCGGGGAAGAAAGCCAAGGCGAACCAGCTTCCGCCCAAGCAACAGCAGGAAGCGAAGCGGCTGGTGCAGCACGTGGCCGAGCTGCAGCGCCAGATCGAGGCTCTGGAAAGCAAAAGCTCCAGCAGCAGCGCTGGCTCAGGCAGCGAAGGGGAGCCGGTGATGGCCGTCCGCGACGCGGCCGTGCCAGAGGACTGCCGGATCCACATCCGCGGGGAGGTGACCGAACTGGGCGACGTGGTGCCGCGGGGTTACGTCCGCGTGCTGACCTATCCCCAGTCGCCGGAGGTGAATCCCCAGCAGAGCGGCCGGTTGCAGTTGGCGATGTGGATGACCAGCCGCCAGAACCCGCTGACGGCCCGCGTGATGGTCAACCGCATCTGGTATCACCTTTTCGGGCGCGGGATCGTGCCGACGGTGGATAACTTCGGTGCTTTGGGCGAACCACCCAGCCACCCCGAATTGCTCGACTACCTGGCGCTTTCGTTCATGGAGCAAGGCTGGTCGGTCAAGAAGATGATCCGGAAGCTCATGCTCACCCGGGCCTACCAGCTTTCGAGCGCCCATCACGAGGGGAATTATCAGAAAGACCCGGACAACACGTTGGTGTGGCGGATGAACCGCCGGCGGCTGGAGGCGGAGGCGATCCGCGATGCGATCCTGGCGGTGGGAGGCAACCTCGATCTGACGCGGCCGCAAGGTTCGCCGGTGCAGGAAATCTCAGGCGAGATCGGCCGACGCGCCAAGACCGACGTGCTCTTCCGCGAGACGCGCTATCGCAGCGCGTATATGCCGATCGTCCGCGGCTTGATGCCCGAACTATTGAACCTGTTCGACGGCGCCGATCCGGAGCTGGTCACTGGCCAGCGGGATGTGACCACGGTGGCCCCGCAGGCTTTGTACCTGATGAACGCCCCGCTGGTCCTCGAGCAGTCCGAGGCGGCTGCCCGACGCATCCTGAGCGACTCCCGGCTGACGGACGACAGGGCCCGGCTGAACCATGCGTTCCTGCGGATCCTGGGCCGTCCCCCCACGCCGCAGCAAGCCGACGACGCGCTGGCGTTTTTGGCCGACTTCGCCCAGACCATGCCTCCCAGCACCAGCCCCGATCAGCGGCGAGTCGAAGCCTGGGCCAGCCTGTGCCAGGCGCTGATCGCCTCGGCCGAGTTCCGTTATGTGTACTGACCCGGTCGTACGGACCCGCAAGCGAGGTGGACGGACAAACCCGCAACGGACGGACCGACCTCGGAACCCACACGCGGGACAGACGAGGAGGCGGGAGGGACGCCGGTGAAGCTCGGCGGCGTTCACCGATGCCCACGCATCCTCGGAAGTCCCCGCGGATTCGCCCTGCTCGAAGTTCACCCTGCCTGAAGAAGGAGTGTTCGATGCAATCGCCCCTGTGCTTCTCCCGCCGCGAAATGCTCCGCAACACCGCGTGTGGCTTCGGCTATCTGGCGCTGGCCAGTTTGCTGGCCGAGACGAGCCGCGCCGTGGCCGCGGACAGCCCGCTGGCTCCGAAAAAGCCGCATTTCGAGCCGCGGGCCAAGCGAGTGATCTTCATGTTCATGCAGGGCGGGCCGTCGCATGTCGATACGTTCGACTACAAGCCGGCCTTGGAGCGCGACGACGGCAAATCGCCCAGCAACGTGTATGGCGCCAAGGGGAACCGCAAGCTGATGAAGTCCCCCTGGAAGTTCATCCCCTCGGGGGAAAGCGGCCTGCCGATCTCGGAGCTGTTCCCGAACCTGGCCAAACATGCGGACGACCTGTGCCTGGTCAACAGCATGGTCACCGACCTGCCCAATCATCCGCAGGCGGCGGTGCAGTTGCACACCGGCAACTTCCAGTTCGTCCGGCCGAGCCTGGGGGCCTGGGTGCTGTACGGGCTGGGCACGGAAAACCAGGAGTTGCCCGGCTTCATCACGATCAACCCGATCACGCGCGTCGGCGGAGCGGTCAATTTCGGCAGTGCCTTCCTGCCCGCGCCCTACCAGGGCACGCCGATCGGCGGCGAAGGGCAGAGCCTGGCCAATGCCACGATCCCCCACATCGCCAACCGCGAGCTGAGCCGCACCCAGCAGCGCAAGCAGCTCGACCTGGTGCAGACGCTCAACCGCGACCGGCTGGCCCAGGACCAGGTGAACTCGGAACTGGAAGGGGTGATCGAGTCGTACGAGCTGGCTTTCCGCATGCAGACCGCCATCCCGCGGCTGATGGACCTGCGCGATGAATCGCCCGGCACGCTGGAAATGTACGGCATCGGCCGCGGGCCGACCGACGCGTTCGGGCGGCAATGCCTGCTGGCCCGGCGGTTTGCGGAGGCGGGCGTGCGGTTCATCGAGCTGGGGCACGGCGGCTGGGATCACCACAACCAGCTCCGCAACCGCCTGACGGCGAGCTGCACCTCGGTCGATCAGCCGATCGCCGCCCTGCTGACCGACCTGAAACAGCGGGGGCTGCTGAAGGACACGCTGGTGATCTGGGGCGGCGAGTTCGGCCGCACGCCGCATGCCCAGAACGCCGACGGCCGCGATCATAATGCGGTGGGCTACACGATGTGGCTGGCCGGCGGCGGCGTCAAAGGTGGCATCCGCTACGGAGCGACCGACGAGCACGGCATCCGCACCGTGGAAAACAAGATGCACATCCACGACCTGCACGCCACGATCCTGCACCTCTTGGGGCTGGATCACGAGCGGCTGACCTACCGCTACTCGGGGCGCGATTTCCGCCTGACCGACGTGTACGGGACCGTTGCCAAGGGTATCCTGGCCTGAGGTGGCTGCCCCGGTCGGGGCGGTGCTTTGTCCGCGGGAGGGAAGGGCCTTGCGCGTGCAGGGCTTCCGTGCCTCGGCGGGCGCGTGCGGAAATGGGGAGAGCGTTCGCCGCCATGCCCCGGCGCTGGCCGATCCTGGGCGTCGCTGGCACGACTCTGTGGCTGGCGGTGCAGCCGCTCATGGCGCAAGAACTGGCGGTGCGCACCGATTTCGAGGGGGGATCGGCGAAGGTCCTTCAGCAGGATGCGACGCAGCGGAGAGTTCGCATCGCGCCGGCGGGCGATGTGCGCCGCGGCTGGCCCTGCTGGTGGTATTTGCGGTTGGACGGCCTGGCCGCAGGCCAGCGGTGGGTGCTGGAGGTGGTCCCCTCGGATCAGGTCATGCCGCAGGGGAAGAATGCGGGTCGGCCGCTGGCGGCGGCGTGGTGTCAGCCGCAGCGGGCCGCCTGGTCGTCCGACAACCACCACTGGCATCAGACCGAGGCGGGCACGCTCCGCGAGGGGGGTGTGATGGCGTACGAAGTGACGGCCACTGGGCCGTCGCTGTGGCTGGCGTGGGGGCCGCCACTGACGCCGCAGTCGGCCC
>Ga0101944_10001392_pt1 | contig 51030 bp, 36 predicted proteins | sample DewCreD2012metaG_FD_75245 | JGI IMG/M metagenome (GOLD analysis project Ga0101944, IMG submission 75245) | Hot spring sediment bacterial and archeal communities from British Columbia, Canada, to study Microbial Dark Matter (Phase II) - Dewar... ... | reverse complement strand
CTTGCGCGGCTTCCCGGCAATCCGCCACGACCGGAGACAGGACCACCCGGAATCCGTTCCGGGCGATTCGCCGTCCGAGTTGATAATCGTCGGCCAAATAATCGGCCAACGCGGCGAAGCCCCCAATTTGACGCAATTCCCGCCGGCGGAGGGCCATCCCGGCGCCGAGGGCGAAATCGAGTGGCCATGCCGGCGCCGACGCGGCACCCCATGGCGCTTGTTGACAGGCTGGGAAGGAACAAGGGGAACGAGCAGCGCCTGATGGAGATCACCAAGGAATATTGGCAGCCAACGCGAGCCTGGCAGTTCTGGGAATACCTGGACGGCTCGATGACGGTAATCGAAAAGCTGGGCGTCCCGGACTTCACGACACTTGCGGGAGCGTCGCAGCGCTACCTGGCTGACCTTGATCTTGCAGCCCGCCTGTGGCCAGAAGCAGCAAAGGCTGATGACCACAATGTTGGCGATGGAACCCGACGTCCAGCGCTGGATGAACTGCGGCGCAGGATCGAGGCCGCTGGGTTGCACGGGAACAGCCTTGGCGGCGCAGACGGGGAATGATACCAAGGCGGCGCTGAATACCCGAGCACCTTTTCTCCTGGTCACATCTGGGCCAGACGCGTCGAACGAATGCTGCAACAAATTGCAATCCAGCTCGTTCTGTAATACATAAACCGGGGGCTTGACGAACCGGGGTGGGATGGTGTTTATTTGGGGCACATCTCTCCTGTCCGTTTCGACGGCAGGACGCGGGGCAGCCTCTTCGGAGGCTGCCCCAGCATTTTTTGCGGGCAGAGCGCCCGGCAGACTGGTTGGTGAAGACGATACTGTAATTTATTGACGGGTTCAACCTCTACTACAGCGCGGTGAAGGACACGCCGCTGCGGTGGCTGAACCCTGTGGCGCTGGTGGCGCGGGCCTTTCCGCGCAACCAGATCGTCGGCACCAAGTATTTCACGGCGCGGGTACGGGCGCTACCGCACAACACCGGCCAACCTCTGCGCCAGATGATTTTCTGGCGAGCACTCAAGACGCTGCCGGACCTGAGCATCGTGGAGGGCGACTTCCGCACGCGCCGGGTGCGCGCAGCGGTGGTGTCGCCGCCGCCAAACACCATTGAGGTTTTCAAGACTGACGAAAAGGGTTCAGATGTGAACCTGGCGGCGCACCTCCTGTTGGATGGGTTCCTGGGCGCGTATGAGTGTGCGATTGTGGTGTCCGGGGACTCGGACCTGGTCACGCCCATTCGGATGGTGCGCGATGAATTGAAGAAGCCGGTCGGAGTGCTCAACCCGCAGCGGTTGTCCGGGCCAAGCTGCCGTCCGCCCCGGAAGAATGCCGGTCTGCAACACGCGGCGTCGTTTTACCAGAACGGCGTGACTTGGGCGCAGTTGGCTGCGGCGCAATTCCCGCCGACGATGACGGATAGCGCGGGGACCTTCCACAAGCCACCGACCTGGTGAGGGCGGACAAGGCCGTTATGCCAATGTCTGCGTGGTCCACGGCCCAGTGCATGCCAGTTGGCTGAATCAAATCGAGATTTACTTTTCCATCATCGAGCGGAAGGTTCTCACTCCCAACGATTTTCCTAACCTGGAAGCGATAGCGGACCGATTGGAAAAATTCGAGCGCCATTATGAGGCCATTGCCAAACCATTCGAGTGTAAATTTACGCGGGACGACCTCAAGAAACTTCTGCAACACCTGCAACCCGGTTCACAACTGACAAAGGGCCTGCCCACTTAAAAATACGTTAGCGAACTTATGAAACGGCCTACTTAGCTAAGGGGGCAAGCCCGCCTTAAGGCGCTGCGGCCGCCTCGCAAAAGGTAAATTTTTCCAGCCCGGGCCAAAAACCCGCGCAAATCGCCGCTGTGGCAGTGCGCCCGCCGCCACTTCGACGAGTTTGTGGAATACCTTGATTTCCATCCCCACCTCCATGTCCTGGTGGCCGACGGCATGTTTCGGCGCGATGGCACGTTCCATGTACTGCCGCCCGTTCCGCTGAAACCGTTGGACGATTTGTTCCAAGCCCGGGTGCTGGAATGGCTGGTTGGTTTGGAACTGCTACCACCCGAACGCGCCCAAGGGATGCGTTCCTGGAAACACACTGGCTTCACGATCAGGCTAAAGGCTGGAGACCCCAGGCTGTAGGCTGTCGTCTATGAGAGATCATACAAAATTACGCGCATTTGAACTGGCCGATCAATTGACCTTGGCCATCTACAAGGAAACTCGTTCCTTTCCTCGCGAAGAGATGTTTGGGCTAACCTCCCAGCTTCGGCGGGCAGCGGTTTCCATCGCCTCGAATATTGTGGAGGGCTCGGCCCGTTTCTCCGAGGCTGAGCATTTGCACTTTTTGGATGCCGCCTATGGCGCGGCTCGCGAAGTGGAATATCAGGTCAGCTTGGCCGCCCGGTTGGGTTTTCTCGATGCGTCCTCGCAAGAAGGACCCGAGTGCGCTTTCGTTGGAAACCAGCAAGGTTTTGAAAGGATTATTGCGCTCCCTGCGCAAGCACTGATCCGCCTCCGGTCTCCAGCCTCAAGCCTCCAGTCTGTTCACGGATCCGATGCCGGATTACGAAAATGTCCTCTGCGATTGACGCCGGACAAGCATTCACAACTGCCTCACAACCTGCTTCCCATAGGCAGGTTGCGCATGAAGTTGCCAAAATTCCGCGGCCTCCAGACCGTTGCGTGCGAGCAGCCCGAGTTCCAGGGTAAAAATTGGCTCGAAATGGCCCTTGACACCGGGCTAAGGAAGCGTAGGGTACCGACTATAAGCTGTGAGAAAAACCAATGCTCGTTAGCCGCTCCGCGTCAAGTGACGTGTGGAAGCGGTGTAAAAAAGCAATTTCTTATCAATACGACTGCGCCAACTGTGCGGTGGCCAATGAACGATGCTCCCATGGAAACGACGTTCTTGGTCGAGGAAGTTGGTATGCTCCATCAAGGCAAGGTGGCTCTCGCCGGCATTTCACGTGGCCAGCCCATCAAACCTGGCATGCGTGCGTTTGTTGCGACTGCTTCCGGGCAGCTCACTGTGGAAGTGATTTCAATCGGCATCGTTGATCCTCCTCCGACCAATCCCAACAAGAAGCTGGTTCAGGTGCGCATCTCTGGCGGGGACGTAAGATCGCTCAAGTCCTATACCCTCCAACTGCGAGAGTGAACTCGACACGCCAACCATGGCACGCGAGATGCCAAAAAAATAAGCGCTGGAGCAGCTTCTCAATTCAATAATGGGCGGCAAAGCCCGAGGTCTCCGCCTATCAAGCCAGCCGGACGATCTTGCCGCCCTGGACGATCCGGTAACGGCATCCACGCCACTGAACGTCCGCGCCCGTGAAGGCCATCACCCAAAGGATTGCCTGCAACAGGTCTTTAAGCGGCGCCAGCCAGCCGGGGAACAATGGCCCTTGGTATTGAAGCATCCGCCGTTCCAGGGCCGTCGCCATCAATACGCGGGCCAAGATCAGCAGGCCCGCGGCGCCGGCCGTCTCCAGCCGGGGCGCGGAGGCCAGCAGTAACAACGGCCAGAGGGTGGCGTTCGAGAGGATGCTGAAAAAATAGGGCGCGGGCCGGCAGGCGCGGATGGTCCGGGCCCAGCGAAGCTGATGCCGCCAGACCTGCCGCCAGCCTTGCGCGGCTTCCCGGCAATCCGCCACGACCGGAGACAGGACCACCCGGAATCCGTTCCGGGCGATTCGCCGTCCGAGTTGATAATCGTCGGCCAAATAATCGGCCAACGCGGCGAAGCCTCCAAATTGACGCAACTCCCGGCGGCGGAGGGCCATCCCGGCGCCGAGGGCGAAATCGAGTGGTCGAAGACTTTGCGCCTGGAGCACCTGGCTCCAAAAATCAGCGTTAATCGCCACCGCCTCCCAGCGCATCGCCAAGTTGACCGGATTGGCCAGCCGGTAGAAACAGGTGACCAATCCCACCGCCGGTTCCGCCAACGGCGCGACAAGGTTGGTCAGAAAATCCGGCGGGACCAGCACATCCGCATCGCTCACCACAACCAGTTCATGCCGAATATCCCGTTCGAGTTCCGCCAGCTTGGAAACCTTGGCGTTGGCGCCCAATGATTCCCGGCAAACCACCAGCCGCGCGTCCGCCAAGGGAAATTCCGTCAGCAGTTCCCGCGCCACCGGGCACACCGGGTCGTCTTCGGAGCCAACTCCAAACAGGATTTGCACCGGCCCGCCGTAATCCTGCCGCAGCCAACTGCGCAGGCAGGCGGCGGTCTCGGTGTCGCAGCCTTTGAGCGGTTTGAGGAGGGTGACGCCCGGCGTGACCGATGGGCGGGGCAAACGCCGGTGCAGCGGAAAGCGCCAAGCCACCGCCCACTGCCATAGGCCCAACGCGCCGCTCAAGGCGGCCAGCGCGGCCAGCATCGTCGTCAGGACACCCATTTGTTTGCCGCGGCGATATTGGCATTTCACCGCCCAAAGGCAAAGCGGTTAGTCCAATGAGAACGCGCCGATGCAGGCCACGATGGTCGGCTGGGGCTGCCCACGGTCGGTGTGCGGATTTTCGTTCCAATGGCCGCAGCGCGTCCGGCTGCGGCTTGTCAGCAACACGTTGCGGTTGCTCGTGGACGCCACCGCTTCGCGAAACGGCGCGGCAGCCCCGTCCTCAGGACGGACGGGAAACCGCGTCAAAAACTCGTTTGACTGTAACCCCGGACGAACTTAAAATGTCTATAGTAAGCAAGGCGATTGCGTTGGGCGCGCCAAGGCCGCTGGGGGGGTGGTCGAGGGCGGGCTTGGGGCGTGGAGTGGTTGAATTGAGAGCGATATGAAAAACGATTTGGACTATCTAAGTTCTCCGGAGTTTTGTCATCCTGAGGAATGGCGCGGGCCGCGACTGTCGCGACGCTCCGTCATGCGCTGCGGCCTGATGGGGGCCGCCGGTTTCCTGCTGGGTGACTACCTGCAATTTGGCCCGCTGACGGCGGCGCCCCGCACAGCGGTCAAGCCGAAAGCCAAGTCCGTCATCCAAGTGTGGCTTTGGGGCGGGCCGTGTCATCTGGACACTTTCGATCCCAAGCCGGAGGCCGGGGTAGCCTACACCGGGCCGCTGAACTCGCCCATTGAAACCAATGTGAGCGGCATCCGGATTTGCGAGAGCCTGCCCTTGTTGGCCAAGCAGGCGGACAAGTATTCGCTGATTCGGAGCATGACTCATGGCAACAACGGTCATGAAACGGCCGCTTATATGGTGCAAACCGGGCGCAAACCGGGCGACGGCGAGGTTTACCCGGGCGTGGGCGCGGTGACCTCGCTTTTCAAAGGCTACGAGGCCGGCTACACCGGCCTGATACCGCCCTACGTGGTCCTCACCGAACTCCAGGGGCGCTTTTCCGAAGCCGGCTTCCTCGGCTCCAAATACAAGCCCTTTGCCACCGGCGGCGACCCGGCGCAACTGCGGTTCGCCGTCGAGGGTGTGGTGGCGCAAGGCGTCACCGAGGAGCGCCAGCGCGGTCGCCGGGATTTGCTGCACAACCTGGACACCCTGAGCAAAACCCTCCGCGACGAACAGCAAATCAAAGCGCTGGGCCAATGCGAAAAGCTGGCGTATGACCTGATCCTGGGCGACGCGGGCAAAGTGTTTGACCTCTCGCAGGAAAAAGACGAAGTGCGGGACCGCTATGGCCGCACCACTTTTGGCCAGTCCTGCCTGGTGGCGCGCCGCCTGGTCGAGCGAGGCGTGCCCTATGTCACCATCAATTCCAAAGGGTGGGACACCCACAAGGAGCATTTCCAAGCCATGCGGCGCAAGCTGCCCGATTTGGACAAGGGCTTGGCCTCCCTCTTGCAGGACCTGAGTGACCGCGGACTGCTCGATACGACCATCATCTGGTGCGGCGGCGAATTCGGACGCACACCCAAAGTGGACCTCGAAGCGCCTTGGAACGGCGGGCGCGGGCATTACGGCAAGGTTTTCTCAATGCTGGTGGCCGGCGGAGGTTTCAAGGGCGGACAGGTGGTGGGCGCGTCGGATGCGACCGGGTCGGAGGTGAAGGACCGTCCGGTGCATCCCACGGACCTCATCGGCAGCATGTATCACCTGCTGGGCATTGATCCAGAGGCCAAATTGCCGCATCCGCAAGGCAAGCTGGTCAAAGTCATGCCGCCAGTGGAACCGGGGATCAAGAGTGGCGGTCTGCTGCGCGAAATCATCTGACCGACTGGGAATTTCGGAGGGGATGCCGCCCGCGTTCCGCCGGGCGCTTCCGCCATAAAAGCCCACGGGCAACGAAGAGGCCGCGCTTTGCTTGGCTGTCTATTGGTTTTTCCCCCGATATGCCGCCCCGACCCGGAACAACCGCAAGCGATAACGCCCGCGGCGCTCAGAGCGAGTCCACAAATTGCTGCATGGCCTCTTGCTGGCGCTGAATGGATTCCACAAGTTTGAATTGGGTGCGGCAGCGGTCCAGGTTATGGGCGGGGCGGTGCACCCGGAAATAGATGTCGCCTTTGAGGAAATCCGTCAAAAAGCGGATGCCGATGGTGAAGGTGATGAGTTTGCCGGCAAAGGCGAGGTAGGATCGCTCCGCCGGCGTGAGGATGGGGCCGGCGGCCTCGAGGTAACCACGGGCAAGCTGCTTGAATATGGGCAGGTGCATGCGCACCTTTGAGAGGTCCTGCTCGTCCTCGAGCGTGGGGCTGGTGGTGGTGCGGACCATGTCGCCAAAATCGTAGAGCGCCAGTCCCGGCATCACCGTGTCGAGGTCCACCACACAGAGCGCCTCACCGGTCTGGGAATCGAGCATCACGTTGTTGAACTTGGTGTCGTTATGCGTGATGCGCTCCGGGATTTCGCCGCGCGCCAGGGCGTTGAGCAGCACGTCCACCATCGGCTCCTGCTTGAGGGCGAAGGCGATTTCCTTTTTGGCCAGCGCGGCCCGGTTGTAGTGGTCCTCGCTGATGGCTTGCTGCAAGGCCGCAAAACGAAGGCGGGTGTGATGAAAGTTGGGGATGGTTTCCACCAGACGCTCCCCCGGGAGGTCGGCCAACTGACATTGGAACAAGCCGAAAGCCCGGCCCGCCTGGAAGGCCTGCTTTTCCGATTGCACCGCCTCGAAAGTGCAGGCCCGCTCGATGAACACGAACGTCCGCCAGCACTCGCCCCCCCCGTTCTGGTAGAAGTCCTTGCCGTCGCGCGTCGGCACCACGATCAGGGTGCGGCGCGTTATGTCATCCGCGCCGCTGGCCTCCAGTTTGGCCCGCACGTGCCGGGTCACCCGGGTCACGTTGCTCATCACCGACACCGGGTCTTTGAAAACGTTGGTGTTGATCTTCTGGTGGATGTAGCGGACCTTGACCCCGCCCTGGTCGTAAGTGGCGGTGTACGTTTCGTTGATGTGGCCGATCTTGCACGGTTCGGCGTGCTGAATCTGGCCATAAACATGAAATCGCTGGGAGATGTCCCGCAGTTTTTCCTCGTTGTAAAAGGCCATGTCTGGATTTCCTTTCGTGAATGATTGGCGGCGGCGCCGACCGGCTCAACTTTTCAAGCCCAGTCCCAAAACTTCCCGGCAATAGCGCAGGCTGCGCTCCAGTTCGGCCTTCGCGAACTCCTGCTCGTATTCCTTGCGGTCCCGGCCCGACGGCACGGCAAACGGCGCTTTCGGCTTGCCGCGCCGGGCAAAACCGACAAAGCGCGCGAACTCGTGCACCCGCGCCTTGGGAAACGGCTTCCAAAAATCCGGCTTCAAGTAAGGCAGCGGGCGTCCGTATTGGGAAATGATTTCCAGCACAAAGGGCGTGGCCGGACACAGTTCGGAAAACCGCTTCACGTAGGCCGTCCAATCCGTGTTGCCCTCGCCCACCGCCGCCCATTGCGCGTGGGCGCCTTCCGGCGTTTCCCAAACCGCGGTGTCGCGGATGCCAGTGGTGACCGCGTAGGGCGCGAGGATTTCGAGGTTCATCAGCGGATCCTCGAGCGTCCAGGCGGCGTTGCCGGAGTCCATGGTGGCGCCGACATAATCCGCGCCGGCGGATTCGATGAGTTGGACGAGTTCCCACGCCTGCAGGTCGCCGGCGTGGTTCTCGACGGCGATGCGCAATCCCGCATCCAGCGCCTGGCGGCGAACGGCTTTCAGCACCTTGACCGTGCTTTCGATTTGCCGCTCGATGCCGCCCTCGACCAGCCGGTCCTGGCCGGTGCCCAGCACGCAACGCACGACCGGCGAGCCGAGCGCGCGCGCCATGCGGATGGCCAGCGCCAGGTGTTCCTCCGGCGAGCCGTAGTCCTTGGTGCAGCTTTTCGAGGTCGGGCAGATGCTGTAGGTGCCCAGGTGCAGGCGCAAACCCAGGTCATCCGCCTTCTTTTTCAAATCCCGCAGATACGACTCCTCGTGGCTGTCAAAGACCTTGAGATCGGAGAAAAACATCACATCGAGCTTCTGTTGCGCGGCGTAATCAAGCAACTGGCCGGCCTTCCAGCCCAGCGGGCGAAGCGAGAAATTATCCATGCCGAGGCTGATTTTGGCCGGAGTTTTGGCAACGGCCTCCGCCGCGCCGGCGAGCCGGCCGGCCAGCAGTCCGGCCCCCGCCACCGCGGTTGCCCGCAAAAACTCGCGCCTTTCGGCGGGAATATCCATGATGCTCATGCGCCCCAAGGTGTAGCAGATTTTGGCGGTTTGGCAAACCTGTTCGCGAACCGGGGCTTGCCCCGGCCGGCCAGCCGCCGGGACGCGGCGCCCCGAGGCAAGGGCGCGAAATTCTTTTTCCTTTGGCCAAGGGCCGCGCCTGCCGCTAGACTGACCTGCGCAAATGGCAACGGAAAATCAGGAAGTTTCCCTGCCAAGCCGGGGCCCGAGACCCGCGGCTTTGACCGGTGAATTAAGCTTTGTTCATTCCGGGGCGCGCCGCCGGTTGGGGACAGGGTGGCTGGGATTCTGGCTGGCCACGGTTCTGGCCTTCCCCGCGTCCGCCGCCAATCCCCCGGCCAGCTCGTTCATTGTGGATTCCTGGACCACCGAGGAGGGCCTGCCGCAAAATTCCGTTACCACCGTTTTGCAGACGCGCGACGGCTACCTGTGGTTCGGCACGCTCAACGGCCTGGTGCGCTTCGACGGCCTCAAGTTCTCGGTCTTTGACGAAAGCAACACGCTGGGCCTGGAAAGCGGCCGGGTGGTGAAGCTGTTCGAGGACCGCCACGGCCAGCTTTGGATCGGCATGGAGAGCGCCGGCGTGGCGCTGCGAAAACCCAACGGCCAGATTGCGAGTTTTGGCATTGGCCAGGGCGCGTTTGAAAAACGGGTGGTTTCCATCTGCGAGGACGCCGGCGGCGCGATTTGGCTGTTCCTGGCCAACGGCGAGCTATGGCGCCACAGCGGGGGCGCATGGCAGCCTTTCCTGGTGGGCCAGGGCCGGCCCAGCCTCGCGCGCTCGATCATCGCCGACAACGCCGGCATGATCTGGGTGGGCGTGGATTGGCAACACACCGGCGCGCGAGCCGCCGCCCTCCAGCAGACTATCGAACTGCCGGTGGAAGAGAGCCTGCCGGTCAACGGCCGGCTTGATTTTTTGCTGCCCAGCGCCGGCGGCGGTTATTGGCGGCTGGCGGACGGGCGTGTCCAAAAATGCCTGGGCGCCCATATCGAGCGCGATCTGGGGGCCTATCCGTGGGGGCGCGAGCGTGTTTCCGCCGTTTGCGAGGACCGCGAGGGCCGCCTGGTGGTTGGCACCTTGGGTAACGGGGTCTTTTGGCTGACGGAGGATGGCCGCGCCAGCCACCTCTCGACCACCAACGGGCTGTCGCATTCTTACGTGCTCTCCCTTTGTGTGGACCGTGAAGGAAATCTTTGGGTGGGGACCGATGGCGGCGGTCTGAACCGGGTAAAGCAAAAAAGATTCGCCGCTGTGGACCCTTCCGGGGGCGCGGCCCGAGCGGTTCAATCGGTCTTTGCGGACTCGCGGGGCGGTCTGTGGACGGGCCTCAACAATGGCGGGGTGGTGTATTGGCGCGACGGCATTTCGCGCGCCTACGGTCCGGCGCAGGGCTTGATGAATCCCTACGTCTGGTCGGTGCTGGTGGACCGCGAGCAAACGGTTTGGGCCGGCACTTGGGGCGGCGGTCTGTATTTTCTGCAAGGGGACCGTTTCCAGCGGACCACAGGCCCGGAGGTCATTCACCGCGAGGCGCACGCGTTATTCCAAGACCGCCAAGGCCGGTTGTGGATTGGCACCCAGGGCGGTTTGGCCGTTCGTGACCGCGGCCAGTGGCAGGTGGTCATCCCTTCCGCCGACCTGCCCCCGCTGGTGGTGCAAGCGTTGGCGCAAGACCGTGAAGACCGGCTGTGGATCGGCACCGTCCGCGGCGGTTTGCTGGCCTGGCAGCACGGCCAGTTCACCGTGTTTCGCAAAACCGACGGGCTGCCCGGCGATGATGTCTCCGCGCTGTGCGTGGACGATGACGGGGTGCTCTGGGCGGGCAGTTCCGGCAGCGGCCTGGGCCGGCGCCAGGACGGACGCTGGACCCGGTTCACCACCCGCGAAGGTCTGCCCAGCAACAGCATCAATTACCTGGTGGATGACGGCCAGGGCTTTCTCTGGATTGGCTCCAACGCCGGCCTGGTGCGTTTGCGCAAACAGGCGGCCGCGGACTTGGCCGCCGGCAGAATAACCTCCCTGCCCTGCCGCGTGTATGGCAAAGCGGAAGGACTGCCGACACGGGAATGCACGCTCGGCTCGCAACCGGCGGCGGCGCGCGCGCCGGACGGCGCGCTGTGGTTTCCAACCATCAAGGGCCTGGCCAGCGTCAACCCCGCGCAATTGGGCAGCAATCCGACTCCCCCGCCGGTGCTGATCGAAGAAGTCAGGGTGGATGGTTTTCTGCAAAAGGACCTCGAAACGCCCTCCAGCCGGCAGCGCGCACTTCATCTCAGCGCCCGCCAGGAGCGCCTCGAAATCCGTTACACCAGCCTTAACCTTGGCGCGCCAGACCAGGCGCGTTTCCGCTACCGGCTGCAAGGACACGAGACGGGCTGGACCGAGGCCGGCGGCACCCGCGCCGCTTATTACAGCAAACTGCCCCCGGGAGATTACCGTTTCCAAGTCATCGCCTGCAACGAGGATGGGGTTTGGAACGAAACCGGCGCGGCGCTGGCCATCAGGGTCGAGCCGCCTTTCTGGCAAGCCTGGTGGTTCCTGACTTGCGCGGCCGCCGCCTTGTTGGGAACGGTCGTGGGAGTGGTGCATTACCTCTCCACCCAGCGCCTGCAACGCCAGTTGCAGCAGTTCCGCCAACAGGAGGCCCTGCAAAGGGAGCGCGCCCGCATCGCCCGCGACCTCCACGATCAACTCGGCGCCAGCCTCACCCAAATCTCACTGCTGGGCGAACTGGCGGAAACCGACAAGGAAACCCCCGCCGAGGTCGAGGCGCACGCGCGGCAGATTTCGCAGACCGCGCGCGACACCACGCGGGTGCTTGACGAGATTGTTTGGGCGGTGAATCCCTCCAATGACACTTTGGATGGGCTGATGACCTATCTCTGCAAATACGCACAAGAATACCTGGCCCTGGCCGGCGTGCGCTTCCGTTTGGAAGCCCCCGATCATTTGCCCGAGGTCCAGCTCCCTCCGGACGCCCGCCACAACCTCTTCCTGGCGGCCAAAGAGGCCGTCACCAACGTGGCGCGGCACGCCCAGGCCACCGAGGCCCGTATTCGTTTGCGCCTGGAGCCCGAGTATTTCACGCTCGAAATTGAGGATGACGGCCGCGGGGCGCCGGCAAACGCCGGGCAAAACCGCAATGGCCTGCGCAACATGCGCAAGCGCCTGGAGGAAATCGGGGGGCGGTGCGACATCGGCCCGGCGACGCCGAAGGGGACACGGGTGACCTTGCGGGCGCCCTGCCGGCCCGCCGCGTCCGGCAACGAATGAAGGGATTAATCGCATGGCGATCAACGTATCCATCGTCGAGGACAACGAACAGTTGCGCGGCACCCTGGCGCGGGTGCTCAATCGCGCCGAAGGTTTCGCCTGCCGCAGCCAACATGAAACCGCCGAGGCGGCCCTCGCGTCCCTGCCCGGGGAAAAACCCGATGTCATCCTGATGGACATCAACCTGCCGGGCATGAGCGGGGTCGAATGCGCGCGACGCCTCAAGCCGCTGCTGCCGGATTCGCAGATTATCATGCTGACAGTGTATGAGGACACCGACAACATATTCAAAGCGCTGGCGGCCGGCGCCACCGGCTACCTGCTCAAGCGCACGCCCAGGGACGAATTGCTGGCCGCCATCCGCGAGGTGCGTCAAGGCGGCTCCCCGATGACCGCGCATATCGCCCGCAAAGTGGTGCAATCTTTCCAAAAAGCCGGCGCCTCCTCCCAGCCGACGGAGAACCTCTCCACGCGGGAACAGGAAGTGCTCGACTGCCTGAGCCAGGGATTCCTTTACAAAGAGATCGCCGACAAGCTGGGCATCAGCTACGAAACCGTCCACACCTATATCCGGCGGATTTACGAGAAATTGCAGGTGCGCACGCGCACCGAGGCGGTCGCCAAGTTCCTAAAAAGATAAGGGCCGCCGGCGACGCCGCCATCCGCCGCCCGGACGCCTCAGGGGGGGCCTGGTTACACCGTCCCCAGCGTGTCACCAGTTCTGGTGACTGGCGCAAAATCCGGGAAAAGTTAAATTGATCCCAGCTTGACGGTGAAAATTCGCAGTTGGTTGTGTGTTTGTGTGCCATACGGCGTATGTCTGCGGCGCCGCACCGAAGGGCGGAAGTAACGGGCGAAGTTCTCATTGCTTTGCGGAAGAGCCGGGTTAAAACCCGGCTTTTTCGTTTTCTAACCTCCGATTATCTTGGCCAACCGCTTCGGCGCCTCTGCCGCTGGCGGCCGAACCCGGCAAATAACCAAACTCGAGGCGGAATATCCGTTCAGCCGCCGACCCTCAGTCTTCTGTCCTGGGCCGGCCCGCAAAGATGGCGATCAGCAGCAGCAGATAGCCGAGAGCGGTCATGCCGGACCAGACGAAGCCCAGCGCCGAGTAGAGGAAGGCCATGTTTTGCATAGTCAGGTGCTGGCGCATTTGCGAGTAATTAATCAAGGCGTAAACGATGGGCATGGCGATGCCCAGCGCCACCAGCAGCCCGAAACCCGCCAAAGCCCAACCGCAAGCCTTGGACGCCTGTCGCCACCGCAGGATGATGACGACGATGGCCCCCGCGCAAACCAAGAGCGTGGGCAGGTGCGACACGACCATGGACAAATACATTTTCAGGAGCTGGCCGATTTCGGAGGTTGCCATCATGGAATTGTCAACATTTGGGAGTTTTTTAGCCGGCAGCGGGATTTACTGATGAGTGCTTGGGATAAACGACACGCGCCCCCCTCACCCTGCCCTCTCACCCCAAGGTGGGAGAGGGAAAGCTCGCGCAGGGTGACCAATTGTCTATTGCATCCCGGGGACTGTGCATTAACGCTGTGGGTTCCCGGGTACCGTATTGGTTGGAGCGGAAGTTTCCAGGGAGTGTTCCACGGTTTCGGCCAGGCGCGCAGCAGGGGCCACGCTGCGGGGCCCAGGGCTGCGGACGGAGAAAAACATGAAAATAATCAGGAAGACCAACGCCAATGTGAACCAGAGCAAGCCCAGCAAGGTGCCGATAATCCCGCAGACCCTGCCGGCGTTGGTGTTGCCGCGCCCGGCGGGGTCCATGCTTCCGGCATCCATTTCCTTGAGGTCATTGCCGCCCATGATCCACGCGGCAATGGCCAGCGGCCAGCAGGTCACGATGCCCAGGATGCCAAAAACCAGTATCAATGTTCCGCGATGTGGCTTCATGCAATCCGCCTGAGTCAACCACGGTCCAGCCTAACCGGCAAGTCCCAATGCGCGCTTGGCAACCGCGCGCGGTCATGCAAGGCTGCGGGGATGCAAAAGACAGTCTGGGACTTTCTGGCAACCGGGCGGATGGTTCTGTGCGCGGGGCTGGCCTTTTGGAGTTCAGCCGGCCTCTTGACAGGCAACCTTTTGTCGGCGCCCGCGGCGGTGTCGTTGCTGCCAGCGGACCCGCTGGCCCAATTTCGCCCGGGCGGCGCGCCTGAGCGCTGGACCACCAGCCGAGTGCCTGTCCAAGGACAACCATTTCGCGAGGCCGTGAGGATCCAGGTCAAACAACGGCCCGCTCAGCCTTACGAAATGCAGGTGAGATTTCCCAATGCCGGCGCGGTGGCCAAAGGCGACACCCTGCATTTGCGCTTTTACGCGCGCGCGCTCGCAGCGCCAGGCGAAACCGGCGAGGGCGCGCTCTCCGCCGTGTTCGAGCGCGCCACCCAGCCTTACGAAAAATCCTTGCAAGCGCGGCTTGCCATCGGCCGCGAATGGAAGCTATACGAGCAGCCCTTCCGCGCCACCCATGCATTTGCGCCCGGCCAAGCCCAGTTGACCTTCCAGGCGGGCTTTGATCCCCAAGTGCTGGAGATTGGCGGCTTCGAACTGCTCAACTACGGCGCTTCCGTCGCCCCCTCCTCGCTGCCGGCCACCGCCATGACTTATCGCGGACGCGAGGCCAACGCCGCCTGGCGCACCGCCGCCGCCGAACGGATCAAAAAGCACCGCCAGGGAGACCTGTCCCTTGCGGTGACGGATGCCGCCGGCCGTCCGGTATCCGGTGTCGAGGTGAAGGTGGAAATGCGGCGGCACGCCTTTGCCTTCGGCTCGGCGGTGACGGCTGAGCTGTTGACCGCCCAAACCGAGGACGCCCGGCGCTACCGGGAAATCATCGAACGGGATTTCAACCGGGTGGTCTTCGAGAACGACCTCAAGTGGCCGTCATGGGAGCGGGAATCGGCTCGCCCCCGGCTGATGGCCGCGGTGGATTGGCTGCGGGGCCGAAACATCGAAATCCGCGGTCATTGCCTGGTCTGGCCAAGCTGGAAACATGTGCCGGGCGACGTGAAAAAGCTGGCGGAAGACCGCGCCGCGCTGGCCGAACGCGTCCGCCGCCACATTCGCGAGGAAGCCGGCGCGCTGCGCGGCAAGCTGGTGGATTGGGATGTCATCAATGAGCCTTATAGCAATCACGACCTCATGGATATTCTGGGTCGGGAGGTCATGGTCGAGTGGTTCAAGCTCGCCCGCGAAGCCGACCCGCAAGCCCGGCTTTACTTGAACGATTACTCCATCCTTTCCGCCGGCGGTCGCGACGCGGCGCATCAGCGGCATTTCGAGGAGACCCTGCGCTTTCTTAAGGATTCCGGCGCGCCGCTGGGCGGCATTGGCATGCAGGGACATTTCGGCAGCGACCTGACGCCGCCGGAACGGCTCCTCGAGGTGCTCGACCGCTTTGCGCAACTGGGCCTGCCTATCCAAGTCACCGAGCACGACATCAACGTCACCGACGAATCGCTCCAGGCCGATTACACCCGCGACTTCCTGACCGCGATCTTCAGTCATCCCTCGGTGGTCGGCATCCTGACCTGGGGCTTTTGGGAAGGCCGCCACTGGCGGCCCAACGGCGCCTATTATCGCCGCGATTGGAGCCTCCGGCCGGCCGGCCAGGCCTGGCGCGACCTCGTCCGCCGCGACTGGTGGACCGTCGCCACCGTTACCACCGACGCCGCCGGCGCGGGCCGCGTGCGGGGATTCCTCGGCGAATATGAAATCACCGCCCGCCAAGGCGGGAAAGTTGTTTCCACGCGCGCCAAACTTCCCCAAGTAGGCGCCAAAGTAACCCTGCGCCTGCCGTCAGACGGCTGACTTGTCGAAGACCCGGCGCTTGCAGAGCATTTGCGCAGGGGCAATCCTTTTTACCTGGATTCCGCAGTTAGAAAACAGCGGGAAAGTTGTAAACCACGGATGAACAACAATGAACACCGATGCTGAAGCGGGAATAGCCTTCACCCGCCGGAGGCAAGCCTCTGCTTTCGCAAACCTTTGGTATCCGTGTCCATCCGTGTTTATCCGTGGTTGAACTGCGATTTTTAGGTTTTATCACGGAGACTTGGCCGCGAGCGAAGGCGTTGGCGAGGGTGTTCTTCGGAGCCTTGGCGCGGGCGACGCCAACCAAGCCGACTGGCACTCATAAGCAATTGTTGCGGTTGGCCCTGTTCACCTTTGCTGGGCCGCCGTCTCCGCGATCAGTTCCACGCCGCAAATCAGCGCCGGTTTGGCGCCGGACGGCAAGAATTCGATGACCAGGGCGTCCGCCGCGCGGATGCCGCGAAATTCGCGCACCACCCCGCGACGGCTGCCGCCGGCTTCCTTGACGATGTCGAAGCGGGTCAATACCGGGCGGTCTTGCAGCTTCACGCCAAAGACCCGCTCGCCCGGACGCAGCGGCTCCGGTTCGGCGAAAACCAGCCGCACGGTGTAAGGCCGCTCCGTGACGGCGCCGGGCGACGTCTCTTTCCGCAAGGCCGCCGGGCGTTGCGCGCCCCATTGGAAATTAATCTGTGGGTCTAGCTGCGCCACACCCGGTCCTGCGGGGCGCGGATGGGCAAAATAAACGCCCGCCAACGCGCCACGGCGTCCGTCGGGGGTGGAGAACGCCTCCGCGGGAATCACGGTCTTTGGCCGGGAAGGACTGCTCCAGCTCAGGGTCACGCCCGCCAGGTTGGTGGGCGCTCCGGCCCGATGCGAATACTCGGCATGCACGGTGTGCGGCCGGCCGCCTTCGAGAAAAAGCCGCCCCGTCAATTCCGGCGGGGCGGCGCCCGCTTTGTGGCGGTCCGAGTCCAGTACGGGAAAACCGTCCACCCATAAGCGAACCGCGCCGTCGCTGCGGGCGTAAAACGTGTTCGTTTCGCCGCGATCAGTTTGGAGGAAACCGGTCCAACGCGCGCTGAACGCGGCGTCCGACGCGGCCGGCGCGCGGGCCATCGTTTCGATCCGGAGGCTGCGAACGCCGCTGAGGCCCGAGGCATAAACCCAAGGCCAGCCGTCGCCGCCCTGCATCCACAACGCGTGGCGGTAAAAAGTTTGCGCGTTGGTCGGACTTGCCTGCACCCGCACTTCCGGCGAGGGACCACCCACCGCCGGCCAATCCAGCCAAAGTGTGCCTTCGGCGGTGATGCGGTCGCCGGGCGCGCCGAAGTTAAGGCCCACCCGTTGAATCAGCCCGTCGGCCGCCAGCCCGCCCCAGGCGCTCCATTGTTCGAAGCTCTCCGGCATCGGGACGAGGGCCAGCGAAGTGTACACGGGGTAATTGCACGAACAGTTTCCGGTCCAGGAGGGCAAATTCAACACGCCATTGGCGGGAATGATGGTGTTGCGGCAGCCGGAACGCATGCCGCTGATGTTGACCGTCCCGCTCTCCAACCGCTTGTCGTAAAACGCCGCCGTGCCCGAACGCATCGTAATCAGGTAGCCGTAATCCGCTCCCGTCAGGTCGCAGCCGTAGGTTTTCAGGTATTCGCGGGCTTCCTCGGCCCCGGTGATGGGATTGCGGCGCGTCAGCGGGACCGGCGGAGGCGGCGCGCCTGGCCGGGCCGCGGCAGTATCATCCGCGGAGGGGGCGCCGCCGTCTTTCGCCATGACCGGCGGTCCGGACAAAACGCGGCCGGTATAGACGTCGGTGAAGGCCTCCGAAAACTTCTGGGTGTTCACCTGCTGCAGGTAAGCGGCGTAGCTTAATTTCAGCGGGGACACGCCAACAGGCTCCGGCACCAGGTAGGTCATGACGCCGTCTTTGACCTTGAGGAATGGCGGCAAACCTCGTCCGGACTCCGGGGTGATGCCACGATAAAAAAGTTTGTGATGATGAAAGGTGTCGCCAAACCACAATAGTCCGAGGGGGCCCCGGACGCGCGCGTCGAAATTGGGCTGGCCGCTGTAATCGGCCGCGCCCGGCAAAGCCCCGGCGCGCACCACCACCGAATAGGCGCCTTCGCGCCGCCATTGCGCGTTCGGCAGCGCGAGTTGCTTCAGGCGGCCCGCGAGCGTCTCATGCTCGGCGGGCGAAATTTTCAGGCACAATGCGCCGCCATAAGGCCGCAAGGTTTCAAAGGCCAGGCTCAGAAATTGATCATCGAGGGCGAGGCCCGCGGCGACCGGGTTTTCGCAAACAATCAGGTTCGCCAAATAAGGCGGCCAGCCAAAACCCAAAACTTCGGCGGCATGGGCGCTGACGCTCTCGCCGTACAGGCCGGCGGCATCAAGCCGGCGGCGAAACGCGGCGATTTTTTCCAACTCGCGATCCACCACCACCACCCGCCACCGCGGGTGCGCCGCCAGTTCCCCCGCCAGGCGGCCGTCGCCCAATCCCCAAACCAGCGCGTAACCTTCGCTCTGGCGGCTGGCTTGTTGCAGGGACCGCAGGGCTGACTCATCCGCATCCGCGGGGGTGCCAAGCGGTTGGATTGGCAAGGGATAACGCTTGGGCTCCCCCGGCTGGCTGCCAAAACAGTAAATGGCGCCGCCCCGCGTGACGACAAACAACCGGCCGCGGGCGGCCAGCATGGTGTGGATGGGGCCGTCCACGCCGGGAAAGCCGTCCTGGAACTGAAAGCGGCGCTGGCCCGCTTGAATGGTTCCCCTCAGGCCGGCTTCGAGCCGGTAGGTTTCCTTTCCCACCGTCACCTGTTCGGGCAACACCTCGCCGGGCTCCGGCTTGGCGGCGCGCTGGCCAATGGTTTGCTGGCCCACATCGTGGGTTTCGTTGTTCAAGTTCGGGTCCACCGCCAAAGCGCCGTCCGCGCCGGTGACAACGAACCAGCTTCCCGGCCTGCTGCCGTGTCCGCCATGCCCAAACTCGAAGTCCAGCAACTCGCCGGTCGAGGGTTCGAGAAACGCCGGAAAAGAGCGACTGCCCGGCACCACCAAACGGTGGCGGTGCATCAGCAAATAACCTTGCGGCGACGGTCCGCCGAACGACATCGCGCTGTGCGGATGCGCGAGATACAGCGAGCCCAGCCGGTCGTTCAGCCACAGCGTCCGCCCGGAGCGCCCCTCCAACGCGTGAATGAAAATCCCCTCAAACGGCCATACGCCCGCCCCAAAATAAACGCGCCCCGCCTCCACGACTGGCCCGCCGCGAACCGGCCAGACGGAAATCAGCCGCCCGTTGCCCAGCACTTTGCGCGCGGAGGGCGCGCCGCGGATTTTCCATTGCAGCGTTCCGGTTTCCGCCGCCAGGCAATAAAAAAAAGCCGTCATCGGAGCCAAAATACACTTTCCCATCCCAGGCCGCGGGCGCGAGCCGCACCGGACCGTCCGCATAAAACCGCCACTTTTCCGCGCCGGTGGCGGCGTCCAACGCGGTGACGCTGTCGTTGCGCGACGACGCCACCAACAGCATTTCGCCCAGCGCCACCGGTTCGTAGCCCAAGTCGAACTGCACCCGCTCCTGTCGCGGCTGCCAATAAGCCGGCTTTAGCGGCGGATATTGCCGCATCCACTGCAACCGCAAGTTTTCCGGGAGCGGCTCGCTGGAGATGCCAGTGCGCGCGGCGTTCCCCCGCCACATTGGCCAATCGGCGGCGAAAGCGGTCCCCACCGCCAGCGCGGCAAATCCAAGCACCACCCCCCGCCAAACGCCGGCAAGCCGGCCCTGTCCCGAAGCCCTGCGCATCATGAGGCTGAAATTAGACTTTTGCGGCTCCTTTTGTATCGGGAGTTTGCGTGGCTGGCAATGGGCTTTTGGGGATAAGTTGCGGCGTCTGTCGTTTCGCGGGACCCCGCTTCATTGGCCGGCATGGCTGAATTGGCAAAGGTGGCTCAAATCCGCGCACCACCTGTCTCAATTCCAGCCACCGGACGCCGCGCGAAACCACGCACGCTGGCGGAATCATTGCTGATGAGGAATTTGTGACTCGGTTTCCCCGGCAAAGCCTGGCCCGTTCCCAAGGTGGCATGGGCTGTGCTACTGCACAATCTCAGGGATGCAATACACAATTGGTCACCGTGCGCGAGGTAGTCCCTCTCCCCCCCTCGGGGGAGAGGGCAGGGTGAAGGGGCGCGTGTCGTTTCTCCCAAGCACTCATCAGCAAACAAACTGCGGAGCGTTACGATGAGGCGATGAACAAACAAAAAATTCACTTGCTGGCAGTGGATGACGACCCGGGCATCCGGGAGGTTCTGGAGCTATTTCTGTCGCCCAAAGGGTTTCAGGTTACCACCGCGGAAGGGGCCAAAGAGGCCGCCGCCTTGCTCCAGACCGAGTCCTTTGATTTGGTCATTCTGGATTTGCATTTGAAGGATGGCGACGGGTGGTCGCTGTTGGCCGACCTGCGCGCCACCCAGCCGGATTTGCCGGTGGTTATCCTCACCGGCGATGGCTACCAGGAATCCCTGCTGCATAAGGCGCGGGCGCTGGGCGCCCGGGGTTTCGTCAGCAAGGAGGTTTTCCCCAGCCAGGTGCTGGTGGAAATTCGTCATATCCTGCATGTTTAAGCCGCTCGCGCCCCGGCTCTTACCGGGTGCTGTGGGAAATGGGTGGCTTAATGCAAATTCAGCTCAGGGCCGCCACAGCCAGCGCAGCGTGTTGGGAAAGATCGCGCCGCCGTGCTTGCCGCTGTGGGTGCCTTCGCCAAAGACGAACTGGTAATCGTAGCCCTTCTCTTTGAGCGCGGCGGCCATCGCCTGGTTGGCCTCGGGCCAGCTCCCGTATTGGTTCACCAGGTCGTTCGCGCCATCCTGCAAAAAGACGCGGATCGGCTTCGCGGGACTGTTGCGCACCAGCTCCGGGTATTTATTCCCGCCGCGGATGTTGGTGAAGCTGCCGATGTGGCTGACCACACGGCGGAATTTGTCCGGTCGTTCCCACGCGACGGTGAAGGCGCAGATGCCGCCCGAGCTGTTGCCGCAAATGGCCCAGCCTTCCGGCTTGTCGGTCAACCGGTATTTCTTCGCCACCTCGGGGATCATCTCCTCCAACAGGAAGCGGGCGTAAGTGTCGCTGAGGGTGTCGTATTCCACGCTGCGATTGGCGGCGGGCGCGGGCCGGCCGTCCGGGCGCTTGGGGGTCGGCTCGCCGGGGGCGCGCGGCTTGTCGCCCGGGTTGATCATCAGGGCGATGGTCACCGGCATTTCCTTTTTGTGGATCAGATTGTCGAACACCACCGGCACCCGAAACACGCCGTTGGTGTCGGCAAAGCCGCGCCCATCCTGGAACACCATCAGGCAGGCCGGGTTTTCCGGTTTGTATTGGGCCGGCACATAAACCCAGTAATCCCGGACAAACCCCGGGTAGATTTTGCTTTCGGCCCACGTGTATTGAGTGACCGTGCCCTTTGGCACGCCGGCCTGCGGCTGCGAATCCGGCCCCAACTTGTAAATGTCATCCGGCGAGGGCTTCTTTTCCGCCGCCACCAGCGGCAGCAATGCGCCGAGCCAAAGACCAATGATAATGTGTTTCATAGACACAGAGAGGGAACTCCATCGGACCAAACTGCGCCAGTAAAAAACAGTTTCGAGGGAAAGCTATTTCTCCAGTCATCACGCTGGGAATAGCAAAAACCAAAGAGGAGCGGCAGGATTTATTTCCGGGGATCGGTTGCGCCGTCCGCCGCGGCAACCGGCGCCCATTCCATCCGGGTGATCTGGATGCCTTTTAGGCTGGGCAACAGCGCCGCCATGTACCATTGGCCTTGGTGCTGAAAGATCTCCGGCGCGGCGACCGGCAACGTCGTGACGTAGTGACCGGCATCGTCGTCAATGCCGAAGTCCAGCGGGTCGCGCGAGTGATAGACCATCGTCTGCGCGGATTTGCCGTATCGCTGGGTGCGGAAGAGATAAAAGTGGCCGGGCTGCGGCTCGACGACGAACGGGCATTCGGCGGAGTAAGGTCCGTCACCCGATTTGCCGCGCGCGGCGACAATGCGTTCTTCGCTCCAGTTGAGCAAGTCGTCCGAGGTGCGCGCGTAGTCGAATCCCCGGTTGCCCGGGTGGGCGGTGTAGTAGAGGTGCCACCGGCCGTTCAGGCGCACGACCATCGGATCGCGGCCATTGCGGTCGCGGTCCACCTGGCCGGCCAGGTTAACCTGGGGCCGGCCTTCGGCGTTGCGATGACGGGTGAAATTTTTGCCATCCATGCTGGTGGCCAGGCAGATGTTCGCCCAATCGCCATAGAACATCCAATACTTGCCCTCGTGCCGGAGGACATAGGGCGCCTGCAAACCACCTTGCGTCTCGCCCAGCGCCGGGTCGGCCTGGAGGGCGATGCCTTTGGGTGTCCAATTCCGGTCGGTCAGGTTCGCGCCCTCCCAGCGGTGGAAGAGCCGGGTCTTGCCCGGCTCCTTGGTGCCGCGGATGCACGACCAAAGTTGCCATGTGCCGTCGGCGGCTTGCCAGATGGCGAAATCCACCGGCTGCTGGTTCGGAGTTGTAAGCGGGCCAAGGTCGGGATCGCCCGCAACCGTCCACCATTCGCCGGAAAGACGCGGTTCGAGCGGGTGGTTGGCGGCGGATAGATTCATGGCCAGAAGCCCCACGGCGGCCATGCGGATGAGTAATCGAGTCATAATATGATGAATGTCGCTCACGGTTTGGTTTTCAGTTCGCCGGCTTCCGCCTCGCGGGCAGCCTGGAACTCAAGTTGCACATAATCCAAGCGCCCTTCCGCGCCTTCGGCGTCCACCCGGATTTCGTCGCCGCCGCGGATTTGCACCCCGCGAATGACGTGGCTCTGCCAACCGCCACCCGCGCCCGCGGAAACCCAAGCGTCACCCTGCGGAACGCCCGCCACCAACAGCGCGCAGCGACAGCGGCTTCCCGGCCCATTCTGGCAGCGAACCACCACGTCGCAGCGGCCGGCATCGCTGGCGTATAGCTCCGCGAAGGGCGTGCGGATGCTCCCCCGGTTTTTTCCCGCCCCCAACCGGACGCCGAGCTGGTGTGAGGCGTTCCGATCTTTCCGATCTTCCAGCACAAAACCTTCCAGATGGCGAAAATTCTCCGCTTCGATCCGCACGCGCGCGCGGGCGGCGACGGGATGCACCGGCTGGCGGTCCTCCAGCAGCCGCTTGAGCTTGGCCGGGTCGCATTCCTCGTCGCCGGTCGCCAGGAACCACATCATTCCGGCATCGGAAGGGTCCGGACGGGTGGAAACCAGCATCCGCTCCCAGAGCCAGCGGACTTTGGGGTCGCGCGCATCCCGCATCCAGAAAAAGGGCTGGAACTCCGCCGGCCTCGCAGGCTGGCCGTAGCGGCTGTGGCTGAGCAACCGGTTCTGGTCGGCTATTTGCACCCAATTGACCCCCAGCTCGATCACGCTGCGCTTGTTGAAGGTGAATTGGTATTGGGAGGCAAAACCATCGTTCCAGCGGCTGTGCGAAAGACAATAGACAAACCGGCGTTTGGCCGGATCCGATTTCCGCAGGCCGCGCAACGGCACTTCCACCGGTCCGGCGATGATAAAATACAGCGGATTTTCCGCCGAGGATCCGTCAATCGCCTTGGCGATGTCCCCGACCGCCGCCTCGAGGTTGGTGCGGCAATCAAAGAAAAGGGAGCGGTTGAAGCCGTAGCGTTCCGCGGCGCCCAGGACACTTTCGGCGTGGATCTTCTCCCACTCCGGGTTGGTCAGCGGCAGAATGCAGTTGAAATTGAAGTGAACCAAGCGGTCCTTCAAACCGGCTTCCGCCAGGATGGCCAGGGCGACGGGTGAGGCGATCCAATCATCGGGATCGTTGTGATTGCCGTCGGAACTGTAGGCGATGCGCCCCCGAAATTGGCCGTTGGCATAGGGCAGACCGTCCGCGCCCGGGGATGGCGCCGCCGCCAGGCAAAGCCAAGCGGTCGTTAGGGGGAAGAGAAACAAGTTGGTTTTCATGGGATTCTTTCCTGCTGCGGACAAAGAAGGGCGGCCCCCAAACGATACCAAGCCTCCATTTGCGGGTTGCGATTGGCGGTGCGGGCCGGATGATGCGTGTTCCGGGCGTTTACCCGGCGGCTGGCCAAAATCAGCGGCTCTCCCGTTTGCGCCTGGACCACCAGATTGGCCGAGAACGGCGAATAGACCGCGACTGACCCCGTGTCGGGCCGAGCCAAGCCGCGCACTTCCGCCCGGCGTTCCTCCGGCCCGCGCAGATCGTCCCAAATGGCGCTGCCGCCAATGTTGGCCGTGACCGTGAAAGTTTGGAACGACGCCAGGTTCGACCACACCTGCAGCCGGCGCAACGCAGACTGCGGGCTGGTGTCGGGATCGTGGTCCAAATGGATGTGGATTTGCGCGCCCGCCACCGCGGCGAGTTCGGCCAGCTCCGTCCATAGGGCGTCCTCGCCCACGGTCACCACCGCCGGAACTCCCTTCACCCGAAACCACATCGCGGCGGGATTCTTGCCGGCTTGAAACGGGTTATTTGCCGAGACTTGGTCGTAACGCGTGAGCAACGCGCCGTCGGGGCCAAAGACAAACGCGGAGTTATGGTACCGGTCAGCCTGAAAATGTTCCATGCCGACCACCACAGTAATCCGTTGTTCCCGCGCCGCCGTTCGGAGCCGCGGCAACGCGGTTTCAGCGGCCGCGCGCGCCGGAAAGACCACGAGGTCGGCTTTTTTAGCGCGGGCCTGAGCGATCATCGCCTCCATTTGTTGCGGGTCGTTGGTGATTTGCGCCACAGCGATCACCACCTCGCTTTCAGGAGACTTAAGCGGCGTCAACGGCGGCGCCGCCACCGATTGTCCTCCATGCAGTTTAACGCCTGCCTCCCAAAATGGGCGCAGCGCCGGGTGTGCGGCGCGGGCCTGGGCGGCGGCCCTGGTCGCCTGCTGGACAGGCAAGTCGGCCACTACAATGGTCTGGGCATCGTCGCGGGCGGCCGCCGCCAGGCGGCCGTCGGGCGCGAGGATGGCGCTGTGACCGTGGCGCAATTCGCGGGGCGCGGCGGGGTCATCGGGCGCGCCGGAAACCTGGTTGCCGGTGTTGGCGAAGATCACCCAGACCTGGTTGCGCAGGGCGCGCGGGACATACCAATACCAGCCGAACGGTTCGACCCATTCGCTGGCAAAGTTGCATGACAGTTCAAAGCTGATTTGCGCCCCCATTTGAATCGGGACTTCCTCGACGCCGCGCAGCCAGCGGTCGGCGCAAATCATCGCGTGGCACGGGATGCCGTCAATTTCGAACACGCCGGGCATCGCCGCGCGATGGTTGTCGTACAGCTTCTCGTAGCGGAAAACCTCCCGCCCGCCGGGACTAATGACCCGCATCCAGTTGGTGTTCTTTTTCAGCCGGGCGGAAGGCGTGCAGCCGCCGAACACGACGTAAAGATTCGCGGCGCGCGCCGCCTGTTGAATGGCGGCGATGGCCTGTTCCACCAACTCAGGACGGTCTCCGTCGAGCCCCTGCAACGCGCCTTCGGGGAACACCGCGACGCGCGCCTGGCGCAGGGCCGCATTGGATATGCCCGTCACGATGCGGTCGCGATTTTCCGCGATGGTTCGGGCCAGGGCCATCTGCACAACGCCCACCCTGAGCGGGCTTGATGGCGCCTTGGCCTCGCCCCCCAACGCGCCAGCAAGGCTGGCGATAAAAAGGAGCGCGGCGAATCGGCCGGAAGCGCCTTTTGCCGGGGCCCGCTTCGCGAGAGTCCGGCAATGGATGGGGCGCGGCGCGGTCCCGGCGTCGCCGGCTTTTCCAGCCCGCCCCTTGAAACCATCGCCCGCCATGATTCCCACAAGAGTCGTTGGTCGCATGTCCGGTTTCCCGTCCTCAAAATCGGCCGCGATAAAATTCGAGATTGGGCGCGTTGATCGCCCATGAAATACCCAGGTCTTGATACCATTTGGCGCGGTCTTTTTCAATCTTTCCGGCGCGCCTGGCCGCTTCGCGATCGCCGTTTTTCGCCGCCGTCCGAGCGGCCCAATAGCGATGGCGAATCGCGCCCAGCTCGACGGACTTCCGCAAAAACGCCACGCGTTTTTGATACGTCGCGTCCCCGCCGGCCTCGCGGTCCGCCTGATCCAGCAGCGAGTGGCATTTGACGAAAAACGCCTCCGCAGTCCACTCCGCAAACGGCGCCACCTCGTCTTTCCCCGCCTTCCGCGTCTCACTGGCGCGGGCAAAGGCCTCGAGATTGTTTTCACAGTGGCGAAAGTATTCACGAATGGTCCCGGCCGCCGGACCGAATCCAGCGCGGCAATAATCGGCAACAACCGCCTCCACGTCGGTCTTCGGGTCCCACAACAACTTGGCCAGGACATAGTAGTTCAAGCCGTCGCTGGCCCAATGGTGATAGCAGCAATCGAAGTCGCAGCCCATCATCTTGCGGTCAAGGCAGAACCGAAAATCATCGGCCAGGCGGCGGACAAAAACCGCCGGCGAACCCATGGCCGACGCCAGGGCATTGGGGCGCAGGAAGATGCTGCCGGCCATTTCGGACCACTGCTGCCACGCCTCGCGCGACTGTTGACGGTAGGACTCGTTGAGATAGGAGAAGCCGACAAAACCGAGCACCACATTGGGATGAAGTTTTTCGCGCAGCGGCGGCAGGCGATACGCGCTGTAGGCATAGGCGCCAAGCCGGCGTTGGGGTAACTCGCGCGCCACGATGGCCGCCACCTCGGAATAAAAGCGGACATATCGGTCGCTCAGCGAAACATGCCGCGTCGGTTCTTTGGGCCCCCACATTTCGATTATCTGGCCGTTGGGCGCGTCCCACGCCTCGCAATTCGGGCACAGGCAATGCGTCACCGCCGCGCCATCGTTGGGTGAAAGGGAAACGCAGTCCGCGGTGGGGGCTTTGCGCAGCGCCTCGACGGCATCGCGCGCCACCTGCTCAATCAAGGCGGGGTTCGAGACGCACAACTGCGCGCGCGCCCCTTTCTGCGCCCGGGTTTGGTCGCGTGTGCCGTCAGGTTGCAGGGCAAACCACTCGGGATGCTCCTTGGAAAACCGGTCCCAGTATTTCCCGTAGGCATGGCCATAGGCGCCGACAAAACTGCCGCCGATGCGGTGAAAACGGAACCAAAGATCGGATTCCTGGTGATGGCGTTTGAAATCATCGGCGCTCCAGCCCAGCTTGTCCAAGCCCTGCTGAATACGCTCGTCGTAGTGGCTGTTGCGGATGCCGCGCTTGCGCAGCACAGGCGTGAAGCGTTGATCAATGGCGCCAATCTGGATGGTTGCCTTTTTCGGCACGACCAGCCCCAGCTCCCCCGGCCACAGAACCCGCACCCCCAATTGCTGCTCGGCGAAAACTTCCACCGCCCAAACCGTGCCCCGCAGCGCGACCCCGTCCGGTCGCTCATCGTCGCCGACGAGCGCGAGGACGCCAGGGAAACTCTGAAGGCGAATTTCCTCCAGATCGAATTTGGACGCCTCCACCCCTAGCGCACGCGCCGCCTTTGAATCCCCCACCAGGATGGTCGTTTCCGGGTTAGCCACCGGCGGGCGGCTTTCCGTTTGAATGGCGATCTTGGCGCCGCTGGCTCTTTCCAGCCACATCTGCAAATCGCGCGCGGCGTCGCGCGCCGCCGCGGTTGGCCGGTCGGCGGTTACAATGACCGAGGTTGCCTTGCCGTCGCGAACCAAGGTGAGCGGTGTTTGAGCCGCAAGCGATGGCATCACCATCCCCAAAAACATCGCCGCCAGTGAAGTCATGGATGGTCTGACGACTCTGGATGGCGGCGCCTTCCCAACGCCAACCGTTCGATTGCCAAATCTGAGTATTCGCATGGTCATGCTTTCTTGGCGCGTGTCATTTGGCGGGCGCGCCCGGCGCTAAAAAGCTCCTGGCCGCGTCATCCAAGACCAGCACCCAATCTTGGTCCTCGCCTTTGCTCGGCGGAGTGAACTCGCGTTCGCCTGGGTTCGCAAACTCGCCCAAGGCATTGGCCTCGCCCGTGCGCGGATTGAACCACCACGCTTTGACCTTCGCTCCGGCAATTTTTTCCATGCGCGCCTTGAACGAGCAGCCCGAGGGTGAATAAATCATCGCATAGGCTCCGCCGCCATCCCGCGTTGCTTGCAAGTGTTCGTCGCCGGTCAAGGGGTCGCCAACGATGATGGACTGGTCGGGAATGCGCGTCAGAAAAGGCCGGGATTCGATCAAGCGCCGCAGGTGCCCCATTTGAAAGGCGCCCGGCGCATCGAGTGATTCATACCAGGGAATATGCGCTCCGTAACGATAGGTTTCCCCCTGGCGAATCCATCCAATGAAACTGCGGTGGCCATAAGTATGACCCAAGCCGCCGGCAAACACATCCCAATAAGCCGCCCGCCGGACGTCCCACGGACGGATGCGCCGGTCTTGCGGCTCCGATTTTCGCAACGACAGCGAACCTTCGTAGGCGACCTCGGCGTCGAAGGTCGGCTTGGGCGGCTGCAGGGCGTAGTCTTTGGCGACGGTGCGCCAGTTCTCGAACGCGAACCGCGTGGTGGTCTGAATCATGTTGAAATCCAGCCAGGGTTCGCCGTGCAGCCATTCGGAGGAGGAGTGATTGCCGCCGGGCGGATGAAAAGTCATCAAGGTCGTATGCCAGTCCGCCTGGCCGTCAAATTGGTCCAGTCCGTTGACGGCGTCCGCGATGCCCTCGGCCAGGGCGCGCACGAGTGCCAGACGCGAGGGCGTGTCCACGTTGCGGCCCTTCTGATAGGCGTCGCCGCCCAGCACCCAAATCAGGTGCGGCTCCTTGCCATAACGCGCGCCCAAAAAATGCCCATACCGGTAGGCCACGCGCGGATCACGAACCATGGAATGGTTGTCCTCAATGGACACCAGCCAGCACGGCAGCGCGGCCAGGTATAACCGGTGCCGTTTGGCCTCGGCCACGCACCAGTCCACATGGTCCCAATAATCGTCGTTCGGCCCGGGCCGCAGGCGCGGTCGCGACCAGTCATCCTTTTCAAAAGGCTCGTAGCCATAAGCGTTCGCGCTCGAGCCGCCCTCGGGCCAGCGCACTATAACCGATTGGATAACCGTAAACCCTTTGGCGGCGCGGTTCGAGAAATACAGGCTCACCGGTGGCTGGTTGGTGGTCCGCTCGCGCGCCGACTTGCCGAACATGTGCCACGAGGTGTCCCCCAGCCAGAAAAATGGCGCGCCATTCTCCGTGACTAAAAACCGCTGATTGTCGCTTACCCGCAAACGCGGCGGGACGGAAGCCGTCCCCCGGTTCTCCGGCAAACCCACATGGTGACGGCCCTCGTTGGCGTTGTCCTTGCGCGGCCGCCACAATTGGGGCCCAGCCGGGACGGCGGAAAAGCGGCCCGCGCCCAAAACCAGCGCGCCGGTTATGACAAGCAGGGTTGTGCGTTTCATCATGGGCCTGTTAATAAAAAAAGCGCCCGGCGGCGGCGGCATGGCTGGAAAATATCCAGCCCCGCCCGCCCGGAGGCCGCCGCTGGCCGTTGCCGGCGATGCTTGACTGGCCTTTTCATCCGGACAGGGTCTTGATGGTTTCGGGCGTCATCCGGCCTTTTTGCCGCCGATAAGCCCGCGGGGTGACGCCCAGGACCTTGCGGAACTGCCGGGAAAAGTAATTGCTGTCGTTGAATCCCGCCTGGAAGGCGATTTCTGTGACGGGCAGGTTGGTTCGCCGCAGCAAACTGGCCGCGCGGTTGACGCGCAACTGAATCAGGTAGGCAATCGGGGAACAACCGGTCGCCGCCTCGAAGGCGCGCAGGAAGCTGCGCCGCGACATCCGGGCCATCTCGGCCAACTGCGCCAGGCTCGCCTCCTCCCGGTAATGCTTCTCCAAATGGCTGATGGTCTCCGCCAGCCGCAACAGCGCGCGCGCGTCCGGGTTCCAGGACCGGTTGTAACAACGGGAGAGAGAGCCCACTATTTGCATGAACAACGCGGTGGCCAGGAAGCCAAAGCCGGCGTCCCGCGTCCGCAATTCCCGGTCGAGCTGCTCCACCTGGCCCAAGACCGCGCCCAACTCCCGCGGATCAAGGTGCAGGCGGCTGCTGAACTGATGCCGCCGCCGCCAGGCCGGCTCCAGGGTAAAAAGCGCATGATACCCCGCCAGCGCCGGCAGGTCCGCCAAGTTCAAATGCAGTCGGTCGGGCTGAAAGAGGATGTTCACCAAGCACAGCCGGTCCAGCCGTTCATAATTGTGCGGACGGCCCCCGCTGATGACAAACACGTCGCCGGCCGCCAGCGGCCACGATTCCCGCCCGGTCACGTGCAGCCCCGCGCCGCCGGTGATGATCACCAACTCGGAAAATTCATGCGCGTGCATGCCGAACGGCTCCTGCGGCTGGCGCCACTCGACCGCGATGGGAAAGCCGTCCGGGTGAAACCAGTCGTTCGTTTTCAGTATGCGATGCGACATGCGCTGGCAATTTTGTGCTGTTTTTTGGCCTTCCTGTCAAGGATGGCCGCAGCCGTTTTCCTTATCCTCCGCCAACTTGCTGCAACATTATGCCCTCGAAGACCAGACAGATTGAGGCCGCTTACAAGCTGGCCAAAGAACAATACGCCGCCCTCGGCGTGGATGCCGAGGCCGCCCTGCGGCGGCTGGCGACCATCCCTGTTTCCCTGCATTGCTGGCAGGGGGACGATGTCGGCGGCTTTGAAAACATGGGCGAAACCATCGGCGGCGGCCTGGCGGTCACCGGCAATTACCCCGGCAAAGCGCGCACCCCGGCGGAGCTGCGCGCCGACGCGGAAAAAGCTCTCTCCCTGATCCCTGGCAAACACCGCTTCAATCTGCACGCCTTTTACGTGGAGTCGCCGGGCAAAAAACTCGAACGCAACGAGATTCGCCCCGAGCATTTCCGAAGCTGGATGGACTGGGCCAAAGCCATCGGCATCGGGCTCGATTTCAACCCCACTTGTTTCGCCCATCCCCTGGCCGCTAGCGGCTTCACCCTGTCGCACCCGGACAAGGCCATTCGCCAATTCTGGATCGAGCACTGCATCGCCTGCCGCGAGATTGGGGCCGCTTTCGGCAAGGCCCTGAAAAATCCGTGCGTCACCAACATCTGGATTCCCGACGGCATGAAGGACACCCCGGCCGACCGCAAAGGTCCGCGCGAGCGCCTGGCGGAAGCCCTGGACGAGATCTTCAAAAAACGGCTCGACCCCAAGAGCAATCTCGACGCGGTGGAGGGGAAACTGTTCGGCATCGGCGCCGAAAGCTACACGGTCGGCATGCATGAATTTTACCTGGGCTACGCGGTGAAAAACGACAAGCTGGTCTGCCTGGACGCCGGCCATTATCACCCGACCGAGAACATGGCCGACAAAATTTCCTCCGTGCTCTGCTTCGTGAGGGAAATCCTGCTGCACGTCAGCCGCGGGGTGCGGTGGGACAGCGACCATGTGGTGATTTTGAACGACGACCTGCTGGGCATCGCCCAGGAACTGGTGCGGGGCGACTACCTGGACCGCACGCATATCGGCTTGGACTTTTTCGACGCCAGCATCAACCGGATCGCCGCCTGGACCATCGGCACCCGCAACATGATTCGCGCCTTGCTCATCGCCCTGCTCGAGCCCTATCCCACCTACCAGAAGCTGGAACGGGACGGCGACTACACTTCCCGGCTGGCCCTCATGGAAGAAGCCAAAACCCTGCCCTTTGGGGCGGTATGGGATTATTACTGCCTGCGCCACAATGTGCCTGTGGGCCAGGATTGGCTCGCCGAGGTCAAATCCTACGAGCGCGAAGTCCTCGCCAAGCGATCTTGAAGGATTCCCTGACGTCTTCATGCAAAAACGATCCGCCAAGCCGCTGGTTGAAAACGGAGGCCCTGCTTTTAATCCCTCTCCCTTGGGGAGAGGGAAACAGCGCGGGCGAAAATCCCAAGTTCAGCGTTTTCTGCCACTGCTCGCTTTCGGCAACTAAAAACGAAATCAACCTATGACCCCCAATCCGTTTCTCGGCGTTGTGTTTCACTGGCTCGGCGGCCTGGCCTCCGGCAGCTTTTACGTCCCTTACAAGGGAGTTAAAAAGTGGTCCTGGGAAACCTACTGGCTGGTGGGCGGCTTTTTCTCCTGGATCATCATGCCCTGGCTGCTGGCGAGCCTGATGACCAAAGACCTGTTGGGAGTGCTGGGGCGGCAATCGCTGGGCACTCTATGGTGGACTTATTTCTTCGGCGCCATGTGGGGCTTTGGCGGGTTGACCTTCGGCCTGACCATGCGCTACTTGGGCATGTCGCTCGGCATGGGGGTGGCCCTGGGCTATTGCGCCGCCTTTGGCACCATGGTGCCGCCGGTGGCCAAATCCCTCTTCCAAAACATCCCGGTGGAAAGCAGCCTGGGGGACATTGTCAGCTCGACCCCCGGGTTAATCACGCTGGGCGGGGTGGTGGTTTGCCTGCTCGGCATTTTCATCGCCGCCTTGGCGGGATTCACCAAGGAAAAGGAAATGCCGGAGGCCGAAAAGAAAAAGGCCATCGCCGAATTCAGCTTCAGCAAGGGAATTATCGTGGCCACTTTTTCCGGCATCATGAGCGCCTGTTTTGCCTTTGCGCTGACGGCCGGCAATCCCATCGGCGACGCCTCGAAGGCCGCCGGCACCACCGCGATCTGGTCGGGCCTTCCCAAGTTGGTGGTGGTGCTGTTGGGCGGGTTCACCACCAACTTCATCTGGTGTGTGATCCTCAACCTTAAAAACGGCACCGGCTACCAGTATTTCAGCGGCACGGTGAAACCCCAGCACGCCAATCATGGCGGGGCCAGCGGCAGCGAACACGGCGCCGCCGCCAGCGCCGCCAGTGCCACCCCCGAAAACCTGAAGGTGCCGGTGCTCAGGAATTATTTCTTCTCCGCCCTGGCCGGCACCACCTGGTATTTCCAGTTCTTTTTCTACACCATGGGCGAAACCCAGATGGGCAAATTCGGCTTTGCCAGTTGGACCCTGCACATGGCCAGCATCATCATCTTCAGCACTATGTGGGGCTGGATTTTCCATGAGTGGAAAGGCTCCAGCAAAAAGGCCCACGGCCTGATTGCCGCCGGCATCGGCACCCTGATCATCTCCACCATTATTATCGGTTTTGGCACCTGGCTTAAAGGACAGTTGGGCGGCGGGCACTGAACCGGATGATGGCGATCGCGCTCGAAGTGGTCGGAGCGACAGGATTTGAACCTGCGACGTCTTGGTCCCAAACCAAGTGCTCTACCAGGCTGAGCTACGCTCCGATGCCATCCAGGCGGCCAAGAGTATGAGGCCTCCGCCGCCTTCAAGGCAATCAGGATTTGCCATTGAATCTGCGCGACTGAATTTCGCCGGACGCCCGCCGTCGGCGTCCAGCGGATTTCCGTTGAGGCGGCCGCGGGTCTTTGTCAGCCTAGCGCCGTGATACGGCCCCCTGACCGCTTGGACCAACCAGAACGAAAAGCGCGCGCCGCCCGACCTCGCGGGCGGTTGGGCGCGCCGCCCCGCGCGGCGTTTAATTTTCGCGCGCGCCTGGCGATGGGCGCGGCGCTGCTGGCCAGCCTGGCCACCCTCTGGGGCGCGGGCAAGCCAACCGGCAAAAAGTGGCTCGACATGGATTACGGCCCGTTCCTGAGCTTCTCCATCGAGGCGCCCGCGCCCGGCACCAACATCGTCTTCAAGGGCCTGGCCGTGCCACTGGGCCAGGCGCCGGCCGACGGCGGGCCGACGGCAATGGTTTTCGACACCGACCTGCTGCGCTGGGCGGCCGGATGGCAGGGCGGCTTTCTGTCGCTCAACAGCGTCGTTTTTGACGGCGCCCACTGGGCCTATCCCAAAATTGACGGCGATCAGCTCTTTGGCAATCCGGCCCTGCCCGGCGCCTCGGCCAACGGCAAATTAACCGACCCGCGTGAATCCATTTATGGTCCGCTGCCCCGAACTTGGGCGCACTGGAAAGGACTCTACCGGCACGGACGGCGGCTGGTGTTTTGCTACTCCGTGGGTGAGGCCCGGATATGGGAGTCGCCGGATTGGGAGACGCGCGGTTCCCTCGGCGCTTTCAGCCGGACCCTTAACATCGGCCCATCCGCCCATGATTTGCTGCTCCAGGTGGCTTTCGAGCCGGGGCGAGTGGGCCAACTAATCCCCGTCGAGAAGAACGCGCCAGGCGCCCCCTCTCCGCCCGCCGGCCCCATTATGGCCTGGTTGCCACCGGTGATTCCAGCAGGCCGTCCCGCCCCGCAGCCCGCGGCCGTCGAGCCCGGCGCCCTGGCCGGCGATTGGGACCTCACGCCAACGCCGGAGGGCCGGGTTAAAGATCGTTCGCCGGCAGCCAGGGATTTGCGTCTGGACAACGCTTTTTCCGCGTTCGGACGCCAAAAAGGCCCGGCTTTGGAATTTCGCGGCCATGGCCGCGCCGAAACGGAGCAAGCCGCCGACCTGGAGTTCCTCGAAACCGACCTGACCATCGCCGCCCGGATTTTCCCGCGCGCGGACGGCGGCCTCGCGGCCCTGACCGCCCCGGGACCGCGCTGGACGCCGGATGGCAAAGGCTTGTTTCTGCGCGACGGGCGCCTCTGCTTTGACATCGGCTGGGCGGGGGTGGTGGAAACCCCCAAGCCGCTGCCGCCGGACCAGTGGTCGCATGTGGCGGTGACCTGGACGCGCAAAAACGGCAAAATTTCCCTGTTCGTCAATGGCCGCTGGCAGGCGGCCAAAACCTTGCGCCCAAAAAAGGCGGTGCCGGGACAGGTGCTGCGGCTGGGTTTTGTCGCTCCCAATTTTCCGGCGAAACCTTTTTTCAACGGCCTCATGGAAGAGGTGCGGCTTTACCGGCGAGCCCTGACCGAAGCGGAAATCCGCGCGCTGGCCGGCCCCGCGGACGGGGGCGAAAACCGAGCGGTGGCGGCGGGGTTGGCAGGCGCTCCCGCCGCAGTGCAATGGCAGGCGGACGCCGGCGGCCATCTGCGGCTCTTGGTGCCCGCCCAGGCCACGCCGGCCCGTTTCAAGGTGCTGGTGGCCGGGATTTCGCCCACCAACCTCGCGGACTTCGCCCGCCTGGTGAAGAGCTCTCCGGCCGCCGAAGACCTGGAGCCGCTCACGCGCGGCGGACCGGCGCTCTGGCCCGAAACCCTGAAAACCCGCATCACCCCCCTCCCCGGCAAGGGGCCCTTCGAGATCCAGCAACTGACCGCCCCCGAAAACAACCCGTGGAATTCCTGGATGCGGTTTGCCGGGTTTGACTTTTTCCGCGACCCGGACCGGGCGGCCATCTGCACCTGGAGCGGCGATGTCTGGCTGGTAAGCGGCCTCGAGAAGGGCGGCGGCGAGCTGGCCTGGCGGCGGTTTGCCGCCGGCCTCTACGAGCCGGGCGGGCTCAAAATCGTGGATGACCGGGTTTATGTGCTCGCTCGCGACCAGATCACCCGCCTGCACGACCTCAACGGCGACGGGGAGGCGGATTGGCATGAAAACTTCAACAACGACGTGATGAACTCCGAGCATTTTCATGAATTCGTCTATGATCTGCAAACGGACGCCAACGGCGACTTCTATTACCTGAAAGGCTCCTGCCATGCCTTGGACGCGAAGCATCCGCATCACGGCGCCTTTTTGAAAGTCAGCAGGGACGGTTCGCGGACCGAGGTTCTGGCGCGAGGTTTCCGCGCGCCCAACGGCCTGGGCCTGGGGCCGGGCGGCGAATTTTTCACCACCGACCAGGAAGGCTACTGGATGCCGCAGAATCGGCTGAACTTGATCCAGCCGGGCCGGTTTTACGGCAATCCTTGGTCCTGGTTCCCCGAGGGCAAGCCTCTCACCAACGACCCGCCGATGGTCTGGGTGCATCGGTCCGTGGACCGTTCCCCCAGCACGATGATCTGGGTCACCCCGGATTCCTGGGGCCCGTTGAAAAACCATTGGCTCAGCCTCTCCTATGGCGTCGGCAAAATCTTCCTGGTGATGATGGAGAAAGTTGGCGGCCGCGAGCAGGGCGGCATTACCGAGCTGCCGCTGGAATTCGACACCGGCATCATGCGCGCCCGATTCGGCCCCAAAGACGACCGCCTTTACCTGGCCGGGCTGTTTGGCTGGGCGGGCGACAAGACCAAAGACGGCGGCTTTTTCCGGGTGCGCTACCGCGGCGAGCCGCTGCGCGTACCGGGGGATTTGCGCATCGCCCGGGATGGCGTGGTGCTCGGGTTCACCGACCCTTTGGACCCCGCTTCGGCGACCGACACCGCCAACTACCACGTGCAGGTCTGGAATTACAAATGGACCTCGAATTACGGCTCGCCCGATTTCAAATTGAATGGCGAGCGCGGCCGCGACACGCTGCCGGTCAAGCAGGCTTTCTTGTCCGCCGACCGGCGGACCTTGTTCCTGGAAATCCCCGAAATCGGCCCGGTGATGCAGATGCACGTGCGGATGAACATCAAGGCGGCGGACGGCGCGCCCATCCGGACCTATGTCCACAACACCATCCACCGGCTGAACGACCGGCCCGGCCTGGACTGGCTGGGGGAAAATCCGATTCGCGTGGAAGCGTCCTCGGACATGGCCCTGCGCCGGGAAACTTTCGGTTTGCGCCAGCGTTTCACCACCCGCGCGGACGGGGGGGCCGCCGGCGCGAGCGACGTTCGCCCGGCGCGACTGGCCGCGCTTTGGGTACCGGAAGGGGAGCCCCCCACCCCGTTCCTTCCCGCCGGCCCTTTTGACTGCGAATGGCAGGGCTTCATCAAGCTCGACGTCAGCGCCGATTACCAATTCGCGGTCACCGGCCGGGGCAAGGTGACGCTGGCGGTCAACGGTTTTGATTTGCTCCGCGAGGCCGAGGCCGCTCCCGACGGCGCGACAACGGGGACCGTTCGCCTGCGCGGCGGGTTGAACCGGCTGGAAATTCGCTATCGTTCCCCGCCCGGCGGCGCGGCGGAATTCCGGCTTTGGTGGTCCTCCCAGGGCGTGCCGCGGGAGCCGGTCCCGCCGACTTCGCTGGTCCATGAGGGCGTGGACGACGCGGGCCAAGTGTCCCTGGCTTGGCGCCAGGGCCGCCGCGATTTGGCCGCTTACCATTGCCTCAAATGCCACCAGCCGGCCGCTCCCCTGCCGCCGGCGGCCATGCCGGAACTGGAGGCGGACGCGCCCGCCTTGGACCGGGCGGGCGAGCAATGGAATCCCGGCTGGCTGGCGGCCTGGCTGAAAAATCCCGCCGCGTCGGTGGCCGAGGCCGTCATGCCCGCCGTCCTGAGCGCCCAGGCGGCGGAAGCCGAGGCCCAAGCGCGGGATCTAACCGCGTTTTTGGGGACGCTCCGCGGTCCCGGCGCGCCGCCGGACGACGGGCGCGCGCCACCGGATGACCCGGCTCTGCTCAAGACCGGCGCCGAGTTGTTCGGCCAGCTCGGTTGCGTGGCCTGCCACCGGCTGCCAGGCGACGCGCCGGTGGGCAACGATTCGCGGCGCTCCCTGGCCCATGTCCGGGCTAAATGGCGGCCGGCGGCCCTGGTGGAATTTCTTCAGCAGCCGGAAAAACGGTGGCGGTGGACGAGGATGCCCAATTTCCAATTGACGCCGGCGGAGGCCGCGGCGCTGGCGGCGCACGTGCTGGCCCGCGGCGACGGCCCCGTTCCGCCGCCGCCCGCTGGCGGCGACGCCGCGCGCGGGGCGGCGCTGGCGGCTTCCCTGGGCTGCGCCAATTGCCATTCCGTGCCGGGCGCGGCGAAACGCGGCGATTACCCGGCGCTCGAAAAGATTTCGGGGTCAAACCCGCCGGGCGGCTGCCTGGCGGCCGAGCCGGGTTTGGCGGGTTCGGCGCCGCGTTTCCCGCTGGCGGCGGACGCCCGGCGGAATCTGGCGACGTTCCTGCAAGGGGCGGTGGCGGCGGGCCTGCCGGCCTTGCGCCAGGACACCTGGGAGGAATTTGCCGCGCGCCAGATGGAAAACCTGCGCTGCTTTGCCTGCCACGAGCGCGAGGACGGCCGGGATTTCTGGTTCGCCCTGGAAGCCGGCGCGCCCAAGGCCGCCGCCGCGCCGGCCGACGAGGAGGAGGACGCCTTGTCCGGGCAAACGATCCACAACCAGCGGCCGCCCTTGGTTTGGACCGGCGAAAAGCTGCGTCCGGTCTGGGTGGAACAATTCCTCGGCGGGAACCTGGCTTACAAGCCCCGCCGCAAGATGGCGGCGCGCATGCCGGCGTTTCCCGCCTACGCGCGCGGTTTGTCCATCGGCCTGGCCCGGCAGCATGGCCTGAGCGAGGCCGAACCGCCGCCCGGCCCGCCGGACCCGCGATTGGCCGCGGCGGGGCGCGAGCTGGCCCAAAAGGGGGCGCTCAGTTGCGTGGATTGCCACGATACCGGCAAAAACCTGGCGCTGGCCGGCGGCGACACGGCCACCATCAATTTTGCCCACATCCCCGAGCGGTTGCGCCGGGCCTATTACGACCGCTACCTGCAAGACCCGCAACGCCTGCTGCCCGGCACCATGATGCCCAAGTTCGGCAACGAGGACGGCCGGACCGGCGTCACCAGCCACTTCGGCGGCGACGCCCGCCGCCAGTTCGAGGCCCTCTGGCATTACATGCTCCTGCTGGGCGCCGCCGGGCCTTGACTGTTCGCGCGCATTCAACCGTGCCCGCGTTGACAAGTCCCGCCATGCAAACAAGGCCCGCTTGGCTGTCCGCCAGCCGCCAAATGCGCCCTCAAAAATCTTTTTTGGACCCTCCCACGCGCCGCTTCCAGCGCAAAAACCGTTGTTAGCCAGTGATTTGCAAAAAAGGCGCGGTTTTCAGGCGGATTTCCTGGGTCATTTTGCCGCGCGCGCCAAGGCGTCCAGCACTAGGGAGGGGGTCAGGATTTCCGGCAGCACTTCCGGCGGTTTGGCTGGGTCTTTGGGATAGACCAGCACCAGCGGGACGCCGGCGCGGCCGTGGCGGTTGAGTTCGGCGACCACTTGGGCGTTTTTGCGCCGGCTGTTTTCCAGCAGGGCTACCGCGTTGATTTCCTTGAGTTTCTGTTTGACGGACGGGATTTCCAGGCTGGTTTTGGCGTTGACCTGGCAAGTGAGGCACCAGGAGGCGGTGAAATCCACCAGCACGGGCCGGCCTTGGGCGCGCGCTTCCTGCACTGCCTCCGGCGACCAGGCCCGCCACTCGATGCCGCCGGGGTGGGTTTGAATGATGCCGGCGGTGGCGACCGTCGGCGGCGGGGACCGCCAGCGCAGGCGGCCTTCCAGTATGAATAGATAGGCGCCGGCGACCAAGGCGCCGATGGCCAGCCAGCCCCCGGCCCGCCCCCGGCTGGCGCGCTGGACGAATTCGCCATAAATCCAAACCGCCAGCGCCATCAGCACCAGGAACAACCCGAGCCACAATTCGCTGCCGGCCCCCAAGCCCTCGACGCCCTGCGCGAAAAGCCAGACCGCCGTCGCCAGCATCGGAAAACCCATCGCCTTCTTGAAACGCTCCATCCACGGACCGGGCTTGGGCACAAACCGCAGCCAGGCCGGATGCCAACTGAGCAGGACGTAAGGCGCCGCCAACCCCAGGCCGATGGTCAGGAAAAACAACAGGATTACCGGCGCCTTTTGCGGGATGGCAAAGCCCAGCGCCGCGCCCAAAAACGGCGCGGTGCAGGGGGTGGCCAGCGCGGTCGCCAGAACGCCGTGAAAAAACGCGCCGCCCAAGCCCTCGCGCCGCGCCAGCGCGCCCGCCGCGGTCATCACCCCGCCGCCCAGGGTGATTTCAAAAACCCCGAAAAGATTCAAAGCCACCAGCAGCACCAGCAGGGTCATCACCACCACAAAAGGCGTGCTTTGGTATTGCAAGCCCCAACTGGCCGCGCGGCCGGCGGCTTTGACGGCGATGACCACCAAAGCCAGCGCCACAAACGAGGCCAGCACCCCCCCCGCATACACCAGCCCCATTTTCCGCACCCGCCAAGGATCGGCGTGGCTTTGGTGAACGAAACCCAAAATTTTCAGCGCGATCACCGGCAGCACGCACGGCATGACATTCAGGATCAGCCCGCCGAGAAACGCCGCCCCCAATTTGAGGAGCAGCAAACCCAAGGTCAGCTTGGTCACGCCGGCCGCGTTGCCGGCGGCGTCCGGAGCTGCGGCCGCCGCCGCCGGGGCGCCCCCGCCGGGTTCCAGATGCGCCTCCCACGCGGCCGCCCGCCCGTCGGACGTTTCGGCGACCAGCAGGCCGGAGACCTTCGCCGGCCATTGCCCCGCCGAGGCCTTGACGGTCTTGCGCAATTTGAAATCCTTGCCGGCCCCGGCCAGAACCTCGGTTGGGTGGCCCACTTCGTAGCCGGCGTCCGCGTAAGGAAAGAAGTCGGGATTCTTGAAGCCCTCCCCCGGCTGCCATTCAATGATTAAAGGGCGCTCCGCCCCCTTGACCGGTTCCCAGGCGGCCCGGACGGGAAACGGGGCGGGCGGCGGCACTTTGCGGCGCCACTCCGCCAACGCCGGCGCATCGGCGGAGGGCCTGGCCTCCGGGGCAATTTCCAACGTGGCGGTGACCGTGGCCGCGCCCGGCAGACACAGCTTTTCGCATTCGAGCCAGGAGACCTTGGCCTTGAGCGCCGCCGTTCCCAGGGGCGTCCCCTCCTGGACCCGCAAAGGCGTCAACAGCCAGACCTCGTCGTGATAGACGTAGCTGTAAACGCCCTCGGCCTCGTATTTCTCGGGCGCCGGCCATTGGAGAGCGCCGGCGCTCAGGCCGGGCGGCAGTTGCCACTGGATTTCGGTCGGGGCGCCCGCGTCGCCGCCGTTGCGCCAGTAAGTGTGCCAGCCGTCTTTCATCTCCAGGCGCAGCGCCGCCATCACGGTGTCGCCGGGTCTGGCCGCGGCCAGGTCCAGCTTGAGGCTGGCCTTGGTCTGGCTGGCCGCCGGGGCGGCGGCGGCGGCGAGCAACGGCAGCGCCGCCCAAAATCGTCTCCATCGCATGTCCATCACGCGCCCAGTTTGCCACAAGCCGGCGGGTTTTGCACTCCGCAATTTGGCGAGTTGCTTTGCTTTTTCGGCCGCGCCCGCCTAAGCTGCCCGCCGATGATGCAGAACGCGCCCGCCACCTGCGAATGGTTGCGCACCGGCGAACAGGCCTTCGCGGCCCAATTGCGCGCCTTGGCGGCGGCGCGCCAAACCATCCGGCTGGAAACCTACATCTACACCGCCAGCCCGATTGGCGAAGTGGTGCGCGCCGCCCTGATGTCCGCCCGCCAGCGCGGCGTGCGCGTCCAAGTGCTGGTGGACGCCTTCGGCTCGATGACGCTGCCGGACGCCTTCTGGGACCCGCTGCGCTCGGTGGGGGGCGAATTTCGCTGGTTCAACCCCTTGACCCTGCCGCGCCTGGGCTTTCGCGACCACCGCAAACTGCTGGTGTGCGACGACCGCCGCGCTTTCATTGGCGGCTTCAACATCGCGCCGGAATACACCGGCGACGGCGTCCGCGCCGGCTGGTGCGACCACGGCCTCGAAATCACCGGCCCGGTGGCGCGCGACCTGGCGGAGGCCTTTGACGCCATGTTCGCGCGCGCCGACTTCCGGCACCTGCCCTTCACCCGCCTGCGCAAATCCGCCGCCCGGGGGCAGGTCGGAAGCGCCGACTGCCGCCTGTTGCTGTGCGGCCCCGGACGCGGCCGCAACCCCTTCAAGAGCGCGTTGCAGGCGGACCTCAAGGGCGCGCGCGACGTGAAAATGGCCACCGCCTACTTCCTGCCGAGCTGGCGCATCCGCCGCCAACTGGCGCGGGTGGTGCGGCGCGGCGGGCGCGCGCAAATTCTGCTGGGCGCGCTCTCCGACGTGCCGCTGGCCCGGCTGGCGGCCCAGAGCCTTTACCAGCGGCTGCTCCGCAACGGCGTCGAAATCTACGAATACCAGCCCCAAATTCTCCACGCCAAACTGATGATCGTGGACGACGCGGTTTACGCCGGCTCCGCCAACCTCGACACCCGCAGCCTGCACATCAATTATGAGCTGATGCTGCGGTTGACCGACCGCGCGGCGGTGTCCGAAGCCCGCTCCCTCTTCGCCGCCGACTTGGCCCACGCCCTGCCGGTGGACAAAATCACCTGGCCGCGCTCGCGCTCCGTCTGGGCCAAAATCAAGGAACGCTGGGCCTACTTTCTGCTGGCGCGGGTGGACCCGTTCATCGCCCGCCGGCAACTGCGCCAGGTCTGGCGCTAACGGCCCTGAATGATTTCGATGAGTTCCGCGGGCCGCGAAAGCCCGTTGTTGATCGCCATATCGCGCAACGTTGCTTTTTCGTCGGCCTTGAGCCCTTTGCTTTTGAGCCGCGCCAGGACCTCCTCAACCGCCAGGCCCTGCTCGGCGCAGTATTCCGCCAGCGTTTTGCGCCCCGGCCCGCCGCCCGCGGATTTTGCTTCGGACGTCCGCGGCGCGCCTAAAATCAATTGATACAGCCGCTGGCCGGAGGTTTGGTTCAATTCCGCCAATTTCCCCACCATCATTTGATCGGCCACGCCCTTGATTCCAGCCGCCTGCAGGCGCGCGCGGGCCGCCGTCAGCTCCACCCCGGCTTTCTCCGCCAATTCCGCCACGGTCAGCAATTCCGCGTGCGGGATGGGCGCCCGGTCCGCCGGCTTTTCCCACGAGGCCTTGATCTCCTCGTTAAAATTCAACAGCGCGGTGAAGGGCGGCAGGTTCTTCAAGGTGCCCAGGAAAACCGCCGCGGTAAACACCAGGGCCAGCGCCCACTCCCAGCGCCATCCCAGGCTTTGGGTGGCTTTGTCCTTGAAATAACCAAGCAGCGGACGCCAATTGAAAATCACGTGGACCACGGCGGCGATGAGAAAAACCGCGCTGAACCAAATGTGCAGGGCTGTCCATTGATTTTTCGTCAGGCCCAGCAAGGTCCATTGGGTCCAATTGGCAATGCGCCCCGGCGGCGCCACAAACAACATCGCGCCCGACAGCAGCAACATGAAAAAACAGGTCGTGATCAGCACCGAGGTCAGCGCCCGCCATTGAATTTTTCCCTTTGCGATTTGCATATCCTCCAACAAAGAGCCGCCACCGGCGCAAAGGTTACACGAAAAGCAACTGTTTGCTCCCCCCAAGCCGCCGCGCCGGGCGACCGCCGCGTTCCGAACAAGTTCGCCGCCCGAAGCGCGTCCTACTTCCAACCCCGCCGCAGCAAATCGAAATGATACAAAGCGACCAGCACCAGCGAATGGCGGATTTTCCCCGTGGCCACCAAACGGGGCAGGTCGGCCGCCGGCACCAGGCGCGTGAGCAGGTCCTCGCATGGGTCGAAGTTCAACGCATGCTGCCGGCGGCAGTTCTCCACCAGCACGAAATGGCAGACGTTGTCCATGATGGCCGGATTGGGATACACCTGGCCGATGACCCGGGCGTTTTCGCCGGCGTAGCCGGTTTCCTCGCGGAGCTCCCGCAGGCCGGCGTCCAGCGGGGTGGCGTCCTGGCGGTCCATGACGCCGCCGGGGATTTCCAACTCCACGGTTTTGGAGCCGTGCCGGTATTGCTCGACCATGACCAGTTGCTCGTCGGGCGTCACCGCCAGCACATTCACCCAGGCCGGACACTTCAGCAGGATGAACTCATGCGTTTGGCCGTCGAGCGGCGAGGTCTTGGTTTCCGCGTAAAGATCAAAGACGCGATGTCGGCCGAGCAGCCGGCTTTCGCTAATCGTCCAGGGTTTGATCATAAAGTTGGTCGGCGTTCGGGCCGGGCCGGCGGCGGTTCCGCTTCGCGTTCGCGGGCCGCCCACCCCTGCCGCATCAGGCTCAACAAGCGGGCCAAAGATTCCTCGGCGGAACAACCGTCGCGTTCCGCCAGTTGGCGGGCGCGGCGCTCGAGCTGCCGGGCCATTTCACCGGCTTTGTCCGCCGGACAACCCCAGGCCGCCAACAGCGCCGCCACTGGGTCGGCGGAGTTCATGGGGTTGGCTGCGGCGGCGCGCCGGTTTTGGGGTTGCGGTAACTGGCCACAACCCAATCGCTCAGCGTTTTTTCCGGCGCTTCCGCGGCGGCGCGGTTGATTTCGAATTCCGTTTGCCCCGTGTTGGCCGCGATCAGTTTGAGGCCGAATTGAAAATCCTTGAATTTGGCGGCGCAAAGGTCCCGCAGCGGCAGGTTTTTTTCGCGCGCCTCGGCCATCAGCAACTCGGCGGCTTCCTCGGTGAATTTCAGGCTCAGTCCGTGGCTGTCGCGGAAACGCGCCGCGAATTCCTTGAGCACGCCCTCCAGCACGGCGCTTTCCTGGCGGCGTTGCAGCGCCGCCAGTTGCGCCAGGTCCGCCACCGGCCGGTCCACCAGCGCGCGCGTCACCACCAGGCGCCGGATGCTCGTGGAAGGCAGCTCGAACTTGAAATCGCGAAAAATTCGCTCGCACACCGTCAGCAAGCCGCGCGCGCCGGTTTTTTCCGCCGCCGCCAGCTCGGCGATGCGGCGCAGGCCGTCCTCCTGGAAAAGCGCCTCGATGCCGTAGGCGCCAAAATCCTGCTCGTATTGGCGGATGATGCTGCCTTCCGAGCTTTGCAGGATGGTAAAGAGGTCCTCGACGTTCAGCGGATGGCACACCACGCGCACCGGCAGGCGGCCGATGAATTCCGGCTCGAAGCCGTATTCGATGAAATCCTGCGTGCCGGCGTCGGCGAACAAATAATCGCCGGTGGCCTTGGTGGCGGGGGCGGCAAACCCGACCGCCGCCTCGCGCTGCCGCCGGCGGATGATGGCCTCCAGGCCGGTGAAGGCGCCGCTGACGATGAACAGAATGTGCCGGGTGTTGATCAGACTGGGCGTTTTTTTGCCCTGGCGCGTCATTTCCAGCATCGCCTGAATCTGGCCGGCCATGTCGTTGGGCGAGCGCGCCGGCACCTCGGTCTCCTCCATCAGCTTGAGCAGGTTCGTCTGCACGCCGCGCCCGCTGACATCCCGCCCGGTGGTGTTGGGCGCGGCCGCAATTTTGTCTATTTCGTCAATGTAGATGATGCCATACTGGGCGCGGGTCACATCCCCGTCGGCGCGCCGCAGCAGCTCGCGCACAATGTCTTCGACGTCGCCCCCCACGTAGCCGGTTTCCGAAAATTTGGTGGCATCGGCTTTGACAAAGGGCACGCCGATAAGTTCCGCGGCGCACCGGACCAGGTAGGTTTTGCCCACCCCGGTGGGCCCCAGCAGAATGACGTTTTGCTTGGTGTAGTTCGGGTGCGCCCGCCCGCTCAACGCCAGCCGCACATGGTTGTAATGGTCGCACAGCGCCACGCTCAGCACTTTTTTGGCCTCATCCTGCTTGATGACAAACCGGTCCAGGAACGCTTTGACGTCCCGCGGCTTCAGGTCGAATTTGAAGTCGGCGGCGGTCGGCGCGGACGGATTCTCCGTCGCCGCCGGCGCGGAGTCCGGTTTCAAAAATTGCGCCTGGCCGCCCAGGTGCTGGCGGACAAAACTTTCCATGTGCCGCTGGAATTCCTCCGGCGACAAGGGCGTCTGGGTATTGCAAACCTCGCGCATAAAATCAGGGCGGGAGCCGCCAAGGCCCCCCGCCAGCGCTAAGAAAGTCCATTCCGCCCGAATTTGCCAGAAATTATTGACGCGGCAAACGCCCGGGAGACGGCTCGCCCCCGCCGCCGGCGCGGGGAACAACGGGCGCCATCGTTGGCGGGCTTTGGGTGGCCGTTCGCCATCCGGCCAAAGCAAGGCCGATGAGGCCGCCGGAATTTTAGCTCGCGCCCGCGCGCGCCGCCCCGGCGCAAATGTCTTGTCAGGACCGGAGTTTTCCCGTAGAAAATGGGTGGTTTGGGAAGCGCCCCGGCCAGGCCGGGACGGCTGGTCCGGGAACAAAGGAAGCATGAGCGGCTCCATTAGGATCGGGCAGCATTGGCTGCAGGCCACCTCGCGATTTGGCGTGGACGCGCTGCTTTTTTTGGCCGCTTTTGTCATTGGCACGCATCTGCGTTTTTACGGGGACCCTTTGCAGGTGCAAGCGGCGCAATACTTCTACTATCCGAGCGTTTGCCTGGGGGCGCTGGCCTTTGCCGGCGCCTGCTACGTGTTCGGCCTTTACTCGCCGCAGATTGTCAATCAGAGCCTTTTTACCCGCGCCCTGGTGCTGCTTTTATGCCTGGGCATCGCCTTCCTGGTCATGACGAGTTCTTTCTATTTTAATTTTTCCTCGCGCGTGGGGCGCGGCGTGATGGCGATGAGCGCGCCGCTGATTTACCTGGCGGCGCTGGCGCATCACGCCCTGATCCTCAAACGGCTGCGGAACTACAAGGAGCGCGTGATCCTGGTGGTGACCTGCGATTTCGACGAGCGGGAGACCCGGATTTTTGACGAATTCCTCAGCGCGCACCTTGAACTGGTCGGCATCGTCGCGGCGGACAACTACCAGCCGCGGCATGAGCGCCGGAGCCTGGGGAGCATCAGCCAGCTTGCCGAGCTCGTCGAGCGGCATAAAATTGACCGGGTGCTATGCACCAACAAAGGTTTTGCGGACCCCGCGCTATACCAGCAAATTTGCCGGTTGCGCTATTCGGGGGAAACAGTGATGCCGCTGATCAATCTCTGCGAGGATGTTTACCAACTGGTGCCGCTGGAGCTGATGACGCCGGAGTGGCTGCTAAACGCCAGCGACGCGCCTCACCTGCTCTATATCAAGAAGGCCAAGCGCGCCTTTGACATCCTGGCCGCGCTGACCGGCCTGCTGTTTCTGGGGCCCGTCATGCTGCTGGGGGCGCTGGCGGTCAAACTGACCTCTCCCGGACCGGTGTTTTACCGGCAGACCCGGTGCGGGCGTTTTGGCCGGCCTTTCCAGGTAATCAAGCTCCGCTCGATGCGCGTGGACGCCGAAGCCGGGGGCGCGGTCTGGGCCCAAACCAACGATGACCGCGCCACCCCCGTCGGCAAATGGCTGCGGCGCTATCGCATTGATGAAATCCCCCAGCTCCTCAACGTGCTGCGGGGCGATATGTCTTTTGTGGGGCCGCGCCCGGAGCGGCCCGAGTTTGTCGAACAATTGGCCCGCCAAATCCCCTTTTACCGCGAGCGCCTGATGGTGCAACCGGGCATCACCGGCTGGGCGCAGGTCAATTATCCTTACGGCTCCACCGTCGAGGACGCCGGCCGCAAGCTGGAATATGACTTGTATTACATGAAACACATGAGCGTTTTTCTGGATTGCTTCATCCTCCTGGACACCGTCCGCATCATTTTGCGCGGCGGCTTGGACGAGCGTTCCAAGCGGCGGGTTCCGCGTTTCCGCGCCGAGGGGGAAAATCCGTCCGCTGATGGCGCCAATGGCGCCCCCGCCGCCTTGCTACCCGCTTCGGACAGCCGGCTGCATTACGCGGCCCCGCGCCAGTAAGCCGCCGGCCGTGGCACACAGTCCCTTCCCATGAACGAAGACTCGCGAACTCCGGAGCAATTGCGCCGCCACTTCGAAGTCGAGCATGAGCTGGCGGGCCGTCTTTTGCGCTCCACGCGCGAAGAGCGGGCGCGCCTTTACCAAACTCTTTACGACGAGCTTTTTGCGCGCGTGCCGGACCACCCCCGGCGCGTGCGGCGCGAGAGCGAGGAGAGCATCCGCCGGGCCTTGGCGGCCCGCCTGGCCCTGCTGCGCCCCTTTTTAAGCGGGGTGGATGTCTTCCTGGAAATTGCGCCGGGCGATTGCACCCTGGCTTTTGAGGTCTGCCGCCATGCGCGGCAGGTGCTGGCCGCGGACATTTCCGACCAGACCGGCGGCCGCGCCACGGTGCCGGCCAATTTCAAGCTGGTCGTTTATGATGGCTACCGCCTTGATTTGCCGGAGGCCTCGGTGGATTTGGCCTTCAGCTACCAGTTTCTCGAACATTTGCACCCGGAAGACATGGAAGGACACCTGGCGCTGATTTGCCGGCTGCTAAAGCCGGGCGGCGCTTATGTCTTTTCCACTCCCCACCGCTTTTCCGGACCGCATGACATCTCCCGCCACTTCTCCGATGAGCCGGCCGGTTTTCACCTCAAGGAATGGACCTACGGGGAATTGTTCGCGTTGCTGCGCCAGACGGGATTCGCCTCCGCCTATACCTATCGCTTCGGCCAGCCGCGCCGTCAGGCGGCCTGGAACGCGGCAGTCCTGGGAGTCGAGCGCATCCTGGGATGGCTGCCGCGAAATCTCCAGCGCGCCGCCAGCGGCCGCCTGTTTCAGAGTGTAACCGCTGTCGCCTTCAAATAAAAGCCGTCGCGTTGCTCAACCGGGTTCGCGTCGCAGAAACTCCGCCACCGCCTCCGCGTTGGTGGGCGGCTCCCGACGCCCGCGATATTCGGGGCAATGCTCGAACCACGGGAGAGAAACGCCCTTCTTCGGCCGGGCCTCCCAGGCCTCTTCCGGGCCGAGGAAATGACGCACCTTGTCCTCCCGGGCGGGACAGTTCGCAAAAGGTGTTTCGGCCAGAAACTCGCGCGTGAACCGGCTGGGCCGATTGTGTTCAACGTCGCTAGCCAGCCCGTTGGCGCCGTAATCCGCGCCGGCGAACGCCCATGATCCAAGGGTCGCCACCCGGTCCGGACGCAGACGGTGGATCAGAATGCGCAGCCAATGCTTCAGTTGCGGCAGGCCGGCCAAGGCGTTCTTTTGCGGGACGGATTCCGGCAGCGGCCCCTTGCCGCAGGCAAACCAGGGGAATATGGGGAAAATGAAAATCCGCCGGCGGGCGATGAACCGTTCCAAGTCTTGCTGCTCCTCGAAAGACGGGGGTTGGAGCGACGTCCGGCGCGCTGGTTGGGCGGCGGACAGCATAGCCCGGATAAGTTTTTGGCGCGGGGCGTCGTTGGCAAAAAAGAAATTCTCGAGTTGGGCGCGGCCCCAGTCCACGCCCGCCTGAACGGTGTGGTTGGCCAGCGGACCGCCGCTGTGGACCAGCAGCAGCGTGGAATCGCGCGCCTTTTGGTATTCCACTGGCTGCGTTGCCCAGGCGCGCAGGCAAAAATCGGTGGCCGGCCCAAAGAGCACCGCCAAACCCGCCGCGCGGACGGCGGCGAACCCGCATAGCTGGGCGGAGGTGGCATTGGCGGAGGGCGCTCCTTTGGCGCCGGCCAACGGCGTCAAAACGGTAAAATTGCAGCCGAGAAACAACCGGGCCTTTTTGTGCGCCGCGCCTTGCGCGTCCCGCGCCCCGTTAATGCTGGCGCCGGCTTCCATCAGGCCCGCCAGTCCCAGCGGCGCTTCTTCGGGCGGAAGGCCATTGACCAGGTAATTCAGCGGCTGCGGACAGGTCTGATTGGGGCAAAGCGGGCAGAATTTGGCATAGGGGGAAACCGGCCCTTCCGGCAGCATGGCAATCTCTCGGGACAACTCGATCAGGCCCGGTTGGTTATCCGAGCGCCCTGCCGAGTCCCCATCCAACTGCCTGACGAAGTCCCAGATTGCCTGGCGCATATCGGGCAGTCTAACCCGGTTTTCGCGGTGCGTCCATGCCGTAAAGGCATCTGATCACCCCTCGCGTTGCATCAGGATACAGTGTAGTCTCCTTGCGTTGGCTCCATAAAAGAGGTCGTTGAGTCATGGGAAGAAGACACCGGAAAAAGCCGGTTAAGAATGAACATGAGTCGAGCAATTCAAGCAGATTGACCGCCGCCTTTGCACGCCCGCTGTGCCCGGCGCGGGCGTGGTTTCCAACACGGCTAGAGCCCTCTCGACTCCTTAAATTATGGCTTTGTCCACCGTGCGGTTCCGCACCGGCGGTGATTCCCGGCCTTTGCGAACGCGTCTTGAAAGGGACGATAGGAACTGGCAGACTGGCCAAGGATGGTACCCATGAAAGAATTGAGCGCAGCGATGATGGGGAGTGGATCACGGTGCAAGGCACATGCCCGGATTTGCGCCGCGCTGGCGGCGGCGGGCTGGGTGGATTTTCACCAAGTCCCTTGCGCCATTCAGCGGTTATTGGGGGATTGAACCATGGAAATCGTTTATATCGAAACATCGTTTGTCAGCTTGCTCGTGGGCGATCCCAGCCGGCATTTGGTCACGGCCGCGAACCAACAGACGACTCGGGACTGGTGGCGGCTCCGGCGACCGGCCTTCGACTGCGTCACTTCCACTGAAGTGGTGCGCGAGGCCAGCCAGGGCGACGCGGAGCAAATCCGCCGACGGCTGGCGATATTGCGCGACTTGCCGCTGCTGCAAGTCTCGGCCGAATCGGAACGGCTGACGCTAGCCCTTTTCGCCACGGGCGCGTTGCCTGCCAACGCCCAAGCCGACGCGGCCCACCTGGCCATCTCGGCCATTGCGAAGGTGGACTACCTGTTGACTTGGAACTGCCGGCACTTGGCGAACGCGCAGATTCTCAGCCGGCTGGAAGTGGAGGCCGCGCGGTGCGGCTGGAAATTGCCGAGGGTTTGCACGCCGTTGGAATTGATGGGAGATTGCGACTATGAAGCCGGATCCGATTCTTGAAGAACTTTGGAAGATCAAAGATGGCCTGGCTCGCGAAGCGGGTTACGACACCCGCCGCTTCTTTGAAATTTTGCGGCGCTGGGAGGCCATGCATCCACAGCCGGAGCCCGGCGTGAGCAGCGCTGACGAGCTGCGCCAAGTGTTGGCTAAAAAGGGCCGCCAACGCGCGGCAGAGGCGACGCTGATGTTGAAGGACGAGCCGCCCCGCTTGAAGACCTGAGCCCGCTGCTCTTTACGAACAACTCCAAAGACAAGCCCAAGCCGGCCACAGCAGCCTAGGTCCCTGAGTTTTGCCTTGCCGCGTCGGCACGCGAGGCCACCTCGACAAGGTTGGTGAACCTAGCCTAACTTCCTTTTATTTTTTGCAAAAACCTTCATTTCATTGGTTATTTCTCATAAAGTGTAGCAAGTAATATATCGCTGTTATGCAATAATAATCCTTTACATATTTTATATTGTCACATATTATGTAGCCCATGTTTGTGCAACGCACCACTTCCGCCCGCAAAGGGGGCAAGACTTACGTCTCCTTCCTGGTCCGCGAGTCCTTCCGCACTCCCAAAGGCCCGCGCTCGCGCACCGTCTGCAACATCACCGGCCTCCCCGCCGCCACCCGCGAACTCATCGCCGCCTCCCTCCAGGGGCAGACCTGCCTGGCGGTGAAACAGTGCCAGCTCCATGAAGCCTTGGATTACGGCGGCCTGGTCGTGCTTAACGAGGCTTGGCGGCGCTTTGGCCTCCAGGAACTTCTGGCCGGTCTTGGTTCGGAGCGGCAGCGGGGTTTGCTCAAGGCCGTCATCTTCAGCCGCCTGCTCTTTCCCTGCGCCAAACTCTCGCTGGCACCGCAAGCCCAAGGCACCTGGCTGGCGCAGGCCTGCGGCC
>Ga0101944_10001391_pt1 | contig 51076 bp, 43 predicted proteins | sample DewCreD2012metaG_FD_75245 | JGI IMG/M metagenome (GOLD analysis project Ga0101944, IMG submission 75245) | Hot spring sediment bacterial and archeal communities from British Columbia, Canada, to study Microbial Dark Matter (Phase II) - Dewar... ... | reverse complement strand
TACCGGCTCAAGGAGAAGGTCAAGGCCGGGCTGATCCGGGAACCCGAAATCGAACCGTCATGAACAGGTGGGGGTCATTTTTCGATGACCAAAAGGGGTCAAAATTAGATGTCGGTTGACATCCTCGCACAGGATGGATTTGTAGCGGTTCTGGAAGAGCACGCCGTGGCGCCGGTGGCGGCGGTTAAACTGCTGGGCGTAGCCGGTTAAAAGACGGCGCATCAGTGTGCTGATGGGCACTCGGCCCGTGCGCAAGAGCAGGTGCGCGTGGTTGCCTATCAGGGCCCATGCGAGGCAGGAGGTGGAGGACTCTGTCAGGAGCTGCCGAGGCGGAGCAGAAAGGTTTCGTAATCCGTATCGTCGCGGAAGATGGCGGTGCGGTCGATGCCGCGCACGATGATGTGGTGGAGGGCGCCGGGGGCGTCGATGCGGGCCTTGCGGGGCATGGCAGCTTTGGCTACCGCTTCTGCCCGCAAATGTCAATATTTCACCATCGTCCCCGAATTTCCGAATTTCAACTTCCCTTGCGATAGTATTTGGTTTGCGGTATGGTTGTATCCACCGGTGTTCAGCGATGTTTTGCCGAAAGTCGTCATGGAGATCGGGGTGTGAATAATGGCAGCCACGGCGGCAGATCTGTCCAAGGAACAGCTCAAGCGCTACCGGCCTTTTAAAATTGGCAAGCGAACCGGCTTGAGCTCTGAGGCCAAGAAGGTCGCCGCCTTTATTGCCAGAGAGCTGGGCACCCGTTATGGTGCGCGAAAAGTGATTCTTTTTGGCTCGCTGGCCCGCGGCGATCAGGGGCCGGTGTTCGACATCGACCTTGCCGCAAAGGGAATATCTCCGGCCCGGTTTTTCGAAGCCGTGGCGTTTGTCACCTCCCAAAGCCGAAAGTGGAAGATGGATCTGGTGGATATCGATGACTGTGCCGGTTCTCTGCGCGATATAATCGAAAAAGAGGGTGTGGTTTTATGGCCAGCCAGGGAGCCGTCCTTGCGTCTCGAATCCTGAACGAGGTTGCTTCATTGGGGTTCGTTGTCGCCCGGGTTGAAACCGCTTGGAAAAAGGCGGCTGCGAACAACGATGAGTTTTACTTTGACAGCGTTGCGCTGAACATCCACAGTTTCTATTCCGGTCTGGAGCGGGTTTTTGAGAAGATAGCCTCAGCGGTTGACGGCTCAGTGCCCCAAGGAATCAATTGGCACCAAGAACTTCTGAATCAAATGGCGCTGGAAATTCCAAATGTCCGGCCTGCGGTGATATCGGAGAAAACCCGCACGCAGCTCGATAACTACCGAGGGTTTCGCCATGTCGTCCGCAACGTGTACTCGTATCGTATCAGCCCGGAAAAAATGAAACCGTTGGCCAAGGGTATCCGGGTGGTCTTCAAGCAGGTCGAAAAAGAGTTGACCGCCTTCAGCCGATTTATTGAAAGCAAATGATTCGCGTCTTTCGGGAAACATCATTTATCTTCGCCGGTTTGCGGTTAAACGGTTCCCGGCCACCCGATTTTCCGCCAAACCAATTCTTTTATCGCCTATCGCCGATATCCCGTTATTTATTTCCCATCGCCCATCGCCTTTTCTTTTAGGAATTCGTTGATAGGGCCCAGGGGGAGGAAGCGATAATTTCACCCCCGCCCCAGAAGCCCCCGTCCCCCGAAGCCCCGGCCGAGGCGGAGCGGAAAGTTCTCGTAATCCGTATCGTCGCGGAAGATGGCGGTGCGGTCGATGCCGCGCACGATGATGTGGTGGAGTGCACCGGGGGCGTCGACGCGGGCCTTGCGGGGCATGGCAGCTTTGGCTGCCGCTTCTGCCCGTAAATGTCAATATTTCACCATCGTCCCTACTTTTCTTTTCTACTTTTAGCTCTTAAAAAAGGCGGGCCCGTTTCGAGCCCGCCTTTTCTATCTTGTGACGCGAAAAGCTTAGTTGCGGATGATGACCTTTCTCATCCCGGTGATACCGACGAGACCGAGGCCGAGAAGCAGCATCGTGGTCGGCTCGGGGACGGACACGGTGTCAGGGACCAGCACATTATACTTGGCCCAAACATCTACTCTGTCACTCACTCCGTCCTTGGCGTAAACAATCCCTTCCATCGGGGCGCGATCGGTCACGATTGTCCAGCTGAAAGACAGAGGATCATTGATAGTATTCCATTTCAAACCGTAAATACCGGGAGATAACCCGGGGTTGCTTTTCCCCTGATCTGTATCGCTGTAAAAATCGGGGCCGATATACCCAACTGTTGTACCTGGAAAAATGTTGGCCGTTGTAAAATTAGTGGAAACTTCGGTGATGATATGGCTGAGCGCTTTACCGCTCCCCTCACCGGCGGACCAGCTATATAGGTAGGTCCACTGACTGCCTGATTGTGAAACAGTGTAGTCGATAGTAGAATTTTGCCAGCTCCCACTCCAAACAAAAGGGCCAACCAAAGTGGCATTGGCGATCGAGACGCCGAAAGCCATCAACGCCACCAAAAGCAAGGCAAGTTTTTTCATGTCTATGATCCTCGTTATTAAGGGGACGTCCATTGTTATATCATTATTCCACAACATCCTTCATGCCAACATCGTTATAATTCATTTCGCTTGTTTCCTGGGACCTCCTTTCTGCGCAAAAGCCGTCTTCTCCTTTCCTTCGTTCACCGCCCTGCATCTCCCGGAACAGCATCAGGACACGGGGTTGTTTTTCCTCAAGGTGTGCGGCATGTCGCCTGCCTTTGGGAAACCCATCCCGCTTTCAGCATTCCGGATGTGCTGCTGGGAACCCACCGGCCATCTACAAAGCAAGAATCACGCCACATAACCAGAAAACATAAAAAGACAAATAAAAAGAATTAGTTATAAAATTACAAAGATTTTCAGAATACCGGTTGCGGCACACGCGGGTCATAAGACTGGGTAAAATATTACCCCATACTGAGCGAACTAAGAAATGGCCAACAGAAACGACAGAGAGGGACGTCCATTCATTTATCACTTGACCGCCGTTCCCCATCTCCGCTAAAATTAGGGACGTTCATTGTTTTATCACTTGCTTTGACAGAGAACCCAGGCGGCTGCGGCCAGGCAGGGCCATGGCTGATCGCCAAGGAGCCCGCGGCCATCGGGAAAGCGAAATCACGTCAAGGCGCAGGCGAGCGAAGACGACAGCAGCCGCTTTGGCCCTCGCTGGAACCCCTGGATCGCCGCAGAAACACGTTGTTTGCCAGCAGCCTGCAGAGAGAGGATCGCCTATGCCACGCAGGGCCAGGCTGGACGCCCCCGGGGTGCTTCACCACGTGATCGTGCGTGGACTGGAGCGCCGCAAGATCTTCCGCGATGACCAGGACCGGGAGGATTTCCTTGAAAGGCTTGGAACGCTTTTGCCCGAGATGAGCCTTCGCTGCTATGCGTGGGCGCTTCTTCCCAACCATTTCCATCTTCTTTTGCGCACGGGCGACCGACCGCTTGCCGACTTCATGCGGCGCCTGCTCACCGGCTATGCGGTGCGCTTCAACCTGAGAAACGACCGCAGCGGGCATCTCTTTCAGAACCGCTACCGTTCGATCCTCTGCCAGGAGGAGCCCTATTTCCTGGAGCTGGTGCGCTATATCCATCTCAACCCTCTGCGCGCGGGGGTTGTCTCCGATTTGAAGGCGCTTGAGATGTACCCCTTCTGCGGCCACGGGGTCATTTTTGGGACCCACCGAAACGACTGGCAGGCGGTGAAGGAGATTCTCGAGCGCTTCGGGGCCAGCCCCGCCAAGGCACGCGAGCGCTACCGGGACTTCGTGGCCAAGGGGGTCGATCAGGGGAAGCGGCCCGAGCTCGTGGGGGGCGGCCTGGTGCGCAGCCTTGGGGGCTGGCAGGCCGTCAAAACGCTGCGCGGCGCCGGGCAGAAGCTGCGCGGCGACGAACGGATTCTGGGCGATGCGGAGTTCGTGGAGCAGGTCCTCAAATCGGCCGAGGAGCGGATCGGGCGGCGAAGCCGACTTGAGGCCCTGGGCTTCACCTTCGAGCGGCTCGCCGCACGCGTGGCCGAGCTCTTTTCCATGCCCGTGGAGGAGGTCCTGCGGAAGGGGCGCTACCCGCGCACCGTGCTCGCCCGCAGCGTCCTTTGCTTTTGGGCGAATCGCGAGCTGGGGATGAGCACCGTCGATCTCGGCCAGAGGCTCGATCTCGCCCAGCCGACCGTCTCCCAGTCCATCGCCCGCGGGGAAAAGATCGTGAAGGAAAAGGGGCTTGCGATTCTACCGGCCTAAAGTGATATCCGAATGGACGTCCCCTAAATGCGCTCCATCCTGATCAGCACGGTTGCGATCTCCTTCATTTATTGGGTTTGCGAATCCTTCATGTTCTTCTTTCTCGCCCCGGAGGCGAACTTCATCCAGCACCTCCTCGGCCCCGACCGCTTCAACACCCTGACCCGGCTGCTCGTCCTTTGCCTCTTTGCCATCTTCGGCTCGCACATCCACTACACCCTGCGCCGCGAGCAGCAATCCGACGAGGCGCTCAAAAAAAGCGCCGCACGATACCGCTCGATTTTGGAAAGCATCGAGGAAGGCTACTTCGAAACCGATCTCGCGGGCCGGCTTACCTTCGCGAGCGGCCCGCTCGCCCGCATGCTGGGGCGTGGAACCCCGGAGCTCCTCGCGCGGCACGTGGCCGAGCTCATGGCTCCCGAGTCGGGGGAGCGCCTGCGGGAAGCCTTCGGCCGGCTGCGGGCTTCGGGGGAGCCGCAGAGCCTTGCCGACTGCGTCGTCCCTCGAACGGAAGGAAGCGAGCGGCGGCTCGAGCTGTCCCTGTCGCTGATCGCGGACGAGGAGGGACAAGCCACGGGCTACCGCGGGGTCGTGCGCGATGTGACCGAGCGGCTTTTCGCCGAGGAGGAGCGAAAGAAACTCGAGGTCCAGCTTCAGGCCGCGCAGAAGATGGAGGCGATCGGGACGCTCGCCGGCGGGATCGCTCACGACTTCAACAACATCCTCATGGGCATCCAGGGAAACGCCTCGCTCCTCGAAATGCGGCTTCCCGAGGGCCACCCCGGCCTCGAGAAGGTGAAGAACATCGAGGCCTACGTGGAGAGCGGGACCGAGCTCTCGCGCCAGCTTTTGGGGTTTGCCCGCCGCGGCCGCGTCGACGTGCGCGCAACGGATTTGAACGCGGTGATCGAAAAGACGGCCGGGCTCTTCGCGCGGACCCGCAAGGACATCCGCGTCCACTTTCGGCTAAGCCCCGATCTGCCGGCGGTCGAGGCGGACCGGGGACAGATCGAGCAGGTACTGATGAACCTCTGCGTAAACGCCGTCCAGGCCATGCCGGAGGGGGGGGACCTCACGCTGGCGACCGAGCCCGTGACCCTGGATGAAACCTACTCCAAGCCCTACCAGGTCAATCCCGGCCGCTACGTCAAGGTCTCGGTCACGGACACCGGGGTCGGGATCGAAAAGAAGAACTTGGGGCGCATCTTCGAGCCTTTTTTTACGACGAAGGAAATGGGCCGCGGGACCGGCTTGGGCCTCGCCTCGGCCTACGGGATCATCAAGGGGCACGGCGGCCACATCAACGTCTACAGCGAGGTCGGCCGGGGGACGACCTTCAACTTCTACCTGCCGGCATCCTCGCAGGCGGCCGAGCGGGGAAAACCGGCCCGGGGGCCCGACATCCGGCGCGGGTCCGGCACGGTGCTTCTGGTCGACGACGAGGAGTCGATCCTCCAGATCGCAGGCGAGATGCTGCGCGAGCTCGGCTACACGGTGATCGCCGCCCGCAGCGGGGCCGAGGCGATCGCGGCCTTCTCCGGGCGCTCGAAGGAAATCGCCGCGGTCGTGCTGGACATGGTCATGCCCGGCATGAGCGGCGGGGAGGTTTTTGAGCGGCTGCGGGCGATCGACCCGGGGGTGAAGGTGCTGCTCGCCAGCGGTTTCAGCCTGAACGGCCAGGCCGGCGAGATTCTCGCCCGCGGCTGTCGGGGGTTCATCCAGAAACCTTTCAATCTCGAGCAACTCTCGCAGAAGCTCAGCGAGATCGTTTCTGCGCCGGGCGCCTTCGGCAGGGGGCTATAACGCGTCCACGACCGGGTCTCTCAGGATCGCGGCGACGGCCTCGGCCGCCGCAGCCGCCGCCTCGGGGAAGACCTCGGCCAGGGAGACGACGTGCCGCAGGTTGTCCGCCGTGCGCAAAATCAGGACGGCGAGATCCCCCTCCTCAAGCTCGCTGATTTGGAGCGTTCGCTCCCAGCTCTCCCCCCTCGCCCAGGCGTAGAGCGCCGCGGCCGGTCGGATCGAAAGCGGCCTGGCCTCGAAGCCCGCATCCAGCATCTCCCCCATGAAGGGCGAAAGCGCGAGCGCAAGCTTCCGGTAGGCGGAGGCGAGCGGCCGCGGGATCTGCCGCTCCGAGAGCCGCTCCTCGATCTCCTTTTCGAAGACGAAGGGTGCGATCAGCCCGGCGAGCAGCGTGGGGTCCTTTTGCGGGAAGGCCGCCCGGCGGAAGCCCTCGGCGATGAGGAGCGGCCGGTCCACGCGCAGCCGCGAGGCCCAGAGGCCGTCCTCGGTGAGGGCGTTTTCGGGATTCACGTAGCCGTGGTCGCGCAGGAAGGCGAGGTGGTGCTCGAACTCGCGCCAGAGGCGCTCTGCGGCCTCAAGACGCCCGGCGCCCCCGCGGCGGATGGCCTTCGCCCTGCGGAAGGCGGCGAAGGAGCGCTTGAGCAGGTCCTCGACCTGGGGCGGGGTGTGCGACAGCAGGAGGTTCAGGACCATCGAGAAATTGATGTGGATCCGGCTTTCCACATCGGAGGGCTCGGCGTTGAGCAGCGCCGCCACGTGCAGGAGGTCCATGAAGCGGTTGGGGACCGTGAGGACGAAGCCGATGCGGTCCATGCCCCGGCGGCCGGCGCGGCCGGTCATCTGGTGAAACTCGGTCGGGTCGAGCGGCAGGAACTCGCTTCCGTTGAAGCGGTCGGAGTAGAGGAGAACGATCGTGCGCGCCGGGAAATTGACCCCGGCAGCGACCGTAGAGGTGGCGAAGACGGCATCGAGGAGCCCCTCGGTCATGAGCCGCTCGACAAGGAGTTTCCAGATCGGGAGCTGGCCCGCGTGGTGGGAGGCGACCGCGAGCTCGCGGAGATGATAGAGCTGCCGGTGGCGGCCGACGCGCTCGCTCAATGCCGAAAAGTCCCGCACGAGCGCCTCTCTTCTGGCGAGCTTGCCGCCGTCTTCGGGCTGGTTTCCGAGGCAGGCGGAGAGGGCCTGGTCGCATTCGGCGCGGGACTTGAGAAAGAAAATGGCGGGCAGGAGATCGAAGCGCCGCAGGGCTTCGATGATCCGGCCGAAGGAGGGCGGTCGGTTGGCCCAGGGGCTGCGTTTGGAGCGCACGAAGCGCAGCACCTTCTCGTGCAGACCGCCTGTCGCCGTGGCCCGGCGGGAGAGCCGGCAGAAGGGAAGCAGCAGCCCGCTCGGGTTGAGGAACAGGGGAAAGAGCGGCACCGGCCTGCGCGTCTCCTCGACGACGCGGCAGGGGCGGCCGCGGACCGAGGAGAGCCAGGCCGCGATCTCAGGGGCGTTGCCGATCGTGGCCGAGAGGAGAAGCAGGGGGATGCGCGAGGGGAGGTAGATCATCACCTCCTCCCAGACGACCCCCCGCTCGCGGTCGCCCAGGAAGTGGGCCTCGTCGAGGACGACGAAATCGAAGGCGAGCGACTCCCCGCGGTGCATGGCGTCGTAGAGCTGGTTGCGCAGGATCTCGGTTGTGCCGACGATCACCGCGGCATCGGGGTTTTCCTTGCGGTCGCCGGTGAGGATGCCGACCTGTTCGGGGCCGAAGAGGCGCCCGAAATCGGCGAACTTGGCGTTGCTCAGCGCCTTGAGGGGGCAGGCGTACCAGGCGCGCCCGCCTGCGGCGAGAACGCGGCGGATCGCCTGCTCGGCGATCCAGGTCTTGCCGGCCCCGGTCGGTGCGGTGACGAGGCAATCGGCTTTCCCGACCGCCGCGAGCGCCTCGAGCTGGAAGGGGTCGGGGGAGAAGGGCGTTTCTTCCGGAACCCCGATCTCGGCGAAGACCCGCTTCAGCGCCGGGTCGGCGGCAGGCGAAAACCGCCCCCCCGCCGCCTGCGGCCCCGCACGTCTTCTCGAAGGGTATCTTCTCATCGTCATATAGGGGACGTCCATTCACATATCATTATATCGACGCGAAATGATATATTAATGGACGTCCCCTATTTGCTTTGACGCGAAATGATATATTAATGGACGTCCCCTTATTTCGTCCCCTATTTACGTCCCCTATTGGAGGAGGAGGGTGGCGATGGCGGCGACGCGGTCGCGCGCGGGGCCGCTGGCGTCATACGGGGAGAGGCCCTTGAGGTCGGCCTCGATCAAACGGTCGTCGTGCGGGATGAAGCCCAGGAACTCGAAATCGGGGAGATGTTCTTTGAGAAAGGCCTCGTCGCCCGCGTTGCGGACCTTGTTGCCGACGATCGCGATGCGCTGGAGGTTCATCTCGGAGGCCAGCCTGCGGATGTGCACCGCGGTGTCGATGCTCCGCCTGCCCGGCTCGACGACGACGATCAGCTTGTCCACGGCCTTGGCCGTCGCGCGCCCCAGGTGCTCGATCCCCGCCTCCATGTCCATCACCACGACCTCGTCGCGCCGGAGCACGATGTGCATGACGAGCGCGCGCAGAAGCGCGCTCTCCGGGCAGATGCAGCCCGCCCCGCCTTTTTTCACGCCCCCCAGGCGCATGAGCTTGATGTTCCCCATCTTCGCCGAGAGCGCATCCGGGAGATCGTCGACGCGCGGGTTGAGCTTGAAGTAGCCGCCGATCGAGCCCGGCTGCGCGCCGGTGCGCTCGAACACCAGCTCCTTCATCTCGGAAATGGGGACGATCGCCTCGGCCCCCGGGATGCCGATCCCGGAAGCGAGGTTCGCGTCCGGGTCGGCATCGATCGCGAGCACCTTTTTCCCTTGCTCGTCAAGCGTGCGGACAAGGAGGGCGGCGAACGTCGTTTTGCCCACCCCGCCTTTTCCGCTGACCGCGATTTTCATCCCATCCTCGCCATGTCTCGGGTTTCGGGGAAAACCACCCGCCCGCGAATATAGCGCAGGGCAGGGCCGAAGGCAAAAAAACGGGGCGGGCCGTTCAGCCCGCCCCGCAAGGGGGTTCGAGAAGGGTTGGCCTACAAGTTCCGCCGCCAGCGCGCCGGGGTCTCGATCGTGGAAAGGTTGCGGTTCAAGGGCGAAAACACATCGCGCTTGAAACGGAGCGTTCCCTTCTTGTTCCCCGGCCCTGGGGTGTCGAGCTCCCAGTCGTAGTCCGGCCCGAGGTTGATCCCCGGCCCGGCGAGAAGCTGGGCCCAGACCTGGTCGTCGTCGCGGTAGCCCTCGTTGGAGAGCTTGACCAGCGCCCAGGTAAGGGTTTCGCGGCCGTTCATCTCGGAGACGCCCATGTCGATCGCGCGGTACTTGGAGGCGGTTTCCGCATCCATGTACCGGGGGATGAGGATCGCCGCCAGCACGCTGAAGATCACCAGGGTGGCGATCAGCTCGATTAGGGTGAACCCCTTGCAGTTGTTCATGGAATTGATCCCAACCCCTTCACGACACCTATTTGAAGACCGGTTCATCGGCTTCCCTGGAAGAATCGAGTGGATCTCGCTTCGTCTTTAACCCCAAACTCATGAGGATCGGCGCCAGGAGCCGGGTTGCGAAAGCTTTGCAGGCTCCCTCGTCAGGCCGATCGCTGTGCCGCTCTTGAATCTCAGGCTTCCCCCCGTTGCCGTCGGTCCACCACCCTCCCACGAATAATCAGTGGACCCGGTAGGGTTCAGGTTGTAGATTTCGGGAGTGGCGCGAATAGCCGCATCGATCGCATTATCGTCTGCATAGTTCACATTGGAAATCTTCGCATTCGCCCACGCAAGGCTTTCGCGGCCGTTCAACTCCGATATAGCGGCGTCGATCGCCCTGTTTTTAGCGTTGGTTTCAAGGTCGATGTACCGCGGCACGGCCACGGCGGCCAGGATGCCGAGGATGATGAGGACGGCAATGATTTCGACCAGGGTGAACCCAGATTCACTTTTGATGATCTTCTTGGCGTTCATTCTATCTTCTCCTCACGAGGCGTTTTCGGGTCTGCGGCGCCCATGAGGTTAAGCACAATTCATGCCATAATATCTGGCAAGCCCGAAAATAAATTATTAGAAATCGATTCAAGTATTTGTAATTTTCTGGCAACTTCCCTGCTTTCGGTCGGCACCTGCTTCATTCAAAATATGTAGATTTTTGAATCAAGCTGAAACTCTGGATTCATATTTTTTGATGCTTTTCACGTCGATCCCGAGCTTGCGGATCCTATGCCAAAGGCTTCTCTGGTTGATCCCAAGGAGCTCGGTCGCCCGGGATTGGATCCCGCCCGTCTTGATCAGGGCTTCGATGATCAGGTTTCTTTCGATCTCGTTTAGTTTTTCATCGAGGCTCATGGTTGCCGGAAGCCGGATCTCCGACTCCAGCGGCAGCTCATCGAAGATGCGGGTGATCTTTTCCGGGAGCTGGGCCGGCTCGATATGCCCCCCCTCGGCGATCAGGGCCGCGGCCTCGATCACGTTTTTCAGCTCGCGAATGTTCCCGGGCCAGGGGTAGGCCATAAGCATCTGCAGCGCAACCGAAGAAATATCGATTTTTTTCGGTATCTTTTGCAGAAAATGGTCGACCAGGAGGGGAATGTCCTCCTTGCGTTCGCGAAGCGGCGGCAGATGCAGGGTGAAGGCGCTCAGCCGGTAGTAGAGATCCTCCCGGAAGGCCCCCTCCTCGACGAGCTTTTCCAGGTTTTTATTGGTCGAGGCGATGAAGCGCACGTCGACCTTGACGGTGCGCGTCCCGCCCACCCGGTAGAACTCCTTTTCCTGGAGCACGCGCAGGATCTTCGCCTGCAGCTCAAGGGGCATGTCCCCGATTTCATCGAGAAAAATCGTCCCGCCGGCTGCGAGATCGAACTTCCCGGGCTTGAAGGCGCTCGCCCCCGTGAAGGCCCCTTTTTCGTGCCCGAAGAGCTCGCTCTCGAGAAGCTCACGGGGGATGGCGGCGCAGTTCAACTTGACGAAGGGCTTGTCTTTCCGGTGGCTGTGGGCGTGAAGGCTGGTGGCGACGAGCTCCTTACCCGTCCCGCTCTCCCCCAGGATGAGCACGGTCGTGTCGCTCGGGGCGACCTTCATGATCAGGCTGAAGATCCCGCGGATGGCGACGCTTTCGCCGACGATCTCGGGGAAGAAATGGCGGGCGTCGATCCGGCTCAGCACCGTGGTCACGCGGTCGAAGACGCTGGCAAACTGGGCGAGCTTGTCGCCGCCTTTCTTTTGCCCCTCGCCCGCCGCCTTGAGGGCCGGGAGCTCGCTTGCCTTGCGGACGAACTCCTCGACCGGCCGCAGAAGAAATCTCACGACGGCGAGCCCGGTCCCGAAGGCGAGCAGGCTGATGGCGATGATCAGCCAGAAGACCCAGGTGGCGGGGTCGCTTTTGGCCTCGATCCCGTAGCGCGTGACGCGGTAGGCCAGAAGCGCCGAAAAGATCGCAAACCCCGCGAAGATGAAGGGGATGATGACGTATAGGCTGATGTGGAACCGCTCCTGCTTCATTTCACTTTGAGGGAGATGTCCCACATGGGCAGAAAGATCGCCAGCGCAAAGAAGCCGACCACCGCGGCGAGGCTGATCGTGAGCACCGGGGCGATGGCGTCGGAGAGCTTTTTCGTCGCGTACTCGACCTCGGTGTCGTAGTGCAGGGCGACGTCCCGGAGCAGCGTGTCGAGATTTCCGGACTCCTCGCCGACGGCGATCATGTTGATCAGCATGGGCGGGAAATAGCGCGCCTGCCGGAGCGGCCCGGAGATGCCGCGGCCCTCGCGCAGCCGGTCCTTGATCCCCTCGAGCTGCCGGGCGATCGCCTCGTTGCCGATCGTGCCGGAGAGGATGTCCATGGCATCGAGGATGTCGACCCCGCTCGACTGCAGAATCGAGAAGATGCTCGCAAAGCGCGAAACGGCCGCCTTCTGGAAGAGCCGGCCGACAAGCGGGATCCGAAGAATCAGGCTGTCGCGGAGCAGCCTCCCGGGGGCGGTGCGGCTGTAGAGCACGGCGGCGGCGACGAGCCCTGCGACACCGAGGACGAGAAGCGCCCAGTGGCCCACGATCAGCTCGTAGAGCGCAAGGCAGATCCGTGTCGGCAGGGGGAGCGTGAGCCCGCTTGCCTGGAAGACGTTCACGAACTTCGGGATCACGCCGACGAGCAGGATGAAAAAGGCGACCCCCAGGAAGAGAATGACGATCACCGGGTAGGTGAGCGCGGACTTGACGTCGGATTTGACCTTGTGCTCGTGCTCGATCACGTAGACCAGGCGGTCGAGGATCTCGGGCAGCGCCCCCGAGGATTCGCCCGCGCGCAGCATGCTGCAGTAGAGGGGGGAGAAGATCTTCGGCTGCCGCCGGAAGGCGTCGTAGAGGCTCGCCCCCTCGCGGATCGCGCGGTGGATGTTCCCCAGCGCCTCCCGCAGGGCCCGGTTTTCGGTCTGGTCCTCGAGGACCTGCAGGATCGTGAGCATGGGCACGCCGGCCCGGATGAGCGTCTTGAACTGCTTGGTGAACAGGATGAGGTCCGGGGCCTTGACCCGCGGGCGAAGGAAGCCGAGGCCCACCGCCCCCCCGGCCCCCGCGAGCGGCTTGACGCTCGTCGGGATGAGCCCGCGGCCGGCGATCTGGGCCGCCGCGGCCTCGGCCGAGTCGGCCTCGATTTCGCCCTTTGCGGTTTCGCCGGCGTCGGTGAGCGCCTGGTAGCTGAATCGCGCCATGGGCCGTTCCGTTTCAGAGGAGGACGGCGGAGGCCGACTCCTCGAGCGTCGTGATCCCCTGGATCACCTTGTCGAGGGCGTTGTCCCGCAGGGTGCGGAAGGTGCCCGCCTGCACGGCGGCGCGCGCCATCTCGTGGGCGGGCCGGCGCTGGAGGATCATCTCCTGGATCATGGGGTCGATGACGAGCACCTCGAAGATCCCGGTCCGTCCCTTGTAGCCGGTGTGCATGCAGTTGAAGCAGCCCTGGCCGGCGGCGAAGCCGCTCGTGTCGATCCCCTCGAGGTTCCAGTAGCGGATCTCCTCGGCCGAGGGCGGCCGCGGGGTGCGGCAGTTGGGGCAGATCTTGCGCACCAGCCGCTGGGCGAAGGAGACGAGCATCACCGAGGAGACGAGGTAGGGCTCGATCCCCATGTCCATGAGGCGCGTCATCGCCCCGGCGGCGTCGTTCGTGTGCAGCGTGCTCAACACCCGGTGGCCGGTCAGGGCCGCCTGGACGGCGATCTCGGCCGTTTCGCGGTCGCGGATCTCGCCCACCATGATTACGTCGGGGTCCTGCCGAAGGATGGAGCGCAGCCCGCTGGCGAAGGTCATCCCGGCCTTGCGGTTCAACTGCACCTGGCGGATCTTCTCGATCCGGTACTCGACCGGGTCCTCGACGGTGATGATGTTGATGTCGACCTTGTTGATGCGCTTGAGGATCGCGTAGAGCGCCGTGCTTTTCCCGCTCCCCGTGGGGCCGGTGCTGAGGATCATGCCGTAGGGCTTGACGATCTCCTTCTCGAGGCGCTCGCGGTCGGCGTCGCTCATGCCGAGGAGATCGAGGGCGTAGATGTCGGTGCTCGTGTCGAGCAGCCGCAGAACCATGTTTTCCCCGTAGATCGAGGGGATGGTCGAGGCGCGGATGTTGATGTCCTTGTTTTTCATCTTCACCGTGAAGCGGCCGTCCTGCGGCACGCGCGACACGGCGATGTCCATGTTGGCGAGGATTTTTAGCCGCGAGATGATCGGCAGGAACATGCCCTTGGGTGGGGCGGGGACCTCGTGGAGTTTGCCGTCCACCCGGAAGCGGATCTGGACGTGGTCCTTCTCGGGGCTGATGTGGATGTCGCTTGCGCCCTCGCGCACGCCCTGGGAGAGGATCGAGTTGACGAGCCGCACCACGGGGGCCTCCTGGGCCATGCCCTGGAGCGAGCTCACCTCCACGTCCTCGAGGGTGGTCGTCTTTTCGACCTGCTTGTCGATCTGCACGTCCTCGAGGTCCTCGAGCACGCTGCCGACCCCGGCGTAGGTCCCGTAGAGGGTCGTGTGCAACTGGTTCAACTGCTGCTCGGTGCAGATCACGGCCTCGACCTCGAGGTTGGTGAAGACCTCGATGGCGTCGAGGGTGTGGATGTCGAGGGGGTCGGTCGTGGCGATCGTGAGAAGCATCCCGTTTTTGGAGAGCGGCGCAACCGAGTACTTGTGGGCGATCTCGGCCGGGATGAGCTTGCTCAGCTCCATGTCGAGAACGTGGCGGTCGGGCCGGTACTTATCGATCTTGAGCTGGCTGGAGACCGCATCGACGATCTGGGTCTCGCTCAGGATCCCCTCGCGCACGAGGTACTGGCCGAGTTTCAGGCCGCTTTTCTTTTGAAGCGGCAGGATTTCCTCGAGTTTCCGGCGGGTGATCAGCCCCGCCTCGACGAGCATTTCTCCCAGCTTTTTTCCCATGTTCGCAAAGGTCCTGCCGCCGGTGGTGTTTGCGTCCCAGGCCATTTCCCGCCCTCCCTTCCCCGAAAGGACCGCGCCCCTCAGCGCTCCGCAGGATGCGGGTCCGCGAAGAGAAGGGCCCCCTGCCAGGAGTCGATCAGCTCGGCCCCATCCGCCGCGGGCGGCGGCAGAAGGGCGATCTGCAGCCGCGCCGTTTCGGGGTCGGAGAACACCTGCCTCAGGACGAGCAGAAAACGAAGCCCCTTCACCGCGTCCCAGCGCGGGATGAGCCGCGCCGCGGGCGCGGACTCCGGCAGGTTCCTCAGCGCCGCGAGCGCCTCCTCGATGGTTTCCTTTTCTCCTATCTTAACCCACCAGGCCTTTTTGTTCAACGAGTTCACGGCCGCCGCGATCGCCGGCAGCCGGATCGCCCGCCCCGCCTCGATGCGGTCGGGGTCGTCGATCGCCGGGTTGGCGAGGATGACCGCCCGGAAGTGGCGGTTGGAGTAATTCCCGTAGACGCGGTGGATGAGCCCGGAGAGGGTCTCGCCCCGCCGCAGCCGAACCTCGCCCAGTATGGCAGGAGGGCCGGAACGCTGCGGATCCAGATTGTTTTCGCGGCCGGCGAGGGCTTCGCTTGCGCCTGCAGTCGCTATAGGCGAAGAGGCGGGCGGCCCCGGCTCGGCCGGCCCGGCCGCCGGCCAAACCGTCTCCCCGCCCTCGGCAGCGGCGGAAGGCGGGGGTTCCTCCTGCGCCGGGGGGGCCGCTTTCGACTCCAGCGCCTTCTCGGCTGGGGGCAGAGGCAGATCGCGGCTGACCGCGGCCCGCTGCGGGTCCGTGGCCTTGAGCCGCTCGCGGAGGAAGGAACGCGGGGCCTCCGCGGAGAGCGCCCAGAGCGCCGCGGCCGCAAGCGCCGCCCCGGCCGTCCCCCACGCGGCGGCGCGGCGGCGTCCGGCTCCGGCGGCTTCCCGCGCGGTCACGACCCGCGAGGCGCAGCGCCGCACGGTTGCGCGGGTGACGCGCCGTGCGTTCTGGATGATCATCGCCAGGATGCACTGGTGGCAGAGGTTGATGATCTTCCGCGGATAGCCTCCGCTTGCGCGGTGAACGGCCCAGAGGGCGGGGAGGGTGAAGAGGTCGAGGGGGGTCTGCGAGGCGCTCGATTTTTCCAGGCGAAAGCGGATCATGCGCCGGGTGTCGCCGAAGTCGAGGGGCTTCAGCCGGTGCAGGAGATTGATGCGGTCGCCGAAGTTGGGGTGAAGCCGCAGGGTCTCCTCGAACTCGCGTTGGGCGAAGATCACGATCTGGAGGAGCTTGCGGTCGTTGGTCTCGTAGTTCAAAAACTCGCGCAAGAGCTCGAGGCAGAAGGGGGGGATCTTCTGCCCCTCGTCGATGATGAGCACGACGTTGCGGTTCTGCTCGACCCCTTTTTGAAAGAGGATCTGCTTGATCGCCTCCTTCGCCTGCCACTCCGAGGCCTCGGCCGGCAGGCGCTTGCCGGTGAGCAGCCGCACCACGGTCGCCAGGAAATCGGCGCCGTCCCGGAAGGAGGGGTCGAGGATGAGGTGGGTTTCGACCTCCGGCCGCCGGGCGAAGCGCCGGATGAGCTGGCGGCAGAGGGTCGTCTTGCCGGTGCCGACTTCGCCCAGGACGACGTTCAGACCGCGCCGCAGGTGGAGGGCGAGCTCGATCTTCTGCAGGCAGTCGAGGTGCTGCCGGGACTGGTAGAAGAAGTCGGGGTCCGGCGAGTTGGAGAACGGCTCGCGCTCAAGGTTGAGGATGGAAAAATAATCCATGGCGGATCCGGCCCGAAGCGGCGGCCAACGCGCACCCGGCGGCGCACGACCTTGCCGGTCCCGGCCGGGGCGCGGCCCGACCCGGCCGGGCCTTGCCCCTCGGGCCTGCGTCCGTTTCAGCCCCCCGCCGGGAAGGGCTTGAGGATCGTCGGCGTGATGAAGATCAGCAGGTCCTCCTTGGAGCTCCCCTTGCCCTGTTTCTTGAAGAGCCAGCTGAGGAGGGGGACGTCGGTCAGGCCGGGCACCCCGGTCACCTCGTCGGTTGTGCTTTCCTTGTTCAGGCCCCCGATCACCAGCGTCTGGCCGTCGGCCTGGATGACGTTCGTTTCGGCGTTCTTGGTGACGATCGTCGGGTTGCCCAGCACCTGGCGGGTGAAATCGACCTCGTCCTTGTTCACGCGCACGGCGAGCTTGAGGGTGCGGTTGTCGATCACGTGCGGGGTCACCTTCAGGCTGAGGACGGCCTTCTTGTACTGGATGTTCACCTCCCCGTCCTCGACGCTCTGGAAGGGGATGTCGCGGCCGCTCTCGATGAGCGCGGTCTGGTTGTCGAGCGTCGTGATCGAGGGGCTGGAGAGGATGTTCAGCTTGCCCTCTTTCTGCAGCGCGGTCAACTGGGCGGCGAGCAGCGATTTGCCGACGTTCTGGAAGATGAAGCCGAAGCTCGAGGCCCCCGCCGCGGTGACGGGGAGGTCGATCACGTTGCCGGTCGTGGGATCGACCGCGGTGCCGACCCCGGAGCCGAGCGCGTTGTTGTCGCGGCCGGTGAGGAAGCCGCGCCGGTCCCCGCCGCTCAGCTGGTAGGCCCCGCCCCATTGGATGCCGAGATCCCGCGCGACGTCCTTGTTCGCCTCGACGATGAAGGCCTCGATCAGCACCTGGGGCGTGGGCCGGTCGAGCTTCTCGAGCACCGCGAGGATGACGTTCAGATCCCGCGGCAGGGCGTTCACGATGATCGAGTTCGTGTGCGCATCGACGAGGATCGAGCCGATCGGCTTGTTCGCCTTGTCCGTCGTGAGGAAGGCCTTCAGGTTTTCCTGGAGTTTTGCGGCCTCGGCGAACTTGACCGGGACGATGCGCGTGACCGGGGTCTCGACCAGCGAGAGCTCGCGCCGGCGGCTCTCCTTGCGCAGGTCCTCCTCGAGGTCGTCCGCGGTCATGATGCGGATGATGTCCCCCTGCCAGGCGTAGCTCAGGTTGTGGGTGCGCAGGATCCCGAGGAACACCTGGTCCCAGGGCGCCTGGGTGATGTTGATGCTCGCCCGGCCGGTGACCTTGTCGTTGAGGATCAGGTTCACGTCGGCCGCCCGCGCGAGCGCGCGAAGCAGGGTGGCGACGTCGACGTTGCTCATCTTGAGGCTGACGCGCCGGGTGGGAAGCGGTTTCTCCTTCTCGCCGGGGGGCTCGGCTGGCGGGGCGACCTTTTCGGGCACCCGCTCGCGGATGGGCTCCGGCGCTGCCGGCGAGTGGCCCTGGGATTCGAGCGCCAGCGCCTTCCACTTCTCGAGGAACGGGTTTTCGGCCTCGGGTTTCTTGGGCGGGGCGCAGCCCCAGGCGAGGAGCATCACAAGCGCCCAGGCGGCAGCCGATCGGAGGTTGGGCAGAAGGCGTCTCATGGGCCGGTATCCTACTCGGTTTCCTTGAGGGGGATGACGACCTCGCCCTGTGGGGAGGCCACGATCACCTGGTTCGGACGCACCGCTCTCACGACGAAGCCGCCGGCGGCCAGGCGGTCGCCGGGTTCGTATTCCATGCCGTTGATGATGGCGATGCGGCGGCCGCCCGCCTCGATGAAGCCGCTGTAGAGCAGGGGCGGGGAAGGCGCCGCCGTGCGGCCGGCCGCGGTTTTTTCTTCGCCCGCGCCGCCCGCTTTGCCGCGGATCTCGAGAAAGGGGTTGCGGGCCCATTGGGCTTCGGCCCCCTGCAACAGGAGGTCTCCGCCGGGGCCGCCGGCGCGGACGGCGTCGGCCACCTTGGTGATGAAGACGTTGAGCGGCTCTCCCGCAGGGGCCGCCGCCGCGGAGGGGCTGGCGGCCTTGGAGCGCGGCAAAAGCAACTCCACGGCCCCGTAGCCCACGGTGAGGACCATCAGGCCGACGATGATCTTCTCGCGCGGGGTCATGACTATTCTCTCGCGAGCCACATGTTGATGTTGAGCTCCTCCCCCCCCTCGGCCGCGCGCACCTCGATCTCTTCGAAGCCCTCGAAGTACCCGAGCGAGGCGGCGGCCAGAAGAAAGCCCCGGAAGTCGAGAAACCGGCCGCTCAGGCGCACCCGCACGAGAAAGCGGTTCGAGGCGTCGGTGAGCGTGTTCACGTCGGGGGCGATCTCCCGCACCGTCAGCCCGTGCGCGGCGGCGATCTCGGCGAGCGTTCGCGGCAGCGCCGCGATTTCCCCGCGCGCAAGGCGCACCCGGGCCGCGGTGTTGAGGCGGGGGTCGGCCGGGGCCTTCGATTTTTCGAGCAGGTTCAGGAAGACCGGGTGGAGCACGCGCTGTTCCTCGAGCCGCGCCTTGAGGACCGCGATGTCGGCCTCGATCTCGGCCTCGAGCTGCCTTGCCGGCAGGATGACGAAAAGCGCAAAGACCAGCACCCCGGCCGCGCACAGGAGCAGCAGGATGAGGGTCGAGGTGGGCAACAGGAAGCCGGGGCGGCCGCGTTTCATGCGCTACACGACCTCCATCTGCGCCGTGAAGCGCAGGACCGGCTGGTTGTCCACCACGTCGAGCGCCTTGCGGCTGATCGTGGGCTGCCGGAAGAGGGGCGAGTTCTTGAGCGCCATGAGGTAGGAGGCGAGCTCGGCCTCGAGGTCGCCGCGCTCGCCGCGCACGATGCCCTCCACCACGATAATCTTTTTGGGGGCGGGCTTGTCGCCGGAGGCCCCGGGTTTTCCGCCGGGGGCGGCGGTCTTGGCGGGAGGTGTTTCCCACTTCGCGTTCACCCCGACGAGCCGGACCTGCGGCGGGGTCGTGTTCGCCAGCTCACCCAGCACGGCGAGCCCCAGGAAATGGGCGCCCGCCCCCTCGAGGCCCTGCTGCCGGGCGCGGATCTTGCTTGCGAGGTTCAGGATGAGATTTTTGTCAACGCGCACGTCGAAGGAGGCGAGCTGGTTTTGAAGCCGCAGCCGCTCGATCTCCTTTTCGCGCAAGCGGTTGTCCTGCCAGAAGGCGAAGGCCGCCCCGCAGAGCACGAGCGCAAAGAAGGCCGCGAATACCGCGCGGTTCAGCGTGCGCACGCGGGTTTCGCGCTCCCGGTCCTTGTAGGTGTAGAGAAAGTTCGGGGTGACCGCGTTGCTCGCGAGCGCCATGCCGAGGGCCGGGGCGAGGGCGCTCTGCTCCTCCGGGGAGCCGGGCGGCGTCTTGAGGCAGCGGAGCCCTTCTTCCCCGCGGAAGGGGTTGAGCAGCTCGACCGGCAGCCCGAGCTCGTCGCCGATGTAATCGATGAGGCTCGAATGGGGCCGGACGCCGCTCGAGACGTACACCTTCTCCACGCGGGCGTTGTCGAAATGGAGCGCGAAATTCCTGAAGGTGCGCTCCATCTGGCGGACCAGCCGCTCGAGCGCGGGAAGGATCATGCGGAAAATGCGCTCCTCGCGCACGGCGGGTGGTTTTTCGGTTCCCGCTTCGCTTGCGCCTTCGGCCGCGGCGGGCCCGCCGTAGACGGGGGGGAAGAAGAGGGCCTGGGCCGCTTCCACCTCCTGCCGCAGGCGGGCCTTGATCGCCCGGATGCGGCCCGGGTCCGAAGTGGGGGCTTTGGCCAGCGAAAGCTCGAGCCAGTTCTGCTCGATCTCGTGCTGCAAGGCCTCGATCATGGTGCGGATGCCGGCCTTGACGCCGCGCGAGAGGACGAGGCGGTTGCCGGCGAAGATGTCGATCCGCGACCAGTCGCGGCCGATGTAGAGGCCGGCCACGGCGCCGCCGTAGGTCGGGATGCGGCCGGCGAGCATCAGGGTCTGGACGGCGAAGGGGACGATCGAGACGCCCGCGAGCGGGAACCCCGCCCGGGCGAAGAGCTGGCGCGTCTCCTCGATCTCGCTTTTCGGGGCGACACAGGCCATGACGGCGATCCGGCGGGCCCCGGCCTCCTCGGCCTCGCCGAGGACATGGAAGTCGAAGACCGTCTCCTTTTCGTCGAAGGCGTTCTGCTTGCGGTAGGTCCAGTAGACGGTGTTCGCGAGCTGCTTCGCCGGAACTCGCGGCACCTTGAGGTAGCGGGTCTCCACCTGGGCCGAGGGGATCGTGGCCCAGAGCTCCACCGCCCGATGGGGGCCCAGAAAGCGAAGCAGGCTCTGGCGCAGAAACCTGGGGAAGTCGGGATGGCTGCGCGGGATGTCCGGGTCGAAGGGGATGCGCGCCCAGTCGAGGAGATCGACCCGTTTCTCGGAGGCCCGGCTCACCTTGACGAGCTTGAGGTCCTCGTGTCCGAGGTCGGCGCCGACGGCGATCGTGCCGCGGCCGAAGGGGAGGCCCCGGAGAAGGTTTTCCTTGAAGCGGCGGCCGGTCTCCTCCAGGCGGGGCTGCGGCTCGGCGGCGGGCGGGCTTTCGCTGCGGATCAGTTCAAGAAGCCGTTCGGTCGAGGAAAGCTCATCCTTCTTGGCCAAGGGATCTCTCCGCCTGCGGGCATCGGTCCGAAATTTCGCAAGGAACCTAAAAAATTAACTCACGAATTGCCGGCCAAGTCAAGGCGGGGGCGACCCCTTCCGGAAGCCGGGGGCGCTCGATTTCCCTATTGTCAAAGGAAAGGATGGCCGCTACAATAATTTGTGAAGTTTTTTCCCCAGCCCTCGGAAGGACGACCACCTCTTTGTGAAACGCGCCGGAGCGAGATGGAAGCCGAGCTGATCGGGGTCAGCAACAACATCCAGCGGATCCGCGACATCATCGAGCGCGTGGCCGACACCTCGCTCAACGTCGTGGTCTGCGGGGAAACCGGTGTGGGCAAGGAACTGGTGGTGCAGCACCTCTACCGGCGGTCCAACCGCTTCGGCAGGCCCTTCGTCAAGGTGAACTGCGCCGCCCTCCCCGACACGCTCCTGGAGAGCGAGATGTTCGGCTACGAGCCCGGGGCCTTCACCGGTGCCGACAAACGCCGGCGAGGGAAATTCGAGCAGGCCAACGGCGGGGTCCTCTTCCTCGACGAAATCGGCGACATGTCCCTCCCGCTGCAGTCCAAACTGCTCCATGTCCTGCAGGGCGGGGATTTCACGCCGCTCGGTTCCGAAAAAGCGGTCAAGACCGACGCCTGGGTGATCGCCGCCACCAACCACGATCTCGAGCGCGACCTGATCGAGGGCAAGTTCCGCGAAGACCTCTACTACCGGCTGAGCGCGATCCGGATCACGATCGAGCCGCTGCGAAGGCGGCCCGAGGACATCCCGCACCTCATCAACTACTACATCAAAAAATATTCCGAAGAATTCCAGGGCAAGCGCTTCACCGCACCGCGCAAGAAGACGATCGAGCGGCTGCGCGGCTATTCCTGGCCGGGAAACGTCCGCGAACTCCAGAACATGATCAAGCGGATCATGATCCTGGGGGATGACGACGAAACTCTGGACAACCTGCTCAGGGCGCCCGAGTCCTACGTCGAGGACGGCCAGGGCCGCCCCGAGGCAACAAGCCCCCTTTTCGACCCGCGCGAACTGGCCAATCTCGCCAACTTATCGCTCAAGGAGATGCGCAAAAGGGCGGCCGACCGGGTCGAGCGCGAGGTCATCTCCTACGTGCTGAACAAGACCGCCTGGAACCGCAGCAAGGCGACCCGCATCCTCAAGATCAGCTACAAGACGCTTTTATACAAAATTAAGGATCTCGGCATCGAGCCCCCCCCGGATGTGTTCGACTGAGGCGCAACCGGCCTTCATTTGGGAAATTGCATCACCAAATATAGGCAGTTTCTTTCATACTGCGGGTTTCATCTTACAGGCGGCATTTTTTCGCTTAAGGCACAACAACTTGATCCTATTTTATAAAATCGATTGAACCCCTCGCGCCGGCATGCTGAGCCCAAGGTCCGACGAGCTGGCACGCGAAATGCTTGGATAATCTGTTTGAACCTTCACCCGATCGGGTTCGAGGATCTCATGCCGATGGCCGAAAACGCCCCAGCCGGTCAAGACCCCTTGCGGGGGGAAAGCGAACTTTTGCCCGACAGGGGAGGGCGAAGAAGGATCCCCGAGCGGCGGCGCTTCCGCTACACCTGCTGCATCCCCGAGCGGCGGAGCGGCAAGGAGCGCCGCCGGCCGGGCGACCGCAGGCAAGCACCGCGATCGAAACCCCGCGAGGATGCCCTCGACTGATCCACCGCGCTCCCCCGGGCGGCGCTTCAGGCCGTGGGCCTTTTCTTTCCCGTCAGCGCCGCCGGAACGGCGGCGGATTTCTTGCTGGCGCCAATGACCTCACGCGCGACCAGGCCGGCTGCGGCATCCCGGGGAGGAACACCCGAAAGCCCCCCCACGATCCGCGTCCGTTTCTGGGACCAAATGGTCCTGATCGGCGTCGGCCTCGCCCTCTTCTACACGCTCTTCGAGTCGCTTCTCTCCATTTTCCTGGACGTCAACGTCGATTTCATGCAGCGCCTCTTCGGCGCGGGCCCCGGCGCTCTCTACGGCCGGATCACCGTGCTTTGCCTCTTTGCCATCTTCGGTTCCCACGCGCAGTACACGATCAACCAGCGCAAGCTCGCCGAGAAGGCCCTCCGCGAGAGCGAGGAGCGCTTCCGCGGCATCGTCGAAAACGCGCCGGTCGGCTACTGCGAGCTGGAACCGAACGGCTGGGTTACCTTCGCCAACGATGAGGCCTGCGCGATCCTCGGCTACTCCCGGGAGCGGCTTGCGGGCATGCGCCTGCAGGAGCTCGCCGGCGGCGAAAGCCGGGCTCTTCTCGAGGAGCAGTTCGGCCGCGTGCTCGCCGCCGGAGAGACTGCGCGGAGCGTGGAATGGGTCCTTTTGCGGGCCGACGGGAAACGGCGCTTTGCGGAGTCCTCGATCGCCATCCAGCGTGACGATCGGGGAAGACCCGTCGGCTTGAGCGTCTTCTTCCGCGACGTGACCGAGCGCCGGCGCGCCGAGGAGCTCCTTAGGGCGAAGCTTGCGGCCGAGGCCGCAAACCGCACCAAGGGCGAGTTCCTGGCGAGCATGAGCCACGAGATCCGCACCCCCCTGAACGCCATCGTCGGCCTGGTCGACCTTCTCGTCAAAACCGATCTCCGGCCCGAGCAGCGCGAGGACCTGGACGTCGTGCGCGCCTCGGCCTACGCCCTTCTCTCCCTCATCAACAACCTGCTCGATTTCTCGAAGATCGAGGCGGGAAAGCTCGAGCTGCAGGAGATCCCCTTCGAGCCGGAGCGCTTCGTCGAAGAGACGGTCAAGATCGCGGCCGTCAAGGCCCACAACAAGGGAATCGAGCTCGCTTTCCGCATCGACCCGGCCGTTCCTAAACGGCTGCTCGGCGATCCCGACCGCCTGCGGCAGGTGCTGCTCAATCTCGTCGACAACGCCGTCAAGTTCACCGAGCGGGGCGAGGTGGTCGTCCGGGTCGGCGTGCGCGAAATCGCGGCCGGCCGTGCCCTGATTCACTTCGCGGTTCGCGACAGCGGGATCGGCATCCCCCCCGAGCGGCAGAAACGGATCTTCAAAGCCTACGACCAGGGGGACCCCGCGGTGTCGCGCCGCTACGGCGGGACGGGGCTCGGCCTGGCGGTCTCGGCGCGGCTGGTCGGCCTCATGGGCGGCCGGATCGGTGTCAAAAGCGAGCCCGGCAAGGGAAGCCTCTTTGCCTTCACGGCGCATCTGGGCATCCCCGAGCAGGCGGCGGCCGCGGAAACGCCGCTTTCCGCTCCGCCCGCCCTGCGCCGCGTCCTTCTCGTCGAGGACAACGAGGCCGCCTGCCGCATCACGGGGGAAATCCTGGCGCGGGCCGGGATCGGCCATATCGCCGCGGCCGACGCCGGTGAGGCGAAGCGGCTGCTCTCCGGCCCCGGCTTGCCGGATGCCGTGATCCTCGATTCCGACCTGCCGGGCGATGACGGCTTTGCGCTCGCCGCCTGGCTCCGCCGCGAACGGGGGTTCGCCGGCCCGATCGTCATGCTGCTGACGTTCAAGAACCTCAAGCGCAAGCCGGAGTGTGATGCGCTGAGCGTGGGGGCCGCGATCGTCAAGCCCTTCGGGTTTGCCGGCCTGATGAGTGCGCTATCCGAGGCGGCCGCCGGAGCCGGGAGACGACCGGAACCGGAGAGGCCGGCTGAGGCCCCCCCGCCGGCCAAGGAGACGATGCCTCCGCTGCGGCTGCTCGTCGCCGAGGACACGCCGTTCAATCAGAAATTCATCCTGCGGCTGCTCGAGCGCTGGGGGCTCTCGGCCGTGGTCGCGGCCGACGGCCGGGAGGCGCTCGCCCGTTTTGCCGAGGAGCCCTTCGATGCCGTGCTGATGGACGTCCAGATGCCGGAGATGGACGGGCTCGAGGCCACGGCCGAAATCCGCAAGCTCGAGGCGCAGACAGGACGGCCGCGCACGCCGATCATCGCCATGACGGCGCACGCGGTGCAGGGCGACCGCGAGCGCTGCCTCGCCGCGGGGATGGACGATTACCTTCCCAAGCCGATCGACGCCGCGGCCCTCAAGCGCATCCTCGGGGCCCGGGTGCCGGCGGCCCGGCTCCGGATGGAGCCCTCCCGATTGCCCGAAGAGCGCTCGCTTCTCGAGGGGTTCGGCGGCGACCGGGAATTCTTCCGGGAGGTGGTCGAGGTCTTCTTAAACGACCATCCCCGGCAGATCGAGCTTCTGCGCCGGGCCGCGGCGCAGGGCGACGCCGCGGCCTTCCGCCGCGCGGCGCATGCGCTCAAGGGGATGCTCCGGGGCTTCCGGTTCGAGCCGGGGGCCGAGAAGGCCGAGCGCCTGGAACGGGAGGCCGAGCAGGGCGCGCTTTCCGGGGCGGCTCCGTTGATCGCCGAGCTCGAGCGGGATATGCTCCTTCTCGATCGGCGCCTGCGGGGCATGCTCCGCGAGGGCGAAAAAACGAACTGAGGGACGGGCAGAGTCGATGGCGGAGGCTTCCAAAAAGATTCTCGTGGTGGACGACGACCGCGTGATCCTCACCTTCGCCGAGCGCCTGCTTTCCTCCCGGGGTCATGAGGTGAAAACGGCGGGGGACGGCTTCGAGGCGTTGAACATCCTCTCCGCCTACACGCCGGACATCATCTTCTTCGACCTCATCATGCCCAAGATCGACGGCGACAAGCTGATCCAGATCGTGCGAAGCATGCCGCGCCTGGAGAAGTGCTTTCTGGTGATCGTCTCCGCGGCGGTCGCCGAGACGGATTTCAACTTCGGCGAGACGGGGGCGGATTACTACGTCGCCAAGGGCCCCTTCAGCGCCATGGCCGAGAATTTCCTCGCCGCCGTGCGCGCCGCCGACGCCCCGCAGCCGGTGGAGCCCCGGAAGCCCGTTTTGGGGCTCGAGCACGTCTATTCGCGGCAGCTCACCCGCGAGCTTCTCTCGCGCAACCGCCACCTCGAAACCATCCTCGAGAGCATGTCCGAGGGGATCCTCGAGGTCTATTCGGGAAAAGTCGTTTACGCGAACGCGGCCGCGGTCCAGATGCTCGGCCTTCCGGTCCGCAAGATGCTCACGGCCTCGCCGGTCGACCTCTTCCCCGGGGAGGTCCGGGGGCGGATCGAGGCGCTCGCCCGGCTCCCCGCCGAGCGTCCCTCCGAGACCGAGCCCGATCGGCCGCTCGAGGTGCACGGCCGCGAGCTCCTGGTGAAGAGGCTTCCGGTCAAGGGGGACGAGGCGACCGCCATCTGGATGATCACCGACGTGACCGAGCGCCGCCGCCTGGAGAGCCAGATCCAGCACATCCAAAAGATGGAGGCGCTGGGCACGATCGCCGCCGGGGTCGCCCACAACTTCCGCAACACCCTGACCGAGATCCTGGTGAACAGCCAGCTGATCCAGCTCAACCACAAGGATCAACCCGAGCTGCAGGAGATCGCCACCCGCATCCACTCCTCGGTGAAGCGCGGGGCGCGGCTCGTGGACGGCTTGCTCCACTTTTCGCGCAAGGAGATCCGCCGCGAGTTCCAACCCGTCGACCTCGTCCCGGTGATCCGCGAGGCGCTCGCTGTCGCCGAGGGCTCCTTCGGCTCCCAAATCCGCATCGAGGCGCGGGTGCCCGAAACGCTCTGGGTGCTGGGCGAGGCGACGGGCTTGAGCCAGGTCCTGATGAACCTCTTCACCAACGCCCGCGACGCCATGCCCGGCGGGGGGGTGCTCCGGGTCGAGGCCCGGGAGGAGGGCGGCGCCGTCCTGCTCGTGATCTCCGACACGGGCTGCGGCATGGACGCCGAGACGCTCGAGAAATGCTTTGACCCCTTCTTCACGACCAAGCCCGTGGGCCAGGGCACGGGGCTTGGCCTTTCGACCGCCTACGGCATCATCAAGAGCCACGACGGCCGAATCCAGGTCGAATCCCGCCCCGGCGGCGGCACCGTGTTCCGCATTTATCTCCCCTGCGTCGCGGCGGCAGGGACGGGGCAGGGGGCAAAGCCCGGGGAGCTCGCCCGCGGCCGGGGAGAGACGGTGTTGTTCGTGGACGACGAGGGCGAAATCCTGCGCGCCATGGAGGGCTTGCTCCGGATGCTGAACTACCGGCCGCTTTGCACCTCGAGCCCCGAGGAAGCCATCCGTCTCTACCGTTTGCGCAAGCCCGATCTCGTGCTGCTCGACGTCAACATGCCGGGCATGGGCGGGATCGAGTGCGGCCGGCGGATGCTCGAGATCGACCCCGAGGCGCGGATCGTCCTCTTCACCGGATGTGATCTCGACCCGCAGCAGGCCGGCGATGCTTGCGGCCAGGGGATCGCCCGGGGGACCCTCACCAAGCCGGCCGATCTCAAGGAACTGAGCGAAGTCCTCGCCTCGGTTCTCTACCGGCAAAAACCCGCGGGAGAGGCGGCTTCCGCGACTCCCGCGCAACCCCCTCGGGGCCAAGGCGGCGCGGCGCCGAACCTGAGTCCGGAGGGGGCCCGTGCACGCTTCGTGAGCAAAAGGGAGGTTTCATGAAGGGTTGGAAGATCCTGTGGGTTGTGTCGTTCGCCCTGCTCCTTGCGGTGTCCGGCTGCTCCTCGGATGAACAGAAAAAACAGGCCCATTTCGCGAAGGCGAAAGCCTACGCGGAGAAGGGGGAGCACAAGTCGGCCCTGATCGAGCTCAAAAACGCGGTCAAGATCGACCCGCGGTTCGTCCAGGCGCATCTGCTGCTCGCCGAAACGAGCCTCAAGCTGGGGGATGCCCAGACGGCATTCCGTTCCTACTCCGCCGTGGCCGAGATCGACCCCGCGAACATGGAGGCCAAGCTCAAGCTCGCCACCTTCCTCGCCCTAGGGCAGAAATTCGCCGAGGCGCGGGCGCGGCTCGACGAGGTGCTTGCCCGCGAGCCGCAAAACACCGAGGCGCTCCTTCTGCTCGCGACCCTCCAGGCCCAGGAGGGAAAGCCGACCGATGCCGCGGCGAGCTTCCGCCGCGTGATCGAGATCGACGGCCGGGAGACGCGCGCCCACCTGGGGCTTGCGCGGCTGCTGGTCCAGCAGGGAAAACCCGAAGAGGCCGAGGCGGTGCTGCGCCGGGCCGCGGCCGTGGCCCCGGATGCGCTGAACGTTCGCATGGCGCTCTTTTCCCTGCACGCCGCCGCCGGGAAGTCCGAGGAGGCCGAGCGCGAGATCCGTGCCCTCACGGCCGAGAACCCGCAGAACGCCGATCTCTTGATCGCCATGGCGCAGTTTTACGCCGGCCGCAACCGGCCGGCCGAGGCCGAGGATGCCTTTCAGCGGGCGCTTGCCGCCGACGCGAAATCGGCGCGGGTGCCCCTGGCCGCGGCCTCCTTCTACGGGGCCCACGGAAAGCACGAGCAGGCGCTTTCGCTTTACGACGAGGCGGCCGCCCGCGAGCCGGAAAACCCGGCCATCCCCCAGGCGCGGGCGCGCTATCTCCTTGGCCGCGGGGATCTCGCGGGGGCCGAGGCCGAGGTGCTCCGGGTACTCGAGAAAAACCCGAATTCCTTCCCGATGCGCCAGCTCAAAGCCGAGATCCTGGTCGCGCGGAGGCAGTTCGCCGCGGCGGGGGATCTCCTGGCGCAGCTTTTGCGCGATGAGCCCAACTCGGCGCGGCTGCATTATTTCAACGGGCTTGCCCTCTTCGGCCGCGGCGAGATCCGTCTCGCCTCGGCCGCGCTCGCCCGTGCGGCCGAGCTCGAGCCGGCGAACCTGAGGACGCGCCTTCTGCTCGCGGAGGTGGCCCTTGCCGAGCGCGATTACGGCCGCGTTCAGAAGGAGGCCGAGGCCGCCCTCAAGATCGAGCCCGGCAGTGTGCCCGCGAAGCTCCTGCTCGGAAACGCGCTCGCCCTGCAACAGAAAAACGCGGAGGCGAAAAAAGCCTTCGAGGAGATCCTGCAGCGCGAACCGCGAAACCCGAGCGCCTGGCTGCAGCTCGGACGGCTCGCCCGCGCCGAGGGCAAAGAGCGCGAGGCGATCGAGCGCTTCGAAAAGGCCCTCGAGGCCGATGCCCGGATGATCGACGCTCTTTCCGGGATTGCGGCCGCGCACCTCGCGCTGAAAGAGCCGGCCAAGGCGCTCGCTCGCTGCGAGCGGCACCTGAAGGCCGTCGCCGGCGATTTGGCCGCCGAGGCCGCGGTCCACCAGATCCTGGGAAACCTCCACCTCGCCGCCGGCGAACCGCGCCGCGCCGAGGAGGCCTGGAAGAAGGCGGTGGAAAAGAACCCCCGGTTTCTCTCGCCTTACTACGCCCTTGCCGGGCTCTACCTCCGGGAGAAACAGGCCGACAAGGCGATCGCCAATTTCGAGGCCGCTCTTTCCCAGAACCCCGGGCAGGCCACCCCGCACATGCTGATCGGCGTGATTTACGACACCCAAGGGAGGCACGACCTCTCCGAGAAGCATTACCGCCGGGCGCTCGAGATCGACCCGCGCTTTGCGCCGGCCGCGAACAACCTCGCCTACCTCCTCGCCGAGGCGAACCGCGACCTGGACGAGGCGCTGAAGTGGGCGAAGATCGCCAAGGAGGAGATGCCCGAGGAGCCGAGCATTCTCGACACCCTGGGCTGGGTCTACTACCGCAAGGGGCTCTACGACTCCGCGGTCCTCGAGCTGCGCGACGCGGCGGCCAAGGCGCCGGAGAACCCCACGGTCGCCTACCACCTCGCGCTTGCCCACCTCAAGCGGGGGGAGGCGGCCAAGGCCCGCGCCGAGCTCGAGCGCGCGATGCGGCTGGGAAAGGACTTCCCGGAGGCGGAGGAAGCCCGGCGGATCCTGGCCGAGATCCGCTGAAGCGGGCGGCATGCGCCACGTATCGATCCGTATCCTCGCCTGCTGCATCCTGCTGCCGCCGATCCTCTACCTGGGGACGGTGGCCGCCCTCGAGCTCTTCCTCGCCCGGGAGACCCACCGCGGCCTGGAAGAAAACCTGATCGGGGACACCCGGCCGCTTCTCGAGGGGAGCCTCCGGTTGCAGGCGGCGCTGCAGGCGAACGTCGAGCGCTACCTTGAGCGGTCGCCCCTCAGGCGCGCCGGGGTCGCCGTGCGCGCGCGCGTCAGGACGGCGGGCGGAAAACCGCTTTACCCCGCTTTCATCGAAGAGGAGCGGGGGCCAGGGCAGGGGCCGGACCCGATGGCGGTCGCCCGGGAGAATTTCCGGCTGCTCGAGGAGGGCCTCGTTGTCGAAGCCGAGGTCCGGCTCGAGCACAACCGGCCGCTTTCCAATGCCGTTCTCGCCTTCTATGTCGCCGCCGCACTTTCCGTCCTCTTCGGGCATTACCGCCGGGCGGTGCGGAAGAGCTGGAGCGAGGAGGAAGAGCGGCGCCGCGAGACGGAACGGCTTGCCGCGCTCCAGGCCGAGACGAGCGCGCGGCTCGCCGCGGTGGAGCGCGAACGCGAGGCCCTCGCCGCCGAAACCCGGGCACTTGAGGAGCGGGTGAGGAGCGAGCGGCTGCGGGCCGCGCGAAACGAGGATGATTTCATCCGCGAGATCGAGGAGCTGGAAGCGAAGCTCGCCGACCATCTGGCGCGGCAGGAGAAACAGCGGGAGGAGATCGAGTCCTTGCGGGAAACGCTTGCCGGCCTCGACCGGGAGCAGCGCCGCGAGGAAAAGGTGCGCATCAAGGCCGAGGAGGCGATCCGGCGCCGCCTTGCCACCCTCTACAAGAATTTGACGGTGAACGAGCGCGCCGTCCAGGGCATGGCCGAGCTGAACGAGGACCTGCGCCTCAAGGCCGAGGAGGTGATCCACCAGCTGAACGCCGCCCCCGACCTCGTCAGCGTCAAGCGCAAGGTCTTCGGCAAGAAAAACCGCGAGACCGTGCTCGAGGTGGTCTTCGCCTACAAAGGGAGGCTCTATTTTCGGCGCGGGCCCGACCGCCGCATCGAGGTGCTCGCGATCGGGACCAAGAACACCCAGGAACGCGAACTCGAATTCCTGGCGAGCTTGTAATTCGAATTGCAGGCGGTATTTCCTGGTTTCATGCCGCCCAATGGCGAAGGGGCTGAAAATTTGTTTGACCCATGATTCTCGGGCAATGTTTTTGATACCGGGGAAGGGTTGTGATACGTTTCTTGTTCCAAGGCTCGCTGGAAGACGCAGGGAGCCAACCCGTTGGTGAGGTGCCTCGATGAAAAAAAAGAAGCGGCTGCTCGTCATCGACGACAGCAAGGAAACGGTCGCCGGCCTGAAGAGCTTCCTCAGCCAGAAGTACGAAGTGCTCACGGCCTATAACGGCCTGGACGGGCTCAAGGTCTTCGAGTCCAGCCAGGGCAAGGTCGATCTGGTCATCACCGATCTCGTCATGCCGGAGATCAGCGGGGTGGGGGTCATTTCCATCATCAAAAAGAAATACCCCGGCACGCCGGTGATCGCGATCACCGGCTGGGGGGAGCACCCCGGCGCGCTCGCCACCGAGGCCGAAGCCGACCTCGTCCTCGACAAGCCTTTCGATATCATCGATCTGGACCGTCACATTACGGATCTCCTGGGCACGCGGTAGCGGCGGCTTCGAGTCGTGCTGCGTTGAAGACGGGGCCTTTACATTTATTCCCAATTTAAGGAAGAAAAATTCCCAGGCGCAGCGTTCGATGCGGCTCGCATGTCATGAGGCGGGAAGCCTCTCTTTTCTGTCATCTACCGGAAACGATTCAAAAAGATGATTTCCCGGCCCAGCCGCGCGACGGCGGCCGAGACCCACACGGCATAGAGATCGTGTGGCATGTTAATTGCTGAGCTATTTGTGTTCATTGCCGACCGGGCTCGGTAGCAACGCAAAAGCCCTTGGAGGGTGGGAAACCGTATGGAAGAAAACCCCAGGAACCAATGGGACCTCGTCACCATTCTCCGGGTGATCTCCCGCCGCCGGTGGTGGATGATCGCTTCCTTCGCGCTCGCGGTCGTGACGGGGATCGTCCTCACCTTGACGCTGCCCAAGCTCTACGAGGCGAGCACCCTCATCCTCGTCCAGCGCCAGCGCGTCCCCGAAAAATACGTTCAGCCGGTCATCGCCTCCGACCTGGAGAACAGGATCAGCACCATCTCCCAGCAGATCATGAGCCGAAGCAACCTCGAGCGCCTGATCGAGCGCTACAACCTCTTTGCCGGCGAGGAGTTCAGGAACGTTCTCCTGGACGACAAGATCGAGAGTCTTCGCAAGCGCATTAAGGTCGAGGTGAGCCGCAGCCGGCGGGACCGCGAGGCCGACGCCTTCACCATCGCCTTCCGCGACCGCGACCCCCATACCGCGATGCGGGTCGCAAACGGCCTCGCCACCCACTTCATCGACGAGAACCTCAAGGTGCGCGAAACCCAGGCGATCGGGACGAGCGACTTTCTCGAAGCCGAGCTCGAATCGACCCGCAAGCGCCTGGAAGAGATCGAGCAAGAACTCAAAAACTACCGCTCCCGCCACATGGGGGAGCTCCCCGAGCAGCTCGATGCCAACCTGCGGGTGCTCGACCGCTTAAACGCCCAGCTGAACGAAAAGGAGCAGAGCCTGCGGAGCGCCAGGGTGAACCTGGCCGCGCTGATCGAGGCCGAGAACCTCGCCCGGCAGGCCGTCGTGGTTTCCCCTGCCCAGCCCGCGCCGACCGGCCGCGAGACCGAGGAGACGATGAGCCTGCCCCAGTTGCGGGAGCGGCTTGCCGCGCTGCTTTCCTCCTACACCGAAAACCACCCCGACGTCGTCCGCGTGAAGAACCGGATCGCAAAACTCGAGGAGGCCGGCCAGGGGACGGAGACCGGCCCGGCCGCACCCCCCCCCACGCCGGTGCTCAGCGCCGCCGAGGCCGAGCGGGTGCGGCAGAAAGCCATTCTCGAAGGGGTCATCCGCAACCTCGAGGGCGACATCGGCCGCATCCACCGCGAGATCCGCGAATACCAGGCGCGGGTGGACGCCGCCCCGCGGCGCGAGCAGGAGCTTTTGACGCTCAAGCGCGACTATGAGTTGATCCGCTCCTCCTACAATTCGCTTTTGAACCGCAAGCAGGAGGCCGATATCGCCGTCAACATGGAGCGCAAACAGAAGGGCGAGCAGTTCCAGGTCCTCGATCCGGCGCGGCTGCCGGAGAAGCCGACCGCCCCCGACCTGCGGCGGGTCTTTGCGATCACGCTGGCGGCGGCCCTGGCTCTCGCCGGCGGCCTGGTCTTTCTCGTGGAGAGAAGCGACACCTCGATCCGCAGGCCGGGCGAGGCCGAGGAGCGATTCAACCTCCCCGTGCTTGCCGCGGTGAACTGGATCGAAGGGCCGGCCGACCGCACGCTCCGCCTCTTGCACAACGCCGCCACGGCGGGATCGGTCCTGCTCGTCGCCGGGCTGACGGCAGCGTTTGCCTGGCTGGTGTTCGGGGAGCCCGACCCCACGCTCGAGACACTGATGCGGCATGCCAGCCTGTAGCCACAAAGACGGGGCAGGAGCATTAGCGTTTCATCACGGGAACACAAACGCAAGCATACGGAAGAAAAGAACCCATGGGCAAAATCTCCGAGGCCTTGAGCCGCTTTACGGAAGAGAGCCGCAACCGGCCCAAAGAGCAGGAACCCCCGCCTCTTGCGCCCGAGGCGGCGCTTGAGGCCTCCGACTTTGCGGCGCTGGCCGGGTACGACCCGCTCTCCAAACACCTGCTGCGGCTCGATCCCCAAGACGATGCCAAAAACGCCGCATCCCTGGAGAAACTGAAGCAAAGCGGCACGATCGACCGGCTGATTCAGAACGGGCTGCTTTACCCCGGCGGGAAGCTCACCCCCAAAGGGATCGCGGAAGCCGAGCGCGTAAAGAGCCTCTACCGCGAGCGGCTCCGGCAGCGTAGGGAAACCCCGCCCTCTGCGGGCGCCCGGCCGGCGGCGGACGCGGCGCAAAAGCCGCAAGCCGTGAAGCCCCCCACCCTGGAGGTGCCGGCCGGCGGACCCGAGGTCTCGCTTGCCGAGTTCAAAGGGGCAACCCCGGCGCGGCCCGCCTTCGACCCCGAGGCGATCGACCGGACCCTCGTCACCCTGCTTGCGCCGCAGTCGGAAGAGGCCGAGCAGTTCAAAATCCTGCGCACCAACATTCTCTACCCCGTAAGCGGCGTCCCCCCGCGCACGATTCTCGTGACCAGCGCGGCCCCCGGGGACGGCAAGAGCTTCGTTGCCGCCAACCTCGCAGTCAGCATCGCCATGAACATCAACCGCTACGTGATGTTGATCGATGCCGACCTGCGCAAGCCCGACCAGCACCGCCGCTTCGGCTACGGCGAAACCCCCGGTCTGGCCGATTATCTCGAGAAGGGGACCCCGCTGCCGCGGTTTCTTTTGAAAACCGCCGTCGAGAAGCTGACCCTTCTCCCGGCGGGACGCCCCCCCGACAACCCCTCGGAGCTCATTTCCTCCGAGCGCATGGCCGGCCTTCTGGAGGAAGTCGCCAGCCGCTACAAGGACCGGCTGATCGTGGTCGACGCCCCGCCGCTCGCGGTCGCCGCCGAGAGCGGGGTTCTCGCCCGGCAGGTGGAAGGGGTCCTCGTCGTCATCCGGCACGGAAAAACGCGGCGCGAGGAGATGCAGAATCTCCTCTCCCGGGTCCAGGGAGAGAAGCTTCTCGGCTGTTTCATGAACGGCATTGAGCGCAGGGCGGCCCGCTACTATGGGTACTATTCCTACGGCCGCAAACGTTAAGGAAGGGGACAGGGCGGCGGCCCTCCCCCGTAGCAGGAGTTGAACCGGGCCGGGCGGCCTAAGCCGCGAGGCCATGGCACGACCGAATCTCGGAAACATCGTGAGCAGGTTATCCCCGCCTCCCGTCGACCTTCCCATCTTGATGGCGGAAACGGCAGGCGGCGGATGTAACCGACCAGGCGGAGCTATACCCTGAAGACTTCGCCTTCCCGGAAAACCAGCTGAAATCTAAACATTTTTTTCGAAAGCGGGCCGCAGGCCATGAAAGTGCCTTTCCTTGATCTCAAGCCCCAGTACCGCAGGATCGAGGCCGCCCTTAAACCGCGCCTCGAGGAGATCATGGCTGCCGGGGCCTTTATCGGCGGACCCGAGGTCGAAGCCTTCGAGGCCGAGTTCGCCGCTTTCTGCGAAACGAAGTACTGCGTGGGGGTGAGCTCCGGCACCGACGCCCTGCGGTTTGCCCTGCTTGCCTGCGGCATCGGCCCCGGCGACGAGGTGATCACCGTGCCGCACACCTTCATCGCCACCACCGAGGCCATCACCCAGGCGGGCGCCCGGCCCGTGTTCGTGGACGTCGACCCCGCCACCTCGACCCTCGATCCGGGGCGTCTCGAGGAGGCGATCACCCCGCGAACGCGCGCCGTCATCCCGGTTCACCTTTACGGCAGGCCGGCAAACATGGCGCCGATTCTGGAGATTGCGGGGCGGCACAATCTCGTCGTGATCGAAGACGCCTGCCAGGCGCACGGGGCGCGCTACCGGGGCAAGCGCGCCGGGAGCATGGGCAAGGCGGGCTGCTTCAGCTTCTACCCGGGAAAGAACCTGGGTGCCTTCGGCGACGCAGGGGCCCTCGTCACCGACGATCCCGAGATCGCCCGCCGCGCGCGCATGCTGCGCGAGCACGGCCAGAGCCGCAAATACTACCACGACACCGAGGGCTACACCGGAAGGCTGGACGCCCTGCAGGCGGCGGTGCTGCGCCTGAAGCTCGCCTTTCTCGAGGAGGGAAACCGCGCCCGCCGCGAAAACGCCCGGCGCTACGACGAGCGGCTCGCGGACATCCCCGGTCTCTCCGTCATCCCCGACGGCGATCAAGACGTCGAGCCCGTCTACCACCTTTACGTCGTCTTCGTCGACGACCGCGAGGGGCTGAAAGAGCACCTCTCCCGCTCGGGGGTCGGGACCGGTCTCCATTACCCGCTCCCGCTTCACCTCCAGCGCGCCTATGCCGGCATGGGCCATCGCCGCGGGGATTTCCCGGTGAGCGAGCATCTCGCCGACCGGCTGCTTTCGCTTCCGATGTACCCCGAGCTCTCCCCGGCGGAGATCGATTATGTGGTTTCCTGCATCCGCAGCTTCCAGGAAGGGAGGGCCTAAGTGATGATCCGCGTGGGGCTGATCGGTTTCGGCTACTGGGGCCCGAATCTCGCAAGAAACCTCAACGCCAACGGCCGCTTCCGGCTGGTCGCCGTCTGCGACCGGGCCGAGGGCCGGCTCAAGCGCGCGGCGGCGCTCTACCCGCAAACCCTGCTGACCGCCGACCCCGAGGAGTTCTTCAAGCAGGACCTGGATGCCGTCGCCATTGCCACCCCGGTTTCGACCCACTTCGAGCTTGCCGCGCGGGCGCTGGCGAGCGGCCGCCATGTGTGGATCGAAAAGCCCATGACCGAGACCGTCGCGGAGGCCGAGCGGCTGATCGAGCTTGCCGAGCAGAAAGGCCGCGTGCTGCTCGTCGACCACACCTTCGTCTACACCGGCGCCGTGCGCAAAATGAAGGAGATGATCAACCAGCGGCAGCTCGGGGACCTCATCTATTACGACTCGACGCGGGTGAACCTCGGGCTTTTCCAGCAGGACGTGAACGTTCTCTGGGATTTAGCACCCCACGATCTCTCGATCATGGACCACCTCATGCCCTTCCCCAAGCTCGCCGTCTCGGCCACGGGCTGCCACTACTACGGCAACGGCATCGTCCCCAAGTCGCTGCTCACGATCTACATGGAGGGAAACGTCGTCGGCCACGTGAACGTGAGCTGGGTGAGCCCGGTCAAGATCCGCCGCACCCTGATCGGCGGCACCTCGCGCATGATCCTCTACGACGACACCGAGCCCTCGGAAAAGGTGAAGGTCTACGACAAGGGGGTCGACGTCAACGTGAGCCGCGAGGAGCTCTATCACCTCAAGGTCCAGTACCGCGTGGGCGACATGTACGCCCCGCGGCTCGACGACCGCGAGGCGCTCGCCGTCGAGGCCGAGAGCTTCGCCGACTGCATCGAGGGCAAGGCCAGGCCCGTCACCGGGGGACAGACGGGGCTCGAGGTGGTCAAGGTCCTGGTCGCCGCCGAAAGATCCCTCAGGCAGAAAGGCGCCCCGGTCGAGCTCTGACATGGAAAAAACGCCAAACCGCAAAATCGCCCCCGACGTCACCCTCGGCCGCGAGGTCGTGGTCCAGGAGTTCGTCAACCTCTATGGCTGCGCGATCGGCGATCACACGCGCATCGGCCCCTTCGTCGAGATCCAGAAAGGCTGCACGGTAGGGAAGAACTGCAAGATCCAGAGCCACAGCTTTCTCTGCGAGGGGGTCACCCTCGAGGACGGCGTCTTCATCGGACACGGCGTCATGTTCATCAACGACCCCTACCCGCGCGCGGTGACCGGCGAAGGGGCGCTTCAGACCGAGGCCGATTGGGAGGTCGTCCCGACCCTCGTCAAGCAAAGGGCCTCGATCGGCTCCAACGCGACCATCCTCTGCGGGGTCACGGTCGGCGAAGAGGCGATCGTGGGGGCGGGGAGTGTCGTCACCAAGGATGTCCCCGCCCGCGCCGTCGTCGCCGGGAACCCGGCCCGCATCCTGCGTTTTCTTTGAACCCAACGGTTTCCCTCATGCCTTCCCCAGGCCCGCCGGAAAACGGGATGGGGGTCGTCGACCCCTGTGCGACCCCCGGCTGGGACGAGTGGATCGGCCGTCTTGCGGGGGTCTCCTTCTTCCACGGGCGGCCCTGGGCCGAGGTGCTCTCCCGGAGCTACGGCTACCGCCCCTGCTATCTCCTGATGCGGTCGGGGGAAACTCCGTGCGGCCTGTTGCCCCTCATGGAAGTGAAAAGCGCGCTCACCGGCAAGCGGGGGGTTTCGCTTCCCTTTTCGGACAAGGCCCCGGTTCTCGCGCCGGATGAAGGCTCCTTCGAGCGGCTCTTCCGGGGAGCAATCGCCCTCGGCAGGGAGCGCGGCTGGCGGGGGATCGAGCTCCGGGGGGCGCCGCTTCCCCCGGGGACGCCCTCCGTTGCGGGCTTTCTCGAACACGAACTCGCCCTCGATCGCGGGGAAAAGGAGCTTTTTCGAGGACTGCACCCCGCGACCCGCCGCAACGTCTTGAGGGCGCAAAAAGAGAGCCTCGAAACGGTTTTCCCCTCAGGGGCGGAGGCGATGAGGGTTTTCTATCGCCTGCACTGCAAGACAAGGCGCGGCCACGGCCTTCCGCCACAGCCCTGGCGCTTTTTCGAGACCCTCCGCAGCCGGGTGATCGACGCCGGACACGGCGTCGTCGCCATGGCCCTCCACAACGGGGTCCCCGTCGCCGCGGCCGTCTTTCTTTTCTTCCGCGGCCAGGTGCTCTACAAGTTCGGGGCCTCGGAAGAAAACGCCCTCCCGCTGCGGCCGAACAACCTGCTCTTCTGGGAGGCGATTCGCCGCTTTCGGGACCAGGGGTTCCGGACCCTCCATTTCGGCCGCACCGACCGGCAAAACGAGGGGCTTGCCCGGTTCAAGAGAGGCTGGGGGGCAGAAGAGCGGTTGCTCCTCTACCACCGCTTCGATCTCCAAGGCTCATCATTCGTCAACGGCGGCAAGGGGCCCGGCAGCTCCTACCGGGTTTTCCGCCTGCTTCCCGTCCCGGTGCTCCGGCTGATCGGGGCCTTGCTCTATCGGCATCTCGGATAACAACCCCCAACGAAAGGAGAGAAAGCGGTCGTGGCCGAACGGACCTCGAAAAAGACAGCCCAGCCAAAGGAAAAGCCAGTCTCCATCTGCCCGCGGGGTGAGGTCTTCCCCCTTCCCACGGCGGCGGACTACCGGCGGGAAAACCTCCGCCTGAAGCGGCTTGCGGCGGCCGAGAAGAAGAAGGGCCGCGAGATCGTCGTCGTCATGGGGGTCGGTTTCGTCGGCGCCGTCATGGCCGCCGTGGTGGCCGACGCCGTCGACCGCCGAACGGGGAAGCCCTCCAAGTTCGTGATCGGCATGCAGCGGCCCTCCCCGCGCTCGTTCTGGAAGATCGGCTACTTGAATCGAGGGGTGGCGCCCGTCGAATCCGAGGACCCCGAGGTCCCGGAGATGATCCGGCGCTGTGTCCTCGCGAAGAAGACCCTGACCGCGACCTTTTCCTACGAGGCGCTCTCCCTGGCCGATGTGGTCATCGTCGATGTCCAGTGCGACTACCGCAAGGAGGCCTTCGGGGACGTGCGCCGGGGGCGCGCCGAAATCGGGGCGCTCGAGGAGTGCCTCCAGGTGATCGGCGAAAAGATCCGGCCCGACTGTCTGGTGCTCATCGAGACGACGGTCCCTCCGGGGACGACCGAGTACATCGCCTACCCGATCCTCAAAAAGGAGTTCGACAGGCGCGGCCTCTCCGGCAAGGAGCCCGTGCTCGCCCACTCCTTCGAGCGGGTCATGCCCGGAAGGAATTACGTCTCCTCGATCCGCGACTTCTGGCGTGTCTGCAGCGGGATCAACGAGGAGGCCCGTGAGCGGGTCGTGCGTTTCCTTAGCGAGATCCTGAACGTGGAGCGGTTCCCGCTCACGGTGCTCGACCGGCCGATCGAGAGCGAGACCTGCAAGATCGTCGAGAATTCCTACCGCGCGGCGATCCTCGCCTTCATGCACGAGTGGAGCGTTTTCGCCGAGAGAAACGGGGTCGACCTCATCAAGGTGATCCAGGCGATCAAGGTGCGGCCGACCCACTCCAACATCCTGTTTCCCGGCCCCGGGATCGGCGGCTACTGCCTGCCGAAGGACGGGGGGTTGGGGTTCTGGTCCTACCACACGCTTCTCGGCTTCACCGACGACATCTTCCGGATCACTCCGGCCGCGATCGACATCAACGACACCCGCGGCATGCACGCCGCACAGCTTGTGCGCGACGCCCTGCGCAACATGGGGAAAATCGTCGCCGCCTCCAAGATCGCGGTCCTGGGGGCCTCCTACCGCGAGGACGTGGGCGACACCCGCTATTCGGGCTCCGAGGTGATCGTCCGCAAGCTGACCGAGATGGGGGCCGACGTCATGGTGCACGACCCCTACCTCAAGCATTGGTGGGAGTTCGAGAAGCAGGACACCTACCCCGCCCCGGGGCTTTCGCTGGCCCGCTTTTTCCGCAACCAGGAACGCCTGAAGGATCTCTCCCCGCAGCAGAAGCTCGAGGCCGCCCTCCAGGGTGCCGACGCCGTCGTGCTCGCCGTCCGCCACGACGCCTTCCTCAAGCTCGACCCCGACGCCGTGGTCCGCATGACCGGGAAACCCTGTGCGGTCGTCGACTGCTTCGGCATCCTCGATGACGACCGCATCCGGCGCTACTTCGAGCTCGGCTGCGAGGTGAAAGGCCTGGGCCGCGGCCACGTCAAGCGCATCAAGGACGAGGTACGAAACGCCGCCGCCACCGGCCGCAGGACACGCGGCAGGTGAACTGCCAACCGGCCCCAAGGCAGGCCGTCGTGGATGGACCGTCCTTCACGGTCGAAGTCTCGAGAAGCCTTCACGATCCCCGCTGGGACGACTTTCTTGCCCGCTGCCCCAGCGGGCACCATGAGCAGACCAGCCTTTGGGCGCAGGTGAAGGCGAACTACGGTTGGTCTCCGATCCGGCATGTCATTTTTGAAAACGGCGGCATCTGCGGGGGCTTCCAGATTCTTTGCAAGTCGCTCCACCACTTTGGAAGGATAGGGTACATTTCCCATGGCCCTGCCATCGGCCGTGAGGATGAGGCGCTCAAGCGGTATGTTGCGCTTCAGATAGACCGTGCGGCCCGCAAGGAGCGATTAGCCTACCTGGTGGTTGTGCCCGGTTATCCTGACCAGAACGTTGCCGCTCAATTGAAGAAGGTCGGCTTTAAAGACAAGCCGAATTGGCTTCCGCCCACGGGGCTCATGCAAGCCACGTTTCTTGTGGATCTTCGCGATGACCTCCATGTGATTCGCGGCAGGATGCATCGGAAAGCACGCAAAAACATCCGGTATGGATTGAAGACGGGTTTGATCGTCAGGGAAGGAAGGGATGAAAAGACGTCGACACTTTCAGAAGTCTCCTGGAGGCACTGTGCCGCCGCAAAGGGGTTGCCCCGACGCCTCCGCAACCGGATTTTTTTCAGCACCTTTGGCGGGTATTTTCTCGACATGGGATTCTCAACATTTTTCTAGCGGAATTCGGCCAACGGGCAATAGCCGGCCTTTTGGCGTTTTCTTTCGGTGATACCGTAAGGCTATGGAAAGCTGGATGGGACGGCAGCATGCCGAAGCATTATCCCAATGAACTTTTGTATTGGCGCACGATCGAGTGGGCCAAAGAAAATGGGTTCCACAACCTCGATTTGGTCGGGGCTAACCGAAGATGGGCCGAGGCCATCCTTCGAAACGATCCGCCCCCGGAAGGGACCGAATTCAGCGAAACGCGATTCAAGGCGAAGTTTGGCGGGCGCACACTTTTCGTTCCCGAGGCTTGCTGCAAGTTCGGCAACCCGCTTGTGTCGATCATGGTTATGGCTTTCGGCAGGCGCTTTTTGACATCGGACGTTGCCAAGCGCTTTTCTGGAATTTGAAAACGTGACTTCCCTATCCCAGCTCTCCCAGTCAAGCCGAGTTTGCCTGATCGACCCTGTTCAGGACCCGCGCTGGGACCGGTTTGTGGAGGATCATCCCTTCGGGTGGATCTGCCATCTTTCGGGATGGAAGAGGGTGCTCGAGACGAGCTTCCCGCACATGAGAGGCTACTACTTTGCCCTTTTAGACAAGTCGGCAGAGCGCATCGAAGCCGGCCTGCCGGTTTTCCACGTCAAGAGCAGACTTCTGGGCGACCGGCTGGTCAGCATCCCGTTCGCCACCCTCTGCGACCCTCTGGTTTCGAGCAAGACCGAGTTTCATACCTTATTGAGCGCCGTTCAGGGACTGAGCGTTAAACTTCGATGCAAGCGAATCGAGATTCGGGCATCAAACGCCCAACCGTTCCTGGCGGGGGCGGATGTCTTTCCGAGTCATGTTTTCAAGCACCATTTCCTCAAACTAAATGAGCCGCTCGAACGGATCTGGGGTCGGTTCAATCAAAATGTCCGCAGATGCTGCCGTCGGGCGCAGACCCTCCAGGTGAGGCTCAGGGAAAAGGGGTCGCGGATCGCAGATCGGTCATTGGGTACCTTTTTTTATCTTCATCGTCGCACTCGGCGGCGTCTTGGGCTTCCGCTGCACCCTTATCGCTTTTTCGAGACCCTGTGGCATGAATTCGCCGCTTCAGATCGGCTCGAAATCATGGTGGCGGAGCATAATGAAAAAGCCGTGGGCGCGATTTTCGCACTGAAGTTTAAGGATAGGTTTTTGGTTGAGTATATTGCCGACGAACTCGATGCCCGCGAGGTTATGCCCGGCCACTTTCTCTATTGGAATGCTATTCAGGCTGCTTTTCACGGTGGATTTAAGGTATTCGACTTTGGGCGGACCGATAGCCGCAATGAAGGGTTGATGCGTTTTAAAAACTCCTGGGGGACAGAGGTCACAGAACTGCCCCACTATTTCTGGCCGAAAGCTCCGAAGGCCATTTCCGGAAGCGATGAGGCGGTATCCGTGCGCTTGATCAAGGCCGCCTGCCGGCACGCGCCCGATTTTTTACAAAAAATCATCGGCGGGGTTTGCTACCGGCATATGGGGTGACGAAGTGGACAATACCCACGGAAATAGGGAGCGAAATGATTTTCTCGCATCCCAAGATGTTGGGGCCGCTGAGTGGGACTCCTTTTTGCAAAACACCCCCTTGGGCGAATATCCCCAAAGCAGCGCCTGGGCTCGCTGCAAACAGACCGCCGGCTGGAACTTCCTCCGCCATGCAAATCGGTGCGAAGGCAGGATTGCAGGGGGCTTTCAACTGCTGTGGCGGCAGACACGCTGCGGGCGGATCGGCTACGTCAGCAAAGGGCCGGTCGCTTGGCGCGAGGAACCAGAGGCGGTTTCCAATCTCGTAAGAAGTTTGATCGTGGCGGCAAAACGATTGCGGCTATCCGCTTTGGTGGTTCAGCCACCCGGCCGCAGCCGTCTTCTGCCAAGGCAACTCTCTTTATCCGGTTTTTTGACGAATCGCGTGCTGGAGGTCGTTACGGCCACCCTGGTGCTCGATCTCTCAATCGGGATGGCTGCGGTTGAATCTCGGATGCGCAAAACCTCGCTTAAGCACCTTCGGTCTGCACTTCGCCGCGGCGTTGAAGTCCGCGAAGGCAAAAGGGAAGATCTTGAATCATTGCTGTCCGAAATAGTTTCAAGCTGAACTTTCGGGTTCAGTAATATCAACACAATAGCGTCTTGTTTTTGCGTTTTTCACGGCGAGGTTGCCACCGGCGTTAGTAGATGCTGTCCAATACGGCGTAGCGGCAAGGGAAGCTGGCTTGGGGGTGGTTCCAGCGGTGGGGTATCCTCCGGCCGGTCGAGCCAGTCCCATAAGTTTCGGTACATAAACAGATTCCAGCGCAGAAACGCCACCAGATTCGACAGCGACCAGGCGATGGCGGCTTTAAACTGAAGGAATTTGATCAGCAGCATCGCAATCAATGCTGTCCAAATCTGAATGTACAAAGCGTTCTCGGTGGTTCCAACGAAGGTCTTCACCCTCAGGTTCTGTTTGAGGGCCTTGAAAAACAACTCGATCTGCCAGCGATCCTTATAGATCGCACCGATGGTGCTGGCGGCAAATTCGAAGTGATTGGTCAACAACGCGATCGACTGACCGCTTTCGGGATCAACGGACACGATGCGGCGCAACGGAAACGGGCAGTGCTTCTGAGCCTTGGCAGCGGCAAAAAAGATCGTCTCATCGCTGACAATATTGCCCCTGGCGGCAACGGGATGCTCTTTGAGGACGATGTAATCCGCGTTGTCCTTGAGCCGGGTCACGAAATAGACCCCGCTGCGAGTCCAGTTGGCAAACAGCTCATAGTCGTTGTAGCCGCGATCCATCACGATGATCGAGCCTGGGGCTAACGAAACGATCCGGGCGATATTCACATCGGCCTTCTTGCCGTCGGTGAGGTGGGCGAAGCTGGGCAGATAGCCGTCGTGATCCAACAACAGATGCAGTTTGACGGCTCCCTTGGTGCGCCGAAACTTCGCCCAGGGAAACAACGACAGGCACAACGATATCGTGCTGCTGTCCAGTGAGAGCAGCTTGTTTTTGAATCGGAACTTCTTGATCTTGCCCGGTGCCGCCTGCTGGCACCATTGCAGGGCATCATAGAACAGATCCTGAAACAGCTGCCAGGGACGATGGGCGTTGGCATAGGAAAGGGTGGACTTGTTGGGGGCGGTCTTCACCCCCACATGCCGCAGCTTTCCCAGAGCGCTGGCTAAACCGCCGCTGATCTCTCGCAGGCTCCGGGCTTGGGCTAATTGGCAAAACAGCATGGCCACAAATTGATCCCAGCAACTGAACCCTTTCGCATAGCGTTCGGCGCGATGTCGGTAGACCAACTCATAGAACCGCTGCCGGTGAAACAAAGCAACCAGTTGACTGAACAGGCTCGCATGACGTACCATAGCCTATCCTCCTTGTCGGGTTCTTGTGGTTATTGGTTCGGCGACCATAACCTTGCCCTATAAGGAGGATTTTTTTCAATAGCTAATCTGTTTACTCATCAGAAAGTCGATTTTGGACAAATGTGATCTTGAATTGTTTTTCGGCTTGATGCTGAAGATGGGATCGGTCGTCAATAGTGGACACCAAATCGATCATGCTGCCAGGCGTTGTTCGTAGTACCGACGTTCAAAGGCTGCCGGTGAGAGATAGTCCAGTTGCTTTTGAATCCGCTGTCGATTGTAGAACACTTCAATGTACTCGGCAATCTCCTGTATAGCCTGCTGTCGGGTGACGAAACGTCGATGAAAGATCAACTCCGTCTTCAGCGTTGCCCAGAAGCTTTCCATGGGGGCGTTGTCGAAGCAGTTTCCAGTTCCGCTCATGGAGGCGTTGATCCCCAAGCCTTCAAGCATCCGTCGATATTCGTAGGAGCAATACGGACTGCCCTTGTCCGAGTGATGCAAAAGACCCTTGGGTGGTTTTGTAGCCTCCACCGCTCGCAGCAGCGACTCCAGGACCCGATGTTTGGTCATGCGCTCGCCCATGGCGTAGCCGACGATTTTCCGAGTGCACAGGTCCTTATGCCCGACCAGGTAAAGCCAGCCCTCATCGGTGGGCACATAGGTGATATCGCTCAACCAGGCCTGGCACGGCGCCGCGGCCTCGAAGCGCTGCTCAAGCAGGTTCTCGGCCACCGGCAAGCTGTGACGAGAGTCGGTCGTAACCTTGAACTTGCGCCGCTGTTTGCAGCGCAGCCCCAGCCGGCGACGGACACGCTTGATCCGGTGCACGCCGACGCGCACCCCGTGAGAGGCAAGCTCCCGCTGCAACCGCTCAGGACCGTAGGTCTGCCGCGTGCGCTGGTGGGCCGCCCGGATCTCGATCTCCAGCCGAGGCTCCTCCTGCGCTCGCCGCGAAGGTCCTCGGCTTCGACGAGCGTGAAACCCACTGGCCGACACCCCCAACACCCGGCAAAGCATCCACAGCGGATATTCCAGTCGCATCTGCTCGATCACCGCGTGCCTTGCAGCGACTCCTTGGCAAAGTACGCGGCCGCTTTTTTTAATATGTCTCGCTCCATCCGAACCAGGGCCAACTCCCGCTTCAGTCGCGCCAGCTCAAGCTCCACATCGGTCAGCGGCCGGTGGCTGGTACCGATTCGTTCCAGCTTTCCAGCTTTAAAGGCTCGTAGCCAGTTCTCCAAGGTCGATTTGGGTAGAGGAAAGCCGCATCGACGCATCGGAGACCGACAGGCCGCCTTCGGTCACAAGTCGTACCGCCTCCAGGCGCAGCTCCTTGGTGTATTTGCTGTATGGGACCTTTTCCATTTGGGAACTCCGGTTGCAGTTTATCATAGACTTTGGTGTCCATTTTTTCCAACATACCCCAAGACTTGTGCCCGTCAGGGGGTGTCGCCGAATCCCTCTAATGTCGCCGCACTGAAAGAACTGTGGAAAGAGACGGGCGGTGTCCGCTCCCGGCTGACCATTGCCGAGCACGAGGGGACGGCCATTGGCGGGTTTTTTTTCATCGGTTTCGGGGAGGTGCTGACTTTATGGAAAAAAGGTTCCTTGCCCGAGCGACTTTCGCTCCATCCGATGGAACTTCTCTACCACGAAGCCTTTGCCTGGGGGCATTCCTGTGGCTATCGTTTTTGCGATCTCGGTGGGCTAAATCGCCAAATCGCCGAGCGGCGAATTGCCGGTTTACCTTTAACTGACGAGCAAAAGCGCAGCCGGGACCAATTCAAGTTGGGCTTTGGCGGCGATCCGGTCTTGCTCCGGGAGGCTTTCCTTTACTTTCCAAATCGAGCACTGTCGACAGGATTCCGGCTTATGACCGCAACCTCGCTCACCCGGGGGTGGCTTCTACATGCGGCAAGGCGCCTGGAGTCGGGGTAGCGGGCCGCTTGCCGCAGTAAGATTTTGGGCCTGTCGATTTTAGCTAAGGATTATAGCGCCTGATGTTTCTGCCCGATTTGCGAAACCGCATCTTTTACACGTTCAAGCCGATCCTCCCCCGGCCGCTTCAGCTGTTTTTGCGCCGAACGATGGCTGTGCGAAAAAAGCATAGATACGCCCATGTTTGGCCGATCGACCCCCAAGCTGGAAAGCCTCCTCCGGGATGGCCGGGCTGGCCGCATGGCAAACAATTTGCCTTTGTGCTGTCGCACGACGTGGACACCCGCAAGGGCTATGAAAGGGTGCTCAAGCTTGCTGCTTTGGAGGAGCGGTTGGGGTTTCGTTCGCAGTTCAATTTTGTACCCGAGCGCTACGGTGAAATCTCTCTCGAGCTTCTGGGCGAGCTAAGACGCCGGGGATTTGAGATCGGGGTGCACGGGCTGCGGCATGACGGCAAGCTGTTCCGTTCGAAAAAAACCTTCGATGAACGGGCGCCACGGATCAACGCCTATCTAAAACAGTGGGGCACCCGCGCTTTCACAACCCCTTCCATGATCCGCAATCATTCCTGGATGCATGCGCTTGCGATCGACTTTTGCATCTCCACGTTCGATACCGACCCCTTTGAACCTCAGTCAGACGGCGTAGGCACAATTTTTCCTTATTGGGTGCAAAACGAAATAATTGGAAATGCTTTTTTAGAGCTTCCCTACACCTTGGTTCAGGACTTTACGCTCTTTGTCCTATTGCGCGAGAAATCCATTGTCACCTGGACACGCAAAGTGGAGTGGGTCGCCGCCAAAGGCGGGATGGCCCTTTTGAACAGCCACCCCGACTACATGCGATTCGATGAGGGCCGTTGCAGGGCTGAGGAATACCCAGCCGCTCTCTATGAATCTTTCCTGCAATGGGTAAAGCTTCGCTTCGCTTCGATACTCTGGCATGCCCTTCCCGTCGGGGTCCATGAATACCTGGTTTCACGCCGGCCGGTGAAAAGCGCTCCGCTGGAAAGCGGCGAGGCTTCTGATGCCTTGGCCGCGTCAGTCTGCTACACTCCTGATTGAGATAACGGCAATGAACGTTTGCATGCTGGCCTACACGTTTTACGAATCGGATTTCCGCGTCATGCGCTATGCCGAGGCGCTTTTGGAGCGAGGGGCCCGGGTGACCGTGATCTGCCTACGGCGGCCCGGGGCGAAAAAACAAGCGAGCATTCGCGGAATCCGATTGTTCAGGATCCAGGAGCGGATCATCGGCAAGGAAGGAAAATTTTCCTATCTTATTCGAATATTCAAATTTTTGTTGCGCTCTCTGGTGGTTATCGGAAGGCTTCATTGGAAGCGACCCTTTGATCTGGTCCACGTGCACTCGGTTCCTGACTTTCTTGTGTTCGCTGCCGTCATGCCTAAGCTCTTCGGGGCAAAGGTCATTCTAGATATTCATGACATCTTGCCGGAATTCTATGCCTCCAAATTCAGCCGGGGGCATCGGGGGCCTATATACAGGCTATTGATCCTGGTTGAGCGTTTGTCATGCAAGTTTGCCGATCACGTCATCGTTGCCAACCATCTGTGGGCCAAAAAACTAATCTCTCGATCCCTTCATGCCGAAAAACTGACCATCTTGATGAATTACCCGGACAACTCCATTTTTCAGCCGCAATCAAGCACGAAAGAATGCAAAAAATTTATTATGCTTTACCCGGGCACCGTGAATTGGCACCAGGGATTGGACATCGCTGTCAAAGCTTTCGCCAAAATCAAGGATCGAGCCCCGCACGCCGAGTTCCACATCATCGGCAACGGTACTCATTGGCAAGAGATTAAAGCGCTCGTCGAGCGCTTGGGGTTGAAAGAGCGGGTGTTTCTCGAACCTGGCATGCCGTTGCGACAAGTCGCCGAACGGATGGCCCAGGCTGACCTCGGCGTGATCCCCAAGCGGAACGATTCCTTCGGGGGTGAGGCATTCAGCACCAAGACTTTAGAATTCATGGCCAGCGGCGTGCCGATTGTCGTTTCGCGGACGAAGATCGATCTATTCTATTTCGACAATACGCTAGTCCGCTTCTTCGAACCGGAGAACGATGAGGATCTAGCAGAGGTCATGTTGCAGATGATCGGTGACGAGGGACTGCGGGCGAGCTTGTCGGCGCAGGGCCTGAAATTCGTTGCCGAGAACAACTGGGGCACAAAAAAGGCGGATTATTATAAGTTGATCGAAAGGCTTCTCGCGAAATCGAAAAACCGAGCAAGAGGATGCATCTGTAGATGGAATTAGATAACACTGCTTTCTGAATTTTACGATTCAGGATTTTAATGATTTATATTCGTGAAATTAAGCAATGAAAACTGCTCTATGACCTATTTCCGGTGCGATTTGTAGATCCTCTCCCCGATCGAATTCTTCGCCAATGTGAAATGACGCAAAATTTTTACTCGAGACCACTTAAAGCCTTTTTTTGTGTTTCCTTCTAAAACCTGGTTCAAGTATTAGCTATCGAAGTTTATTTAACTTTGGCTCATCCGGCTTTTTAATGGGTAGGTACAACATATTGTGGTTCTCGAGTTCGTGCAAATCTAAAAGAAGCCTTTCTGCAATGATTACAATAGCATGTCCAAAACGGAGCTCAAGGCCAAGCCCTTCGGGTGAGGTGCTGCGCACCTCAGCCTTGACCTCCGCTTTTAGGCCATGCTGTGTTGAAAGTAGGCCGATGGCGAGGGGATGGCCGCTCAAGGCCTTCGGATCGGAGATGCATAAGTTTTTTCAGGGTTCAACCACAACATATTGGGGCTACCCATTAAAAACCCGGATGCGGCAAAAAAGTTTCTATAGGTAGCAAGAATTCGAATGAAGGCAATATACTTAGTTGTATGTTATTAATAGGTCGAGAAGTAAAGTAAATAGAGCAAGATGTAAAACCGTAAAAAATATTGCGGAGGTTGTATGAAAAAAATTCGTTTCATCGCAAGATTCGAGAAAACTATCGACATAAATATTTTAAAAAATGCTGTTTTGGATAAATGTTTGCTTTTTTTGTTGTTTACAAACGTTTTTTGTGTAATGGGAAAAAACTCTGAGGCTGCAACATGGTATTTAGACGCGTCTGCTAGGGGTCGAAATAATGGAACATCTTGGGTTGATTCCTGGAGTTCTGTAACTCAAATTAATTGGAACAACATTCAACCAGGAGATACTTTATTGGTTCAGGGCGGAATGTACCCAAACGATTTAAATATAACAAACAAATCGGACATTACTGTGAGAATTGCCCCAAACGCTACCGAACAGGCAGTATTTTTTGGTAGTAGTTTATATAATCTACATAACTGTTTAATCGATGGATATTTAAATGGAAAGCAATATTTAAAAATAACAAAAAAACACGCAGTTTTAAATAATGCTTTAACTATAAGAGAGTCAAGAAATCTAACAATTAGAGGGATAGAGATTGACCGAAGTTCTGAATTCCATGAAGATACACAACCGGTCAATGGTGTCCAAGTAAACGGAGCTCAAGATTTTATTATATTCGAATATAACTACATTCATCATACTACGGGAGATGGGATAAATTTCACTCATCCACCATCGCAAGAAAGGAACGCATATGATTCCTATATAATTAGATTTAACAAAATAACTAATATTGGTGATGACGCCGTGCAAAACGCTATGCAAACAAGTATACACGATAATTTTTTTGATAAAAATGGGTTTATGACTTATTTTGGTGCTCACCCGGACGGTTTTCAATCATTTTCCGGAAAACTCGGTCCAAGTGCAAATTATAAAATTTATAACAATGTCATAAAAGGATTTAACCAAAATATTTTTATAGAGTATGCTAGAAGCAATGTATTAATATACAATAACATTTTAATTGGAGGAAACACAAAAGGAACAGATCGAGGAATAAATTATTCCTACTGGGATTTTTTTACTGGAACTTTTTTGATTGCTAATAACATAATGTATAATTTTTTATCGTTCTTGTCATGGAATGGAGGGCTGCCAGCCTCAGCAGTGGTAGGAAATAATATTTTTCTAAACTGCAAGCTGATAGCAAGTCCTGGAACAGGCATATTTTTAGATAAAACGAATATATATTGGGATACGGCTAATGTACAATACTACAATACAGAAGGGATCCCTGTCGGAATTTCAAGTAATCGGTATGCAGGGGATTCAGTATATAAAGACCCAAAATTTGAATCCTTAGATTCATTTAAACTTCAAAAAGATTCGCCGGCAATCGGCACAGGAAAAAATTTAAATAATTATTTTACCACCGACTTTGTCGGCGCTTTCCGTGGAGAAAAGTGGGATATTGGTGTCTACCAGCATTCAGATGGTATTAGCGCTCCTAAGGGATTGAAAGTGATACAATAAGTCTATTACCGGCGCATCAGAAAAAGAAAAAATTCTATAAATGAGGTTCATTCGAGTGAAGCGTATATGGCGGTGGTCCCCAAAATTTGGACAGTGTGCTAAGCTCTGATTCGGACCCCAACGGGAGGATCAGAGATGAGCAAGACACGTAAAAAGCAGGCTCTATTAAATTCTGAGTGGGTTATAAGGCATGGGGGTTGAGTTTTTTGAAATAGAGTTTGCCCGCGATCAGGAAGAGGACAGTTCGGATGGTCGACATCCGGCGATAGCCTCGGGCTTTGCGTTTGGAAGCCTGGAAAAGGCCATTGAGCGCCTCAAGAAAACCGTTGGTCATGCGGCTTCTCGTCTGTGCGACATGGCTAATTATGATCACTTTTCTGGTAAAAATTGGGTGACACTTCTCCGGTCTTCTGGATCCTGATCAGACCGTTTTGGACCAGCCACTGCCGGGCCGCAACCCGCCAGGCC